>OODJ01002279.1_pt1 | contig 13161 bp, 9 predicted proteins | sample 1671611 | NCBI WGS metagenome assembly OODJ01 (sample SAMN06348174, study PRJEB24527) | human gut metagenome | biome: human gut; feature: ankylosing spondylitis patient; material: feces | host: Homo sapiens | place: China | collected 2015-10 | reverse complement strand
TCGGCTAATTCGTATATATTTTCCCACTTGGTCGTAGGGGCCGATGCCCACATCGGCCCGTTGGGGAGCCGCGAATTCTCCAGAGTCCCCATAAAAAACCAGTGCATCCTGCGGGCGGACAGATCCATCCGCCCAAAAATGCGGGGAATTTTCCGCACACTTCCATAAAGCGATACATTCTGCCGGGTCGATGTGGGCATCGGCCCCTACAACCACATGCGCGGGTTCAGCCGGTTTCTGTTTTGTGTTACCCAAAATACCGGACCGCGCCAAGGATGGTCAGGTGCAGGGGATAATAGAGATAGAAGAACCATTTAAGGAATTTGTTGACACGGGCATTTTTTCCGCGCTGGCCGTTATAGCGCGCGAGCAGCGGCAGGGACAGCGCGACGGCCAGCTGCAAAATGCCGTAGAGCTTGTCGAGCGCGAAGAAATACACGACTGCATAAATCGCCACAAAAAACAGCATCCACCGGCCCTGCGCCTTCAGATCGCCCCGGTTCGTGCCGAACGCCAGCACGCACAGGCTTGCGATGCAGCTCCAGTCGCTCGGAAAGCTGACCAGACAGATAAGAATCACCAGAAGCGTCTTCTGCAGCTGTGTGAAGCGCTCGCTGTTCGCCACGCGCAGCATCACAAGCCCCCACGCAAGCGGCCACATGACGCTCGTCTGGTTCAGAATGCTCCCGAAATAGAACGGGATGAACGAACGGGCATCCACAAACTCGTTGGATGCAAAAATATACGCAAAGTGTGAGATCACGGCGAACAGGAACAGACGGAAGGTGTATTTCCGGATATTCCGCGTGTGATAATAGCCCTCAGCGATAAAATAGCACATGATGGGGCAGGTCAGGCGGCCGATGATGTGCATCACGACCGGCAGTGCTCCGTCCGAATAGCCGGGGAAGAGCAGCCATGCGATATGGTCAAGCGTCATGGCAATGATCGCAATCAGTTTCAGCTTATTGGCGTCCAGCGTCTTTTTCATACCCCATTCTCCTATCGGAAAAAGCCCGGCGTGCCGGGCTTTTTCGTATATTTAAGCAGAGCGTTCGATTATTGCTCCTTCATCAGCTTGCGGCGGGCCAGGTTGATGGTGCCCTCCTGCATGGAACTGATCCACTGCAGGCTCCGCCCGCAGCCGTTGGCCACGCAGGAATCTGCGTCGTCCGCGATGGAACAGGCGATCTCCGTGCGTTCGGAGATCAGCTTGTCAAAGCCGTAGAGCAGACTCCCGCCGCCGGTGAGCACGATGCCGTTCTGCGCAATGTCCGCCACCAATTCCGGTGATGAGTGCTCCAGAACATCCAGAACCTCATCGACGATCTGCCGCGCCGGGCGCTTGAACGCCTCGAGCATCTCAGATGACGAAATTGTTACCTCGTTTGGAAGACCTGTTTTCGCGTCGCGGCCCTTGACAAGCATGGAAAGTTCCTGTGGGCGCGGGTACACGCAGCCGATGGTAATTTTGACCTCTTCGGCTGTATTCAGGCCGATGAGCATGCCGTAGCGCTTGCGCATATAGGCCGCAACTGCCTCGTCGAACGTGTCGCCCGCGACCTTGATGGAGGAGGACGTTGCGATTCCGTTCAGACTCAAAACGGCGATGTCTGTCGTGCCGCCGCCGATATCCAGATTGACTACCCGCTTCCCCGTCTTTTGGGACAAATCCGCGTCTCCCGCACCTTTTCCTGCCAGAACAGACTCCAGATCCGCTCCCGCTGTCGCCACGACGAACTCTCCCGCCACATCGGCGATCGCCCGCACTACCGACTCGGCATTTCTTTTCCGTGAAGTCTCCCCCGTGATGATGACGGCTCCGGTTGCAAGATCTGCCGGACAAACACCCGCCTTCTCATATTCCTTTTTTATGATCTCATGCACGCGCTCCCCGTCAATCTCCTCCCGGGATGACAGCGGTGTAAAATAAATCTCACTCTCGTAGATGACCTCCTTTGACACCACCTTGATCTGTGGAATTCTGCCAAATCCGCCTGTGTTCTGGAGAATCATCCTGCTGAACACAAGCTGCGTCGTCGACGTTCCAATATCAATTCCGGCACTTAAAATCTCTTCCGTCTGCATTCTTCTCCTCCTCCAAAAACTATTCTTTTCTGTCTGTGTCTGCCGCTCACCATATAATTGCGCGGTGGTTTTTTATCTGCGGCAGCCCGGCTTTCACATCTTAGTGCAATCTGGTATTGCCTATTACATAAAAAAAGAGAGCAGCCGCTACCGCGGTGCTCCCTTGCACATGTCATCTGATATCTGAATTTAGAAGTTATTATAGCATGACACTTTTTGTTCAGCAATTTCCTTTTTTAACAAATATTTTACCGGCTGCTCATATATTTTTGTCTTTTTTGTACCTTTTGTATGACTTCTTCCAGCCTTTTTGTACGGATTCAGGCAGCGTTTTTTGCCTGCCTTACATTGTAGACCGTCGCCGAACCGACCACCAGCAGGGCGCCGATGACAGCAGTTGCACCGATTGTCTCCCCATAAAAGACAGCCACCAGAATCGGATTTAAGATGGGCTCGATCGTCGAGGTCAGCGACGCCGTGACCGGAGAGACCGCATCCAGCCCCCGCGACAAAAACACATAGGACAGTCCGAACTGCACCACGCCGAGCAGCAGCACGAAGAACCAGATATGCAGCGACATCTCGCTCTCCTGTCCGTAAAACGGGATTCCGATCGCCGCGCTCAACGCGCAGGACACCAGAAGCGACGATTCAAAGTCCGCGCCGCGGAATTTCTTTTGCATCATCACAAGCGCATAGGCAAGTCCTGAGAGAATCGCAAGCAGATTCCCCGCCATGGCTCCGGCATCCAGCGACGTATAAAAGAAGCAGAGAATCCCGGCAAAGACTCCCGCGCAGGCAAACACCGCATCCCGCCCCGGCTTTTTGTGAAAGATCAGCCACATCAGGAGAATGACAAACACCGGCTCCGTGAACTGCAGCACGATCGCATTGGCAGCCGTCGTGAGCTTGGTCGCCGCCACAAAGGCAAACGCCATCACCGTATTGCACACCGCACCGAAGAGCACCGTCTTATTCCACACAAACTTCTGGCGGCGCAGAAGCATGTAACATCCCACAACCAGCGCCGAGAAGATACTGCGCGCTCCCTGGATCGTCACCGACGACCACGGAATCGACTTGATTAAAACGCCTCCGGTGCTGAAACAGACTGCCGATAACAGTACGCAGAGCGTTCCCCGCAGACTTTCCGCATTCATTTTTTTATCACTCATATCCACTCCTCCATCCGGATTTCTGTCGTATTCTCCATCCGCACTTCTGCCGGATTCTCCCATCCGTACTGCTGCCACTTCCTATGAGATAAAAACATAGACCAGCACGAGTACTCCCAGAAACAGTACGTTCGCGATCGTAAACCACAGGAGATACCGCCCCTTGGTCTTATTATAATTGTGCGCGTAGATCTTATAAGAGATCAGGCTCGCCATCGAAGCGATGAGCGTTCCCAGTCCGCCCAGATTCACGCCGATCGTAAGATTCTTCAGATCGTGCGTAAAATCTGCCAGAAGCAGGGTCGCGGGAACATTGCTGATGATCTGGCTCGCACCGATGCCGAACGCCAGTTCCCTGCCCGCCACAAGACTTTGCAGGACAGACCGTACCGCCTCGATATTCCCCATATTGCCGATGAAGATGAAGAAACTGATAAACGTAAACAGCAGACAGTAATCCACCTGCAAAAACACCGTGCGATCCGTTAAAACAAGCACAACGAGCACCACCGCGAGCATCAGCTGCCACGGAAATACCCGCGCCACCGAAAGCAGGCTTAGCGCAAAGAGCGCCAGATAAATCCCGTTTTTCTTCCTGCCGGCTGTCCCGGACGTCTGCAAAAGCACCCCCGTTTCCAGCGAGATCCGGCGCTTGCCCGCGCTGAGCACGAACACGACAAGCAGCAGAAGCACGCCCGACACGAGCGTATACGGCGCCATCCATCCGACAAATTCTCCCAGCCCGGCGCCGGAAATGCTGTAAAGGTATAGATTCTGCGGATTCCCGATCGGCGTCAGCATGCTCCCCAGATTTGCTGCAAGCGTCTGCAGCACAAACGCTGTCACAATCAGCCGCTCCTGGTGGCATTTCTGCAGAATCGTGCACGCAAACGGCACAAACGTCAGAAGTGCGACGTCGTTTGTGATAAACATACTGGAAAAAAAGCACAAAAAAACAAGCACCAGCATCAGCTGCGCGGTATTCTTTGTCTTTGCCAGAAGCCGGCTGCCGATCGCATCGAACAGTCCGTTGCTCTGAAATCCTGCCACAATCAGCATCAGCGACAGCAAAATGCCGAGCACGCGCCAGTCAATGTAGCCCACGTACTGCGGACCCGGGTGCACCCAGAATGCCGATGCCACAGCGAGGGCTGTGGCGATCGTGAGTACCGTTTCTTTTTTTATAAAATCTGTGATCTTCTGCAACATGTTGTTCATCATCTTTTCTGTTTCATTGTAAAAATTCCTTTCCTATTTTACTTCTCTTTTTTGCACTTGCATAGGATTTTTTTCTGAAAATGCGGCATACTACCACAAGATAGCCTGTTATCGCTGTATGCGCACAGCCGGTGCCTGTCATTTTCCCATGCACGGCTGCCCGCGCAGGAATGGAGATTTACGTGAAAAATACATTATCCTTACCTGTCACAAATGAAAACGGCTCCTATGAGATCCGCCTGGAGAGCATCGGCGGGCTGGGCGCCAATCTCTGCGGAAAAATGCTCGGGGAGCTCGGCGCACTGTCGCTTTCGCTCAATTCCTTAAGCTTTTCCAGCTACGGCTCCGAAAAGCGCGGTTCACCGGTCAAGGCGTATGTCCGCTGGTGCGCCGATGACCGCCCGCTGCGCGTCAACAGCCCCGTGACCCGGCCGCATCTGCTTGGCATCTTTCACGGGGAACTGATCGGCACCTACCCGGTCTTGGAGGGCGTCACCGTAGACACCAAAATCGTATTAAATACCCCCTTGTCCGCTGACGAGGCGGCAGATAAGTACCACATTTCCATCGGAGAACTCTATTGTCTGGATGCGCTCGCACTTGCGATGGAAAGTCATTCCCGCATCAACATGGTCATGCTCGGTGCTCTGGTGCGCGCCAGCGGATTTATCCCGCCGGAAGCTGCCGAAACGCTCTGCCGCGATACGATCGGGAAAAAATATCCCGCACTCATCGAAGCCAATCTCGCGGGTCTGCGCCTGGGATATGAAAATGTCAAAATGGCTCAGGGCGACCGCAACCTCGCCCCTCTGCCGGACGCCCCGGCGGACCGGTATGCTTGGGGCTATGCCAACGCTCCGATCGGCGGCGTCAATCCGCGGATCGGAAGCACCGTCTCCAACGATCTGACCGCCTCGCGCGAAGGGTACATTCCCCTTTTTATTCAGGAAAAATGTATCAACTGCGGACTGTGTGACACGGCATGCCCGGATATGGTCTTCCAGTTTGCTCCCGGCACCTACCGCGGAAAAAACTGCATGGTCAACCGGGGGCTTGACTACTATCACTGCAAGGGCTGCCTGCGCTGTGTGGAAGTCTGCCCCACCGGCGCACTCGTGCCGGCACTCGAAAAAGATTACCCGGAAAAACCGCATTTTCTTCCGAATCAGCATCTGCTGCCCGACGCTATCCACTATCAGACCGTGGGTGCGAATTCCTGGATCACAAGCGATTCTTTTACCGACGAAAAGCGGGTCGACGGAGGCGTCGTATAAATGCAGGCAGCACCCGTGAATCGTACCGGCGCACAGCGTCTGCAGAATGGAGAATGATATGGAAAAACAAAAAATTATGTATGACAGCGGCAATGAGCTTGCTGCATTTGCCGCAAAGCAGATCAACTATCACGTCATGGGGTATTATCCGATCACGCCCTCTACACAGATTGCGGAAAATCTGGATGTCATGGGCGCGGAGGGGCTTCACGACATTGCCCTGATCGCCGCCGAGGGAGAACACAGCGCCGCCGGCATCTGCTACGGCGCCTCAGCCGCTGGAGGCCGTGTATTTAATGCCACCAGCGCCAACGGGCTTTTGTACGCCTTAGAACAGTTTCCGGTGCAGTCCGGCACACGCATGCCGATGGTCATGAATGTTGCATGCCGCACGGTTTCCGGCCCTTTGTGCATCAAAGGCGATCACAGCGACGTCATGTATCTGCTCAACACAGGCTGGATCATTCTTTTTGCCGATGAACCGCAGAAAGTCTATGATTTTAACCTGCTCGGTCTAAAGCTTGCCGAGGCTGTCCGTCTCCCGGTCGCAGTCGCGTTCGACGGCTTTTTTACGAGCCATCAGAAGCGCAAGTGCCTTGTATTCGAGAATGATGACACCGTCACCCGCTATATCGGGGAAAAGCTTTCCTGTGACAACCCGAAGGTCTCCGCATTTGCCGGCACCGGCACCTGCGGCGCCGCCGGGGAGCTTCCCTACGCCAGCGTCTTAGATCTCGCGCATCCGGTTTCCATCGGTTCCTATATGAACGAGCCGGACGTCATCAATAACCGCTACCAGCTCCATCTCGCCATGGAAGCCGCGAGAAACAAGCTGCCGGAGCTGTTTACGGAATATGCCGCCCTCTCCGGCATGGAACTTTCCCTCTGCGGTGCCTACCGGCACGAGGACGCCGAGGTACTGCTTTTTGTGCTCGGTTCCTCCTACCATACCGCCATGGAAGCCGTCGACCGGCTGCGGCAGGACGGCATAGCGGCAGGCGTGATCACCCTCTACGTTCTGCGCCCGTTCCCCGCTAAGGAACTTCGGGTGCTCTGCCACAATGCTTCCACGATTCTGGCAGCAGACCGGCAGGACAGCTACGGCGCCGGGGGCGGCAACATGTCGCTTGAATTAAAGGCCGCTCTCTCTTCCCTGCCGCACCCGCCGCGCATTTTAAGCCGGATCTACGGTCTCGGCGGCAAGGACTTTTTCGTGGAGGACGCCCTCGCCCTCTTTAAAGAGGCACTCTCGCCGGACGCCCCGGCGTTCGATTACTACGGCGTCACTGCGGGCACGGAAGCTTCGGATGAGGAGACTTCAGGCACTTCCGGCAGAGCTGACCCGGCGATGGCGGTTTCTGCGATGCAGCCGCAATATTTTAAGCCTGTCACAAAGGAAGAATCCACACCGGGTCTTACCACCTGCACCTTCGATCCCACAACCGGGAAAATGAAAGTCTCCGGCGGCTCCGTAAAAGATACGACCGCCATGCCGATGCGCGTCGCACCGGGACACGGTGCCTGCCCGGGCTGCGGCATTCCGATCAATGTGAACCTCCTGTTAAAGGGCATCGAGGGAAATGTCGTCCTGCTGTTTCAGACCGGCTGCGGCATGGTAGTGACAACCGGCTACCCCAAAACCGCGTTCCGCGTTCCATTTCTGCACAATCTGTTTCAGAACGGCGCGGCGACCCTAAGCGGCGTTGTGGAGGCGTTTCACCAGCGCCAGAAGCGCGGGGAATATCCGGACGGCGAGATTACCTTTGTGATGGTGAGCGGTGACGGCGGCATGGATATCGGTATGGGATCGGCACTCGGCACCGCCCTGCGCGGTCATAAGCTGATCATTTTTGAGTACGATAACGGCGGCTACATGAATACCGGCTACCAGCTCTCCTACTCCACACCGCTCGGCGCAAAGAGTTCTACTTCCCATGTCGGAAAGACGCAGTACGGCAAGAACTTCTTCCACAAGGACACACCGGAGCTGATGGCCGCAACCCACATTCCCTATGTCGCCACGGTCGCAGAATCAAATCCGGCCGATTTTATCCGGAAAGCTGCAAAAGCCGCCGCCTATTCCAGAGAGTTTGGCACTGCCTATATCAAAGCGCTGTCTGCCTGTCCGTTAAACTGGAACGACAAGCCGAATCTGGAGCGGAGCGTCATTGCTGCCGCCGTGGACTGCTGCTATTTTCCGCTCTACGAAATCGAACGTGGCATCACAGCGCTGAATTATGATCCTGCTTCGAGCAATAAGAAAATCCCTGTCACAGAATGGCTGGGTATGATGGGACGCACCAAACACCTGCTGAAGGAGGAGTACCGCTCCGTGACCGAAGAGATCCAGAAGGAGATTGACCGGCGCTACGCCCGGCTTACGGCGCGCGCAGAGCATCCGCTTCTGTAGGCGCACCGAGGAGTTCCGGGCAGCGGGATGTGTGCCTGGAAGCTCATAGCCAGACTGATAATTGAAAAAGGGGCAGGAATTTCTTCCTGCCGCCTTCCTTGAATTCCGTGTCCCTTGCCACACTTTGACGCTCCGCGGGATATGTCCGACAGTCCGCAGACAATGAGCAGACTGTCGGGAAGTCCTAAAATTGTCTGTGGGCTGCGGGCACACCCGAGGAGTGCTCAAAACCTAAAAAAACATGGATCACCACAAGTCAAAAAGCCAAAGGAAATTCGACCTCTTCTCCTGCAGAAAACGGAGATTCTCCGTATGTTTCCGTAACTTTAAAACTTGCGCCATTCCATCCGTCGATTTTGATCATTCCTTTTACACTTCCGTCTTCTGATGTAAAGCTCAGTTCTCCATTTCCGTTATCCACAAAGCTTCCTTCCTTTTCCCCCTCTCTGTAAATAGAGATCACCGCTTCATCTTTTCCTTCCCAATTCTGTCTGGTGATCAAAGAACTGTATATGTCACCGGTTCCCTGATTATCTACAAAGGTTCCGTACTTTGCGGAAACTTCCGGCATAGCAAAGTCTTCCCCTTTTATCTTCGCCAGCTCTCTTGCAAGAACATACGCCCTGTTTTTTGTAATTTCCTCCAGATAAGAGTCCTGTAAAAGCGGATACATACTACCATTTTCTTCTCTGGAACCAATATTTAATAACCAGATCCATGCAGAAACTGGAGACTGAAATCGATGTACCGCTTTTTGACAGAAATAATAAAAAGATTCAGTTAAACGATAATGGAAAGTTGGTTGCCAGATATGCAAGACAGATTGTTTCTCTCGAAAACGAAATGAAAGATGCCGCACTTCGTTTGGAACAGTCAAAACATATCCTATCCATCGGCAGCATTGCTCCTGTACCAATCAGAGAATTTCTGCCTCTATTTGCTGACTATTGTGTAGGAAAAACACTCCAGTCAGAAATACGGGATGAACAGACTCTGCTTAACGGTTTATATACTAACAAATATCAGTTGGTTGTATTAAACAGACCACTTGAGAATGAGAATTGTATTTGCCTCAAAACTTTTAGTGAGCGCTTATATTATTGTTTTCCACCTGTAGATCATCCAACCAACAAGGATGGCGTCTATTTTTCTGAAATTAATGGAATTACAATGCTTATGCCATCCGAGGTGGGATTCTGGCGTGACGTAGTAAAAAAATATATGCCGGATTCCCAGTTAATTGAACAGAACACAAACGAAGAAATCAATACGATTGCCGAAAATTCTTCTTTTGCTTCATTCAATACAGATGTTGGAATCCGGTATAACATTTTAAGACCAAATAGAATCGAAATTCCTATTTTAGATGATGCAGCAGCTACATATTATTACTGTATCTGTCTGAAAGATTCTTATATTGGAAATGCGCTGATTCATAAACTACAGTTTCAATATCAGAAATAATATAAAATAGAGATTCTGCATTATTGAAATTCCACAACTTCAGATTTGTTAAACTTATTAATATTCTATCACAGGCACATCTGAAATTCTATTCAAATTCATTTATCTCAGTCGAGGATGCAGAATGATTTAAATATCTCAACATAGGCATACTTCTTATTGGACACGGAATCTTCCTTGTAAGAAAATTGGCAGTTGTATATAATGGTTACAGACCACGGAAGCAGTGGAATAATCAGAAGGAAATGGACAGTTATGAATTATGAGGGTATTTTAGAGTTTAAAGGAACGTGGAGAAAGTATCAGGCAAGGGTTTTGGAGCATGCAGACAGATACATGTCAGATGGAAAAATACATATTGTCGCGGCACCTGGTTCCGGGAAAACGACATTGGGAATTGAACTGATCCGCAGGATGAACGGAAAAGCACTGATTTTGGCACCATCCATTACGATCCGGGAGCAGTGGGTAGCAAGAATTGAGGAAGCTTTTTTATGTGAGGGCATACAGGGGGAAGATTTTCTTTCACAGAATTTAAAACAGCCAAAGGCGATCACGGTTGCAACCTATCAGGCATTGCACAGTGCCATGACAAGATTTCAGGGAACGCAGGAAGATGCAGGGACGGAGAGTGGCACAGGCACAGACGAGTGCTTAGCGGAGAATGAGATAGAAGAAGTAGATTACAGCGGTTTTGATCTGGTTGGAGCGATGAAAGAGGCAGGAATCGAAGTGCTCTGTCTGGATGAATGCCACCATCTGCGAAGCGAATGGTGGAAAGCGTTAGAAGATTTCAAAAAACAGGTGGACAACCTAAAAATCATAGCGTTGACCGCAACACCGCCGTATGATTCCACACCGGCTATGTGGACGCGGTACATGAATATGTGTGGAGAGATTGATGAAGAGATCACGATACCGGAACTCGTAAAAGAGGGAAGTCTCTGCCCGCATCAGGATTATGTCTACTTCAACTATCCGACAAAAGAGGAAGAGCAGGAAATCAGACGTTTTGAAGAACGCAGCAAAGCAATGACAGAAAAAATTATGCAGGATACACAGTTTCTTACATATGTGAGAAGCCATAAGGGGCTGAGTGGACAGCTATCGGATGACCTGTTGCTGGATAATCCTGCATATCTGGCATCGCTGTTGATTTATCTTCAGAGCAAAAATATTGCATTTCCGTCCAGATTACAGAGACTTTTGGGAGCAAAAAAATTACCGGCCATGAATGTGCAATGGATGGAGCGTCTGTTACAGGGATTCTTGTATGATGATGTGGATTCATACCTGTGTGACAAGACATATCGTGAATTGTTAATTGCTGATTTAAAATCCAGTGGTTTGATAGAAAAGAAAAAAGTCGTCATGACAAAAAGTGCGGCAGTGGAAAAAATGCTTACCAATTCCCTTGGAAAATGTAACAGCATCCGTGATATTGTGTTCCATGAATATGAGGCATCCGGTCAGGATTTAAGGCTGCTTGTTTTGACAGATTACATCCGGAAAGAATATGAAAAAGCCATTGGAAATACAGAATACGACGTAAACTCGCTTGGAGTACTTCCGTTTTTTGAAATGCTCCGTCGTGAAAATGAAAAGAAAAACAAACAAATCCGTTTTGGTGTACTCTGTGGGACGATTGTGATCATTCCGGCAGAGGCAAGAGAGGCATTAGAGCAGGCGATTGGAACGAGTGGAAAAGTCACATTCAGCAGGATCGGAAATCTTTCTGAAACGGATTATCTTAAAGTGACAGCTGTTGGAAATGCACATTTTCTGACAGGGGCAGTAACCGATGTTTTTTCAAAAGGCTATATGCAGGTGCTGATCGGCACAAAATCACTGTTAGGGGAAGGATGGGATTCTCCGTGTATCAATTCCCTGATCCTTGCAAGCTTTGTTGGCTCATTTATGTTGAGCAACCAGATGAGAGGGCGTGCCATCCGTGTGATGAAAGAACAGCCGGAAAAAACAAGTAACATCTGGCATTTAGTCTGCTTAAGACCATGGAATGAAGTACTGAAGGCAGATGACAATCAGATCAGCGAAGATTACAGTATGCTGGAACGAAGGATGGAACATTTTCTAGGTCTGCATTACACGGAAAATACGATCGAAAATGGAATAAAACGGCTGTCAATTATTAAAACTCCGTTTAATAAAACAAATATTGACAGGATTAACAGACAAATGCTGAAAATGTCGGGACAGCGCGATACGTTAAAAGACCGTTGGAACAGTGCACTGGCAGTCTATGACAAAATGGATATTGTGGATGAGACAGAGGTAAAAGACAAATTTGTTACAAGTGTTGTTTTCTGGGATGCGATTCTTACAATGATCCTGTCAGGAATTATACTCCTGATTGGGGCGATTGGGGCAGGTGTTGTTGCGGCAGCGTCCAGAAATGGACATTTAGCCGGAATTTGCTATTTCTTCATTGCTGCCGGACTGACTGGAATTATGATACGTTTCCCGAAAATTTTCATGCTGGGCAGTCCGCTAAAAAGATTAAAGGCATTTGGAAATGGAATCCGCAAAGCATTAGAGGAGCAGCAGCTTCTGGAAGAAACGCACTGCAAAGTAGTGGCAGAATCGCATGGACCAGATAACCATATTATTTATCTGTCCGGTGGAAGCGGAAGAGATAAAGCGTTGTTCGCACAGTGCGTCAATGAATTTTTTGATGTGATCGACAACCAGCGCTACATACTTGTGAAAAGAAAAGGACACAAAGGACTGAACGGTTTCTATGCCATTCCGAATTGTTTTGCGAAAAAGAAGGAGGATGCGGAACGTTTTGAAAAATGCATGCATCCGTATATTGGAAACTATGACTGTGTGTATACAAGAAATGAAAAAGGAAGAGAACTTCTGTTAGAAGGCAGGGTGAAGGCACTTGCCAATCGGGAGGAGCGGTGTATTTCCCGCAAAAAAGTAAAAGGGGCGTTAGAATAGAAAACATATTGACAACGAAATATAAAAAATAGAACTGTTTGTTTTCAGGAGCGCTTCCGCTTGTTGTCGCTGGCAGCGGTACTAAGAAAGCATCCATCGTGATTTCAAAATCCAATTACATTGTCTTTTGAAATCGCAATGTCTGCTTTCTAAGGACCGGCCGCTCCCAAAATCCTGAAAACAAATCAGTTCTATTTTTTATTCATCCAAAGCTGTGTAGCATGCAATATCCAAGTTGTGAAAATCTGCTACATTACATCCGTTAATCTGGAATTTACAGAACCATTTCCCATAACAAAGATGAAATAAATGGTTAACTTATGTCTATTGCATTTTGGCGTTTAATCCATAATACATACGTTTGATATATTACTAGACAATGTATTGCTATCCCAAGTACAAGTCTAACCGTGCTATTCATAGACAGATACTGATTTGTTAGACTGTTTTACCATACCATATCTGACTGGCTATTACAATAACTGCCCAGCCTCCGCCTACCGTATGCCACCTGTTGTCTAACAAAACATAACCGCGCGAAGCCGATGTCTGAGTCGGCATCTACCCT
>OODJ01002277.1_pt1 | contig 13165 bp, 10 predicted proteins | sample 1671611 | NCBI WGS metagenome assembly OODJ01 (sample SAMN06348174, study PRJEB24527) | human gut metagenome | biome: human gut; feature: ankylosing spondylitis patient; material: feces | host: Homo sapiens | place: China | collected 2015-10 | reverse complement strand
CCGCCTGTGCAGCGCCATAGGGCTCAATAGCCAGTCGAAAATCAAAAAGATTGAGCAGGATTTGCGGAGTGATAGTGGTGACGAGAGGACCAACAACCTTCAAGATGTTGCTGAGATCAGCTGTTTGCACCAATACGCCCTTACCGCGAATTTGCTTGACAACGCCTAAGTACTCCAGAGACTTCATCGCTTCCCGGACAGGAATGCGGCTGACCTGCATCTCTTCGGCTAATTCGCGCTCAGAAGGCAGGATGTCTCCGGGCTTGAACTCACCGCTCATGATTCTTTCGCGGAGAATATCTGCGATCTGCCCGTAGAGCGTTTTATTGTTCCGGTCTAATTCGATTTTGCTCATTACAAGTGCGGATGGGTTATTAAGTAAATAACCTAAAAGTCGTCTAATGCGGCCACGATTCAACTGACACCAAGCAGCTTGAGGAATAGCTGATCGCGTTTGGTTGTTTCCGTGGCCCATTTGGAAGCACTGTCGTTACCTGTCGTAGCAACGTAGTCGACGCAACGGAACCAATCAAGAATTTGAATCAGTGAGTGCTGATCGAGCCAAGCAAGCAGCTTTTCTTCGAGATTCAACTCTTCCTTCGTTTTCTTTTCAGTGCTCTTTTGGGCAAGCCCCTTTTTCACATCCTGAATTCTCTTCGTCAGGAAGCAGTGATAGCCCAGCCCGACGAATTGTGCGAATTGTCTGCCGTAAAGGTTTTCCGGATACCACGTTCTGGGCTTGCGTCCGTCGAAGCTGTCCTTGTAGGTCGCGAACAACTCTTCAATCTTTTCGCGGGAGCGGTATGCTTTCAGAGCTTCAAAGGGATCGCAAATTTCGTTGCTCACGAGGACAAAGTACCCCCAGTATCGCTTGGCTTCTTCGATCTTTTCATTCTTGAAGGAAACCTTGACGCCTTTGCTTGTGCGCTTCACGATGAGGAAGTTGTCGATCAGCTTCTGGGCGGCAGGTCGGAATTCTTCAACACCATCTTCCAAATCTTTCTTGATTGAAAAAAGGCTCTCCTTGAGACGTCTTTCTTGAATCGGAGCTGCTTCCGGCTTGTAACAAACATGAACATACAATCGCCGGGTGAATGTTTCAGTCTGTCCTGCTTCGTAGTTGCCGCGCGTGCGCTGACGAACGATGCTGAAATCGTGCTGGCGACGACGCATGACGGCATTGACACCGACATCAAACGGACAGGAATTTTCGAAAGCGCCAATCTCTTCGCGAACAGCATCAATTTCTTCACGAACCCATTTGTCGGTGCTGTTGGCGAGCATCAGGAACTTCACGTGCTCCCGCGCGAGGTACGTCATGTTGGCCTGACAGTAAAAGCCGTTGTCAGCCACGATAACCGGTGCAGAGAGACCCAGCACCTCAAGCTGCCGTAGAGAATTTGCCAGCGAGATCTTGTCCGGAATGTTTCCCGGCTGCTTGCTGAAAGCTACCGGTTCTCGATTCTCAACTGAATACAGGACCAGAAGCTTGATCGTATCCAGTCCGTCGCCATCCTTGTTGAATCCCTGACGCGCTTCGATTTGATTCTTCGAATATGTAGAAAAGGTCGTTGTGTCCAGAGCCAAATTCAAGCCCGACGAGGAAACTCTTTGAGCACGGCTTCGAAAATAGGCTTGCACGCCTGACTCATTACGTCCGACAGACGCAAAAAGCTTGCCGTACACATCCTGCGTGATGGGGTACTCGTAAGGCAACGGATTCATCATCTGCCACGTCTCCATGCGAGGCAGCGTATCACCATCAGTGGCAACCCAATATCGGGCGATTGAACTCAATTTCTGAGCATCCCCAATCTCGAAGCATGTCTTCAGATCCTCATCGATGCCCGATTCCTTTCCGGCCCATTCGAGAATTGTCTGCAGTCCGACATGCGTGCGCACAGCTTCAACCGGAGGCTCTACAACCCTAAAAGTCGTCGAAAGACCCCACGAAACCCTGTTAGGAGTAGGTCTTTTAAACTAAAAGTCCGTGAAACACACGGACTTTTTATTGACTCCAATAGTGCACCTATAATATAATACAGGTACACCATTGGAGCAGATTATGGGACGTCCTCTCACTGGAAAAAAGCATGTTGGAATTCGTCGTGACACCCGCCCGAATGGCGATGTTTACGTGCATGAACGCGTCACCGGATATGACGCCAAGACGCAGAAAACCAAGACGATCTCTACCCGACTTCTTGGAAAAATCCTGGCCGGAACGACGGAAATGATCCCGACTCGCCCCAAAAAATCGCGTTCTGAGGTTGTAGCCTTAAAGTCGTCTAAAGCCCCCACGAATTACTTCACGCCCAACATCTTGAGAAAGAGCTGGTCGCGTCTCGTCGTTTCCGTTGTCCATTTGGATGCACTGGCATTCCCCGTTGCAGCGACGTAGTCGACACAACGGAACCAGTCCAAAATTTGAATGAGCGAGTGCTGATTGAGCCAAGCGAGCAGCTTTGCTTCGAGACTCAACTCCTCCTTCGTCTTTCCCTCGGTTTCTTTTTCGGAGAGCGCCTTCTTCACATCAAGGATTCTCTTCGCAAGGAAGCAGTGGTAGCCCAGACCAACGAATTGGGCAAATTGCCTGCCGTACAGATTCTCGGGATACCACGTCCTCGGCTTTCGCCCATCAAAACTGTCCTTGTACGTAGCGAAAAGCTCTTCGATCTTTTCACGGGAACGGTATGCCTTCAGCGCGTCGAAGGGATCCTTGATTTCATTGCTCACAAGGACGAAATACCCCCAATAGCGCTTTGCTTCCTCGATCCCGTCCATTTTGAAGTCGACCTTGACGCCTTTGGCCGTACGTTTCACCGTGAGGTAGCTGTCGATTTGTTTCTGGGCAGCCGGCCGAAATTCCTCGACGCCGTCCTCTAGATCCTTCTTGAGTGAGAAAAGGCTCTCGCGAAGCCGGGGTCGTTTGCGGGAGAGGGCGAAATCCTACGCTAAGGCTTTGGCCAACGATATTCTCCGGTAAGATTGATGTGTTCCCAGGGGATAGGAGAAGTCGCTTGATATCTAGTATGACGTCTGTCGCACCTGCTTGATCGCGGCCGCGATAGCTAGATCGCGTTGCTCCTCTTCTCCATCCGCGTTCCAAGCTGCGGAAAGGCACCCATAAGCGTACGCCTGGTCGAGCAGGCGACGCGGATCGACGTCCAGCGCACGAGAGAATGCGTCCGCCATCTGTGCAATGCGTCTAGGATCGAGACAAAGGTCGTCTCTGTCAGCCGGATCGTAGAACATATTGGCGGCGCCAAAGCCCACTTCACCGACCAGACCGACGGGATCTATCACCAGCCAGCCGCGACTGGAGAACATGATGTTTTCATGATGCAGATCGCCATGTAGCCCACGCAGTTCCGAGGCATTGCTCATCATTTGATCGGCTATAATCGCCGCGTGGACGTAGTCAGTTTGACAACCTGCGTTTTGATCATCGCGCGCCCGCTGAAACAAAGCTGCAAAGCGATCCCGGATCGGGAGAAGGGCAGAAGGCAGGGGTTCCTCAGATGCGGCATACAGCTTCGCCATTAGTTCCGCTGCAATTTCGGTCGCCTGGTAGTCGCCGTGCTCGGCAACGATGTGAGAGAGCATTCGCTCCCCGGCATATTCGAGCAACATCAGATTGTTCTCACGACCGAGCAACCGGACTGCTCCCCTCCCATTGCGCCATACCAGATAGTCGGCCCCGCGCAGTTCATCAGCAATGTCTTCTATAGGTTTCAATCCCTTGACGATTGCAGGAGTCCCGTCTGGCAATGAAACTTTCCAAACGAGGCTGGAAAAGGTGTCCGCAATGAGAACAGGTTGCGAAACGTGCCAATGAGCAGGAAAAACAGGCGGCATGAACATCAACCCCAAGTCAGAGGGTCCAATCGCAGATAGAAGGCAAGGCGTTCGCGGTCGGGGGCTTCGATCCCCAATACATTGAATAGGACAGCGAAGGCGCGCTCTGCTTCATCTGGCGCTGCCCAGTTCTCTTTGGCGTTAGCAATCATGAGTGCCAAATCGGCATAGCGATCTGCTGTTCCGAGCCGCCCAAGGTCGATCAGACCCGTGCATTGAAGAGTTTTAGGGTCCACCATGAAGTTCGGCATGCAGGGATCACCATGGCAAACAACCATATCGGTGCGCTCTTGGTCGAGCCGCACCGGTAGCTCTCGTTCGACACGAGCCAAAAGATCGAGCTGCGGCGTACTCTTGTCCTCGTCCGGTAAGAAGTCGGGATTGACGGCATTGCGGGACACCACATCAACGGCGCGTCCGAACATTCGCGACAGCCTGCGCTCAAACGGACATTGATCAACCGATAGGCTGTGAACAGCGCCAAGTTGCTGCCCCATTGACGGCCACGCTTTGAGCAAATCCGCTCCAGACAGATCAGCCGCCGGTACTCCCGGAATTGCCGTTATCACCAAGCATGCACCCTCCTGTTCCTCCTGCCAGTTGATCACCTCGGGGCAAGCCACACCTCGACCTTTGAGCCAAATGAGGCGGTCACGCTCTCCAGCGAGCTCACCGCGGCGGGAAGCAGGTGCGATTTTCGCGAAGGCATGCCCGTCACCACGTCGAAAAACAAAATCACCAGATTCTCCGCCTCTGACAGGCAACCAGTCAGAATGCGATTCACCAAAAAAAATATTAGTTCGATTCAATGGAGGTTCCTTCAGTTTTCTGATGAAGCGCGGAGGTGGCTCAACCTGCGAAAAGAAACGAGTTGCTATGGACTTGCACCGGTTGTGTTCCGGTCTATCTCTCATTTTAAGCGGCTTTTTTCTCAAATGCCACCGGCGATTTCCAGCCGAGTGTTGAATGTCTTCGGCGTGGATTATAAAAGCCATTTATATATTCGAAGATTGCAATCTCAATATCTCGCCTTGTTTGCCAGTGTCTGCGCCAAATCAACTCAGCCTTTAATGATTTAAAGAAGCTTTCTACTGCGGAGTTATCAAAACAATTGCCTTTCCCGCTCATGGACGGCAGCAATTGATGTTTGAGCAGTAGCTTTTGATATTCATGAGCGCAATATTGGCTCCCACGGTCTGTGTGTTGAATACAACCCGGTGGTGGTTTGCGTAAAGCCAACGCCATATTCAGTGCCCTTAATGCAAGATCCTGCTTTAATCGATCACCTGTTGCCCAGCCAATCACGCGACGGGAATACAGGTCAAGGATAACAGCAAGATAGACCCATCCTTCTCTGGTCCAAACATAAGTGATATCGCCTGCCCATTTCTGGTTGGGTGCGCTTGCGCTAAAGTCTTGTTTTAATAGGTTCGGTGCAATGTTGAAGGTATGATGACTATCCGTTGTCCGTTTGAATTTACGCGTTCGAACAACTGTAATGTTATTCTGGCGCATCAAACGTCCAACCCGACGCTGCCCAACCTGCAGGCCCAGCGCTTTCAACTCTTCTGTCATACGCGGCCTACCATAGCTCCCCAAACACAACCGATGCTGCTCACGTATATGCGCTAGAAGTATAAGATCACGACGCTGGCGCAGTGATGGAGGACGGCGTTTCCATGCACGTAAACCACGATCTGTTACGCCCATCAAACGACATATGCGTGAACGTGAGAGAGAGCCACGGTAATCCGTAATAAACTGAAATCTCACAGCTTTTGTACTGCGAAAAATATTGCTGCCTTTTTTAATATCTCCCTCTCCTCCCGAAGGATACGGTTCTCTTTGCGTAAACGTTCATTCTCACGCAGAAGATCAGTGTCTTGGGTAGGAATTTTAGTTTCATCGGAAATTGATGCGATCCATTTCCCAAGCGTGGAAAGCCCAATACTTAAATCTGACGCAACTTGACGGCGTGTTAAGCCACTAGTGAGTGCTATGCGAACTGCATCACGCTTAAATTGGGGAGCCCGCAGAATTCGGAAAAAATCGTACGCTAAGGTTTTCCGGGCATCCGTAAGGGCCGAAACTTCCCGTCTTCCAGTCTGCGGCTCTGCCGCCAGACGTAATCGCCGGTTAGGTTGATGTGCTCCCAGCCCAGCGGCGACAGGAATTGCAGCAGCTCGCCGTCCACCGGCTTGCCGGCCTCGACCAACCCCTGGGTGGCGCGTTCCAGGTACACCGTGTTCCACAGCACGATAGCCGCCGTCACCAGGTTGAGGCCGCTGGCCCGGTAGCGCTGCTGCTCGAAGCTCCGATCCCTGATTTCCCCAAGGCGGTTGAAGAACACCGCCCTGGCCAGCGAGTTGCGCGCCTCACCTTTGTTCAGGCCGGCATGCACGCGGCGGCGCAGTTCAACACTTTGCAGCCAGTCCAGGATGAACAGCGTGCGCTCGATCCGGCCCAGCTCGCGCAGGGCCACGGCCAGTCCGTTCTGGCGCGGGTAGCTGCCGAGCTTGCGCAGCATCAGCGAGGCGGTGACGGTGCCCTGCTTGATCGAGCTGGCCAGGCGCAGGATGTCGTCCCAGTGGGCACGCACGTGCTTGATGTTCAGGGTGCCGCCGATCAGCGGGCGCAACGTCGGGTAGGCTTGCACGCCCTGCGGCACGTACAGCTTGGTTTCGCCGAGGTCGCGGATGCGCGGCGCGAAGCGGAAGCCTAGCAGGTGCATCAGGGCAAAGACGTGATCGGTGAAGCCGGCCGTGTCGGTGTAGTGCTCCTCGATCCGCAGGTCGGACTCGTGGTACAGCAGGCCGTCGAGCACATAGGTGGAATCGCGGACGCCGACATTCACCACGCGGGTGCTGAACGGCGCGTACTGGTCGGAGATATGGGTATAGAACAGCCGTCCCGGCTCGCTACCGTACTTCGGGTTGACGTGCCCGGTGCTCTCGCCCCGGCCACCCGCGCGGAAGCGCTGGCCATCGGAGGATGAGGTCGTGCCGTCGCCCCAGTGGGCGGCAAAGGCGTGGCGATACTGGTGGTTGACCAGCTCGGCCAAGGCCGCCGAATAGGTTTCGTCGCGGATGTGCCAGGCTTGCAGCCAGGACAGCTTGGCGTAGGTCAGGCCGGGGCTCGACTCGGCCATCTTGGTCAGCCCGAGGTTGATCGCATCACCGAGGATTGCGGACAGCAGCAACGTCCTGTCTTTGGCCTCGGCCCCGTCCTTCAAGTGGGTGAAGTGGCGGCTGAAGCCCGTCCAGTCGTCCACGTCCATCAGCAGTTCGGTGATCTTGATGCGCGGCAGTAACTGGCTGGTTTGGTCGATCAGCGCCTGCGCCCGATCCGGCACCGCCGCATCCAGCGGGGTGATTTTCAGCCCTGACTCGGTGAGGATGGCATCGGGCAGCTCGTTGTCCTTGGCCAGGCGGGTGACGGTGGCCAACTGCTCGTCCAGCAGCTGCAAACGCTCTTCCAGGTACTGGTCGCTGTTCGGGTTGATCGCCAGGGGCAGGGCCTGCTCGCGCTTGAGTGCGGCGAACTTCTCGGCCGGCAGCAGGTAGTCGTCGAAGTCGCGGAACTGCCGCGAGCCCTTGACCCAGATGTCGCCGGAGCGCAGGGCGTTCTTCAGCTCGGACAGGGCGCAGATTTCGTAGAATTTCCGGTCGAGGCCTTCCGGGGTGATCACCAGCGGCTTCCAGCGCGGCTTGATGAAGGCCGTGGGTGCATCGGCCGGCACCTTGCGCAGGTTGTCGGCGTTCATCTCACGCAGGGTCTGCACGGCTGCCAGCACGCCTTGCGCGGCCGGCGCGGCGCGCAGTTCCAGCACCTCCAGCAAGGCCGGCGTGTAACGGCGCAGGGTGGCGAAGTTCTCGCCGACCAGGTGCAGGTGGTCGAAGCCTTCCGGCCGGGCCAGCAGCTCGGCCTCGCTGACGCTCTCGGTGAACTCGTCCCAGGGAATCACCGCCTCGATGGCGGCATAGGGGTCGCTGCCGCTTTCCTTCGCTTCCAGCAGCGCCTGGCCGATCCTGGAGTACAGGCGCACCTTGTCGTTGATCGCCTTGCCCTGCTTCTGGAACTGCTGCTGATGCTTGTGCTTCGCGCCGCTGAACAGCTTGACCAGGATGCGGTCATGCAGATCGACCAGCTCATCGATCACGGTCGCGGTGCTCTCCAGCACCACGGCGGCCAGGGTCGCGTAGCGGCGCTGCGGCTCGAACTTACCGAGGTCTTTGGGCGTCATCTGCCCACCCTCGCGGGCCAGCTTGAGCAGGCGGTTCTGGTGGATGTGCCGGCCCAGGCCTTCGGGCAAGTCCACCAACTGAAATGTCTTCAGCCGCTCGATGTGTTCCAGCATGTGCCGAGAGTTGGGTTTCAGCGGTGCCTGGCGCAGCCAGGTCAACCAGGTGATGCTGCTGCCGGCCTTGAGCTTCAACAGCTCGTCCAGCTTGGCCCGATGCGAGTCCGTGAGTGGTTCGACCAGGGCGCGGTAGACCCGCCGATTGGCTCGCGCAATGGCTTCCGAGCAGGCCCGGTCAATCACGCTCAGCGCCGGCAGGATGCGTCGTTTCTGCCGTAGGCTCTCCAGGGCCTGACCGGCCAGCAGCAAGCCTTTGTCGGTCTGCTGGGCCAGCTCGGTTAGCTCGCGCACCAGGGCGCGGAAGTCGGACAGGCCGAACGGGGCCAGTTGCAGGTAGGTGCGCAGTTCCTGGGCATGCTCGCGACGGGTCACGTCGCGCTCGCCGTACTTTGCCCAGCTCGCCGGCTCGGCCTGGACTTGCTTCGCCACCCACAGGATGACCGGCTCGGGCAGCTCGCTGTCGGTTCCCAGCGCGTAACCGGGGTAGCGCAGCAGGCAGAGCTGCACGGCGAAGCCGAGGCGGTTGGCGTCGCCGCGTCGCTGGCGGATCAGCGACAGGTCGGAGTCGTTGAAGGTGTAGTAGCGGATCAGGTCATCCTGGCTTTCCGGCAGCGCAAGCAGGGTGTCCCGCTCCGTGGCCGAGAGGATCAAGCGACGCGGCATGTGTCAGTCGTCCGTGCGGAGGTACTGGTAGAGGGTTTCCCGGCTGATGTTGAACTCGCGGGCAAGCTGCGCCTTGGGCTCGCCGGCCGTCGCTCGCTGCCGCAGGGTAGCAGCCTGCTCATCGGACAGGGCTTTCTTGCGGCCCCGGTACGCGCCACGCTGCTTGGCCAAGGCGATGCCCTCACGCTGCCGCTCGCGGATCAGGGCGCGCTCGAACTCAGCGAAGGCCCCCATCACCGACAGCATCAGGTTGGCCATCGGCGAGTCCTCGCCAGTGAACACCAGGCCCTCCTTCAGGAACTCGATGCGCACGCCGCGCTGAGTCAGCTTCTGTACCAAGCGACGCAGGTCATCGAGGTTGCGGGCCAGCCGATCCATGCTGTGCACCACCACTGTATCGCCTTCGCGGACGAAGCTCAGCAGCGCTTCGAGCTGGGGGCGCTGGGTGTCCTTGCCCGATGCCTTGTCGGTGAACACCTTGCTCACCTGGGTTTGTTCCAGCTGGCGTTCCGGGTTCTGGTCAAAGCTGCTGACCCGGACGTAGCCGATGCGGTGCCCCTGCACGATGTCTCCTTGGTTGAAGGCGGCTTAAGTGCACTTTCTGTTCCGTTGTGCCTCAAAGCCCATTTCTGTCAGGCTGAAATCTATAACCTTCGCGGGCATGTGTCAAAAAATGGGAAAGCAGACTCTATTCTGACGAAGCGGCGCGGCCCTGCCTGACATCAAGTTAGGGTATAGCCTAGATTGACATGCGCGATGCAACCCTTAACTTGCTTGCACCTATCGTTTCCATGCTAGCTTTATCGTAACGCTCAAGAAATTGGGCTTAATGCCGAAAACAATAAAATAAAACAGCCAACCCTTGAGGTTCTTATGCGCCAGAATTTACCAGTGACGGGTCGAAACTTAGAACTCCCAAAAGATGCCAATATTCTTTCGACTACCTCCCCTCAAAGCCATATCACGTACGTTAATCCTGACTTCATTAAAATCAGTGGTTTCACTGAGGAAGAACTATTAGGCCAGCCTCACAACATCGTAAGACACCCAGATATGCCGCCTGCTGCATTTGAGCATATGTGGAGTACATTAAAATCTGGCCGCTCATGGATGGGGCTAGTAAAAAATCGCTGTAAAAATGGCGACCACTATTGGGTAAGTGCTTATGTAACGCCAATAGCTAAGAATGGTTCGATTGTTGAATACCAGTCTGTAAGGACCAAGCCTGAACCTGAGCAGGTTTTGGCTGCGGAAAAATTATATGCTCAATTGAGAAGCGGGAAGGCCGCGAGGCCGAAATTGGCTGCTAGCTTTTCCGTGAAAATACTCTTGCTCATATGGGGTAGTATTATATCAAGCGCAATGGCTGCCGGCATGCTTACTGATACATCAATAAGCAGCTTATTGTTAGCCACTTTAATGTCAGGAAGCTTAAGCTCTGTTAGTGTTTTGGCTATTCTCTCTCCTCTTGGAAGACTGGTTGAAAGAGCCAGGAATATTTCCAATAACCCATTAAGTCAATCCCTCTACACTGGGCGCACCGATGAGTTTGGCCAAATAGAGTTTGCTTTACGAATGATGCAAGCTGAAACAGGCGCCATAGTAGGTCGCATAGGTGATGCATCAAATCGGCTTAGCGAACACACCCGAGGCCTACTAAAGGATATTGAGTCAAGCAATGTACTTACAGTTGAGCAGCAGGCAGAGACAGATCAAATAGCAACGGCAGTAAACCAAATGGTGGCAAGCATTCAAGAGGTTGCGAGCAATGCACAGCATGCTGCAGATGCGGCCGGAAGAGCAGACACTGAGACGGCATCTGGCCAGCGTCTGGTAGCCCACACAAGCCAGTCAATCACTGCCCTTGAAGGTGAAATTAGGCAAGCCACTCAGGTTATTCATGAGCTTGAAGGTCAAAGTAACGAGATATCAAAAGTTCTTGACGTTATACGAGGGATCGCCGAGCAAACGAATTTGTTGGCACTCAACGCAGCAATTGAGGCCGCGCGTGCTGGTGAGCAGGGGCGTGGTTTTGCTGTTGTCGCCGATGAGGTTCGCAGTCTTGCTGCTCGCACACAGCAATCGACAACGGATATTCAAAGCATGATCAGCGCTCTACAAGAGCGAGCGCAATCCGCTGTTACAGTCATGGAGCAAAGTAGTCGGCAAGCGCACACGAGTGTAGCTCACGCAGAGGAAGCAGCTACAGCTCTTGATGGAATTGGCCAACGCGTTAACGAAATTACCGACATGAACGCGCAAATAGCGACTGCGGTCGAGCAGCAGGGAGCAGTAAGTGAAGACATAAACCGCAGTATTATCAATATACGCGATGCTGCTGATACCAATGTACAGACCGGGCAGAATAATTTGCAAAGTGCGAAATCTGTCGCTCAGTTAACTAGCGCTCTGAGCGAACTGGCAAAACAGTTTTGGGAAAAACGAGGATAACGCTTTTCAGTATCTCGACAGGGATAACTTACTTTACCATCGGTTATCCCTTTTAGCCGCACAAATTTTAGCCATGGCTTTTCAGGAAGTCAGGGCTATCAGAATGGCCTTAGAAAGCCTAGTCAAAGAGCTGTCACGAGAACACCGTTAGCTTAGCGTACGATTTTTTCCGAATTCTGCGGTTCCCCCAAATTCATCACTATGCTTTAATGACATATATGGTCTCCTTGATAACAAATAATGCTCTCAAAAAGACCGGAACGAAACCGAGGCAAGTCCACTACGTAAGTCCGAGAACATGCTTTCCATGGTCTCTGAGCTCGCCTTTGGGACCGACATATCGGTAGAGAGTGACGCGCTCGATGCCGAGTTCCTTGCAGAGATCGGAAACTGAAGTATCGCGCTGGGCCATGGCGGCTTGCGCGAGACGCACCTGAGCTTTGGTGAGCGCGAATTTTCGTCCGCCCTTGCGACCGCGCGCTCTCGCGGAGGCGAGACCCGCCATGGTGCGCTCTCGGATCAGATCCCGCTCGAACTCGGCCAAGGTGGCGAAGATTCCGAACACCATGCGACCGGACGCAGTCGTGGTGTCGATCTGAGCGCCCTTTCCAGTCAGAACCCGCAGGCCGATCTTGCGGTCTGACAGCTCCTTCACCGTGTTGACCAGATGGGCAAGCGATCGTCCGAGGCGATCGAGCTTCCAGACCACCAGCACATCGCCGTCACGCAATGACTTGAGGCAGGCAGTCAAGCCAGGGCGATCATCACGACCGCCGGAAGCAAGATCATCATAGATATTGTCCCGTTCGACACCTGCGGCGCGCAAGGCGTCGTGCTGCAGGTCGAGAGACTGCGAGCCATCGGCTTTGGAGACGCGGGCATATCCGATCAGCATGTATCACAAACGTTGGTTTGAGGCGGCGCTTCGGCCACGATTGCATTGACCTCTGGAAATGTATCTCAACCAGCTTCATAAACAAAGCGTCTTGAACGCTATCAGATTTTGAAAAAGGAACATGTATGCCGCGTCGCGTCACTCTAACCGATCGGCAGAAAGACGCGCTGTTGCGCTTGCCGACTTCACAGACGGATTTGCTCAAGCACTATACGCTGAGTGATGAAGACCTTGGGCATATCAGGCTGCGTCGGCGCGCTCACAACAGGTTCGGCTTCGCCCTGCAATTGTGTGTCCTGCGCTATCCCGGCCGGGTGCTGGCTCCAGGCGAACTGATCCCTGCAGAGGTCATCGAATTTATCGGAGCGCAGCTTGGCCTGGGTGCCGACGATCTCGTAGACTATGCTGCCCGCGAGGAAACACGGCACGAGCATCTTGCCGAGTTACGGGGGCTCTACGGCTTCCGCACCTTCTCCGGACGTGGTGCGAGCGAGCTGAAGGAATGGTTGTTCCGAGAAGCCGAGATGGCGGTGTCGAACGAGGATATCGCCCGTCGCTTCGTAGCCGAGTGCCGACGCACCCGCACTGTCCTTCCCGCGACATCCACGATCGAGCGGCTTTGTGCCGCGGCTCTCGTCGATGCCGAGCGACGCATCGAGACGAGGATCGCCAGTCGGCTGCCTATGTCGATCCGAGAACAGTTGCTGGCATTGCTCGAGGAGACGGCTGATGATCGGGTGACCCGTTTTGTGTGGCTGCGCCAGTTCGAGCCTGGCTCGAACTCTTCGTCGGCCAACCGGCTGCTCTACCGGCTCGAATATCTGCAACGCATCGATCTCCCCGAGGATCTGCTTGCCGGCGTTCCTGCCCATCGGGTGACTCGTCTGCGCAGGCAGGGTGAACGGTATTATGCCGACGGCATGCGCGATCTCCCGGAG
>OODJ01002275.1_pt1 | contig 13171 bp, 12 predicted proteins | sample 1671611 | NCBI WGS metagenome assembly OODJ01 (sample SAMN06348174, study PRJEB24527) | human gut metagenome | biome: human gut; feature: ankylosing spondylitis patient; material: feces | host: Homo sapiens | place: China | collected 2015-10 | reverse complement strand
CGACACGGAGACGCTGAAAGCCGTGGCGGCGGCGCTCGAATCGGAGTCCTTTGCCGCGTATCTGCGTCAGGGCTTACAGGAGGGCGTCTCCTTCGCCGCAGCGCGCGAAGCCGCCGCACGCAAGCTGCTCGGTGAGAAGGCCGCCGTCCTCGCGCAGCCGAACGACATTCTGGGTGTAGAATACTGCAAAGCCATCGCGCGTCAAAATGCTGTGATGGAGCCGCTGGCGCTGCCGCGAAGGGGCGTCGGACACGACGGCGGCGCGGCGGAGGGCTTCGCCTCGGCGAGCCACATCCGCGAGCTGCTCATAAACGGCGCGTGCGCCGACGAATTTCTCACGCCGGAGAGCGCGGCGATCTGCGCGCGCGAACGCGCGGCAGGCCGCGCGCCGGTGACGATGGCAAACGCCGAGCGTGCGATCCTCGCCCGTCTGCGCGCGATGCGCGAGGAGGACTTCGCCCCCTTCGACGGCGGCGGCGAGGGGCTTTATCACCGCCTCTACGACGCCGTGCAGCGCGAGACGACGATCGACGGCATCCTTGCCGCGGCGAAGTCCAAGCGCTACGCTTATGCGCGGCTGCGGCGGCTGTTGCTTGCCGTCTATCTCGGCGTCACGCCGGAGGATATCCCGCAGCGCGTGCCCTACCTGCGCGTGCTGGCGTGCAATGCGCGCGGGCGCGAGGTGCTCCGATGCATGAAAACGACCGCCGCCGCGCCCGTCCTCACGAGGAGCGCGGACGTGCGGCGGCTGGACGCGGGCGCGCAGCGGCTCTTCGCCCTGACCGCCCGCGCCGAGGAGCAATACGTCCTCGCCTATCCCGACCTCGCCGCGGCGAGGCCCGGCAGCGCATGGACGACCGACCCGGTCATTCTGTGACCGGCATTCAGAAAGGAGACTCACCATGAAAAAACTGTTCGCCTCCCTGCTGACGCTTTCGCTCTTGCTGTCGCTGACCGCCTGCGGCGGCAACGGCGATCCGACTGGTCCCGATGCTCCAAAGCCCTCCCAGCCGGAGACGCCGGAGCTGACCTTCGCCGTCGGCACGCCGCTCACCCATGAATCGACCTACACTGCCGACGACGGCACGGTGCTGCTGCACACAAATTATGAGCTGCCGCAGCTTGAGCTTCGCACCGCCGACGGCGCGCTCTATGAACCCGGCGCCGCAGCCACACAGAGCGCGGCGGTTGCCGTGCGCGACGCCTTCAACGCCGAGATGGAGCGCTGCTACGCCGCGGTGCTCTCCAACGAGTCGGAGCTGGCTCAGGAGGCGCGCGACCATTACGGCAGTGACTCCATGTCCTTTGAGTACATCTACTACGAGGATGAACTGCTCGGCGAGGTCGTCTACCAGACCGACGGGCTCATCAGCGTGCTTGCCAATGCCTACGCCTTCTACGGCGGCGCGCATCCGAACACCTCCACCCTCACCTGGAGCTTCGATCTCACCACCGGCGAATTTCTGACGCTCGACGCGCTCAACGCGCAGTCCTCCACCGACAGTGCACTCGGCAAAACGCTGGTCGATACGCTCGCCTCGGAGATCGTGAACAGGATCTACGAAGAGGGACTGGACGATTACCTCTACGATGATTTCTACTCCTACGTCTATGACCTCTCCTCCAACGCGCACTTTTATTTCAGCGGCAGCGGCATGACCGTCAACTTCGACGCCTATGTCCTCGGGCCCTACGCCTCGGGGCCGCAGACCTTCGAGATCCCCTACAGCCACTTCTACAACGCGCTCGACAGCCACACACAGTCTCTGCTCAATGTGCCGCAGGACGAGATCATCATTGCGGACTATTACACCACCAAAACACTCTGGTCGTGGTTCAACATGACCACCCCGCCCGTGGACAGCGGCGCGCCCGACATCACAGTGGACGGTCTTCCCCTCGCCCGCGTCATGCTGGGCGACGTGAACACGCTCGACGAGCTGCGCGCGCTGCTGTGCGAGCACGTCAGCGCGGAGCTTGCCGACGAATGGCTCGCCACAGGCCGCTTTGTGGAGTCCGACGGCGCGCTCTACGCGGCGTGTGCCGACCGCGGCAGCGACATCACCATCGACACCGAGAGCTATCTGGTCGCGTGGAACGGCGATGCCGGCGAGATCATGCAGACCATCACCCGTCGGGAATGGAATGACGAAACCGGCGATTTTGTGCCTGTTCCCGGAAGCGAGACTTATTACGCCTACCCCTTTACCACGATGAACCGCCACGCGGTGTTCTCCGCGTTCCCCTGCCCCTACTGAAACAGCGCATAAAAAAAGCGGAGACTGTTCGACAGTCTCCGCTTTTTTCTATGCGTTTCAATCGACGTGCTCGCTCGCGCGCATGGCGAGGATGGTGCGCTCGATGAGGGTATCGAGATCCCAGCCGAGCATCTCCGCGCCGCGCTCGATGACCTCGCGCGAGCAGCCGGCGGCGAACTTTTTGTCCTTGTACTTCTTCTTGACGGACTTGACCTCAAGGTCGTCCACGCTCTTGCTCGGGCGCATGAGGGCGACCGCGCCGATGAGGCCGGTCAGCTCGTCGGCGGCAAAGAGGACCTTCTCCATCTCGTGCTGCGGCTCGGGCAGGCCGTCGAAATGCAGGCCGTAGCCGTGGCTGGCGGTCGCGCGGATCAGGCGCTCATCCAGTCCCTTTTCCCGCATGATCTCCTGCGATTTGATGCAGTGTTCGTCGGGATACATCTCAAAGTCAAGGTCGTGCAGGAGACCCACGGTCTCCCAGAAGTCGGCCTCGTCGCCGTAGCCCAGTTCATTTGCGTACCAGCGCATCACGTCGCCGACGATCTGACCGTGCTTGAGGTGAAATTCACCCTTGTTGTACTCGTTGAGCAGGTCCCATGCCTGCTCTCTGGTCAATGCCATAACAATGCCTCCTCAGGGATTTTCGTCCGTAAAGTGGACGTGGTTGAAAATGTGGTCGGAGCAGAAGCAGTGATAGCCCGCGCACTTCGAGCAGTAGCGGAACTGCAGCTCCGGATTCGTGACGTCGGTGCGGCCGCAGACCGCACACTTGTGGCGGTAGCCCTGGCTCTGTTGCTCGCGCTGCGTCTGGCGGACGGCGTTGTGGAAGTGCGCCGCCTGCTTGGTCCGCGTCTGCTCCCGCTTGGCAAAGCGCCCGATCTCCGGCGCGAAGAACACAAAGAAGTTCAGCAGCGCCACGAGCGGCAGCACCACGCCGATCCAATAGCGGGAGGCGGCGCAGAAGAAGATGATGTACGCGAAGTAGCACGCGTCCAGAATGGCCATCCACTTGATCTTGACCGGAATGAAGAAGAACAGCAACACCTGCGCGTCGGGATAGAGCGTGGCGAAGGCGAAGAACATGGCAAAATTCACATAGGTCGCGCCCGCCACCTGCCAGTCGTACCCGGTGATCAGGCTCGTGATGACCGCGCCGAGCGCCGTGAGGAGCACGCCGCTGAGGTAGTAGATGGTGAACTTCGCCGTACCCCACTAGCGCTCGAGCGTCGAGCCGATCCAGTAATAGAAATAGCAGCTCACCAGCAGCCAGAAGGGTCGCGTGTCCGTCGGCAGAAAGCTGAAGGACAGCAGCCGCCAAAGCTGCCCCTGCTTGAGCCCCGCCCAGCTGAAGCTGAGAATGGAGTAAAAGGAGCCTCCGTCAAGTGTGGAGAACAGGGAGAGCAGATAGAAGGCGATGTTGCCGATGACGATGTAGAGCATCAGGTTCGGAATGCCGAAATTCGGATGCAGAACGCAGAAGCGGTCGATGCGGCGGCGAAGTGAGTTCAAGGTCGATCCCTCCGATCGTGAAAATAGCTTATCCTGCATTGTACCCCATAGCAGGGGAAAAATCATGACCAAATTATAAATTCCGCGAAAATTCCCGCCGCGCGGCGGGAATTTTTCGGCTCAGTAGTGATATTTTCTCCGTTTCGCGGCAAGGAGCGAAACGGTGACGAGCAGCGTGAGCGATTCCGCGGCGGTGACGGCGAGCCAGATGCCGTTGATGTCCAGCCACCTCGGCAGCAGCAAGATCGCCGCGACCTGAAACACCAGCGTCCGCAGGAACGAAATGAGCGCGCTGTCCGTGCCATCGTTCAACCCGGTGAAGAACGCCGAGCCGAAGATGTTGAAGCCGAAGACAAGAAACGAGACCGAGTAGATGCGCAGGGCGTTGACCGTCATATCGTGCAGCGCCGCGTCGTAGCCCACAAAGAGGTCGGCGATAGGGCCGGCAAGGGTCACGGAAGCGCCGGTCATGACGAGGCTCACGAGCACGGTGATGATCAGGCTCTTGCGCAGGAGACTTTTGAGCTCCGCATGGTTTTGTGCGCCGTAGTGGTAGCCGACGACCGGCGTGACGGCGATGGAATAGCCGAAGAAAAACGCCTTGAAGATGAAGTCGACGTACATCAGAACGCCGTAGGCGCTCACGCCGTCCTCCTGCGCGATGGCCATGAGCTGCACGTTGTAGAGGATGCCAACGAGCGAGCCGGAAAGATTGCTGACCATCTCGCTCGCGCCGTTGCAGCAGGCCCGCCAAAGCGCACGCAGGTCAAAGCGCGGCCGTCCGAGCCGCAGCGGCGTGTCGTTCTCACGCAGGAAGTAAACGAGCGGAATGGCCGCGCCGACCGCCTGCGAAAGGGCGGTAGCGAGCGCCGCGCCCGCAAGTCCGAACGGAAGGACATAGACGAGCAGGAAGTCGAGCACCACGTTCGTCAAGCCCGCGAACACCGTCACCTTCAGCCCGAAGCCCGGTTTTTCCGCCGTGGCAAGGAAGCTCTGAAAGCTGTTTTGCAGCATGAAGAGCGGCAGCGAGACGAGCAGGATGCGCCCATAGAGCACGCAGTCGTCGATGGTCAGCTCCGTCGCACCGACGGCATAGGAGATCGGCCGGATGAACACGAAGAAGACCGCGGCGAGCGCCGCGCCGCCGACCGCCAGGATCGCGACGAGCATCGAGAAGATGCCGTTCGCCTCCTTCGTCTTCCCCTCGCCGAGGGTCTTGGCGATGAGGGCGCTGCCGCCGGTGCCGACCATGAAGCCGAAGGCGGAGAGCGCCATGAGCACGGGGAAGATGAGGTTGAGCGCGGCGAAGGCGTTCTTGCCCACGCAGTTGGAGACAAAGAAGCCGTCCACGATGCTGTAGACCGAGGTGACGATCATCATGACGATGCTGGGCATCGTGAAGCGCAGAAGCTTTTGGTAGGTAAAATGATCGGAAAGCGTGATCCGCAAGGCGTTCCGCCTCCTTTCTGTCCGGCTTTTGCGGCAGTTAACTGAAGAAATCTCCGTTGAACTCCCGCAGGAGAAGACTCTGATAGTCGCGGACGCACAGCACCACGTCGGGCTGATAGGCCGCGATGTAGTCGCTCAGGCTCTGCGCCGTGTAGTGGCGCAGGTCGACCGAGCGCAGCTCGTTGAAGCTGTAGTAGGCAAGGCACTCCACCGGATTGGTGAAGCTGTCGCCGAAGATCAGGGCGTTGGGAAGCTCGGGGCGGTCGGTTTGGATGACCGTCTCGGCGATGTCGCCGCCCATGTAGAGGCCGTAGGTCAGCGGCTCGGCGTCGCTGCCCGGAAGCGCGTAGACCGTGGCCTCCGCCGCCGCGCCGTTATCGAAGCGGGTGAAGGGGATATCCTCGCGGAAGGCGGCGGTGAGCAGCTTTTCGTCGTTGCCGCGGAGCCCCAGAAGCTTGCGCGTGCGCGAGCCCATGTAGGGATTGGGCAGCGCGGAGAAGGTCACGTCCGTCCCCTCCTCGGGAACGCAGAGCGCGCAGCCGTCCGCCGCGAGCCGCTCCGCCGCCGCGCGGTAGGTCACATACGCGCCGCGCAGGCCGTAGTGGTTGTCCACCTTTGAGCTGAACTCCGGCAGATGGCCCTCGGCATCAAAGATCTCGCCCATGTCCACATAGGCGATGCCCCGCGCCTCCATGGCCTCGCGGAGCGCCGCGCGCTCCGCGGCGGTGTAGGCGGCGCGGTTTTCGAGGTAGGCGGGATATGCGTCCTCGTAGTAGGCGTACTGGCAGGGCACGGCGAGATAGCAGTAGTATCCCCCGTAGGCCTCGATCTGATCGCGCAGCGCGGCGTTGTCCGCCGCCACGGTGTCGGCCTCGCGCAGAATGTCCTCGGCGGTGTCGGGCATGGTGTAGAGCTCCTCGAGCAGCGCGTCGGGCGTGACGACGACCTCGTTCACCACGGGGCGGTGGAAAAGGTTCAGGTCGCACCAGGTCACCGCGCGGAGCGCGGCGGTGCGCCAGGCGGCATAGTCGCAGAACATGGTCTCCAGCTCGCCGAAAACCTTACCGCTCGCGACGCTCTCGACGCTGATCTCAGGGAAGGCGGAGAGGTTGCGGTTTTCGTAGTAGGAGTAGCGCTCCTTCGGCAGCAGGATGGTCGCAGCCATCAAGACCAGGAGTGTGCCGGAAAAGAGCAGGACCATCACCCACTCGCTGAATTTTTTCATAGCGGTGCCTCCTCTCAGAACCGGAAGTAGATGAAGGGATTGAACGATCCCGTAACGAGCTTGCAGTATGAGCACGCCAGCAGCGTCATCGCCGCGAGCTTCGGCCCCCACGTCAGCACGGCGCGGGCGGGCGCGGCGTCCCGCTTTTGAAGAGCCGTCTCCAGCCATTGCTTCACCGGCAGCGCGGCGATGCAGCAGCACAGCAGCTCCGGCCAGAACTCCAGCGCGTAATACACGGCGCGGCTGCCGCACCACACGCCGCTGCTGCCGAACATGGCGGCGAGGTAAGCCGCCGCAGCCGTGAGCGTCTCGGCGCGGAAGAGCACCCAGCTGAATACGACCAGCACCATCGCGTAGGCGTGGCGCACGAGCGACGGCAGATGCTCCAGAGCCTTGCCCCAGAGGAGCTTTTCCCCCACGAGCAGCACAAAGAACCAAAGTCCCCAGGCGATGAAATTCCAGCTCGCGCCGTGCCACATTCCGGTCAGGAACCAGACGACGAAGAGGTTCCACACATTGCGCGCCCTCGAGCAGCGGTTGCCGCCGAGCGGGATATATACATAGTCGCGGAACCAGGTGGAAAGTGAAATGTGCCAGCGCCGCCAGAACTCCGTGACGCTCCGCGCGACATAGGGGTAATTGAAATTCTCCAAAAAGTGGAAGCCGAACATTCGCCCGAGGCCGATGGCCATATCGGAATAGGCAGAAAAATCGAAGTAGATCTGGAAGGTGTACGCCACCGCGCCCAGCCACGCGAAGAGCACCGAGGGCATAACGGCGGCAAAGGCCGCATCCGCGATCCGCGCCACGGCGTTCGCCAGCAGCATCTTCTTGCCGAGGCCGAAGAGGAAGCGCACCGCGCCGGCGGAGAATTCGGAGACGGACTCATGCCGCTCGTCGATCTCCTCCGCGACGGTGGTGTAGCGCACGATGGGACCGGCGACGAGCTGCGGGAAGAAGGCGATGTAGAGCGCGAGCTTGAGCGGGTCGCGCTGCACCGCGGCGTCGCCGCGGTACACGTCAATGACGTAGCTCAGGCCCTGAAAGGTGAAGAAGGAGATGCCGATGGGCAGCGTTACCTGTGGCACCGGAACGACCGGCAGCAGAGCGTGGAGCATCTCGCCGAAGAAGCCCGCGTACTTGAACCAGCCCAGCAGCGCAAGCCCCAGCACCACGGCAAGCGTCATGCCGAGCCGCCGCGTACTTGGGCGGTGCGCCGGTCCCGCCAGCAGCCCGCCGGCGTAGTTGATGGCGATGGAGAGCAGCATGAGCAGCAGAAATTTCGGCCCGCCGCAGGCATAGAACGCCAGCGAAAAGGCCAGCAGGACAAGGTTCCTCAGATAGCGGCAGCGCCGCGGCACAAGGAAATACAGGACAAGCAGGCACGGCAGGAAAAAGATCAGAAAGCTGGCGCTGCTGAATACCATGACACTCTCTCCCCTCTTGAAAATGAGCAAAAAAAATCCGGTCCCTTTTTTGACCGGACGCATCCGACATCTTCTCGACCGCTGCGGCTGCGGCCGCAGGTCCTCCGATGACTCTCGCATTTCTTGCTGTGGCTATTGTAGCATAAGAAAGGGCAAAGTCAAGCATTTGCACAAATTCTTGAAATATCTGTTGACATCACATGGGAATCCGGGTAGAATAATTTCAGCAAATACCAGACAAGTTCATACTTCATCAAGAGTGGTGGAGGGAACGGCCCGATGATACCACGGCAACCTGCAGCGCAAGGTGCCAAATCCGTCGAACGAATCGAAAGATGAGGGAAAGCAAAAAGTTTTCGCACTCGACCGATTCGGCCGAGCGCTTTTTTTGTGCTCCCGCGAGAAAAGAAAGGAAAGAAGAATCATGGCAAAGCGTTTATTCACCTCCGAGTCCGTCACCGAAGGGCATCCCGACAAGATCTGCGACCAGATCTCCGACGCGGTGCTCGACGCCATTCTGGAAAAGGACCCCAACGGCCGCGTCGCCTGCGAGACGACCGTCTCCACCGGCCTTGTCCACATCATGGGCGAGATCACGACGAGCTGCTACGTCGATATTCCCAAGATCGCGCGTGAGGTCATCCGCTCGATCGGCTACGACCGCGCGAAATACGGCTTCGACTGCGACACCTGCGGCATCATCACCAACATCGATGAGCAGAGCGGCGACATCGCCATGGGCGTGGACAAGAGCTACGAGGCCAAGGCCAGGGGCGAGAGCGAACTGGACAACGGCGCCGGCGACCAGGGCATGATGTTCGGCTACGCCTGCGACGAAACGCCGGAGCTGATGCCTCTGGCCATCTCACTCTCGCACAAGATGTCCAAGCGCCTGACCGAGGTTCGCAAGCAGGGTCTTGTGGACTATCTGCGTCCCGACGGCAAGACGCAGGTCACAGTCGAATACGACGAGGCCGGCAAGCCCAAGCGCATCGACACCGTGGTCGTCTCCACGCAGCACGCGCCCGAGGCGGAGCTGGAGACCATCCGCCGCGATATGATCGAGCTGGTCATCAAGCCCACCATCCCCGCGGGCCTTCTCGACGGCGAAACGAAAATTTATGTCAACCCAACCGGCCGCTTCGTCATCGGCGGCCCGCAGGGCGACAGCGGTCTGACGGGCCGCAAGATCATCGTCGATACCTACGGCGGCAGCGCCCCGCACGGCGGCGGCTGCTTCTCCGGCAAGGACCCGACGAAGGTGGACCGCTCCGCCGCCTACGCCGCGCGCTGGATCGCCAAGAACATCGTGGCTGCCGGTCTTGCGTCGAAGTGCCAGGTGCAGCTCGCCTACGCCATCGGCGTGGCGCATCCCGTGAGCGTGCTCGTCGAGACCTTCGGCACCGGCACAGTCGCCGATACGAAGCTCGAGGAGGCCGTCGAGAAGGTCTTTGACCTGCGCCCGACCGCCATCATCCGCGACCTTGACCTGCGCCGCCCGATCTACCGTCAGCTCGCCGCCTACGGTCACATGGGCCGCGAGGAGCTGGGCGTCGCGTGGGAAAAGTGCGACCGCGTGGAGGCACTCCGCGCCGCGCTGTAAGCCTCGCGCACAAGGAAATACCGTTTTTCAAAGGGTCCCGCCGCGTACACGGCGGGACCCTTTTGCGTCCTCGCGCATAGACTGAAACGCAGGCGTATCGTCTGCGCTTCGGCGGCACACCGCCGAAAAATCAAGGAGGGTGATCGCTATCAATCGTTATCAGGGTAATTGCGGCAGCAGCTGCGGCTGCGACCAGCAGTGCTGCCCGCGTCCGTTCCCGCCTCCCCCGCCGCCTCCGTATCCGCCCTACGGCGTGATCGGGCCGACCGGTCCGCAGGGCGTGCAGGGCATTCAGGGCGTTCCCGGTCCCATCGGTCCCACGGGGCCGCAGGGCGTGCAGGGTCTGCAAGGCCCGCAGGGTCCTGCCGGTCCTGCGGGCGCGCAGGGAGCACAGGGTCCCACGGGTCCTGCCGGCCCGCAGGGTCCGCAGGGCGCACAGGGGGCGCAGGGTCCCGCCGGCGCGACCGGCGCGGTCGGTGCTGCTGGCCCCGCCGGTGCTGTCGGTCCTGCCGGTCCCATCGGACCCACCGGGCCTACCGGCCCGCAGGGTCCTGTCGGTGCTGACGGTCCGCAGGGGCCTGTCGGCCCCACCGGCCCTGCGGCGACGATCAGTCCCGCGGCGGCGGTCGCAGACACCACCGATCCCGGCAACACGGCGGCTCAGCTCAACGCGCTGCTCGCCAGTCTGCGCGCGGCGGGTCTGCTCGCCACCTGAGAGAAGAAAAGCAATTCCGCGCCGCCTACATAGCATGGGAGGGATATTCGCTTTGAAGGTATGCGTTTACGCCATCTGCAAAAATGAGTCGCAGTTCGTTGACCGCTTCATGGACTCAATGTCCGAGGCCGACTATGTCTGCGTGCTCGACACCGGCTCAAGCGACGACACCGTAAAAAAGCTCCGCGCACGCGGAGCCATCGTGGGCGAGACGGTCGTCTCGCCGTGGCGCTTCGACACGGCGCGGAACGAGTCGCTGGGGCTCATTCCCGCCGACGCGGACATCTGCTGCGCCATCGATCTCGACGAGCAGTTCCACCCCGGCTGGCGCGCCGCGCTGGAGCGCGCATGGCAGCCGGACACCACCCGCGCCCGCTACCGTTACACCTGGAGCTTCCGCCCCGACGGCAGCGAGGGCATGGTGTTCTGGGCGGATAAAATTCACAAAAACGGCTGCTACCGCTGGGCAAGTCCGGTGCATGAGACGCTTGCCTACACCGGCGAGGGTGCGGAGCGCTTCGTGGACGCGGCCGGCGTGCAGCTCGACCATCACCCAGACGAGACGAAGTCCCGCGGGCAATACCTGCCGCTGCTGGAGCTGGCCGTTCGGGAGGACCCGCAGAACGACCGAAACTGCCACTACCTCGGACGGGAGTATATGTTCCGCGGCGAGTGGCAGAAGGCCATTGAAACGCTCGCGCGGCACCTGACGCTGCCCTCCGCCGTCTGGGCGGACGAACGCTGCGCGTCGATGCGCTACATCGCCCGCTGCCTGCGCGCGCTTGAACAGGACGATTCGGCGGAGCGCTGGCTGCACCGCGCCATTGCCGAGGCTCCGCACCTGCGCGAGCCGTACATGGACTACGCGCAGCTCCTCTACACGCAGGAGCGCTGGTACGGGCTGGTCGATGTGCTGCGCGCCGCGCTTGCCATCACCGAGCGTCCGCGCACCTACATCTGCGAGGCGGACGCCTGGGGAAGTCTGCCCTACGACCTGCTCTCGCTGGCGTATGCCCATCTCGGCGACGCGGAAAACGCCGCCGATGCCTGCCGGAATGCCGTCGAGCGCTCGCCGCAGGAGGAGCGGCTGCGGAAGAATCTTGCCCTCTTTGAGCAAATGCGCGAGCGGTGACGCTCGCGCATTTCTTCGTTCTGTCTATTCCGTCTTTTTGTCCGCCGCAGACACGCTGTTCGGGTACTGCCTGGAGGAGTAGGGATTCTTGTTCTCCCGCGGCTCGTCGCGGCGGCTGCCCGCCGATCCACAGCGCGAGCGCGAGCCCCGCCCACCAGAGCAGCCAGCCGCGCCACCGGTGCAGCGCAAATAAAAGCGCCGCAGGGATGACGCCCTCCCAATTCAGCAGCAGATTGAGCAGCAGACAGAGGAAAAATCCGCCGCTGCGGCGGGTCCTTCGCATGGCTCACACTCCCTTCACGCGGATGCGGCAGGCTTCGCTTTATAGATCCTCGCCGCAGTTGGGACAGCAGCTCGGCATAATGCCGCAGACATTGTAAAGCCCGTACCCGCAGTGCGGGCAACGGTAAAAGAGAAACATTTGAATAAGCGACACAGCGAGCACAGCTCCCGCTATCTTCGTGCTGAAAAAGCTGACCGCAATGGCCAGCACAAAGCCGACGATCAGTGCCTCAAGGCTCCGCTTGTGCTTCATGCCTGTTTCCTCCTTTCTTTCTCTCCTCACGTATTGTGAGATCATTTTGATTTTACCATATCCGTCCGCTCCTTGCAAGCGCGGCCCTTGCATTTTCCCGCGCGGTATGATACATTGTATTCACTTTTGAAATTTGGGAGCATCACGATGGAGCTTTGCGACCTTTACCTCAAATACATGAACGCCCTGTGCGAGGGTACACTCGCCGCGCCCGAGGGCATTGCCCTCAGCGGCGAAACGCCCGAGGAGCGCGCGATGAGCCTGCAGGCCGCGCTGAAAAACGTCAGCGTGCCGGACTTCGTGCGCCGCTGCGCCGATGCTGCGGGCGACTCGCTGCCGGACGGCCTGCTCGACGGCTTCCATGAGGAGGACTTCGCCCGCGCGCTCTTCGCGCGCATGGCGCTCGGCGGCGCGCCGCAGCCGGAGGAGCCGCCCGCTCCCGCCGGGGAGGCGGACGAGCCGGCCCCCGATCCCGACGCGGGCAAGCACGCCTTCGAGGTGTTCTGCGACTGCCTGATGCTCGACGAAAACCTCATCGCCTACCTCATCGACGTGCTCAAGCGCATGGACCGCGCCGAGTTCTTCAAGCTGAGCCAGATCACCACCAAGCTGGACCTGGACCCGGAGGAGTTCCTCTACTGGCTGGGCCGCCGGGAGATGTACGCCGACGAGGAGGAGCAGGGCTGTGCCGTCGCTATGGACCACGCCCTGCTGCGGCTGGCAGATGAGGGACGGCTGGACGTGGTGGCCGCCCTGCTCAGCGGCGACAGAAATACCTTCGAGACCTTTCGCTGCGAGGCACCGGAGCTTATGCACGCACCCATCGCCACCTTCGAGTGGTACGAGAAAAACTATCTGGATCGGGACTATCCCATCCGACTCATCATGCGCCTGAACGGCGTACAATTTCCCAACTGAGGTGAACTATGAACGAAGCATATAAGGCGCTGGGCGTCAGCGAAAACGTGCTGGCTTTCAGCGAAACGATCCTGTCCGACCTGAAGGACCGCTTTGCGGCCATCGACGCCATCGCCGAGGCTAATCAGCTGAAGGTCATCGCCGCCATGCAGAAAAACCGCGTGGCCGCCAATCATTTTAACCTTTCCACCGGCTACGGCTACGACGACGAGGGACGCGACACGCTGGAGCGCGTCTACGCCGACTGCTTCGGCGCCGAGGCGGCGCTGGTGCGTCCCCAGATCACCTGCGGCACCCACGCGCTGGCGCTGGCGCTTGGCGCCAACCTGCTGCCCGGCGATGAGCTGCTCAGCCCCGTGGGCGGCCCCTACGACACGCTGGAGGAGGTCATCGGTATTCG
>OODJ01002274.1_pt1 | contig 13172 bp, 12 predicted proteins | sample 1671611 | NCBI WGS metagenome assembly OODJ01 (sample SAMN06348174, study PRJEB24527) | human gut metagenome | biome: human gut; feature: ankylosing spondylitis patient; material: feces | host: Homo sapiens | place: China | collected 2015-10 | reverse complement strand
ATCAAGCTGATAATCGTAAAGCTGCCTCTCCTTCATACCATTCTGCTTTAGCACAAACATCCCCTACGATTTATTTCTTTGGAAAATTGCGATTTCCAGCCAATTATTTCTTTGGAAAATTGCGATTTTCGACCAATTATTTGTTTGGAAAATTGCGATTTTCGGCGAATTACTTGTTTGGATAATTTCTTTTTACTCTCTTTGCACCTGAAATACAAGCAATTACGCTATACTATTGGGTACGCCTGTCCAAAAACTCATTAGCAGAGATCGACTATCTGCTACCATCCCACCTTCAGATCCTACCCATCGAAGTCAAGGCAGGAAGCCAAGGCGGCATGAAAAGCCTATGGTCGTTCATGCGCGAAAAGCACCTCACGGAAGCCATTCGCTGCTCATTAGAAAAATTCGGATCGTTCAGCCACACCGACAAAGAAGACGGAGATACCGCCCGCCATGTCAGCGTCATCCCCCTCTATGCCGTTTCGCAAATAATAAAAATCACGACCTCAGATCGAGTGTAAACCAACCCGCCATGGATTTTATGCTGTACAATTATCATTCAGCATAAAATCCATGTACTCATGCCTTTCCACTCTCAGAGCAAGGGTCTATCCATACACTGCTACGGTCACGCGCAGTCACATGTGGACATCAGCTTCTCTACCCATTCGTTGAAATGTGGACATTGGGAACGAAGCGTTTCCATACCGACTTTTTGAGCTACAAACTTTCCAGCTTTTGGCTTGTCATAGTTATAGCGCTTTTTCTTTTCGCCCTCGATGGCCTTGATGATTCGCTTGCTCGGAGCCGTTGCCGGATTGTCATTGATCAACTCTGGATTATCTACTTTTGTCAAATCCAACTTAAGTTTTTCAATACTTTTCTCACACCCCTTGTACATCTGCAGCAAATAATCCAAGCCACAAAAGACAAGAGCCTCGTACTCATGCAACTGTATGTACGGGATAAACCTTTCAGACGCAACAGCCTTGGAAAACGCCTTCTCAAATGACAAGACCCTTTCGTATCTATCGCCTATGGAATTCGCCTCCGAATATCCTGGAAAATCATTTGGCAACGCATACAAGTCGAACATGGTCGTAAAGACATGCTTCTCATACTCACCATCACGATTAGACTTCATCAAGATAGACAAGTCATCGAATGCATGCTGGTAGGCCACCAATCCTCCACGGGCATTTTTCTTCTTATTAGTAGTCACAAGGACGCTCTTCACGGAGCTAACACCTTGCTCTATCAAATACGGCTTGAGCACTTCCTCCACAAACCCTTGCTCCGTTTGTCCCTCACAAAGCACATGAATTATTACAGCCCTCATACTGGTCGTCCTCCAATGATGTTCTTGTCCCACAGCTCGCTGATGGCATAACGTTCGAGCCATAGCTTATAATCCCCCTCATCCAAAGTTTTCACTGTTGTACACAGTCCTTCCTCATCCATTTCAACAACCGACACATTGCCTATATCAAAGCAATCCACCAAGTCCTTACTCTGCGACGCTATAATTATCTGAGAATGGACCGCCGCATCCTTTACCATTTGAGCCAATTGTGCCACGGCATAAGGATGAAGGCCCAACTCTGGTTCGTCCAAAATAATGACATTGGGCTTCGTTTCTTTCGATTGCAACAAGAGAGTTGCTAAAGCTATAAAACGAATAGAACCGTCAGAGAACTGATGAGCATTAAACACATAATCGGTGGCAGAATTATCAATCCACCTGAGCGAGATGGTGCTGCCCACTGGCTCCAAATAGAAGTCCTCAAACTGCGGCACAACATCTTTCACATAACTGACGATACGATCGTACGAGTCCTTATGATTCTCGCGCAAGAAATAGAGGAAGCTGGGCAAATTGTTTCCATGAGCCTGCAAGTAGTTAGAAGTCACTACAGGGCAAGCCTGACGCAAAGGGCCTGCAGCAGAAGAGTCATGAAACTGATAGACCTTGCAGTTTGACAACATCCCGTAAATTGACTTAGCCACAGAATCTGGACAGTCAACCAATGCAGACTCCTTAAACACAGGTTCCAATATCACCTCATAAGGTTTATCTTCGCCTTGTCTGTGCCAACGTATGGTCTCCTCGGTTACGATCAAGCGATCAGGGGCAGCATTAGAGAGCCTGAAGTGATATATATCTTCTGACTTCCCATCTGAAAAAGTCAAAGTGCCCTCCATGCCAGGCGTCCGCTTTGAACCGTAGTGCAACAAAGAGTTTGCAGTACCGACCGTCTCTACATAGCGCGCAAACGATTTGCTCATCATATAATTCAGCATCTTGAAGAAGCTGACTATATTACTCTTCCCAGCACCGTTAGCCCCAAGCAATAGATTAACAGAACCAAGAGAAAGGGTCACAGGGTTATCAAAGCTTATTGATTTATAACCTTTGATAACCACCTTTTCAAGTCGTTGCTTGCTATACATTTTCGTCATAACCTATCCACACGCTCCATTAGAGGATCTAAGTGCTCGCAAAATTACGGCATTTTCCCGACACATGCAAATTATTCAGCAACAAAAACTCTCGATTCGTTCTTCGTTCAAGGTTCCCGCATTCCACATTTTACCCCATTCAGCATCAGCCATCTGAACAAAATAATCTGAGGTTGCTTGACTCAACCTTTCGCAACCATTCTACACCTCAAGCTACTGCACGATCGCCTCTTTGATGCAGTCCACGATATAGCGGACGTCATCGTCCGTCACACAGGGACCCGCAGGCAGACAGAAACCCACCTTGAAGAGCTGCTCCTCGATACCGTTGGTATAGACCGGCGCACCCGCATAGACCGGCTGCTTATGCATAGGCTTCCACAGCGGGCGACACTCCACCCGCTTCGAGAGCATAAACACGCGCAGCGCCTCGATATTCTCATTGGGCTGGCAGTCCGTCACAGCCGTGTCCACGGCATGGATCACACCCGCGGCACCACCCACGGCCGTCTTCACCACCTCCTTGTAAGCATTTTCCTGCCCCTGGATCCTCACGTCCTCGTCCAGCGTCGCAGCACAAAGCCAGAAGTTGGCGTCATAGCGAGGATCCGCCGGCTGCCGATGGATATGCACGCCCGGCACCTCCGCCAGCAGCTCCTCGTAGAGTCCCTGCACATGCTTGTGGTGGGCAATGTGGTCGTCCAGCACCGTCATCTGTCCACGGCCAATTCCCGCACAGACGTTCGACATGCGATAGTTGTAGCCGATCGCCGTATGCTGGTAGTAAGGATAAGCATCCCGCGCCTGCGTGGCATACCACATCACCTCGTTGGCCTCCTCCGCATTGCGACAGATCAGCGCGCCGCCACCCGAGGTAGTAATCATCTTGTTGCCGTTGAACGAGAGCACGCCATAGCGGCCAAACGTGCCCAGCACCCGACCGTCAAAGCGCGATCCCATACCCTCGGCAGCATCCTCCACCACAGGAATGCCATACTTCTCCGCTATCGCCATGATCTCGTCGATACGGTAAGGCATGCCATAGAGTGCCACGGGCACAATCGCCTTCGGCAGGCGGCCCGTCTTCTCCTTGCGGTCAAGGATCGCCTGCTCCAGCAAGGCCGGATCCATGTTCCACGTCTCATCCTCCGAACCCACAAAGACCGGCTTGGCCCCGAGATACGTGATCGGGTGAGAAGAGGCACAGAACGTGAAACTCTGCACCAGCACCTCGTCGCCAGCCTTCACACCACAGCCTATCAGCGCCAGGTGGACGGCAGCCGTGCCAGCCGAGAGACACACCACCTTTCTGTCCAGATCCGCGGCGCCATCCTTCCCGCTGTTGACAAACGCCTCCAGGTCCGCCTCGAAAGCATTCACGTTCGGGCCCATCGGCACCACCCAGTTGGTGTCAAACGCCTCCTTCACATATTTCTGTTCCAAACCCGCCTCACTCATGTGGGCAAGACAAAGATAAATCGTTTTTCTTTCCATAGTTGAAATAATATTTTTAGTACAAATGATGATTCAATACCATGCGTCCTCAGCCCCATACCATCACGCCACCATAGCCACCCCCGCATGCTGCAAGGATGACATACCGACTTGGCGGAAAGCACCAAGGATCAAAAAAATAAAAAAAGAATTGAATAGTTCCCCATCGCAGTATCGCTCTGCGCTATGCCGCCACTCGGATGGGGATAAAGATCATTGAGGTCAAAGTGCGCTCACCCGCTTGATCATACCATCAAGACTATACGAGTTTTTACGCGCTTCCTCTATATTCCAATCATTTTTAATAAAAGGCAATAATGCAGGATTATATTCAGGACCCTTACACGCTTTCCCAGGAGCATGTATTTGTTCCTTCAAGTCCTTCTTATTTGACTCCACAATGACCTTATGCGTCAAAAAATAAGACGCTTTCAAAGGGATTTCCATTTCCATACGCTTTTTAGGTCCACCAAATTTCTGTTCAGAGGGGTGAGGCATGTGCTCTTCCGCAACTCCTAAATACCTTGCGAATCCCTTGATGTCAGCAAACAACCAAGCTTCCGCCTCATCCACAGCTATGTTGATTATGAAGCCACTGTTTTGTGAAGACATCCCTTTCGTAAGATTATCTTTTGCCATCGGAGCGCAATCATCCGCATCCATGTCCGACAAGAGAACAACTGGATAAGACAACGAAAAGGCATTAAAATTCTCCATTTTCTTTTTAATTTCACCGCCTCGCGCTGGCAAATATCCCTTTATGTACAAATTTGGCGCATAATCCCTAATAATTCGAGAAACAATCTCCTTGGTAACAGGACCCTCGCCAACAACATAAACCTCTTTCATAGTCTATGCCAGTTTAAAGTTCCACATTACCCAGGTCGTCAACATTCGCAACTTTTGTTTCTGCCATAGCCGCGTCGGCTGCACTAAGGCCAGCGTCGAGCATTGCCGTGACAACCTTGTCCTCACATCCGTTTTCCACGACAGTACCCTCGGCAGAAGGTCTTAGCGTTACGAGTTCTTCAGCCCTAATACCCGGATTGGACAATATCTCATAACTGTGCGTAGTTATGATCACCTGTCTTTTTTTGTTGCGCTGAATCTTGGCCACAAATTCTGGTATAGCAGAAACGATCGCTGCATGCAGGTTCGTTTCCGGCTCTTCCAAAAGAATGATCCCAGTACCATCAAGCATTGCGAACAAAAAGCCAATGAGGCGGATTGTACCGTCAGAGAACATTTGCTCGTTTTGCTTACTTCCTTTTGCCCGCCAATGCTGATACTTAGCCTCAATATGAGGCACACCCTTTTCATCCTTTACGAACGACAAGTTCTCCAGCTGCGGAACAGCAATAAGCAGCACCTCGTTGATAATTTTAAAATACTTATCACGAGTTTTACCATTCAGCAAAGCCAAACGCCTCATGAAGTTACGTCCGTAATAATCCTCCTTTCCCGTAGTCAACATAAACGAGTCTGCGTCCCTGACAAACTGAGGAATCACATTCAAGTATTCTGTTGTTTGAAAGACCTCCTTGACCTCCCTAAACTTTGCATTGACCGTCGGTTGCTCCAGATGAGTATATTTTTTTGTTTCCGAATCATCACCTTGGTATGAACTGTCTCGCAACAAGACCATATCCTTGGATTCATAGTTGTACACCTCCTCACGGTTCACCAAAGCCGCCAAAGTCTGGATGCCACCACCCGTATTGACCATCTCCAATGAATATCTCCACTTAGGTTCCTTCTTGCCATTCTCAGAAATATCCACCTCGATGCATACCTCCGTTTTCTGTCTCGCAGCCAAACATCTTATTTTCTTCAATCCGCCACGAACATTCACGGCAGCCTGAAGTCCTCCCCCCTCCTTTACGATATCACGCAAGAAACGGAAAACATCCAAGAAGTTCGATTTACCCGTTGCATTCGCCCCGACAACGAAGCAACGCTCGGAAAGCCGAACATCACACTCCCGAAAATTCTTCCAGTTATATAGCTTTACTCTTGATATATACATCTTTACACCTATCTTCCACAACACCACAACATAGCGATTCTCCCTGCAGCCGAGCACCAAGATCATGTCCGCTCCATGTCAGAAATCTCACCTATCCAAGCGTTGCCATTAGAAAACATATTAAAAACTTGACGATTGCAAAGATACAAATAAAATCAGAGAAAAAACTCCTTTGGAAGAATTTTTTCAAGCGAGGCTTTGTAGCATTATATAATTAATTGTTGTATTATATAAGAACTCCAAGTTCTCTAAGAGCTGTATTTAAATCACAAGATCTTACACCAATAGCTTTGCATGCATCTGGAATCATGACCCGGTTACGTCGTTGTGGGTTACTTTTCTCATATGTGACCAGAACCATATTCTTTGCGGCTGCTGTCGCAACAAGATACGAATCCGCAACATTTACGTAGTCAGAAATAGCGGACTGACTGAAACCAATGGGATTATTTTTTGCCCAAGCAATGGTTTCAGCCATTTTTGTCATCACAGATAGATCCTGTTTCAAGAAAAAACCACGTGGCGCTTTCCGATGAATCCACTCTGTAAGTTCATCACCGCCTTTGTCTATTTCCTCTTTTACCTTATCTATTGAGTGAATATTGCCCAACGTATGAGTTCTATCATTTTTCCCCAGAATGTTGGCCAAATATCCATTGGCAAATTCTTCTTGGACTCTACGAATATATTTGTATCAAATAAATACTCCATGCCGTGACTAAATGCTATTGGTCATAAAATTATCGTACGTTTTTCCGTATAATCCAGTCAAACGATACGCCTCTGTATAACTCAACTGCTTATTGTTGACGGCGTTTCTCACATGAATGGCAAATTTACGTCCAACACGTTTTACGCTTGTCAAATAGAAGCTTCCTCCAGAATTCTTCTTGATTCGTGATTGTCGCTGACTATATATCGCCCAAAAAGCTCTGTATTCTGCGTCAGACATGAGTCCCAAATCATGGGCACGTCTCGCCACAACCAACTCACTGGCTTTAAAGCGTCTTGATGCAGATTTCGTATCATTCGTCCAAATATCCCGTAACACTGACGCGGGAACCAAGAACTCAGCTGCAACCCTATCACAATAGTTTTCAGTCGCTTCATGATGTAAGACTTCGCTCCCTGCATGTCCAGCACTAACCCCCAACATAAGGTGAGCAACTTCATGTACAAGTGTAAAAAGTTGCGCACTTTTGCTATCAGCACTATTGACAAAGATGTATGGTGCTTTTTCGTTTACCAAAGCAAAGCCCCTACATTCACTTACTTTCAATTGCCGGTGAGTATTGTTGCCCACCACACCATTATAAGCGAGAAATACACCGACATCCTCCATTTTTTGACCAAGAAGGCTTACGGCAGCATCAGGAGTTGCCAAACTAAAAGCCCATCTATCATCGAGGCCCAATAAAGTTCTCAATTTACAGACGGCCTCACTTATAGAAGTTTTAGTGTTGATTGATCCAACAAATTTGCATGTGTCTATATCGTTTTCAGCAAAATACTCTTCCAACCACTCTTGTCTTGCTTGAACATTCATGACAGTATCATATACATTCAAGTCAAAATGGTCTTGTTGTCCTGCTTCGCCACGAAACATCGGGAACGGAATATTTTCCATAGGCAAGTTGCTCATAAATAAATATCCGAAAGGAACATAAAATTTTGCGGCGAATTTTTTTAATTGGCTCAAAGTTGGCTGTTTTTCTTGAGACAACCAACCATCAAGCAAAGGAAAAGTCTCTATCGCTTTATCTTCGCTAACTCCTGCTCGTCGTATGACCCAACGAAGCAAGCCTGGTTGAATATTCAATCTTTCTACAGCCATTATATATATTGTTTTACAAAGGTATGGGATTTTTATGACAACGGCAAATTTTGGAGGGAAAATCTGCGAAAAACTTGTCGGACGACATGGAAGGACGGAAAATCAGGCGGCATCTTTCTATAAAGCCATCATTCCCTCGACCTGGCAAATCATTCGCCATCATCTTGCTTTGACTATGAAAAAATGTATTATTCTTGATTGCTTAGCCACGTCACAGTACTAGTGGCAAGCCATCCGTTCATATCCGCCACTTTCACGGGAGCAAGAACGAACAAATCCTCATCTTTCAAAACAGATTTCAGCTTATTGTAAATACCCATTCCCGAAACGCTTTCGTTCGTCTTCAAGAATAGCATCTTGGCATAAACAACAACGTCTCACCAACTTCATCGAGCTGCCGAGCAAACTGTTCCACCCTTGCAGAATCCTTTATGTCAAAATTCACAATATAGAGCATATCAAACTTACGCAAAGTTTATCTCTGCAAATTTAGCACTTTTTCGGCGCAGGGGGAATTCTCCGTGGATTGCCCCTGTGCCCATATGCCTTATATAAAGTTTCTGTCCGTTAGGCCAGATGTTTGCCGCCAGCTTCCTTCAGACTCCACCTCGCGATGGACACCCTTGCTCTTGGCTATGCAATTCCCGCTATTAGGGCTTGCTCGGGACTTTCACCCGTTAGACAATGCTCATGCCGAGCGTACCAATATGCTGCCGTATGAGCATCAAAGCCCATACGGCATGTCGTAATAAGAATAAAATCAAAGTGAAGCTCCCCACCGCAGTAACGCTCTGCGCCTATACCGCCACTCTGGTGGAGATAGAAGTTTATTTATTTTAAATATCTGTCTATAAGAAAGTCTTCAAAATCTTGACAAATATCTCCTTCTGTAGCTATTTTCTCATAAACATCTCTCAATTCTTTATCAAGTTCCACAAAGAACATATTAGAATTATTATATTCATCACAGATATCTGCCACTGGACAATCATCATTGTGTTTGCATCTTGATATTGATGTTCCTGCGTGGGCGAGTCTCATTGTCAATCGCTCATAATCAGTAATCGCAATTTCAGTGTCATCTACAGCATATCCAAATTTTTTTGATGGCTGTATATTATGTTTAGGGTCAAGCAATACAATATAAAAAATGCTATTTGTTTCATCAAAGAAGCCGACGACACGTCCAGTTCCCTTCGACAACTGAAACTGCCAAAAAAAATCCTCTTCATTATTGTCGCGAATATTATTAGGTACAGAAAGTAAATCCTTTTTCTTAATAGGGCAATTACGAGCCTGCCAATTTATCGGATGCAACCTGTAGGCATCTCTATCAATTTTACTTTCAACAATAGCCCCAGTTTTTCCGCTTAAATCCTTCAAGCGTTCTTGTAGGTTAGCAAACCATGCAGCATCCTCTCCTTTTATACCAAAGTATTCTTGCTGAGTGCAGTATCGAAAGGAAAAGGTTAAATACGGCATGTTATTCTCTCCTTTAGGAATTAAAGATCTTGCAGATCTTGATTCTTTATCAACCAGAGGTTTACTCAACTTAGCTGTTGATCTCGCTCCATTTTTTACCATAGAATTCCTTCATTGTATCCTCAGATATAACCTGGTTGCAACTTTCCATAGGACCAATACCATGTCTTGCTTCTATCCATGGCAGATCCTTATGAGTCATAGCTTCCAATTCAGTTCCCGAAAAACCAGCATAATTGTCAAGGATATAATTGATAAAGTTTTTATCTTTTTCGTCAATCCCCATATACGACGTGTTTTCTTTGTCAACATCATTTTTTGATATAAACGAATAGAGAGTTTTACTTGCTTTAAATCTATTATACAGGTCTCTGCTGACAGGTCCATGAACCCAAGCTTCAAACTCACAATTTAGGAATCGTTCGTTATTTATACCTAACGACCAAGCCTGCAAATAATACAACAACTTCTGTAGTTCGTCTTCCAATTTCTGAATCATCATACTCAAAGTAGGTTGTGTTACTCTGCAATGTTCTGCTGCTTTAGCAAAATGGCGGAAGTTATCGACCGCAAGGATATATTCCAACTGTTGTAATGTCATAGTCTTCTTGATGATTATAAATTTTATCTATGCAAAGATAACTATAAAATCTTAAGGCACAATGATATTCTTTCAAGAAAGCAAAAATATACACATTTATTAACAGAAACCACATTTTGCAACCCAAACATTAACATTTACGAACAGTTTACAAGTATTCGGTGAACGCCGTATTGCACGATCTCAAACAAAACAATAACTTTGCACGGCGGCATTGTGATTGCCTATTTTGAGACAAGCATAGGAGGTTTTGCCCACCACCAGCTCATGCCAATGGGGAGTACACCTTGATTTGACTAAAATTTTAATTCATGTTTATCACCCCTCGTCTTCCCAAAACTCAGGAAGAAGAGTATAAAGTTTATCCTTGGGCGTCGTCTTAATGTTTTTCAGCACATGAGAGAGGCAACGCTCCAGATTTTTACCCTGTACCTTGCAGGCACCAAACAATGAGTACATCATCGCTGCCCGCCTGCAGGCATCCAAGTCTCGGAAGAACAAATAAGACTTCTTGCCCATCACCATGTCACGGATCAACCTTTCAGTATCCGTGTTGTCTATCGGCATCTCGGGGATAGATAGGTAATGGGTCAACTCATCATAGTTGCGAAGCAGGTAATTCAGCGCCTTGAAGATTAGACTGTCCTTTGGCACGTCGAGAATCGTATTCGCCGCCCAGGCCCGGAAGGTTTCCCATGTAGGACCAGTATGCTCTTGCCTGAACCTGGCCTTTTCCTCGCCAGTCAACCCTTTCTCCTTGATAATCTTCTCCACGAGATAGGGGTCTTGGTAGAAGAGCAACGCCGTCTGGGACAACTGTGGGTTTTTCCTCAAGGACCGCTCCGCCATACGACGGGCATGAGCCACGCACCGGCATAGGACAAGACCGTCTATTTTCTTCATCCAGTCGTAACCTGCATAGGCGTCACACATGAAGACATTGCCGGTCCAATCCTTCAGGTTGTCCATAATGTCGGCCTTGCCACGTCCACACTTGTTGTGGGTGTTGACGAGGAAAACGGGAATTCCTGTTGTCACCGAGCGATACTGAATCAGGACAACCTCGGCGAACTTTGGCTTGCTGTTGTTGAATGTTTTCTTGCCTTGTACCATAATTTGAACATTTTAATATCACGGTGCAAAGGTGCAAAACTTTTTCTAAACGCACAATACGGCTTTCACCGAATACTTACCTTTCAAAATTAAGTCCTAATTTGAGTGCTTACATAAAAGACCTCCTTTAGAAAACTTATTTGAGGTTCATCCTATTTATCAAACATCTGAAATTATGATATATTTCCATTTCCGATATATTCAGACATTCTAATGTATTTCTGATGTTGCAATGTCTATTGTAAGGAGCATCACTCTCTGTAAGTATTCTTTCTTTAGGTATTGTTGATAATATTTTCCTTCCATTTGCCGATTTCGTCATGGCTTCGTTTACGGAGAAATAATATCCTGCTGAGACAATATTAGTTATCAACGATATACTTCCAGAATACCAATGAAAAATAACGTTTGGTATTCTGTATTCTAAAAGTAACGCAAGTAACTCTTTCTCAGCTTTTCGAGAGTGTACACTCACAAGCTTATGGGTATCACCAGATATCTTAGAAAGGATATGCCTCAAACTTTTTATTTGAATGTCTTTTGAGTTTAAATATGCAGAAGAAAAATCCAGCCCTATTTCTCCTATATATGAAGTAGAATTAACGAGACGGTCAAACAAAGGCAATTCATGCTGTGAAATGGCTGCCAATTGTGGGTGGAAACCTATTGATAAACGTATGTTTTTATACCCTACGATATGTTCTTTTCCCATTCTATAATGACTGGGCAGATTTGTCATTCCTATAATTATTTCACCTTGACTTTCGGCCTTGCTTATATATTCTTTAGGATTTGACATCATATCATAATGGCAATGTGCATCTATTGTCATGCGATCCCTGCTTTAGCTTTGATATCAGGAGTTCCTTTCCTTTTAATCCAATCTTTTACTTGCTGATATGAATGTAACGCTAATGCCACATAATCATCAAGATCCTGTTTATCTCGTATTCCATTCATAAAGAGCTCTCTACGAATAACATCCGCATTCATTCTATTCTTTACAAAAGACAACAAGGCATTGAAATCATGGTTTCTTTTCTGTTTATGAATATTCAGATTATACTTGGTTCCTTGCATGACATCGGTCCCAACATATTCTGCATAATCCAATCCGATAACATCTAAAGAAACTCTTCTATACAAGCATGGCAGACACATTCCGCAATGTGTGATTTTTCTATTGCGAATAACGTCTCCAGGCTTATCCCAATGACTATTATGCCCTCTTTTTGCACAAGAACATGATTTAGAGTATAATTGTCTCAATATCGCCCTCTTTTTTACATCATTATCACAGTCTTTCACCATGTCTGCTTTTGATTTCAATCTGTATGGATTGTAAAAGGTATTATTGATACCAACCAAACACAGTGCTTCTTGTATTCGTTTGATAAATACAGGATGAGTTGTTCTTGTACTGCAAGCACTTCTGCGTCCGCTATCCAAAGGTATATTTATTGATATTGTTCCATTTTCTGGTACTATAAGTTGAATGTTTGGAGATATTTTATGAGCAACGTATATTCCAGCGGCGAAAAACAACAATGACCTTGAACGGAATGTGCTTTCTGATGGAGTTCCCTTTTTATTCCATGACTTAGGTTTTAAACCAGCATTTAGAAGTACTTGCTCAAATTTGTTTTGAAAAATATTGTTTTCTCTGCAATACTCTAATATACTTTTTTGATCGCTATGTTCTTTGCCCAATTCCATATGAGAAACAAGAAGTATCTTTTTGTTGTCAGGCAATGTATTTGTCTCATCAATAAAACCTATTAATGAGTCTAAACCACCGGAAAACAATGCAACTTTTTCAAACTCTTGTTGGTCATAATCTCTAATATTTTTTGTCGGACGATAATCATATGGATTGGCCTGAACGAAACGTATGTCCCAATTGTCCCCAGTAAGGAAACTTATGGCTCTATTAAATGCCTCGCGTCCATGATTCATACTGGAAAGATTAATAACAGGGACATCTAACAATACTAAATCTCGTTTCCATCCATCATCAGAATATGACAAACGATGGACTGCTCTATCCACATTATATACAATCATGGCCAATACAAGAAAGTCAAAAGCAACAGACGTTGTGTCTCGCGAAAACTCCCATAGTTGTTTGGGGTCGAATTTTGTATCCACAGAGCGAATTT
>OODJ01002272.1_pt1 | contig 13176 bp, 16 predicted proteins | sample 1671611 | NCBI WGS metagenome assembly OODJ01 (sample SAMN06348174, study PRJEB24527) | human gut metagenome | biome: human gut; feature: ankylosing spondylitis patient; material: feces | host: Homo sapiens | place: China | collected 2015-10 | reverse complement strand
TATAGGTATGTCACAGGACGGTACTAAGGAAATATCAGAACTTTTTTCAAGCAAGGTGTTTTCTTTCCCTAAGCCAACTTCTCTTGTCAAGTTTTTGATGCATATGCACACAAGCGGCGACGACATTATCCTCGACTTTTTCTCCGGCTCCGCCACCACCGCCCACGCTGTCATGCAGCTAAACGCAGAGGACGGCGGACACCGCAAATTCATCATGGTATAGCTTCCCGAAAAGTGCGATGAAGCAAGCGAAGCCTACAAAGCGGGCTACAAAAATATCTGTGAAATCGGAAAAGAGAGAATCAGAAGAGCAGGAGAAAAAATTCTGAAAGAGCAGTTGGCAAATAACAACTCCACTCTTAACTCTCCAAATTCCAAACTCGACATCGGTTTCCGCGTTCTCAAGATGGATTCCACCAACATGAAGGACGTTTATTACGCGCCCTGTGATTACGATCAGGACTTTCTCCATCAGCTGGAATCCAACATCAAGGATGACCGCACCGACCTCGACCTGCTGTTCGGCTGCCTGATCGAATGGGGGCTGTCGCTGTCCCTGCCGTACAAGTCCGAGCAGATCGACGGCTGCACCGTCCACACCTACAACGACGGCGACCTGATCGCCTGCTTTGACGCTAATGTCCCCGAAAGTGTGGTCAAGGAGATCGCACAGCGCAAGCCGCTCCGCGCCGTCTTCCGCGATTCCGGCTTTGCGTCCAGCCCGGAGAAGATCAACATGTTCGAGATTTTCAAGCTCTATATGCCGGAGGATGCGGGCGACATCACCAAGTGCGTGAGGGTGATATAAGAGTGAAGTTTTGAGAGTGGAGAGTGTAGTTATGAGAGTTGAGAGTGGAGTTATGAGAGTTGAGAGTGGAGTTATGAGAGTTGAGAGTGGAGAGTGGAGTTATGGAAGCAGAAAACACTGCGAGGTATAAGAGCAAGAGATTTGCCGTTCGGATCGTTCGGCTATATCAATACTTATGCGAAGAAAAAAGAGAGTTCGTGCTTTCAAAACAGATTTTACGAAGCGGTACAAGCATTGGAGCAAATCTTGCGGAAGCGGAGTGCGCAATTAGTAAAAAGGACTTCCTTTCGAAGATTTATATCGCATTGAAGGAATGCTCAGAGACATTGTATTGGTTGGAATTACTGACTGAAACGGATTATTTGTCCGAACAGGAGTTTAAGTCGCTCAACGCCGATTGTGACGAGTTGAGAAGAATGCTGTCTGCTACAACGAAAACAATTTCTTCCGCACAGCAAAAGTAACTTAACTCACAACTCTTCACACTCCACACTTCACCAACACCACACGGAGGAAATAACGAAATTATGAAGTTACAATTCAAACATCAAAAATTTCAAGCGGATGCGGCAAAAGCAGTCGTTGACGTCTTTGCCGGACAGCCGTACCTCACGCCCACATATATGATGGACAAGGGTACCGTTATAAAAAAACAAAAGGTTAAAGGCGTAGATATATCGGATCCTTATGAATCTAAAATTTATGATACTGCCGCCGACTTCACCGGCTGGCGCAACGAGCGCATTGTGCCGGAGCTTTCCGACAAGCTGATTCTGGAACATCTGCAAAAGGTACAGCGTACCAATCAAATCAAGCCGTCGGACAAGCTGGAAGGTCGCTACAACCTGACGATTGAAATGGAGACCGGCGTCGGCAAGACCTATACCTACATTAAGACCATGTATGAGCTGAACAAGCACTACGGCTGGAGCAAGTTCATTGTGGTCGTGCCGAGCATTGCCATCCGCGAGGGCGTTTATAAGTCCTTTCAGGTGACGCAGGATCATTTCGCAGAGGAATACGGCAAGAAGATCCGGTTTTTCATCTATAGCTCAAAAAACCTCACGGAAATTGACCGCTTTGCGTCGGATAGCTCCATCAATGTCATGATTATCAATATGCAGGCATTCAACAAATCCGTTGATGCAAACGAGAAGTTGGAAAGCGGTAAAAGAGCAGACAAAAATTCAGCCATTATATTCAGAAAGCTTGATAGTTTCCGTTCTCGCCGTCCGATTGATGTTATTGCGAAAACGAATCCGATTTTGATTATCGATGAACCGCAGTCGGTCGAAGGGGCTGCCACTAAGAAAAATCTAAAGCTGTTTTGCCCGCTGCTGACACTCCGCTACTCCGCGACTCACAAGTCGGACAGCATCTATAACATGGTGTACCGCCTTGATGCAATGGAAGCGTACAACAAGCGGTTGGTCAAGAAAATTGCCGTCAAGGGCATCACAGAGTCCGGCAGCACGGCAACCGAGGGATTCGTCTATCTGGAAAGCATCAACGTCTCGAAGGAGAAGAACCCGACTGCTTCCATTCAGTTTGACTGCAAGGGTGCGAAGGGCATTCGCCAGAAGAACGTAACGGTGGGTATCGGCTACAATCTCTATGACAATTCCGGCAATCTTGACGAGTACAAGGTCGGCTTTGTGATAAAAGCCATTGACGGGCGCGATAACTCCGTGGAGTTCCTGAATGGCATCAAAATCTTTGCCGGAGATGTGATCGGTAAGGTCAGCGAAGACCAGCTCCGACGCATTCAGATACGCGAAACGATTCTTTCTCACTTGGAGCGGGAGCGTCAGCTTTTCCATAAGGGCATCAAGGTTCTGTCGCTGTTCTTCATCGACGAGGTTGCAAAGTACAAGCAGTACGACGAGGCTGGACATCCGTTCAACGGCATCTATGCGGATATGTTCGAGGAAGAATACAACGACATCATAGACTCTATGCAGTTGAGAGCCGGTGACGATGATTACATTCGTTATCTGGAGGTTATTTCCGCCCACGATACCCATGCCGGTTACTTCTCCGTTGATAAAAAAGGCAAGATGACCGACAGCAAACTCTCCGACAAAAAGCAGGGCACCTCCGACGATATTGACGCCTATGACCTGATCATGAAGAATAAGGAGCTGCTTCTGGATCGTGATCCGAAAAAATCCCCTGTGCGTTTCATTTTCTCGCACTCCGCGCTGCGCGAAGGCTGGGACAACCCGAACGTGTTCCAGATTTGTACGCTGAAACAGAGCAGCAGCGAGGTTCGCAAGCGGCAAGAGGTCGGTCGCGGTCTGCGCCTGTGTGTCAATCAGGACGGCGAACGCATGGACGCCAACGTGCTTGGAAATGATGTGCAGTCCATCAATGTTCTGACCGTTATCGCCAGTGAGAGCTATGACAGCTTCGCAAAAGGCTTACAGACTGAGCTTGCCGATGCGGTTGCAGGTCGCCCCGTGGCTGTTACCGCTGATCTGTTCAAGGGCAAGGTCATTGTGGATGCCGGAGGCAACGAACAGGTTGTGGACGGCGATACGGCGCAAGCGATTTATTTTGATTTGATTGTCAACGGCTATATCGACAAGAAGGGTGTACTGACCGATAAATATTATGCCGACAAAGCAAACGGCGCGATTCAGGTTGCGGAGGAAGTGGCGGACAGCCGCGATTCTGTGATCAATATTCTTGATTCCGTCTATGACAGCCGCGCTATGCAGCCGGAGAATGCCCGCGACAAGAACGTCGAGCTGCAAGTTGATCCCGACAAGCTCGCCATGCCGGAGTTCAAGGCTCTCTGGAAACGCATCAGCCCGAAATCTGTGTATGTGGTTGATTTTGATACCGATGAGCTTGTAAACAAGGCGATTGCTTCCATCAACAGGAATCTTCATGTGCCGAAAATCTTCTTCAAGGTTGAAACCGGCGCGATGGATGAGATCAAGTCAAAGGACTCGCTTCTTGACGGAAGTGCATTCTCGAAGTCAAAGTCATCTACTTATGACAGCAGCAAGCAAATCCGCGTGGGCAGCAGCGTGAAGTATGATTTGATCGGCAAGCTGGTCGGAGAGACAGGCTTGACGCGAAAGGCAGTCGTTGCAATTCTGACCGGCATTGAGAAACCCGTTTTTGAGCAGTTCAAGTTCAATCCGGAAGAGTTTATCATCAAAGCAGCCGCCCTAATCAATGATGAAAAGGCAACTGCAATTATCCAGCACATCACCTACAATGTGCTGGATGAGCATTACGACACGGACATTTTTACCGAACCGACCATCAAGGGCAAGCTTGGCACAAATGCGATGAAAGCGCAGCGGCATCTATACGATCATATCGTGTACGATTCCACGAACGAGCGCAATTTTGCTGCCGATTTGGACACCAACACAGATGTTGCGGTTTATGTGAAGCTGCCGGACAGCTTCTATATCGCAACGCCGGTCGGACACTATAATCCGGACTGGGCAATAGCTTTCTATGAAGGTACCGTGAAGCATATCTACTTTGTTGCTGAGACGAAAGGCTCCATGTCCTCCATGCAGCTCCGGCTCATTGAGGAATCGAAAATTCATTGCGCAAGAGAGCATTTCAAGGCGATAAGCAACGGAAATGTGGTTTATGACGTGGTGGACAGTTACCAAACTCTGTTGGAAAAGGTTATGAAATAAAAAAACAGCATTGATTTCAAAAACAGCTCGGCCAACTTTTTTTTGAGTTGCCCGGGCTTTTTTGCAGCTGACGATGCCGCAGCTTCATTAAAAAATGCGATTCCGCCGCTTAAATATTGGCATCTTATTCTCAACGGAAAAAACGAACAGCGAGGGTCGTGCTGAGTGCGGCAACTCCAAGCATGACACAAATCGACAGCGTTGCAAGGGAGACGGCACAGTAAACGGCATACATTGCCGGCTCTACGCCGAGGATGAATACAGGTCAAAACAAATTTTTTTGTGTAGTAATATCTTTTTTCGGTATACGGATATTCCTCAAGGGTGAAAACCTCCTGATATCCATGTTTCTTGTAGAATATCGGAGCTTGAAAAGAAAAAGTATCCACAAAAGCATATTTGCAGCCGCGCTGCTTGGCTTCGCTTTCCGCGGTCTCCAATAACTTGCTTCCGATACCTTGCCCTCGGAGTTATTCGCTGACAAAAAGAAATTGAATGCAAAGCCAATTTCCGAATATCTCTCCTGTCAATCCTGCCAGTTTTCTGTTGTTTTCGTCTTCAAAGAACAGCCCTATCGGGATTTTTTTGATTGTTCACGATGAGCAAGATTATATTCTTTCAGCATTCCATGTATCTCATTGACATCGTGCTCGCTTACATCATCCGTTATTCTGAAATTCATATGCTTTTTCCTTCCTCGCATAGTTTTATTAATAATTAAAATCTATGTATCCTGCCAATCAGAACCGTACATCTGTTTCTTTGCTTTAAAAAAATCGGTTATGCACGAAAGCAGCAGCAATGTCGGTACTGTTTTTGAACGGATACATATTGGAACAGCAAGATGCTTATCGGCATAAATCACTTATCATGCCAGAGCGCTAAGACCCTGCCTGTGTTATTATCCACCAAGATGTTTGCGACACCACCCGTCATATTGGATCGCAATGTTCCCTGAACAAGCCAAATACCGTTTGCCTTATCATAGAATACTTGATAGGGTTTCTGCTTTTTTATACGTTCTCCATACTTATTGATCCAAATTACTTCAACTTTTTTGAGAAGATCTTTTGAATCGGATATGAACCCTAAATTATCTTCTGACGGAAATTTATCAATATAATATTGATAATCGCCCACATCAAACGCCTTAGTTTCCGGAAGCTTGTTTTTGCCAATCACAACAAGTGTCCCTGCAATGAATGCCATGAAAAGAACAAACAGAAACATAAAAAACATCTTTCTTTTAAACATTGAAACTACCTCCCAGGATGGTTGGGATCAACTTGTTCGCAATTGAACCCGTTGTGTATGCATAGCGATACTTTCCGAGCATGTTGCCGTAGGAATCGTATGCATAAGTGTAAGTTGAATTTGCGGAATCATTCTCACCGTAGTACAGATTTTCACGCACAAGCTGATTCATTGAATCATACTCGTAGGAGAATTTTTCATCTGCATTTTCGAATGTTGAATCGCCGCGCCATATCTTGGTTATGTTGCCGTTGGCGTCATAATCATAGTTGTACTTTGCGTCCGAACCGTTGCGATAGGACTTAACGAGCGTTTATTCGGGACTGCGGATAAACCTCCGGTGAAGCTCTTTTCGGTGTAGGTGAAGCTCTATGCAATTTTGGGTCGGGTAATACCCGTCTGTTTGTCGTAATCATCGCATGAATGGTTTGCCGTACCGTAGTTGTTTCCCTTCAAAGCAGCTTTCAATGTATTCTTGGATGAGGAGCATAAGCTCCCCGGATTCATTCTCTTAAAGCAACAAACCGGGCAGTCCGAATGAACTGACCGGTTTGTTTCAGCATTACAGCCAAAACGCTGATCAATGTTATTTATGCAGCCTTTTTGTCTGATGGCGACAATGTCTTGTTCATGTGCTGCACCCATTCCATTTGCCGGTTCTCCTTGTCCGGGGCCGGGGTCTGTTTCAGAAGCTGCTCCATGGTCTGCTGCATCCGGCTCTCTGCTGTCTGCTCCACTTCCATCAGGTGCGGGTACAGGCTCCCGTTCAGGAGCATCGTGTTGTACAGCACCGGGCGATGGTTCATCAGGTACGTCCGGCGCATCCTGCCGTACTTGCCCAACGGGATCTTCGGCTGGCTGAGGGTCAGGTTCGGGAGCTGGTAATCCCCGATGGTCGAGTAGGTCACGTTCCTGTTCTTCATATTCATGCTGGCTCCTTTCTACATTGCGGCGACGGATGGTGGTTTTGACGGTACGCTCGATATTCCGCAGCACATCACGGCTGCAATCGCTGACCGCCGTACCCAGTGCATAGACAGCATCCGGGGTCGAAAAATCGTAAATTGCCTGAAAATCGTCCCGGTCAAAATAACCCTCTGGTTCAAAACCGCACCGTTCCAAAATGGTGTACATGATGCTGATTGCGGCGGCACTCTTGAACTGGAGTTCCTGTCCGGCATCATCATAATCCATCAGGAACGAACCGTCAACGATGGCGAGGATGTCTGTGCTGTTGTTGTCCCAGTAGGATTCTGCCAGCTTTCCGGCAATGTCCGCAATCTGCTGGCTGAGCCGTTCATGGTGAATGCCGTATTCCTGCGCCAGCATTTCCGATACCGGCTGGAACAGGTCATCGTTGAGCTGCCACACCTCCGGGTCACGGGAATTGCGCCGAACCCCGGTGTCGCTTACGTCAAAGACGTAGTGCAGCCGGGGAAATCCGCTGGATTCATCCAGCAGAGCGATGCCCTTGGAACCCCGGCGCACATAGCGGTTCATCCGGTTGTTCCAGATGTCAAAGTCGGCACAGGCGGTGGCATCCGGGCGCTGGGCGTAGATCATGAGCTGGTCGGCAAAGGGGTACTTGTACAGCCGGGATGCGGTGGTCAGATAGTCTGTCCAGCTTTCCCAGTACCGGGTCAAGCCGTTGGCTGTGCGCTGGGCAAGGGCGAGATATTCTTCGGTTTTGCTTGGCATAGCGTTCCTCCCTTCTTTTTTGAGCATAAAAAGAGCGGGCAACCGTTTTGTGGTCGCCCGCTGGAAAGTGTATTGAGATAAGATTATTTGCTATTGTCCTTTATGTACTTCATAATGCAGCACCCCATCACGATGACAGGAAGCACTGTTCGTAAACCGAGGTCGCCGACCCGCACATTTACATCAATCACAAGTCCTGCAAACCATGCCGCTAAAGTGAAAACAGTTGCCCAACCGTAACTCATAGAACTGTACTCCTTCATATGTGAATATTCAAAACTCTCTTCTCAGCTTCAGCTTTCATAGCTGCCCGCAAGGAACTTACATTTATTCGACTCGAATGTTTACCGGATTCAGTGTAAGGTTGCCTCCGCCCGCCACCTTATACCATTTGCCTCTTTCGAGTTTGATTCTTTCCGTTACGCCCTGTGTAATATATCCGATTCTGTATTTTTCTCCAGTCTCTACATCGGTAAAGACCACCTCAGTATCACAATCACCGCTCACTTTTACAGTTCCCCAAAGTGGCTGTATTTGTTCTGTCTTTATGGTGCCCTCATCGTTTGAAAGGGTGAAAGTATGGCTTCTCTGAATATTGATATAAATCGCCACCAGAAAAACCGTTGCCAGACATAAAGCAAACCTTCTTGTTTTCATCGAAACACCTCCTGTAAATTCGGTTTTATCGAATCATATCACATAAGCGGACTCTTCAAACTTACAGTTCAGTTTCCACTGCAAGCTGCTCCTGCTTCTCTTTTTCGTCAGCGATTTGGACATCAACATCTTCGCGCATCTTTTTCAGAAGTGCGAGGACTCGCTTGATTTGACCTTTGGTATTCTCCACTCTGCTCTGTGCCTGATTGATGTGATCCAGAACTGCCCAGTCTGCAAAGAGGCCGTCAAAGAAGAAATCCGCAAATTTCAAAAAGCTGTCCACCGTAACCTGAAGGTCTGCGGTGATCTCAACATCGGCAAGCTCAGTTTTGAACCGCCGCAGTTCCACTTGGAGCTGTTCGATTTGTTCCTGTGCATCGTCCAGTTCCTCATACTTGGCAAGATCGGCCATCAAACCGCCGCCCATTACGTCCCATGTACTCCAGCCCTCGGCATTGTCGAGGGTTTCCAGAACTTCATTGACCGTATGCAGGGCGGTCTTTCCGGCGTTGATAGCTTCCAGCAGCTCCCGTTTTTGGACTTTCAGCGCGGCAATACGGCTTTCGCTTTCCGCAACCTGCTGTGCGGCAGGGTGGGCAGATGCTTTGATGCTTTTGATTTTTTCGGAAAGAGCAGCTTGATACTGCCTTTCGCAATCGGACAGCCGTGCCAACCTATTTTGAATTTGTGCTAAATCAGCATCAACGGAAGAAAGGTCATGGAGAGCCGCATCGTACTTGACACGGGCTGCATAGGCTTCCTGCCGTTCTTTGTCCAGCTTTTCATCCATCTTTCCGATGACCTGATAGAAAAATGCGGCAAGGCTGTGTCCCTCCAGACGGTCCACATCAGCCTGCTCTGCCAGCTTGGATTTTTCCAGCTTTTTCAGGCGGTCAGCAAGCGTATCTCTCTGGGCGGTCAGTTCTTTCTGCTTTGCTTCGCAGCTTTTCTTTTCAGCGACCTGCTGCCAAAGCTCTTTCAACGTAGAATCATTCATATGGAATGTCCTTTCCCGGCATTACGTTTCTTCATTCAGAAGCTGGTTCAAAAAATGCTGCCGATTATTTACAAATGTTTTGGTGATAACGTAGCTGTCCGTATCTTCATACTGACAAGGATGAATCGTGCCATTGTCGAAGCTAAAAATTTCAGCATCAGGCATTCCGAGGAGAATGGGTGAATGTGATACGATAATGAATTGCGCCCCTTCTTGGGCACACCGATAAATGTTGATCAGTAACGTGAGCTGCCGCTGCGGGGATAAAGCGGCTTCCGGCTCGTCAAAAATATAGACTCCATCTGCACCCATGTAGTCCTGCGCAATGGCGAGGAAACTTTCACCGTGTGATTTTTGGTGATAGCCTTTGGAGGGATGATCGTCATCGGAATAGTCGATTTCCTTGGTGGCTACATTATAGAAACTCTCTGCTCGGAGAAAATACCCGAACTTTGGTCTGCGATACCCCTTGGAAATCGTCATAGCCTCACATAGTTCCGAATGGGAGTTGTATGTGGAAAATGAATAGTTCTTCGTTCCACCCTCTGCGTTGAAGCCGTAAGCAACAGCGATTGCTTCCAGAAGCGTAGATTTTCCACTTCCATTTTCGCCAACAAAGAACGTAATGGGCTTATGGAATGTAAAAGTGTCGATTCCACTGATGGCAGGAATCTGACGAACATAATTGTATGGGCGAACTCTGTTCCAGTCGATGGTCAGCCCTTGGATAAACAGATCGTTCATGCAGCACTCCATACTATATAATGTAAGAAACACTTAGTTCCGCTCAAACCCAAGATAGCGGGTGCCCTGAAAACTCAGCTTTCCGATGTCGCCCTGCACGAGCAGACCATAATCGCTTCCGTCCACTTCAAATTCCATCCGGTCTCCGCTTTCTACCTGAAAGGTCACATAATAGGAAGTGTAGGTGCTGGTTCTATATCCATGTGCACCAGACAAATCTCCAGCATTTGCAGTGTCGGAATGCGAAATATCAGTTCGCTTTGCTACTACTGCTGCCGGAATAGATAGACGGGGTGAGTGATTGTTTTTGTTCCATGTGCGAAGATTTGAAATCAGCGTAAAAATATATAGACACATCAATCCGAAAAAGATAAGTGGGAATACTATGCTGAACACAGCGTTAAACCAGCCAAAAAACATATTACTCCTCCAGAATTTCTTCCAGCAGCTCTTTTACATCGTCCAGAAAAGATTCTTCTCCGAGGGTGTTCACCTTGAAGAACACAGCTTGACTGCCTCCTGCGGTGATGGCAGACAGCCGAACCGGACTGTCCGCATTCTGGAACATGGTCAGAGTCAGACTCAGGCGGTTGCCGCCCATCATGCTGTACCGTTCAAACACCCGGACACTGCACCGAGCATCGCCCTCTTTGAAATCACTGCCTGCCTCCAAATCTGCAGACCAACTGCTGTCTGGAATTTCATTTTCCAGCTTCCGAAGCAACTTGTCAAAATTCTTGTTTCGGATGGTCTTTTCAAAGATTGCCATAATGGTTCCTCCGTTATGCCAACGAAATTCGGTTCCTTTATCTGGAATACGAGCGAAGCTGCCGAAAAATTGCAGAGAAGCTCCTCTCAATAACCGAAAGCCAGTGCGCCGCCATCCACGGCAAAATCCTGTCCGGTGATGTAAGCGGCACCATCGCCCACCAGGAACTCGGCCATCTTACCCAAGTCGCGGGTGTCACCGTAGGCGTGCAGCGGCATCCGGTTCAGAATTTTCTGCTCCCGGGCTGCGTCCACTACCTGCTCGTTCATTTTGCTGCGGAACCACCCCGGCGCAATGCTGTTGACGGTGATGTTGTCCTGCGCCCACTCCACGGCCAGAGCGCGGGTCATCGCTAGCACAGCGCCCTTGCTGGCACAGTACGGCACCACCTCGCTGAAGCCCAGATGGGCGCTCATGCTGGTGATGTTGATGATGCGGCCCTTGTCCGCACTTTTCTTCAGATAGGGGTAACAAATCACACTCATCTGGAACAGATATTTGACATTCACATTCATGATATTGTCAAACTGCTCCATGGGAAAGTCCTCGGCCCGGCATTTATAGCTGACGCCTGCGTTGTTTACCAGAAAATCCAGACAGCCGTTATGCTTTGCGGCCAGCTCCGCCACCAGTGTTTTCATAGCTTCTGCATTGCCGATGTCACCCCGCAGATGGACAACGCCCGGTGCACTTTCGCCTACACCCTCTTTGGGCTTGCCGGTGCGGCTGATGACATAAACTGTCGCGCCGGCCTGAGCCAGCACATTTGCGATCTGGAAACCGATCCCGCTGCTGCCGCCGGTCACGATACCGGTCTTTCCCTTCAAACCTGCCATAAAAAGCACCTCTTATCTTTTATCTGCGACCTGAAAGCTGTCAGCTTCAGTATATCATACCTTTGCAGGATGCGAAAGCTCTTATGTACGCCGCCCGCAGGCGGCAAAAATCAGTTCATTGGAAATTCCAGTCCTACAAACTCCGCATCCGTCAGCCGTTTCAGCTTTTCAATGACCTGCTCTGACAGTTCCCGCAAAGCAGTTTCATCCGGCATCAGGTAGCACTGCATCAGCCGCAGCTCCCGCACCAGCCCCTGCCGGGTGCCGGTATTGTAGAGCATCATCAGCATCCGCTCATCATGGTTAAATTGCATGGTCATTCCTCCCCTTCCGGCACTTTGTGGGATTGCATTCCGGCATATCGCATTTCGCCTTGAGTTGGCTCAGCACCGAAGATCGTTCCTGCTTATCCTGAAAACCAGATAATTCCCGGAAGCCGATGCTGTCAACGTAATGTGCCGATATTTTTCCGGCCTGATTCAGCAGGATAACATCGCTGACAGACAAGCTGTGGCCGTGATAATCCATGGGCTGAGCACAGTTGAATTTCTGATACAGCTGCTCCAACAGTTCCGGTTGAGGAACGCTGCGCTTTCCGGTCGGAAGATTGCCACGGTAGAGAATCTCGTAATTTTCAATAGCCGGAGCAATGTTCTGCTTTTCCAGATAACGCATGGATGCAAAGCGGAGCGCAGGGTCTGCATCCCGCTTCAGCTGCATAAGCAGATAGCAATCCTGCCCGCTTTGCTGGAACTGCTTCATCCGATATGACTGTATTTCTTCTCGGTCCGCAAGTTTTTGCGCAAATTCCTCCGGGCTGAGAGAGATGCAGGCATTTTTCCCAAGGTTGTGGGTGTACACAATTTCGTCCCGTACTTCCTCGATCATCAGTTCGGGCGCGTCAATTTTCCCACGCTCCAACAGGCAGCAGTCGCCCTGATAGAGCGCATACTCCCACGAGCCATTATCTGCCGCCTGCACAGTGAGATAATAGTCGTATTCCAGATTCCACGCCCGCTGCTCCTGCTGCGTTAAAGGTTCCGGCTCTACGATGGCATGACTGCGTGCCATGCGCTCTGCAAATTCGCAGATGTGCTGCACAGAGGAACCAATCTTCATGTGATAGTCATCGAGATATTCGACCTTCTCGGAACGCTGGTGCCCATCCGGGTAGGTCATCTGCACCACGCTGCCGTCCGGCACCCGGAACAGCTCATTGTACTGCGGGTCAATGAACCGCACATCGTTCTCCGGCAGAGAGCGCGGGGCTAGATTCCTGCGCCTGCGAACCCCGGAGCGAAACTTCTCTAAGGTCGTAACCGCAACATTCTGAATCCTCCCCACAGGCTCATCCTGATGCTCTGCCAGATAGTACGCACGGGCAGTCTCGATGCGCCGCTGGGTGTTGCCCAGAGCTTCCCGCGGAATCTGCCCTTCCTCCACCGGGAGCGGGCTATTCTTGTCAAAAACCTCGTACCCGACACCTTGGAGATTTTCCCGCAGATGCAGATACGTCTGCTCGTTGAGGAGGTAGACCGCCTCGTTGTCCTTTATCACGGCATCATCCTTCATCAGCAGCCCCCATTCTCAAATTCCAGCGAGAACTTGCTGCGGCCATCGGTTTCACAGGACAGCAGCACGGTAGCATTGTAGGTTTTGCCCTTGGCGCTGCGGCAGTCCTTCAGGCGGACACGGCCATCCCGCAGCAGCTTGTCCGCCACATGAGCGTCCAGCCGCTTGCCCAG
>OODJ01002268.1_pt1 | contig 13179 bp, 10 predicted proteins | sample 1671611 | NCBI WGS metagenome assembly OODJ01 (sample SAMN06348174, study PRJEB24527) | human gut metagenome | biome: human gut; feature: ankylosing spondylitis patient; material: feces | host: Homo sapiens | place: China | collected 2015-10 | reverse complement strand
CAGAAAAAACCACATCGTCTTCCCTATGCGTCAAAGTAAGCTTTACTGCACCTCCATCTTTATTATATTTGATGGCATTATCATATAAATTATAAATCATGTCCTCTAAAATCGGCGCGCAGCCATAAACAGTCGATTCATCGGTTTGGACAGAGATTTTAAGATGTTTGGTTTCTGCCGCAACAGACAAACGGTCAACAACGGTATTGATGATTTTTACAAGCGAAACATCGTCTTTGGCAAGGTTTCCATCAGGCCCGCCTTCGTCAAGCCGAGACAGTTTGATGATATCGTTTACCAGAGCAATTAGCCTTTTTGCTTCTGAATAAATATTTCCGGCGAAATGCTTGATATCATCGCTTCCAATCAATCCGCTGCGCATAACCTCTGCTGTCACGGAAATAGATGTCAGCGGTGTTTTCAGTTCATGAGAGACATTTGCAGTAAATTCCCGGCGGAGTTTTTCTCTTTCCTCCTTTTCTGTGACATCCAATGCAATAATAACTGATCCAACGATTCCGGCACTATCTTCAATCGGATTGGCAATCACATTGTAGTACCGTTGTCCCCTCGGCATTGTCAGCTCGGTATGATATCCGTTTAAGGAGCGGGCAACTGCATTCTGAAACGCCGGAGAATGATCGAAGTCGTAGATAGAAACAACACCGGAATCCTCATGTTTGATTGCAAACAAAGCAAGCGCACTTGAATTATATGAAACGACCTCGCCTTGTTTTCCGATGACAATAAATCCTTCGCTCATGTTTTCCGTGATCGCATGAAATTCATCCTGTTTGCGCTTCAGATTTTGCATTTGTTCTTTAATTTGATCCTGCTGAGCTGATATTCTATCGATGAGAGGCGTAAGTTCCCGATAGGGCGATGCAATGTGTGACGTTGACATCAGATCCATTTTATTGATTGGATTTGCAATTGCAGATGATAGAAGTCTCGCCGCTACCAAGCTAAGCACGCAGGCTATAAAAAGAAAAAGCCCCATTGGAGGAAGTGCTTTTAAAAGAAAGGCAGGCATTGAAGAATAGGACTTGGAAATTCGAAGAACATTTCCGTCTGAAAGCAGTCTTGAATGATAAAAAGTGCGTTCCATCAACGTATCGGAATACCGGTCACTCTCGCCGATTCCTCCCTCAAAAGCTTCCATGACCTCTTCTCGATTGAGATGATTTTCCATTTCAGAAATGTCCGCACGGTTATCATAGAGGACTTCTCCTGTCGGAGCAATTAAGGTAATCCGGTAATCATTTGATACCATTTCAGATATAAAATCGGTCCCGTGAAGTCCTGCCGGGATCGAAATCGCATCGGAAAATGAACGTAGTTCCACCTTACTTTGATTGATAAAATTCCCGTAAAGAATGACCATGATGGTTGAAGAACTGATTAGGATCATAAAAAACAAAAGGAAAAAAACCGATAAAAAGATTTTCCTTTTCATATTGCCTCCGGAATTCTGTAGCCTACCCCATGAACGGTTTGAATCAGACAACCGCATTCACCAAGCTTTTGTCTTAGAGACCGGATATGAACATCTACCGTCCGGCTCTCTCCGGTAAAGGAATATCCCCATACCTGGTTGAGAAGCGTATCACGGTCATAAACGATCCCTCTATTCTCACAAAGCAGCCACAAAAGTTCAAATTCTTTATAGGTTAAAACGACATTTTCCCCTTTTACCCTGACGATGTGGCGTTCCCTGTCTATATGCAATTCTCCGATAGTAATACTCTCGGACGAAAGCTCGGGTGAACCCATTTCAGCTCTCCGAAGCAATGAATGGATTCTCGCAATCAGCTCCATCATTCCGAACGGCTTCACAATATAATCGTCGGCGCCGGAATCAAGTCCGATTACACGGTCGTACTCTGTATCTTTAGCGGTTATCATAGCAATGGGAAGCCGTTTGGTTTCCGGCGACATACGTAATTTTTTTAATACGGAAAGTCCGTCTTCCTCAGGAAGCATGATATCCAGCAAAACCAAAGAAGGGATTTTCTCTTTCATTGCCTTCCAAAATTCTGACGGACGTTCAAATCCACGTGCCTCCAATCCAACGCTTCCAAGCGTATAAACTACAAGCTCACGGATACCGCGGTCATCTTCAACAAGATAAATCACCGATGCTATCTCCCTTCTGACGTCATATCAGCTGCTGTCCGTTGATGACAAGTTTAAACCGCAGATTCAGCTTCTCTGCCGCTTTACGGCATAAAATCATACGATTCAAAAAAATTTCAAAATAATCCATCACAGAGCTGAAATTCGGATCGATTTCCAGTGTAAGAACAATGTTTTTTCTTTCATCATCTATTACAAGCTGTGAAGTTTTAACGGAATAATTGACTCTGTCATGAATATCGAAAGACGATATGTCCGTATTCCGAACACGGCTACGCCGTACATCCGATTTATCTGCCAAAATCAGGGCCGCAGCCATCGCATTGATCGGCACGCCGGTTCCTTCATCGTGATTTCCGATCGTAGACACGATTTTTGCAATATCATCGGCATCCATACCTAATTTGTCGAGAATCCGAAATGCCATGACAGCGCCGCTTTGGGAATGATCGACACGGTTGACAAGATTGCCGATATCATGCATATATCCAGCAATTTTGACAAGCTCAATTTCATGTTCATCGTATTCAAGTGTTTTTAAAATATAAACCGCATTTTGACAAACACGCATTACATGCGGAAAGCTATGCTCCGTATAACCAAGTGCAGCAAGTGATTCGTCCGCTCTTGTGATATAGGTTTGAATTGCTTTGTTGTTTTTAATTTCTTCAAAAGTGACCGCCATATTTCTCCTTATGACATCTCTGTATTACGGTGTGTACCGGTAATGGAAAATTCCACCCATTCTGCAATATTGGTTGCATGATCGGCGATTCGTTCAAGGTATTTTGCAATCATCAGAAGATCAATACAAATTTCTCCGTCGGCGCCTCCGACTGAGATTACTTCAATTAACTCCTTTTTAATCGCATCAAAGAAACCGTCCACGACATCGTCGGAAGCAATAACCGCTTGTGCCAGCGCGAGATCTCGTTTTACAAAGGAATCTACACTGTCTGTCACCATTTTGACTGCCGCACTCGCCATCTCATGCAGATGAATTTGGTTTTTCAGCTCAGCGTTTCCGATAAAAAATGTAATTTCTGCAATATCGGCAGCCTGATCCCCGATTCGTTCCATATCGGAAATCATTTTAAGAGCAGATGAAATCAGACGCAGATCTCTTGCAACCGGCTGCTGATGAAGCAGCAGCTTCATACACAACGTTTCAATATCGCTTTCTTTCCGATCAATTTCGGAATCGGTTTCAAAAACATCGCGCGCAAGCTCGATATTTCCGTCCTGGAGTGCAAAAATCGCCGTGGAAATCGCTTTTTCACAGAGAGCGCCCATAGCAATCAGTTCTCCGTTCAATCGTTCCAGCTGCTCATCAAATTTATTTCTCATTATCCGAACCTCCCTGTGATATAATCCTCTGTCCGCCTATCATGAGGCATGGAAAAAATATCGTCGGTATTGCCGAATTCCACCATATCTCCAAGTAAAAAAAACGCGGTCTTATCGGATATTCGGAGCGCTTGCTGCATGTTATGCGTAACAATGACGATCGTATATTTTTTCTTGAGTTCTAAACTCAAATCTTCAATCTTGGATGTTGAAATCGGATCCAGTGCGCTCGTCGGCTCATCCATAAGAAGAACTTCCGGCTCCACGGCAAGCGCGCGCGCAATGCAAAGCCGCTGCTGCTGACCGCCGGATATACCAAGCGCACTTTTGTGAAGTCTATCTTTCAGCTCTTCAAAAACTGCGGCATCACGCAGCGAACGTTCCACAATATCATTCAGCTTTGCCTTGGAACGGATTCCGTGCGTACGAGGACCATATGCAACATTATCATAGATACTCATCGGAAACGGGTTTGGTTTTTGAAAAACCATTCCCACACGCCGCCGAAGTAAATTGACATCCATCGCTCCATAAACGGATACGCCGTCCAGATATACATTGCCGGTGATTCTGCATCCCTCTATCAAATCATTCATACGGTTAAGCGTTTTTAAAAGCGTTGACTTTCCGCATCCTGACGGCCCGATAAAAGCGGTGATTTTATTTTCCGGGATATGAAGATTGATATTTTTTAATGCCTGAAAATCGCCATAATATAAATTTAAATTTTCTATTGTTATCTTATCCATTTTTTCCTCTTTTCAATATTATCATAAAAAAGATAGCTCCGTCAAGATATCTATCTTGTTTTCTTTTCCATTCTGCGGGACAGAAAACCGGAAATCAGATTGATGATAAAAACAAATATCAAAAGTACAGCTGCAACGGCATAAGCAGCATCCATAGACAACCCCTCATCCATGAGCATGTACATATATACGGAAAGCGTCCCTGCCGAATCAAAAAGACTGGTAGCAATTCGGGTTCCGCATCCGGACGTGAAAATCAACGCTGCACTTTCTCCGACAATTCGGCCAATAGCAAGTATAATTCCCGAAAAAATACCGGGAGCTGCGCTCGGGAGTACAACGCGAAACACCGTACGAAGCTTTCCGGCTCCAAGTCCGAAACTGCCTTCACGGTAAAGATCTGGTACGGATAAGAGTGCTTCTTCCGTAGTCCGGATAATGAGAGGGAGAATCATAATGGCAAGAGTCAACACGCCGGCAATCAACGAATATCCCCATTTAAAAACACCTAAAAACAAAATATTTCCAAAAAGACCGTATACAATAGACGGAATTCCTGCCAACGTTTCCGTTGTCATTCGTACCAATGAGACAAGCCGGTTCCCTTTTTTAGCATATTCAACAAGATAAATGGCGGAAAATATTCCGATCGGAACAGAAATCATCAAGGTCATGACAATCATAATCAGCGTATTGAACAGCGCCGGAAGCATAGAACAATTTTCCGTTGTAAATTTCCATTCAAACATTTCAGGTGCGAGACTTGGAATTCCTTTGACAAGGATGTATGCGATGATAAAAAGAATGATTCCAGCCACAATCACGGCAGACAGCATAACAAAGCAATATAAGACAAAGGAAAGAGGGCTTTTCATACGTGCCCGCCACTTCTCCGCCATGGTTTGCCGATTGATCGTAGGCAGACTCGGATTTTTTGATTTTATGTTCATAACACATTGCCTCCGTTTTTGTCAGAAATCAAATTTTTTTCTGCTTTTTTACGTTTCTTTTCTTGTTTTTCTTTTCTGTCGGAGGTCTTTTTGAGAAGAGAAAACGCAAGATTGATAATCAGAATAAAAACAAATAAAACCGCGCCTGTCGCAATCAGTGCTTCTCTGTGTAATCCCGTCGCATAACTCATTTCCATAATAACATTTGCGGTAAGTGTTCTGACCTGAGAAATGATACTGTCCGGAAATATGGCAGAATTGCCGGCAACCATGGAAACGGCCATCGTTTCTCCGATTGCACGTCCGATTCCGAGAATAACACCTGCAAAAATCCCTGATTTTGCCGCAGGAATACAAGTGAAAAAAATACTTTTTTCATGTGTAGCACCCAACGCCAGCGCTCCTTCATAATAACTTTTTGGCAGCGCGCGAAGCGCGGACTCCGAGACGCCGACAATGGTTGGCAGAATCATCATTCCAAGCAAAATGGAAGCCGTCAGAATTCCCATTCCGCTTCCGCCAAATATACCCCGAATAGCCGGAACAATCACCACAAGGGAAAAAAATCCGTATACAATGGAGGGGATTCCCGCCAAAAGCTCAACCATTGGCTTTAAAATTCTGTACAAAGCCGGCGGACAGTAATACGCAAGGAAAACCGCCGCCAATAGACCAAGCGGAACTCCGATGATAATAGCACCTGCTGTAACATAAATACTTCCGACAATCATGGTAAGAATGCCGAAATTTCCGGCACTTGGATGCCAGTCCGCTCCGAAAATAAATTCAAAAAAACCGATTTCCGAAATAGCCGGGAACCCCCCTGCAAATAAAAAAATACAAATGACAATGACTGACAGAATAGAAATACATGCGGAGAGGATGAAAAGGATTTTCATTACGACTTCTTTGAATTTTTTAAGATTTTCCTTCAATTTCGTTTGATTCAAATGAGTTACCTTGCCCTTATCATTTATTTCATGCAAAATTGCCGAAAAGCCGGATGTCATCATTTTTTTCCGACTTTTCGGCGTGCGCCTTACATTTTTTAGTTTATTTCATCCCACGATGTAATCTCGCCAAGATAAATACTTTTAATTTGTTCTGCGGTAAGAGATTCGACAGTCGATTCCAAATTGACAATCACGGCAATACCATCCCTTGCAATGGTGGTAGAAATCAACCCTTCGGCAAGCTCGCTGTCCTTCACTTCACGAGACGCCATTCCGATATCTACATTTCCATTCACCGCATCACTGATACCGGTACTGGAGCCATTTTGCTGAACATCAAATTCTACCTCGGGATAGAGCTTCCCATAAGCTTCCGTAAGTTTAAGCATAACCGGTCCTACAGAAGTTGAGCCTCCGATTGTCAGCTTACCGGTAAAACCTTCTTCATTTTTTACATATGCTACGGCATTGGTATCGGCAGAAATATACCCTTCATCTGTCAGGATTTTCTGACCATCCGCACTCATAATGAATCGAATGAAATCCGCTTCCAGCCCTTCATCCGCTTCCCCTTTTGTCACAATGTTGAACGGACGGGCAACTTTGTACTGACCGTTCAGAATATTGTCAACGGTAGCTTCTACACCGTCTACTTGAATGGCTTTGACACTGTCGTCCAAAGCGCCGAGAGAAATGTAACCAATGGCATTTTTATCACCAGCAACTGTCGTTCTTACTGTAGATGTAGATTTTTGCTGAACAGCGGCTTTTGTAATACCGTCAACCTCTTCGCCATCCTTTTCAACCATGACGCCTATGAGTTCAACAAATGCACTGCGGGTTCCGGAGCCTTCTTCGCGCGTTACAACCGTAATTTGTGCGGACTGTTTACCGCAAGAGGCGAATACGCCGACCATAAGAGAGAGAACCAGCAAAACCAATGTGAGTTTTTTCATACAATCTTTGCCTTTCTTTTTGAAATGTATTTTTATTAGCTGCTTTTATTTTGCAGTTTTGTTGTAAAATTCAAAATCTTTTTCATGTTAAATCTATGTAAAATCGCAGTCTGAACCTTTCTCACAAATATAAAAAAGCTTTCTCTACTAAAAAATGAAAGCCGCCGGTCATAACCGACGGCCTTTTTATTAAATTCTTCTGCATTCCGGAGGAGCCTTGCATGAAATCTCGATTTTCCCGTTTGAAAGCTTTTTCCATTCCACTTCAATCGGTCCGTAAGGAGTGGGAACAGCCCCCTTTGCAAAATCCAGCCCATATGTTTTCGGAGTTACGGTAAATTCTTCATAACCGGGTTTTGCCGGTTTTACACCCAATACTTCCGATACAAGAAAAACAGCGGGAGAAGCCGACCAAGCATGAGCAACGCTTCTTGTCCAATCCTTGCCGCGAATAAACGTTTCCACACAGGTATTTAAACCAAGCGCCAAAAGATTGCTCCAATCGCGTTTCTGAGAATGGAACGCAAGAGAATCATAGCCAAACTTATAGAGTGCTTTCAAAGCAAAAAAGAGGAAAAACGGCGATCCAATATGAACATAACCATCTGGAGCTTCCTCAGACGAAGGGACGCCGTAGGTTCTGTTTGCCGGCGTTCCGGAAATATATTGCCCATTCTCGACATTGTCAATTAAAAGCTTTGATGTGACACTGATTCTGTCCTCCGGTACACAGTCATAAAGCAGTGCCATCGCATTGCTCTGAACGCTGATTCTTGTCTGGGAAACAAAACATTCATAAGTCATTTTCTCCATGCCGCGTGTATCCATATAAGTGCAATATTTCTGATAAGCATATTCGTCACGTACGGTATCCACATATGCCTGCTTTGTCTCGTCCCAGCAATACCGATTTACCGCTTCGCGGTATTGTTCAGAAAGCGCTCTGTAATGCTCGGCAAGAACAGGCTCCTTTAAAATTTCCGCAAGCTGTGAAGCTTTTTTTAAGCAATAGGACAGCATAACGTTGTTTGCTGTTACCTCTCCGTAAAAGGTAAGATCGTTATTTGCCCATTCAATTAAATTCCATGCCCCCTGCATATCAAAAAGACCTCGATCATTGGTCATTTTTTCGCAGCGGTCAAACGTAGCTTTGATTGCTCCAAAGACATCCGACACAAGAGAAATATCCCCCGTACAGTCGAAATGATCACAAACCTGTAAGAACCACATAAATGACCAAATCGGAATACAGCCTTCCGGATAAGTTGGGAAACAAGCGCACGGCAAATACATCCCTGCTTGATATCTTGGATTGTTTGTACGGTATATCCGGCATACTCCGGGTTCTACCGATTCGGCAATCAGCCGCAGATACTGTGCATCAAATTCAAAAGCACCAAAGTTCAGCAAATTGACAAGTCCAGTCACACGTGCGTCTCCTGTCCATGGATTTTGCTCATATCCGGGACAATCTACGTAAAGATCCAACATGCAGACCTGTGCCGTTCTGACGGACATATCATAAACCCGACAAAGTGTCTCGTCCGAACAAGTAAAGCCATATGTGCCAGTCGGATAACGTGTTTCTATGACATGGATAGAATCGATCGATACTTCCCGGCTGTTGCCATATAGGAATACGGAAAGGTAACGGAAGCCACGTCTTCTGCGTGAACGAAAGCGCTGTTTTCCCTCCCGGCAAACGTACCGTATCGTTTGAAACGCATTCATGTATTTGATGCCATTATCTGTAACCATCTCGAAAGCATGAACATCCAATACCGTACCCTTGGGAGCATCTAAAATAAACTCAATTTGTCCAACCGTTTCTGTTCCGAAATCTAAAATCAAATAAAACATCCCGGATTGTGCGGAAACAACCGATACTCCGTCTTCTTCCAGAAGCGCATCGGGACAAAGCAATCCGGCAGACATTTCTGTTTGGATAAAAGCGGTCGTTTCCCGTATTTTTTTATCTGCCCATCCGTCCTTAGGAAGGAAACAATCTCTGGAAATAATGTCATGTAAAACAGAATCCGGTATTGTAAAATCTTCGTCACAAAGGGAGTTTTTCACATCGTTTTCCAACGCATCAAAGGACTTCGTCTTAAGAATACAGTCAATTTTATCGTCATCGGCAGTTCTTCCGCGATATTCATTCCATGGATAGCGTATCGGCGCTACAGGAATATGATATGCTGCCAGCGGAAAAGCGGGATTGACAGGAGAGACAAAAGAGATTGCGGCTTCTGTTTTAATAAAAAGTTCCGGCGACCAAGAGAATACAATTGCAAGGAAATGCTTTCCCTTTTGAATTTTTAGTATCCGATTGAATTCCACAGGCACACCGTCAACGGATATTCCGCGAATTCCGCCATGCGTGACAAAAGAAAAAGAATATTCATCATCCAGCGTAAATGTCGTAAATGCACATGTGATTCCTTTTTCTGAGGGACCAAGCCGCATACTGTATCCAGACGGCCGTGCCGCCCTTCCGAGAACGGAAATTTTTTTTGGATAACGAATTTCCGCTGTTTGCTCATGAATCAGACTTTGGTGAAATTTTTCATATGGTGCATGCAACAGCTCATCTCCGATGATTTCACACATGCTCCATTTAGAATCATCAAATTCAGGGCTTGTAACATCTATCAGAAATTGATCCGCGGAGATTTTTTCTTCCATTCCGCAGATATAGTAATCTGCTCCCGTATTGACAGATTCATCCTTTGTACAGACCCAGCGGAAAGCAGCATTGCTGGAAAGCAGCAGACATCCGTCGCCTACAATCTCAAGAGCAAAACCGGCGCGAACAGCTTCTCCAGTATCGATATTTACAACAGCGACTATATTTTTCCCCGTTGTAAGATAGGATGAAATATCAAATACTTCATAAGATTTATCAAAAATATAGGAGCGCTCCGCAACCGTTGCCGCAAAACTGCCATTGACGTAAATTTCTGCATAACCGGCAGACATCACAAGCATCGACGCAGAAGCCGGAAGACTTTCAAGTGAAAAGCTTCCACGGAAAATGTTGTGAGAATGGCGCTCGGCGCCGCTTCTGCGAATCCAGCGAGCCGTACTGCTAAAAAGATACGGATCAAATATTTTTTTTGCTGTAGGAAGTTGATTCATAGAAAAAACCTTTCTTATTCCTTCATTTTTATGGTAAACATAAGCGGGATGCTGAACCGACAGCTATCATCATTCAATAGATAAGTAAAGTCTACGGAAATCGGCAGGAAAATCAAGTCCCCTGCGCGAATACTGCTTTCATTTATATATGTCGAAATGGAAAAGGACAACGAGTAATTGGTTGTGTCTTGTTCAGAAAAAGGACTTAATTGTATACTTTCAAGCTGAGAAGGATCAAGCGATGCTGCCGGTATCGTTTCCGCGCCACGTTTGATATACAGTTTCGTCAAGTCAACGTCAAAGGAGGTCGGGCCTTCCGAAAAAAGAGATACATTTTCCAGCACAATAGAATTGCGTTCTCCGAACTCTGCTGTTATCTGATAATATTCATCTTCTTCATCTCTTACCGCATCAGAATTTTCATTTTTTATCACAACTACATCCTGAAGCCGCTCTGCGGCTAATACCCAATAGGTATAATCCTCCGAATTGCCTGCTGAATCCGAAACAGTCAAAATAATCTCATATATTCCGGGTTCAGATATGGTAAGCGTCGCCTGCCAAAAAGCATCCTCTTCCAGAATCATCAAGCCGGCAATTTCCTCATTGTTCTTTTCGCAATTCCACACCATATCAATACCGGAAAAATTCTCATGACCGTCGATTGCTGCTGTCAGAGTCAAAGGTACAGACAGGTAGCCGCTTCCGCTTTCATCCTCGGAAAGCTCAACCAGCACAGCATTTGAAATTCCCTCGTCAGATGGTTTTGCGGCAATATATTTCGGATTTTCTTCCGTCAGCTCCTCCATATTCAATGTGATTTGATAGATATCCAGCGGAACATAGCCGGATACCAAAATCTTTCTGCTGAAAGGCACTGAGGCTTCCGTATTATCGGGATTTGAGGATTGATATTTCGATGTAATAGCAATGACAGCATCTCCGACACCGATAATCTTTATACTGCCTGTTTCTTCCTCTAATGCCACGACATCATTTCCGCTTTCGATGGAATACTCCACTTGTTCAGATGACGGAATCAGTGTCACATCACCATATTGATAAATACCCTTTGCTTCCAATGTAAATTCGGTTCCGACAGGGATCCATTTCTCCGGTTCCGAACCGTTCTTCTGAAGCATCAATGTTTCTTCTTTGATAACAAAATGATTTTGTGTTTCTTCTTCTGTCTGAACCGTCACTTCAATGTTCGTAGGACGGACATCCGTTGAAACCAAAATCTGCGCATAAAGCCCATAGCCTTCCGCACTCACAGTGATAACCGAAGTCCCGTAGCCTTCCACCGTAAGCAAACAATCGGCGATCACGTTGTCTTCTCCGAAAGTCCAAGTTGTATCGCTGATTTTTACAGCGTTTTCATTGCTTGACGTCCACCGGATGCTTTCTTCCGGAATATTTTCGACCCCATTGCCATTGAAAACAGCCTCTAACCTTTCTCCCTTAATTTCCTCTCCATCAGAATTTACATACCGTTCTATGTACAAAACCGAGTCCGACTGTCGAAAAACAATTCCCTGTAAATCCGTTCCGTTTCCGTCCGTTAAAGAATCCGCACCTAACAAATAGCCCGTACGTAAAACGCCCTCTGAATCCGTAAAGGAAGCCTGCCTGTACTTCCGATAACGGAGGTCATATTGACGGGTAACATCAAAAGCCTTGACGGCATAAATTGTTCCTGTTTCCCTTACATATATAAAAGCAGCATTTTCCGACTCCGTCTGAACAGAAAATCCGGATCCAACAACAGCGGCAGTCACCGCTCCCATATCAATATCCGCTTCAGAAATAAAAGAAACCTTAGCTGCGTCCAGTGCCTTTGACATCAAATCCGCATTTTGAATATCTTTGAGATATTTTTGATTTTCCACAGCAGCCCCAATAGACGGAATTGCAATTGCTACAAAAATGCCCACAATCGCAATTACAATCACAAGCTCCAGCAATGTGAAACCACGTTTACGCACTCCAGATTTCTCTCCTTTCTCCAGCAAAAACAGTTGTGATTACTATAACATAAAACCCGTGTTCTGTCAATAAAAAGTCCGGGTATGTATCCCGGACTTTTAAAACATATAATTCAAATAAGTGTTCATAACTGCAGTTTTAAAATCCCTTGAAATCGGTATTTCTATTTCTGTCTGATGCAGTCCGATTTTAGAATCTTTACGCGATACAAATTTTATATAATCAAGGTTAACACAAAAGGATTTATGCGTTTGCAGGAAACGCTTGTCATGCGAAACAGTGTCAAAAAATTCCGACATTTTCATATAACAAACAATGGTTTCTCCATTGGCGAGCGTAATATGAATTCTATGTCCGCTTGTCATACAATATACAATATCTTTCAGACAGACCTTGACAAATCCGTCGGATGTTTTTAGGCAAATATAGGAAAGATCAAGCGATGCGATTTTTTTCAGACATTTCTCAAACATGGATTCAAATTTGGATCCGTCAAGCGGTTTGGTTAAGTAATAAAAAGCATTGACATCAAAAGCATCAACCGCGTATTCCGCGGAGGAGGAAACAAAAATAAGAATGGCAGACGGACAAAGAGACACCAGCTTTTTTGCCGTTTCAATTCCATTCATTCTATCCATGATAACATCTAAAAAAAGGATGTCATAAAAATGATCATGAACGTCAAAAAACAGTTCTTCCCCACTGGAAAACGTTTTTATAGAAAAAGCGCTGTCCGGATGATGTGATATCATATATTGTTGGATTCTGCCCTTGATATCATCTAAAGATTCCCATTCATCATCACAAATTGCGATAGACAGCATTGCGTTATCCTCCATGGTACAAATATTTGTGATAAATCGAATATAAATTTTCCGTAATAAGATAAATAAAAGTATATGGAAAAAAAGTAGTTGATTCATTGATATTTTCTATAAAATTCTAATTTTATGATAACATAAAA
>OODJ01002266.1_pt1 | contig 13182 bp, 10 predicted proteins | sample 1671611 | NCBI WGS metagenome assembly OODJ01 (sample SAMN06348174, study PRJEB24527) | human gut metagenome | biome: human gut; feature: ankylosing spondylitis patient; material: feces | host: Homo sapiens | place: China | collected 2015-10 | reverse complement strand
ATCAAATCAACCCTCCGTCGTTTGAGGAAACCCACCAACTGGAAATGAACATCCTAAAAGAAGAACGTGTACTGAATCCGATCATCACGTGGAACGGCTATATTGTGGATCTACAAAAGTCGCCTGCTTTGTAACACATATTCACCAAATCATACTGCTGCATGACAAATGATCAGCGACAGTCTCGCCTTGAACTGCAATAATTCCCTGACTTCCACTTTCTCCTTTCATCTGGCTCAGAAATAAAGGCCTTCACTATGTACACCGAAATCGGGCAAAAAGGAGACGTTCTTCACGTCTCTTTCACAGAATTTTAACATTCAAAGTCTTATCCAAATCTATTCGCCCTGCCCTTTATGTACATAGCAGCTTGTGGAATAGGACGAAAAAAGCCGATAGGCTTTCGACCTACCGGCTATTCGTCTGCTTATATTCAACTTTTTACAGCTTATATTATAGCACCGATTCACTTACGATGCAATGCGTTTTTTCTCCAATATAAGCCGTTTTTCTCCAATCAAATAGCTTTTCTCCATTTACTTTTCTCCATTTAAGCATCACTTTACTCTACTATTCATTCACCATTCTCTACTCTCCGGAACAACTACATGTCTGCAATCTCCCCCATGCACTTGTTCCATATATAAGAATTCAGCGAGCCGCACGGCGGTGTTCCCTGCTTTTCGTACATCCTGATGCCCCTTGTATCAGAGTATACCATGGCGGCTGGACGGCTTCAACAAAATCTCGTGCAATTCTTATGGCAGAATTGATGTTTGTGCCTGTCTGTGGTAGTTTCTTGCTGCTTCCCGGACATTAATGACGTCTTTCCAATGTTTGAATCAAAAGTTCCCTGCTTCATTGTACAACATTTGAATCGCCTCTTTGACTCAATCCTACACCTTTTGTCAAGCTGTTGCTCTATTTTTCTGGATTGTTATAGATGTAGTGTCAAGACATGTCCGCAGTTTCTTCTGCTTTTTGCTGGTCCCCAACCCGACAGCCCAACTCATACAAGCTGAAACACTGCTCAAATTTACGGCGAGCATTTTTGCACATCCGGGCATAGCATACCGGATCATCCAGCTGATGCAACGCCTGCAAAAGTGCCTGCTCCGTTTTGGGAATGATGAACCCCGTTTCGCCATCGTCCACATAATCCCGCACGGTGTCGTTCTGCGTTACGATGACCGGCTTGCCCAGCATCGCCGCCTGCAGCACCACCAGCTGCCCCGAGGAAAACTGTTCCGAGAGCAGCGGCACGATCACCGCATACGAATCTGCCAGCAATCTCAGATACTCGTTGCCGTGGCAGTTTTTCTCATAGTGAATGGCGGGGGTATCCTCCGCCGTTTCCACATCGCACACGATGCACAGCGGCGCGCGCTGCCCGGCCCAGGCACTGCGCAGAAAGTCATAGTCCCGGTTGCTGCGCCCGGCAGAGAGATAAAAGTGCTCTTCCCGTACCTTAGGCCGGGCTTCGATCTCCGGGGCCAGGTCGGCAATGCCCAGCAGTTCGGACGAAAACTTTTCCTTCGGCACCCCAAACAGCTCTACATAATGGTCGATTTCGCTCTTGCCAAACACGTAAATTTTGCGAATGTACGGTGAGGTCACCGCCGTGTGCATAAAACGGTAGTAAATTTTTCCGACCCACCCCTTTTTTGGACGGTAGATAAAGGTCATCACATCCACAGGCGGGCAGGTTTTGATGTGAAGCACCCGCATGTAAAAGGCCATCACCAGCCCAAAGAACTGTTCCCACGAGATGATCTTTTCATACCGGTTCCGCACTGCGATAAGGTAAAACGGGTAGAACACATACTTCAGGTAGCGGGTGTATTTTTTCAGGCCGGTGTACTCGTTGATGCACCAGCGCATCACCTGCCACTCCTGCCCGGTCTCCTGCTGCAGGCCGCGCTGGAACTCCCAATCCTCCGGGACGGGGTTGCCCACGATCACCAGATGTTTTTTCGTCATTGGCTTTGCTTACTCCTTCTTTGCTACCGGGCTCCACAGCCGCTCGTACTCGTCCGCAATGAACTGCCACGAATAGCCGTTCCGGATGCGGGCCTGTGCTTTCTCGCCCATCGCGTTCCGCTCTTCTTCCGTAAGGCTGTCCGTCTTGTGGAGCAGCGCCGCCAGACTTCCCGGCTCCTTCGACCAGTACAGTGCCGAATCCAGCGCCACTTCCTGATTGAAAGGCACATTCAGCAGCAGATTCACCTTGGTCGCGCCCAGGCTTTCCAGCAGGCTGGGGTTCGTGCCGCCAACCTCGTGGCCGTGCAGATAGGCATAGGCACACTCCCGGATCTTTTTAAGCAGATTCTGCTCGTAAATCGCACCCAAAAAGCAGATGCGTGGGTCGTCCTCAAAATGGAGTTTTTCGTTCAGTTCGTTGTAATATTTTGGGTTCTGCGTCATGATGATGGCCAGTTTGCGGTGGGTGTCGCTGTGCAAAAACTCCCGCAGAATCGTTTCGATATTGTTCTCCGGCACAAAGCGACAGACTACCAGATAATAGCCGTCTACCGTCAGGCCATTCTTCTTCAGGTACTCCTGGAACACCGGGTCATTATGACCCAGTGTAGACGGAACGATATCCGCACCGTAGGAGATATAAGTCGTTTTTGGGTGATAGGCGCGGTAGGTCTGCTGAATATATTTTTCAATGTTCACACTGTCGCAGATCACAAGGTCAGCCGCACGTACCATCTGCTGCTCCGAGAGTTTCCAGTATTTACGCACCGGGGTCGGCCATTTCTGACGCCTCCACTCGTGGCCGTCTGGGTTCAGTTGCAGCTGTCCATCCAGCTTCTTCAGCCTGCGTCTCAGGTGCCCGATCATCGGGCCGATGCGGCAGGTCAGAATGTAAAAGATCGGCTTTTCAATGTGGTGCTCTTTGCAATACTTCAGGCAGAATGAGACTGCCGCCGTATCGTACCAGATGGCCGTTGCCGCTCCCAGATTCGGGACGCAGATTTTGATGCAGTGGGCTCCATAGTATTCAAACTCAGTCTCGCTCAGTTCTGTTACGCCGACAAGCTTTGTTTCGTCCACACAGCCTTCGCCATTTGCCTTGCAAAGGATGTGCAGTTTGATGTTCTGATACTTCTGGCTATACACAGCTAACTCTTTCACAAATGTCTCGTAGCCGCCATATCGTCCAATGGACTTGGCCCCACAGATAAATACATGCTGCATCACGTTCCGCTCCTTCTCGAAAATTGTTTCAGGCTCCGGATGCACGGGCCGATCCCCGGAAAATAATACCGGGCCAGTGCCAGGTACTTTCCGCTTTCGCCCGGCTGCTTTTGGCGCATTTCCTTCCACCCGGCCAGCAGGTCGCGGGTAATGTGCAGGGAAAGCGCCGGGAACGTCGTGCGCAGGTCGGGGTAACGCTTTTGCAGCAGCACAAAGGCCGCATACATTTTATCCGCGCTGCGGCTGATGGAATCCGCACCGATGTAATAATCCACCATCGGCTCTTCCATGCAGTAGATTGTGAACCGATGCAGTACGCGGTAGATCCATTCGAGATCCTGATACCGGGGCATTTCCGAGAAAAACTGCTCCGCTTTCAACACTTCACGCCGGGCCAGAATGGTCTGGGTGCCAATACCGAACAAATCGTCTTTTGCAGAAATGAACCCTTCGCTGATCCGCTTCGGGTAAAGCGCCGTGCTGCCGTCGGCGTTAAAGCGCTTCATCTTGCATACCACGATGTCCGGATGTTTTTCCTGCATCACCCGCATCTGCTTTTCCAGCTTGTCGGAGTGCCAAACATCATCACTGTCGTGGAACGCAATGTATTCGCCTCTTGCAAGGGCCGCACCATAGTTGCGTGCCGCACACGCACCCGCATTTTGTTGATAAACATATCGTAATCTTGCGTCTTTGATTTTTTCCACCACTTGTCTGGTTCGGTCGGTCGAACCATCATCTACCAGGATCAGTTCCAGCTCGGCATAGCTCTGTGCCAACACACTGCGGACGGATTGTTCCAGCACTGCTGCCCGATTGTAGCATGGAACGACCACCGATACCAAAGGCAATTCCTTCATTCTCTTTCCCTCTTCCTGTCAATGCTCGCGGCCCTGCTTTTTCAGCATCCGCATTTCTTCCACTCGTGTGCGGATCATAGTGTAATAGGTTTTTATGGTTTTCTGCAATCCCAGTTTCCGCAGTCGCTGAAGGCCGCGGATGACTTTATCTTTCAGTATCCGACCGCCCGTCTCATTCTGCCGCTTCCGTCCGCCGTAAGGAATGGCTGAAAACGATGGACAGGCCTTTGCCACAATTTTATACTGATGGTGATTGATGATTCGCTCCTCTGCCGGGAATTCCATCAGCATCGACATCAGATAGCGGCAGTTGGCCGGCTGCAGCGAGACCACATGGTCGATAAGGTCAAAGCCCGTTTCAATGGCCGAAAGCCAGCAGCCATTCCGCTGGTCCCAGTAGAACACATTGCAGGCCGAAAGTCCTTGCTGTGGGTGCTGTTTCTGCCAGGCGAAATATTCCTGTAACGATTTCTCTTCCAGCGAACCGGGCTGTGCCCCGAACCAGTCGAAGCAGTCAAAACCCGGTCCGGTGGGGGTAAAGCTGCGCCGATACCATTCCATCACATTCGGCCATACACCGCTGCGCAGCAGTGCCACCTCACCAAACTGCTGCACCAGCGGCTCGAACTGCTGGTGCGCATAGTAGAGCCGGTCCTCGTCCTGCACCAGCCCCGAAATGTGGTCGAGGTATTCGGCCTCCCGCACTGCGTAATCGGGTTTACAGTCCCGGAGCACTTCGTGGTGTGGGATGTGCTCCACCCGGCACAGTTCTTTCGGAACGGTCACATCGTCCTCGTAGATGTCATCATATAGCAGTGTAAAAGCATCAAAATCTATCTTCGCATGCTTGCAGAGTGCCAGCAGTGTGCGAGAATCATGCCCACCGGTGATAGCCACCAGCAGCTTCGTGCCTGGCAGCGCATTCTGCATCTGCCGCAGCGAGTAGTCAAAGCAGGTCACGATACGTTCCAGCCGCGCGTCTTCGTCCGCAATGCCGGGGTAATGCGCCGCCAGCAGCTGCCTGGAATACACTTCGCCCGTGGTATAGCAATAGAGCTGGCTGGGCAGCATCCGGCGCACACCATCGTACTGGGTCAGCGGACCGGGCATCCAGTTCATGATTCGCCGGGGCGGCATCGTATAGTTTTTGCGTGGCTGTCCGGCCTGCTCCGCCAACAGGGTACAATCGCTGGAAACGCCCAGTTTCGAGTAAAACACCGGCAGCAGCGTGCAGGTATCACCATATACTACGCTCTGGCACAGCAGAGCATACCGCCCGCACCAGCTCTCTTCCATTTCCAGAACGGCTTCTTCCGGGATGGTGCCGGGGAACCGGTTGCAGAGTGCTTCCGCTTCTTCCATCGGAGTGCCGCGCTCAGGCAAAAACTGCCAGGCAATGCCCAGCAGCACGATGCGGCCATCCTTGCTGCACTGCACCCGGAGCGGTGCTTGGTAACTTAGTACCCAGCCCTCCGGCAGAACTCGCGTACTCATCCCCGGCAGCGGTTTTTTCAAAATTGCAAAATGTCCTTGCTCGTTCATCGCAGAGACTTCCTCCTCACTTTTTCACGCAGCAGCTTCCAATCCTCTCTGCTGCACACGATCAGCATATGGAGCACACCGCCTACCACAGCCAGCACAACAGCCGACAGGATGAGCGTCAGCCACGAAGTGGGCGTGTACAGCCGGCTCAGGGCCTTAAACACCACCACCAGCACACCGCAGGAGACAAGATTCCGCAGGATAGCCGGATAAAACGTCCACCATGGCTGTTCCAGCACATGGGCCATATAGAGTGGGTTGGTAATGAAGTTGATGATCATCATGATGATAACGGTCGTCCACACCACCGCATACACCCCCAGCCCGGTATATCGGATGAGCAGGTACATACCTACTACGTTGAGCAGACCGCCGCCAATGGTGATGAAAGTCGGCACCTTCTTTTTCAGCGTCAGGGTGTAAATGTAATACAGCGGCTGCATCGGCCCGCCGGGGATGGTCACCATATTGTTGATGACCGTCAGCGTGTAGATGACCGCAATATCTTCCCCAGGGATCCATAGCTTGTAAAACACCATGCCCAGCGCCACGTATCCCGCAAACACGATGTTTGAGATCATCCCCGAAAGCTTCATCGCCACCCGGAAATCCCCCATCAGGGTCTTGGTGTCGTCCTCCGCGTAGCTTTTCAGGTACATCGGCTCAAAGGCCTGCCCCACCAGCAGGAACATGCTGCTGAACATGGCGTAAAACGTTTTGGAAATGGCCAGCTGGCCCATGGCCGCAGGGGTCAGCATCAGGTTGCAGACCAGCAGATCCAGGCCGCTGTTCAGTGCATCACCCAGCGAGTTGAGAGAGGTCCACACGCCGTCCACGACCAGCCTTCGGATGGCGGTCCAGGAGAACCACTGCTTTTCCACTTTCAGTTCCGGGGTATACCGCTTGCAGATGGCCACATTGGTGAGCGCCAGAATGAAAGATGCCGCCGCAAGCCCCAGCCCGACATAGAACACATGGGGTGAGAAGAACCGGAAGCAGACCACCAGAATGGCTGCTTCGCATACATAGGCCAGTGTTTTGAACATGCCTACTACATGCAGACGGTTCTTGATGTGCGCCGACGCTGAAAACGCTGTAGTCACCGTGACCAGCCAGAAGTTCAGGAACACAAGCAAAAACAGCAGCTTGACATCTGTGACCAGATCCGCCGGGATGACCAGCAGCTTTTCCAGAAAACAGATGCCCACCAGCGCCACAGCAAACAATCCTGTCCCCAGAATGAGGTCGCCGTACACCGTGGACGAAAAATACGTATTGGCTTCGGAATAGTCCTCCCGGTGGTAGGAGACCACGATGTACCGGGCCGCAAACGAGTTCAGCGCCGCCGTGATCATGGTGGCATACTGCGCAATGTTCTTGCCCAATGTCACAAACCCGTAGGCGTCGTTGCCCAGCGTCGCGCTGATCACCGGCACCAGCAGCAGGGTGATCAGCGTATTGATGATGAGCGCCCCGCCGGAAGCCAGCACCGTCTGCACCAGCCGAAGGTATTTACTTTTGGGTTCCATCGAACCGCTTCTCCCCTTTCATCCCCGGTGCATCCGGCTCAGCATCCATTCCAGCACAAACGGTACCACCGTCGGGTCAAAACTGCGCACGCCTGTGCGGCAGATATTCCACAAAATGGCCGTCCGCGCCGTGGGATGCTTCGCATAATCAACACGGTACAGCTCGTAAATGCAGCGGAAGCCCTGCCCCACGCGGCGCAGGCTGCCGGAAACATGCTCTTCCGTTTCGTTGTACTTGAGAAACACCACATCCCGCGTGCCGCACAGCTTGTAGCGCTGTGCAAACCGGATCCACAGTTCGTAATCCTCCACAGCCGGCTGCTGGCGGAACCCGCCCAAGGCCCGCAGAGCCTCTACCCGCATCAGCGGGGCCGAAGCCGAACCGACGTAATCGGTGTAGAGCATATCCACGTAGGAAGGTTCCGGTTTGAACACCTCCCACTGCCAGTTGTAATGTTCCTTGCCGGTATCCTTCTGAAATACCCGCCCGGTGCCGAACACCAGCGCGATATCTGCGTCCTGTCCAAACAGCGGAAGCAGCTTTTCCAATTTATCCGGGCACCACGCATCGTCGTCGTCCAGATAGCCCAGCACATCGCCCTTCGCCTCGGCAATCGCGTAGTTGCGCGCCGCCGAAACACCGCTGTTCTTTTCCAAAGGCAGATAGCGGATCTGCGGGAACTTTGCCACTTCCTGCGCGATCTGGGTCTGGTACGCCGTACCCAAGCCGTTATCGTCCACCAAAAGCAGTTCCATCACCGGAACAGTCTGCTCCAGCACGCTCTGAATGGAGCGCTGGAGCATCTTCCACTCCCGGTGGTAGGTCGTGATTACCGCCGTAACGCGAAGCTGTGCCATAGATTCACCTCAAGTTTTATTTTCCTCTTCTGCCGAAGGTTCTGTTTGTAAAAAGGGTCTGCGCGGGTATTTGGAAAGCTTCAGTTCCGAACCCGCGCAGGCCAGCCCCAGCATCACAAACAGGAATAAAGTCAAATAACTGGAATTCGTATACGACCGCTCGGTCAGGCCGCGGATCATCAGGGGCAGGACGAACGCCGAACAGGCCAGGTACTGGTCATCCGAAAAGCTGCGGATGCGGCGGAAGCTGTACAGGAACATCAAAAAATACAGCGCAATGCCGAACAGCCCCACATCCAGCCACATCTCCAGCAGGGTGTTGTGGGAACCAAAGCTCATCGTTCGGAACCAGCTGTCGCGGCCGTAGCGGTCTTGCAGGGATTTCAGCGCCCGCTTGTTGTCCCAGAACATCAGCATCCCGTAGCCGGTAAAGGTGTGGCTTTCCAGCATAAAGGGGATGATTTCCTCCCACATGATGGTACGGTTGGAAAGGGTCGCGTCCTTGCCCAGCGATTCCAGAAACGGCGAGAAGATAGGCAGAATGGTCAGCGCAGCGAGCAAAAAGCCCACCGAGACTACAATGTAAATGTACGACCAGTGGAACCGCGGCAGGCGGCCCTTCATTTTATCGTGCAGGTACAGGTAGGCAATGGGCACCATGGCCGTGAACAGCGCACCCACAGCCTTGGTGCTGACCAGTAAAAACAGCTGGGCACCCAGCGTGAACCACCAGAAGGGCTTCGGCGTCTCCTGCGCCCGCCGCTTGATGCGGAACGACGCCGTTTGAAGCACCAGCCCATAGGCCAGCTCTTCACCCAGCGAATTTTTGCGGTTCATCAGACCATGGAAGAGATAGCGGCCCTCTTCATCGTAGTAAAAGCCCCACTTGCGAAGCACGAAAAAAAGCAGCAGGTTCAGCAGAACAAAAAGGCCCTGTGCGTTGCAGATGAGTTCCAGCAGTCGCCCGGTATCGTAGTGGTCGGCCAGCCACAGGCCAAACAGTACCGTAACCGCCAACCGCATACAGGTGGTCAGCTCCCCTTTCACATCGCTTGTGACAAGAAAGGTCATCACCAGCATCGCAGCCATCATCACGTAAAGGGGCACGTACTTCTTTTTGAAGTCGAGCACCCGCAGATCCCAGATGCTGTCGCCGCTGGCCAGCAGCATGATGAGCAGCTCCACGCCACAGGATCCATAATCGAACAGCGGCGTCAAAAAGCTGTAGGTTTCTGCCAGAATACCAGGGAAACCCAACCGGCACACGATGCAGAGCGCGACCCAGAAATCCACCACAGAATCCTTCCCGCTGATGAGATATATTTCTTTGTGCATCCACCGTTCGTTCATCTTCTGATCCCTTACTGTTTGGTCAATCGTCTACGTCCTCTTCCGCACCCCCCCACCGGCCCAGCAGCCAGTAGACCACATAGCCCAACACACCACCCAGCACATTGGCCACAATGTCAGTCAGGTCGGCCTGGCCCAGATTCAGCATCATCTGGGTGGTCTCGATCAAAATCGTCAGCAGCAGGCTGAACAGCAGCGGGCAAGTGATGTCGTCCAGCCCGTCCAGGTCGATGTGCGGAAGCAAAAAACCAAATGGCATAAACAGTGCCATATTGAGGAAAATGTGCTTCATGGGCACGAGCGAGTGGGTGCGCAGAGCGTTTGCCAGCATATCCATACGGAACAGCGAGATGGTATGATCGCCCGTGGTATCGCGAGACAGCAGCGTGATATACACCACCGCCAGCAGGTAGACCACAAAAAGAGCCAGCATCCCGTAGTTCAACTCTCGGAAATTTTCAACAAGGTAAACCACGACCGCCCCCACCGCAGCCAGCAGCGCCAGAAGCAACAGGGCCAGCAATACCGGGCCGGTGCCCATCAAAAGCGCCACATAGACCATGATCGCAGTCAGAAGGCCGAACAGCACCAGTAAAATCGCTACCACTGCCGGGAAGGCCTGCTTCATCGTCTTCCATTTGGCCAACATCCGGAACACACCCAGACAGCTTCCGGCCAGAAGCAGGCCGATCATAATGGCCTGCAATGAAGTTTGATTGCTCAATCCGTTCTTCCTTTCCCTCGCCTTACGGCTCTTCCCCATCGTCCATATTGTCCATACCCAGATGCAGCAGGTCATCCATCACGCTCTGGGTCGAGCGTTCCTCGTTGCTCAGCGGCATTTCCTCCGCCATCAGCTCCGAGAGCACATCCCGGCCGCGCTCCCCAGCCTGCTCTGCGGCAAGGTCGCCCAGCGGGTCACGCCGGGTTTGAACCGGGCGCAGTGCAGCAGGTGCTGCGGGCGCTTCCGGCGCAGCAGCTTCCTGTCCCGTTTTTTCCGGTACCGCCGTTTCGGCCACCGTCTGAAAAGCAGCTTCCACCGCCGGAGCCGCAGGCGTTGTCGGCAGTTTTTCTTCGGGCAGGTCCTGCACAGCGGCCGGTACGGCCCCTTTGGCATGTTTGCCCACATATTTGGGCTTTTCGTCTTTTTTCTTTTTGCTCTTGAACAATCCAAAACCGGCCGCCTTCGGTTTTTCCGCCGCAGGTGCCGCATTTTCCTTCGGCTTCTCCGTTACCGGTTTGGGCGGCACAGTCTTTGCCGCTTTCTTCGGTTTTGGTTGTCTCTCTTCTTTTTTCGGTTTCTCTTTCCGGGATTGTCTTTTCGCCTTGGGCTTTGCCGTCGAGCGGGTGCGGCTCTTTTTGTCTTCGATAGACTTTGAGTTGCCACTGCCCACGCCGTTGACCATACAGCCCAGCACGCGGATGCCGGATTTATCCAGCTTTTCCAGTGCGTTCTGGATAGCGGGCAGCGGCGTGCTGTCGTATTTGATGACATACAGCACCGTATTCGCCACGCGGTTCAGGCTCAGCGTCTCCGAGACTTCGCCCACCGGGGCGGAGTCCATAATGATATACTCGTATTTATCGGCCAAGCGCTGGATCATGTCGGTCACAGCACCGTCCAGCATCATGGCGCTGTGTTCCAGCACTGCGGGCAGAAGATCGAGGTAGCCCGTCAGCGGCGTAATGGCGTCCTCCTCGGTAGTATCACCACGATACAACGCGTTGAGCGAGTGAATGTAGTCCACCTTATCCATAAACAGGGTGCCAAGGCTCGGGTTACGGGTATCAAAGTCGATGAGCAGGGTGCGGTGCTCCATATCCGAAAGCTGGATGGCCAGATTGGCCGCCACCGTGGATTTGCCCTCGCCGCTGGTGGTGCTGGTCACATAGAAGCAGTGGTGCTGCTCCTTGGTGCCCAAACGGTTGCGCAGGATATATGCCGCCGCCGAGTAATTTTGCAGCACATTGGAACGGTCCGGGCCGGTGGCCGTCAGCATCGAGCCCTGCCGGCTGCGGAAGAACAGTTCGTCCTGCGGAATAATGCCGATGGTTTCCAGACCAAACATCGTTTCCGCATCGCGCGGGTTGGTCAGCGTCGGGCGGAGGATCAGCTCCATCAGCGCAATGCCGATGCCACAGCAAAAGCCCAGCATCGTGAGCAGAACGGGTAGAATTTTACCCGAATCTGCCATCGACAACTGACTTACTTCCGGCGCATTGATGATGGTCAGCTGGCCCAGCTGCAGTGCGGTGGGGATGTTCTGGTTTGCCACGTCGATGATGGCCTGCCAGATGCTCTCCGCTTCTTCCGCTGTGCGCCAGATAAAGTGCATCTCGAGGATCTGCGTGGCCTGATACTGGCTGACGGTCAGGTTCGATTTCAGCTCATCCACTGTGGTGCCCAGCAGGCCCTGCTGCTGGATGACCTGTTCCAGCACCAAGTTGCTGCGGAGAACATACACCACAGCATCCACCATATCCTCGGCCAGATGAAAATCGTTGTTGTCTGCAACCTGTGAGCCGTTGATATATACGCCATCGGAATGATTCCGGGTGGAAATGGCAAATGAACCGCTGACTTCGTAGCTCCGGATGGAATCCTGCACATAGGTCATTGCAAAAAGCACCACGCCGAATACAAGCCCGACCAGCGTCAGCGACAGGATCATCTTCCAGCGTTTCTGCAGGACGAACAGCATATCACGGACCCGGATTTGTACTCCGCCGCTCTCCATTTAGGACCACCTCAATTCTTCCGAAAACTTACGAACGATCTTTCTTTTTGCGCTTGCGCAGGGCCGAAACGCCTGTGATGACGATGCCCAGCAGCACAACCACACCGCCACCGATCAGCGCATATAGTGCGGTTTTGCTTGCACCGACGCTCACAGTCTGGATGGCCGCCTGATCTACGACCTGGAAGGTGTAGTGCTTTTCGCTGTTCTCGCCCATGGTCACATAGTACGAGCCAGCTTCCAGGTCGGTAAAGGTAATGACCTGGGAATCCGAAAGAAAGCGCTCATTCTGCTGATAGAGCGAATATTCCTCAAAATGGGAGCAGCGAAATTTGCGGTAGCCTGCACCCTCGTATAATACACGCAGCTGCAAAGTGCTGCGCTCAGCCGGTGAAAACCGGGAAAGATCAAGTTGCATGAATATACTCTCCTCTTCTAATCTCTTCCGAACCTCTTCCATTCCTCTTCATCCACAACCCACCAACTTACGCGGGAATAGATGAATTTATTATACTTTTATGCATTAAAGATGTAAAGAGATTCCGCGCAAAATAATAGAATAAAAATACGGCCATCCCGCGCCCCAAAGGGCACAGAACGGCCGTATGCTCAATGTTTGGTGCGCTGAACGTTGTATGCTTTGACCATCAGCACGGTGTACCACAGCAGCAGTACCGAAAATACCACAAAGCTGCCAGAAGAAGCTTTGCCCAGCGGCACGCTGGCAGGCGCAGCAAGGCTGGCAATGCGCAGCACCGTGTGGGCAGCCAGCAGCACCCCGCAGGCAACCAGCATCATGCGGGTGGAGCGGGTGTATTTCAGGTCGTCCACAGCGCGGCGGGCCGTAGGCAGGCTACCCCACACAAGGCCCAGCAGCAGCCACAGGTCAGCCAGCCGCAAAAACGGCGCAGCAGCGGCCAAAGCTCCGCCGGCCTGCACCCAGGAACCGCACAAAACAAGCTCCAGTGCCGTGGCCGCCAACCCGCACACAAGCGCAGCCAGCCCCTGCCGTGTCAGCAGCAGGGCACCGATCACCAGCAGCACGGTCAGGCTCAGTTCCGCCATGGTAACGCCTTCCGGTACACCCAGGAACGCCCGCCC
>OODJ01002254.1_pt1 | contig 13202 bp, 19 predicted proteins | sample 1671611 | NCBI WGS metagenome assembly OODJ01 (sample SAMN06348174, study PRJEB24527) | human gut metagenome | biome: human gut; feature: ankylosing spondylitis patient; material: feces | host: Homo sapiens | place: China | collected 2015-10 | reverse complement strand
ATCTCCTGCTTGGGCACCAGGAAGGACTGCTCCGTGCGCTCGCGCTCCTGCTCCCCTTCCCGGTTGTGGAACCGGGCCACGATGTCGGGGATGTCGTTGTCGGCAATCTCCGTGCGCTTGTCGTCCAGGGAGAAGCCGTCCGCCTTCATGTCGTAGAACCATACGTCGTCCGTGCCGCCGTGGCCGGTCTTGGTGAACACCAGCACCGCCGTGGATACCCCGGCGTAGGGTTTGAACACCCCGCTGGGCATGGAGATCACCGCCTCCAGCCGGTGGTTCTCCACCAGCTCCCGCCGGATGTCCCTGTGGGCCTTGGAGGAGCCGAACAGCACCCCGTCCGGGACGATGACCGCCCCCCGGCCGCCCACCTTCAGCATCCGCAGAAAGAGGGCCAGAAACAGCAGCTCGGTCTTCTTGGTCTTGCACAGCTTCAGCAGGTCGGCGGACACGATGTCCGCGTCCAGGCTCCCCTTGAAGGGGGGATTGGCCAGGATCAGGGTGTACTTCTCCCGGTCCGGGTTCTGGTCGCTGAGGCTGTCCCGGTACTCGATGAAGGGGTTGTCGATGCCGTGGGTCATCATGTTCATGGCCCCGATGCGCAGCATGGTGCGGTCCATGTCGAAGCCGTGGAACATGTGGTTCATGTAGTGGTCTTTCTTCTCCCGGTTGAAGAAGATCTCCTCCCGGCGGCGCTCCTTCAGGTACTCCCCTGCCGCCACCAGAAAGCCGGCGGTGCCGCAGGCCGGGTCGCAGATCACGTCGTCCGCCTTGGGGTCGGTGAGCTCCACCATCATGCGGATGATGTGCCGGGGGGTGCGGAACTGGCCGTTCACCCCGGCGGTGGCGATTTTGGACAGGAGGTACTCGTAGATATCTCCCCGCACGTCGGTGTCGTGGAGCTGCTCCGCCTGGGCGTAGATCTCGTCCATGGCGGTGACGATCTTCTCCAGCATCAGGGGGGTGGGGATCTTGAAGATGGCGTCCCCCATGTACTTGGCGTAGGCGCTGTCCTTGTCGGTGTGGAGCCCCTTGATGAAGGGGAACACCAGCTCCTGCACCACCGCGTACATCTGCCCGGCGGGGAAGTCGTGGAACCGGGACCACTTGAGCTGTTCCCCGGCCACGGTGCGGTCCCCCACCTGGACCTCCCCGGCAAAAATGCTCTTGTGGGGCAGGCCCAGCATGGCGCTCTCCTTGGCCCGCAGGTTGTCCGTCTCGTCCAGGTCGTGGATGAACATCAGGTAGGTCATCTGCTCCACCACGTCCAGGGGGTTGGTGATGCCGCCGGTCCAGAAGGTCTCCCAGAGGCGGTCGATTTTGTTTCTCAGTTCGCCAGTGATCATGTTCTCTTACTCCTTTTCCCGGTTCCAAATATAGGCGGTATAGCGCCCGCCGCTGAGTTTCAGAATTTCCCCGCTCTTCTGCAGGTCGGCCAGGGTTCGCTGTATCGTGATTTTACTAATATCGGGGCACTGCTGAATGATCTCCGCCTTGGTAACTTTCCCAAGGGTACCCTTGATGAGCTCCCGGATACGGTCCGGCTTGCTCATGCCACTGACGGCCAGGACCTGCACACGGGCAGAAAAGTCCCGGTAGGCCGCCGCTACTACGCCCAGGGTGTAGCGCACAAAGGGGGTGTAGTCGCTGGTTCCCTCGTGCCATCCCTGGGAGCTCTGCTGGAGGGCCTCATAATAGGTTTCCTTGCTCTCCTCAATGAGTTTTTCAATACTGATATATTTGCCTACGATATAGCCTGCCCGGTAGAGCAACAGCAGGGTCAGCAGGCGGCTCATACGGCCGTTACCGTCGTTAAAGGGATGAATACAGAGGAGGTCCAGAATGAACATGGGAATCAGTAGCAGCGGATCCATGTCACCCTTCCCCACAGCCTCCTCGTAGGCCCGACAGAGGCTGTCCACCGCCTCCGGCGTTTCCCAGGCCGGAAGGGGTTGAAAACGAATGCTTTTATTTCCCTGGGCATCCGTCTCGGCGATTACATTGTCCGCTGTTTTATAGTGCCCGCCGTAGGACGCGCCGCTGAATTTATAGAGATCGCGGTGGAGCTGCAGGATCATGGAGGCTTTGGGCGGGATATAGTCAAAGCTCTCATGGATGGTGGCCAGCACATCCCGGTAGCCGGCGATCTCCTGCTCGTTCCGGGTGCGAGGGGTGGTCTTGTCCTGCACCAGCTTTTTCAGGCGCTCGTCCGAGGTATAAATGCCCTCGATTTTATTGGAGGACTCGGTACTCTGAATCTTGGCGATCTCCACCAGTTTGGTCAGGGTATCGGCCTTGGCCTCGATAAACAGGGCCTGTTCTCCTTTATATTCATGAATCTGAGTCAGCAGGGCCACGATATCAGGCGTGAGCAGCTTCTCATAGTTTTTGGTAAAATCGTAGGTGCGCATCCTGTACCTCGCTTTAAGTCAATTTCATCATTTTTCTTGTAATGATACAATTAAACTATATCAAGCAAACTTGATTGTGTCAAGGATTAATTACATCATTTTTGTTGAAATGATATAATTAAAACAGTAGAATATAGAAATGCCGCCCCAAGAATATCAGCCCAGGGCGGCATTGTTTTACTTCAATTTCAGTCCCAAGTATTGAATACGATCTCGACCACCGTTTGCGGATTCCAATAATGGATCTGCTCCAGTTCTTCCGGGGCCAGTTCACCGCACAGATCATGCCAGTCTCGGGTCAGTTCGCTGGGACTCAGAAACCTCACCGATCCTTCCGGCAGCTGGAGCCACTCCGGCTGGCTGATCCAAATAAAACCACCGGAGGTGTCCCGCCGAGCAAAGGCCGCATAGGGATAATGGATGTTCTGCAAAAGAAAGACAGACTGGTCGTATCTGCTGAGTTTGGCAGAATAGAAGTTCCTTACGGCTGTGTCCGTATCCACTTCTGTCACAGCTCCGCCGTTTTCCCGGGCCAGTGCATGGCACATCCGGCAGAACGCTTTTTTATCCAGGAACAGAGGCGGAACTGTGTTTATGCTCCCAAATCCTGTAATTCCTCTTGGAAGTATCATTTCATCGTCCTTTACTCGCAGTTGTGTTCTTGAACATTCTTCAAACAAGTCTTTTTGTGATGGCCTCATCCACCGGTTCCAATTCCTTCTCCAGCACACATTGCAGATCCCACAGTATTTGGGGTTCTTCTTCGCCTTCAACAGTCAGTTTCCCTGTAGACTCCCAGCGGCAAAGAAGTCTGTAAAGGGTGAGGGCTTCGTGTTCGTTTAATTCAATCTTCATCTTTCTGTCTCCATCAGCTCATAACGTTAAGGGCGTATATCTTCGGGTGAAAATTCCCAGCTTTCGGTGATTATAGGCAGTGCATCCGTGATAACCTCAAATAATGCTTGGCCTCCGACAACAGCAAAATGGATCAGCTGTGAAAATGGATATTTGTCTTGCGATTCTCTTGCAATCTCTTTATCATCAACTGCCTTACATATAAAGTATTTATTTTCTAAATCATCATGTGGTATCCACATTTTCCAGTTGTTTTCCGTCATTTCCCCTCCAAATTTTATCAAACTTCAAATTCATAGCCGTATGTTTTCTTAGGGTGACAGAAGCGATCATTGTCTTCTGCTTTTCTACAAACTGAATCGCCTTCCTCAGAGCTGTTCTGATATAAGCAGTAATTTGCTCGGCCCGTCTATTGGTAAATTGAGGAAGTTCAAGAGAAACTCCGTATTTTTTCTCGCAGTATAGATCCACTTCGTCAAAGGGCAGCAGGCAATCATTGTCATCCGCTCCCCCATCAAAGATGGGGTCGGTGTCCAAATCAATATGTAGGGTCTTGCGATGGTGTGACTTCGGGCAAGGGAGTATCTGCTGCGATAAAAACACAGTGACTCATGGGAAATCTTCTTTTTTCTCTTTATCATTTTCTCCCGTCCACTCCACCCACTTTGCATGTTCCAATGTCATAATGGTGTATTCAGGATATCTTCTGTGAATTTCGGTAAGGCAAATACTTCTCCACTCTCCATACAAGCCCTCACCGGTTACCTGAAGCTCTTCAGGGTTCCAATTAGATGATTTATATGTAGAATCCAATCTCCCACAAACTTCGCATTGTCCTCCCCAGGAAAATGAGGCACTGCCATAGTGTAAGATGATTTTTTTGTATATGTGTTTGTGCTTAGACCGTTTTCGGCTGTCAGAGGTAGCAGCCGTCTTTGATTTTCTTTTCTGCGGAGGCGTTTCTTCCTCGATTGGCTGCTGATATTGTCTTTTATATAAGTGTGTTTTTTCAGGATTCATCGTTAGATCTCCTTCCTAAATATCTTTGTGCAAATGTTGCCGTTATGCACATATATATTTTATCGCTCTTATTCTGAAGAAAAGACTCGTGCAAAGCCCTCTGTCCGCTGTATCATCGTATTTCGGGACCCCATTTCAGAAATGTGGCCGTGGGATATTCGTCAGACAAAATGTCTGCCATCAGATTCGTCCCGCAGATAAAAAAGTGGTGGGTGTCTTCTGGAACAATGTAGTTTTCCTCCCGAAACTTGGTCAGATGGTCAGAGGTTTCGCTGAGATAGAAGGTCCAGAGCGCCCAGCCCGGCGTTTTCTCAGACACCCAAAGCTCCGGGCGGTAGCTCCGGGCGGTAGCTCTCGTCGGTGACGGTGTAGGAGACGATCCTGTCCCACACCAGCCGGAGGGCCCGCTCCGACCGCTTCTCCTCTTGGAAATGATCAGGGCGCAGGAGGACCGCAAAGCCATCCTCCTGAAATCCGATCTCTTCCACATCATAGACTTCGTCCACTTCAGGATGGGGAACCCACTTTCTGAAATTTTCCCAGAAATGATGTTCCAGCATAGCTCTGCGCTCCTTTCAACATGTCTCCTTAGCCCTGTTCAATCTCCGATACCTGCCAATCCATATCCATGTTCCATGGCGGTATTACAAACACGGATGAGGGCCGCGACGAACCCTCGGATTTTCTGAAAGGACACGCCATATCGCTGGATCACGCTGGTTTCTTCTGTCCCATGCGCTGACAGCCAGTTGAAGACGGAATCTGCAAACGCCCGGATAGCCGGGACCTGGTCCATTTCGAGACAGGTTTCCCCATATGGATCAAACCGGTGATAGCATTGGTAATTTGTGAACGCCGCCCGGAAGTCATACAAGAAGTTTCCCACTCCTTCCGGCTCCTCTGCCAAGTGATCTTTCACGGCTTTCCGTGGCCTGGACGCCAGGATCTCAATGGCCTGCTCAATGTCTTTCGCAGCAACAATGGAAAGGGACATCATTTCACCGCCTCTCGGTTCTGCGACTCTTCAAACTTCAATTTGATGAGCACCCTCTCACACCAAAAGCCAGTTCTGGCCGTCCGGCATTCGGCGGAAATTTCCCGGTATCCGCTCCAGCACTTCCCCGGTATTATAATCCCGCACCAGGACCTCCTCCCGGTAGTCCGGGTCCTCGTACCAAACCGAAGTATACAGCCTGTTTCCTTCCAGAAACGCGAAATACTCGTTCTCCTCCACCGCGAAGTCCCGGTGCTCCGGCCAGAGGAGCTGAATCCTGTTATTATGCCCTGACCGTATCAGCATGAGGGGCGGAGTCTCCAGCATCAGATTGCAGCAGTCATCTGCAATGGAGAGAGGCAGCACCGCCAGCGGTTCGGTCGTTCCCGTCGTCTCGTGGAAGGCAAGGATATGGATTTCTCCTTTCGGGAAGTCCACCAGCAGCAGTACCACTTGACCATCGTGGTACGCCGGTCTGCCCAGGTACTGTCCCGGCTTTGTGCGTACCGGCTCATAGACTGTGCCCTCCGGGCAGCGGACCAGGACAAGCCGGTTTTTGCGGATGGGATGGCCGCTGCGAAACAGCTCCTCCGCCTCATATAAATCTCCGCTGGCATAGTCGGTGCCCCAGTACCACTCGCTGCTGCCGGCCAGCGGCTCCAGATCGGTGATCCCGTTTGTGATGATGCGTTTCATACACTGTCCTCCCAAGCGATGTCTTGATGAAGTGCCGAGATTATATCACGGCAAATGGGGGAATCTCATGAATATTCTCTTAAGTTTTCTTAATTTCCGAAAGCAAAATGCCTCTTTATTGTTTACAGCCCTCCAATTTCTGAGCCGTGGACAGCATGGAAATAACTTGTTTAACCCTTCCCTCCGAGTTACAATGCAGACAGTCCTATGCAAGAAAAACGCTCCTCTTCCCTGTCGGTGAAAGAAACCGGCAGGGACTGGGGGAACATTTCTGACCACAGAACATACCACACACCGCTTCGGAACGCATGGAAACCGGGTGGCCAAAGAGGTCTGAAGATGAATTGGATCGGAGCAAAAAGGATTAAAAACCGCATAAAACACCTAGAAAAAGTTTAAAATCGGCCTTCGGGTCCAAGAGGCCCCGGGTTCGAATCCCGGCACTCCGACCATGCGGAGTGTCCTTATAGGATCTGAGTATCCTACGAAGGGCACTCCGCATTTTTTATTGTCAAAATTGGGGTAGCGCCGTTTTCATCGAACAGCAGCCGATCCCGGATGCACAGGAGCTTTACCTTGTGCCGGGTGAGCAGGTCAATGTAGCTTTGGGTCATGCCCCACTCCCGCCCTATCCGGGTCAGGCTATGGACTATCACGACATCCACCTTGCCAGCGGCAACGGCCTCGGTCACCTTCTGGAGCGCCGGGCGGTCTAATGTGAGCCCGCTGCCGTATTCGTCCGCAGCGCCGATGATGGTATATCCCGCCTGCTTTGCGTAGAGCTGGAGCAGAAACCGCTGGTGTTCCAATGCGAAAGAATCTTCATGGGCGACACGGCAATAGAGAAATGCTCTCATATCCCACACCACCTTTACACCGCCGGGGCGTAGCTTAATGCTACGCCTTTTCTCGTTTCCAGCAGAATATCCCGCTCGGGGATTTTCCGGCGATCCGGCACCTCAAAGGCACCGATGCAGTTGTAGTGGATCGTCACCCGCTGATTGGTAACGCCGTCCTCTTTGACCGCAGGATAGACCTCGATATATTCAATGAGTTCGGCAACCATGCGCTTGGTAATGGCGGTGGCGTCGGTGTACCGGCGCACCGTTTCCAGAAAGGTGTCCACATCCATCCGCTTATCTTCCAGCTTTTTCAGCTCCAACCGCAGCGCCTTGATTTTCTTGGCGTTTTCGCCCTGCTCCTGCTCATACCGCTTGGACATTTTGGCAAACCGGGCATCGTCGATCTTGCCGGACACATTGTCCTCATAGAGCCGTTCAAAGAGCATATCCAGCTCCCCGTCCCGGGCCAGCAGCCCGTCCAGCTCCCGCTTCTTGCGTACCCGGTCATTTTCCGCTACCTTGGCGGAGCGGCCCACCATCGCCTTGATGAAGTCGTTTTCGTATTCGTTAGCGAAGCAGGCCAGCCGGTGTACCTCGTAGAGCACGACCTGCTCCAAGAAGTCCAGCCGGATATAGTGGGTAGACGAGCATTTGCGGAGCCCGGAATTGTGGTTCTGGCAGCTAAAGAATTTAATATCGTGGTTGCCCTGGTTAAAATGGAAATTCAAATTGCCACCGCACTCCGGGCATTTCAGATAGCCGGAAAAGACGCTGGGCTCTTGGGTAACGGTGGGGCGCTTGCGCCGTGTCCCGGCTTTTAACGCCTGCACCTTTTCCCAAGTTGGCCGGTCAATGATAGGCTCATGGACATTGAGGAAGATCGCTCGGTTCTCCTCCGGGTTCTCAATCCGACGCTTCATTTTATAGGATTTGGAATAGCTTTTGAAGTTGATGACATCACCGCAGTATTCCTGTGTGGTCAAAATCTTCTTGATTGTGGTGTGTCCCCATTTTGTAGGCTCCACGGTGCTTTTGGAGCCGCCTCTGCTTGTGCCCTTGCTGCGCCAGTAGTAGGTCGGGTTGACGATCCCATCCGCACCGAGGGCGGCGGCAGTTTCAGCCAGCCCGTACCCGTCCAGCGCCATGCGGTAGATACGGCGTACCACCTCGGCGGCCTCCGGGTCAATCACCCAAAACCGGGGATCGTCCGGGTTCTTGATGTAGCCATAGGGCGGCGGGGAGAGCGGAATCCCAGCGTTGCCTTTCATCTTATTGACGATCCGGCGCTTCTTGGAAATATCCTTGGCGTAGTATTCATTCATAATGTTCTTGAACGGGGTGAAATCGTCCTCGCCTTCGTCGCTGTCCACGCCATCGGAAACGGCCACCAGCCGCACATCATGGAGCGGGAAAAATTCCTCGGTGAGCTTGCCCACCTCAATGTAGTTGCGGCCCAGCCGGGAGAGGTCTTTCACGAACACCGCCGAGATGTACCCGGCCTCGATTGCGGCGATCATTTTCTGAAAGCCGGGGCGCTTCATGGTAGTGCCGGTAATACCGTCATCCACGAAAAAGATCGTGTCCGTGTAGCCTTTATCCTTGGCGGCCTTCTGGAGAATTTTCTTTTGGTTCTGGATGCTGTTGGACTCGCTGTCCATGTTATCGTCACGGCTCAGTCGGCAGTAGAGAGCGGCTGTGCCGGTAGAGATTTTCTTGCTTGACTGTTTCAAAATATCCTCCTTCCTGCAATCAAGCAAGAGGTTCTTATCTATGTATATTATACCTCTGCCGACTGCCCGTGTTAAGGATGTCGATGGAACAGTTAAGCTGGCTCCAAATCGGCCAGCATCAGCTTCAATAGGATGTCACGCATGGACTCGCCTTTGTCCTTGTAGACGGGCGTGACAATGAATTGGATTTTGCCGACTTGATAGGTGTATTCCTCCTTGACGGGTACGGGATCTTCCATGTGGGCCTCCTTCCAGAGCGATACGAAACAATGACCGACAGTCCCCCTTGTCCCGTGGGGAAACGCAGAAAGGCGGCACCTTCGACGGTGCCGCCCTCTTGCCTTGCTCCACTTTGGGACAACTTGTCCCAAGGTCAATAGGGGCTGTTCTCAAAGTGCTGCTGGGCTTCCTCCAGCCCACGGATGTCAAAGACCTCGTAGAGCTCTGCCACCACACGCCGGATGTCCGAGGGAGAAAACCCGCAGTTTTCCATAGCGTAGATGACATAGCCACGGCAGGCGTTGTTGCTCCACGGCTGAGCAAGCAAAGCCGCCAGTTCGGGATCATACTTCATGTTGGTTTCCTCCTTGATAAAATATTTCGGGAGCGCCACGCTCATTTCCTTGGCCCGTCATAAGACAGCAATACTCAGCATGACGCTCCCGAGGGGGGCGGCGGCCCGGAGGGGCAAGCGGCCAGCTTGTCCAACTGCGGATCGTGGCCGTGGGGTGGCTTGTCCCACTTGCGGCACTGGTGTTATTCGCTCGTTCTCCTGCCGGAGAAGTCACAGCGCACCCGCCGCTCGGCTCCCCGCTCTATGGCTCGGGGCCGCCGCTATTCAGTTGTTGATCGGATGTAACTCCTCTCATATACCAAGGACAAAAAACGGCTCTGTGGCAGGGTCAATCAAAGAACTTTTTTCAAATATTTTCTCATAGCAGCCAAACCACTTTGAACCGACTCCTGCACAGAAGTTTTGCTCACACCTTCGGCCATAGCCGCCTCCCGATAGCTCTTGCCGAGGATCACACAGGCGTCCACCCGGCGGCCCTGCGTTTCGGGCAAAGAATTGAGCGCAGCGCACAGATGGCAGAACAGCTCCATGCGCTCCAGCAGCTCCTGCGGGGTAGGTTCAGAAACGCAGGCAGAGTATTCGATCCCGTCCTCACAATCGAGAGAGTACTGCGCCTTGTTGCGGATAACACGCCGCTGATAGGCGGCCTCGTACAGTCTGCTTGCCCGGAGCTCGTCAGCCACTTCCTCGGAAACCTCTATGTATTCGTCGTGGGTGTACCACGGATAAAATTCTTTCAGATTGATGGTCGTCATTTGTAATTCCTCCGTTCAGATGGTTGGGGGTGAATGGCGATCTGAACGGAGGGCGGCGGGGAGCGACACCCCGGGCTGCCCTTTCCTACTTTGGGACAACTTGTCCCGAAGTGAATAAAACAAAATGCGCCCGTGTGCCACAAGGACACGCAAGCGCATAAAACTACATTTTCACTTATGTACTGCCATATTTCGTATCCGTCACCAGACTGCTCCCATTGGGCGGACGGGCTTTTTTTGACAGATTAGGGGGATAAAAAACGAAAAAGGACACAGCGATACCTCCCGGACACCGCCGTATCCTTAAAAAAGGGCGACTTTAACACACCCCCCGTATTCTCATTTTTTCAAAAAGAAAACGGCGGCTTGAAATAGCTATTTCAAAACCGCCGCTTTTGACTTGCAACCACACTCATACTAATAGCAGCGGTTGGTTTTCGCTTGACCAGTAATCGTACAGCGCAAGCAGTTGTCAAAAAGAAAGAGCCGATAACCGCATTTTTATCTGCGTGTTATCGGCTCTGCGTCTGTGCGTCTGGCTCTTTGATAACTGATATATTAAGTTGTTGTACATCGATCAGTGTTTCCTGCTTACACTTTGGACAATATAGTGGATAATGAATTAAGATGGTATCTGCCCGTATTTTATTGCGGGTCTTGTTTCCACAAATAGGACATAAGAGCCATTCTATCCTCAATGCGTTTTGCTTTGCCATAAAATGTGCTCCTTAAAATTAAGTTAAGAACACCTTCTTAAAACTCTATGGAAGATATAGCCAATTACCAATGCAATACCCAAAGCACCAATATTGACTTGAAAGATAACTTGGTTGAAATAAATTTTTGTAATATATGCCATTACCAAAAAAGCAACCATGATACCTGCGCCAAATATGAAATTAGCTGTTACGGTATGCCTATTATTCTTAGATGAAACTGAAAAGTTTGCAGTGACAGAAAAAAGGATAAACACAGCAACAAGTAAAACAACCCATGTAATGATATTGCCAGTTGTGATACCCCATAGCCAGTTATAATCCGCCTTTTTGAACAAATGAGTAAACATTTTCCAACAAGCATCGGAAAAAAGAAAAGTTATGCCCACGAGGACAAGAAGTGCAGAAATAAAAGAATCCGCCCATTCAAAAAACACTTTTCGCTTTTTCTTATGCTTTGCATCTTGCAAAATTTCGTCACAAAAAGTCTTATAGTCACTCCCCAATACTTTTGTAATGCTGTCCCCACGGGTTTGAGCTTCCTGAAACATACTAATAATGTCTCCACGAATTACTTCAATTTCATAGGTATCAACATTTTGGGTTCGCAAATAACAAATAATATCCAGCAAATACTTTTTGCTTTCCGTATTTAGGGCTCTCTCAGCCATATTATTGTCTTTATTTAGTTTTGCCTCTTTACTGGTCATGGTTTTCCTCCTTCAAACAAACGATTTACTGCATTTTCAAGTTCTCTCCAATGCTGTTCAAAATGTAGTAATTCTTCTTTTCCAGCAGGCGTGATTTGAAAGTATTTTCTTTTGGGCCCAGCATTGGAACTCCTATATACAGCAGTTAACAATCCTCCTTTCTCTAATCGTAGTAGTAAGGGATAAATCGTACCTTCAGATATATCTGCAAATCCATACGCTTGAAGTTTGTTTGAGATTTCATATCCGTAAATCTCTTCAAAACTGATAATCTTCAGAATACATCCCTCTAATGTTCCCTTTAACATTTGCGAGGGGATCATGTCTCAACCTCCTTTCCAGTATCATGTATTGCATAATACCTGCTGCAGCTATATTGTATTACATAATAGTTCTTGTGTCAATGGTAGCTTGATGTTTTTCTTAGCTTTACCTTATGTAACGATAGCAAAAACTGCAAGCGCATCTAAATCAGTGTAATCTTCTTCGCAATTAAATAATCTCTCTTAGTATTATTGTTTCAATTCAATGATACGAAATGAAAAACTACTTGAAATAAAATTGTGTTTCGTTCCCATATTCAAACCCGAAATGTAGAATAATATAGGGTGATATGAGAATGTACCAATACGACAAACACCTTGATTTCCACGCCATGGGCCGTGAGATCAAGCGCAAGCGGGAAGAAAAAGGCTGGACACAGGAATACTTGGCCCAGCTTGTGAACCGCACCCCTCGCTCCATCATGTATATCGAGAACCGGGGGCAATACCCCAGCTTTGATACTTTCTATCAGCTCGTCACCCTGCTGGAGATTTCCGTGGATCAATTCTTTTTCCCGGACAAGCTCAACGGAGAGAGCACCTGCCGGAAACAGATAGATGTCATGCTTAATTCAATGGACGAAAAAGAACTAACCGTAATGAAATACACAGCAGAGGGACTGCAAAAAGCCCGTGAAACGGAGGATGCGTAAGAGAAGCACGCGCCTCCGTTTTTTCATGCCATGTTGCGGGGGTGCGCGTTTTGGCAAGCAATTCGGGTGTGGCCACACTCCGAAATTTTCACAGGCCGCAGGCCCGTGAAAATGCTTGTTGGGGAGCTCCCCAAACCCGCTGAACTTCTGGACACTTTGTCCAGAAGTCCCGGCGCGAGCGCCTGTTGTCGGCGGCCCGGAGCTAACGCTCCTGGGCCTTATTTTCCCGCCCGTCCGTATGGCCGAGCAGATAATCAATGTTTGCCTTGACCGCAACGGCCTGCCGCATATCCGCCTGGGCTTTGCGGTACTCGGCATAGAGGGCCTTTTTCTTTTCGGAGAGCTCCCGGCGCTCCTTTTTCAGCGCGTCTATTTTCGGGAGCTTCGCCCCGCTTAAAAGATCATTCATGGCAGCTTTCGCCGCCCGATATGCGGCCAGCTCCGCTTCATGCTGGGCCAAATATTTTCTGCTGTACCGGGCCGCCTTATAGCCATCGAACACGGGCCGGGTTTTTGCAAAATCCACCGTAGCGCCCATGAGCTGTACTGTATGGGAGAGGGCCGCTTCGGTTTCCCGAAGCTCCCCAGCCAGGGCGTGAAAGCGATCCACCGCCGCCTCGGTACTGGCCGCCAGTTCCTCATAGTCTGTGAGCTTGTGCTCCTGGAGATATTGGAGCGCGGCGGCCATCTGTTTGAGGTTGTAAACTTTGGCCCACCGTTCATAGGCCGGGCCCTTGCCCTGTGCCATGCGCTCTTGAATGTCTATAATCAAATTGACACGACGGGCAGGAGCCGGGGCCTCCTGCGGGAGCTCCGGGATCGGACGCTCCCCGGCAATCACAGCCCGGATGTCCTCGGGATCAAAACCATCCCCGAGGGTGGATGCCCGCAGGCGGGTGGGCTTATCCTGTCCGGGAGCAAGGAGG
>OODJ01002252.1_pt1 | contig 13205 bp, 14 predicted proteins | sample 1671611 | NCBI WGS metagenome assembly OODJ01 (sample SAMN06348174, study PRJEB24527) | human gut metagenome | biome: human gut; feature: ankylosing spondylitis patient; material: feces | host: Homo sapiens | place: China | collected 2015-10 | reverse complement strand
GCGGAGGCCATCGACACCGTGCGCTACGGCGCCAACCACTTCAACGTGAAGTTCCTGCCCTCCGCACTGGAAGGTCCGCAGGGAGCGCGCAACCTCATTTCGCTCATCAAGACCTACTGCGACTACGGCGGTTCGCACATCCAGTTCAACTGCGTGAGCTCCGACACGCTGCAGGACGCGCAGGATCATCCTCAGGAATACAAGGATCTCGTGGTCCGCGTGGCCGGATTCAGTGCCTACTTCACCCGCCTCGACCGCGGCGTGCAGAATGAAATAATCAAGCGTACGGAATACGCCCAGTAATCACCGCAAGGCGGCGGAGCGCCGCTCCGCCGCCCCGGTTCCGGGGAGGAGAGCCATGAGCAGGGGAACGGTCTACAACATTCAGCGCATGTCCACCAAGGACGGCCCCGGCATCAGAACCACCGTGTTTCTGAAAGGCTGCCCGCTTCGCTGCCTGTGGTGCAGCAATCCCGAGTCTCAGAGCTTCTCCCCCGAGCTTTTGTTCTTCCGGGAACTGTGCACGGGTTGCGGAGCCTGTGAAAAGATCTGCCCGGCCGGAGCGATACGCATGGAAGACGGCGTGTCCGTTCTCGACAGGGAAGCATGCCGTTCCTGTGGTGCCTGCGCAGGCGTCTGTCCCACCAAGGCCAGAGAAATGAGCGGCCGGGAAATGAGCGTGGACGACGTTCTGGCCGTGGCCCGCAAGGATGCGCTCTTCTATGAGAATTCCGGCGGCGGCGTGACTTTCGGCGGTGGAGAGCCCACGGCCGCGGGGCAGTTCTTTCTCGATCTTCTGGAAGCCTCGCTCTGCGAGGGCTGGCACGTCACCGTGGACACCTGCGGCTTCTGTCCGGCAGAGCGTTTCGACAAGGCCCTTGCGCTGGCGGATCTTTTTCTTTTCGACTGCAAGCACATGGATCCTGAAGAGCATCGGAAGCTGACCGGGCGGGACAACGCGCTCATTCTCCGCAACATGGATGCGGCGCTCAGGTCCGGCAGGGAAGTGCGCATACGCATGCCGCTCATGCCCGGCCTCAACGATTCCGATGAGAATCTGGCCGCCATGGCGGAATTTTTCGGCAGATACGGCCGTTCTGAAATCGAGATCATGCCGTGTCATGCCTTCGGACGAAACAAGTATCAGGCCCTCGGCAAGCCGTTGCCCCCGGTGTATCAGTACTCGCCGGAAGCTCTTCGCGAGGTTCGGGAACGCTTCGAGAGACACGGCCTTTCCACCATTGTCGCATGACAAGAGAAAACAACCAAGGAGCAGCCATGTTTACCGTGACCATAGGCGAGGAGATGCTGGAAAAGCTTCGCGCCATGCTGGAAGATGAAGATGAGGAAACCTTCATCCGCCTGCGGGAGTACAAGGTCGGCGGCGGATGACACTGCAAGATCGTGCTCGGTCTGGGCATGGAAGAGATGGATGAGGACGAGGACGAAAAGATCGTCGTCGAAGACGTTCCGTTCATCGCGGACAGGGATTTTCTGACAAAGTACGGCAAGGCTTACGAGCTGAGCTTCAACGAAGACAGGCAGGTCGTGCTGACGGCTTCGGGCGTCTGAGCAAGGGCGTTTTGAAGAAGTCCTTCCGGGGACAGGTTCTCCGGAAGTGTCCGGCATCCGGAGCGGAGCCGTCGGCTGAGCCTGCTGAAAGCACGGGAGAGAGACCATGTTTGCAGTAACCGTCAATGAAGAGATGCTGAAGAAACTCCGTTCCATGCTGGAAGACGAGGATGAAGGCGTATGCGTCCGTCTGCGCGAGTATACGCTGGGCGGAGGCTGCCGTTCCCGCATCATTCTCGGTCTCGCTCTGGAAGAGATGGATGAGGATGAGGACGAGAGCATGACTGTGGAGGATGTGACCTTCATTGCGGACAGCGATTTTCTGCTGAGGTACGGCCGGAAGTTTGCCCTGACCTTCAACGAAGAAAAGCAGGTCGAGGTAAGGGCCCTGGAGTCCGACGACTGAGGCAGGGCGCTTCCTGCTGAAAGACGCGGGCAGCCGCCGTTCCCGGATTCCCGCCGATTCAGGCCCGCCTTTCGGGACTTGTCCCGGAGGCGGGCTCTGCCGTGAAACGACGGTGCCCTCCGCGAAGCAGAAGAGCTCGGGGCCGTTGCGGGCGGTTCGGGAACGGACACGTTTTTGCGGGAGGAGAACCATGGACAGTTCCGATTACGCGCGCATGCATGATTTTCTCATGCGCACCCTTCGCCTCATGCATGAGCCTGTGGGCATGACCTTCATTTTTGACGACGAAAGCCTGAACGAGGTTCAGAAACGGGGAGGATACTGTGAGCCCGTTCGTCCGCTTACCTTTTGTCAGGCCGAACTCGGAGCACGCATGGAAGGGCATTCCGTGCTTCTGGAGATGAAGAAGCTCTGGTGTCTTGACGCCCGCTGTTCGTTCGGCGTGGACGAGGTGAGCGACGCGGTGGTGCGCGATCTACTGCGCTTCGGTACGAGCGAGAAGCAGGTGCGCGCTTTTGTGGAAAGCAAGCCGCGCATGGAAAGGGCGCCTCTTGCCGTGCTCATGCAGCCCCTCCGCTTATGCGCAGGAGAGCCGGACGTGGTGCATTTCTGCTGCGACAACATGCAGGCCTATCATCTGGTGGACGACTGGATGGCGGTTGCCGACGTGCATCCCTTCCGCCCGTCCCTCAGCATCAATTCCGCGGTGTGCGGCGGCACGGCGTTCAGTTTCATCCACGGTCAGGCCAACATGACGCTGGCCTGTGCGGGCAGCTACAATTCCGGCAAGATGGAACGCGGCGAAATCAACGTCATGATTCCCGGCGCGCACATCCATGCCGTGGTGCTGCGCATGGCTTCCCGGGTGGAGAAGACGGGCGGCGTTTCCCTCACCCGTACGGGTCAGCCCTTCCCGGGGGCGGACATCTGTCAGAACTGTCCGCTCATCGTGTTCAGGGAAAAGGAGCCGCGTCAAACCGGAGAAGTCTCGTAACGTAAAATTTCAGCAGTTTTGAAGTGCCGAGAAAGAACACGGCAAAGGGCCCGCACAGGAACAGGCGTTCCTGCCCGGGCCCTTTTTCAGAAAAGACAGCCGAGGCCATGCGGCGACACAGGCTTTTTTCGGGCAAAGGCCGAGCTTCTGCCGGAGCGCTCGCGGTCCGGCAAAGGAGGCGTCAGAACAGACTGAGCTGACTTGCCGTGGTTCTGGTGTGCCGCGTCAGCTTTACGGCATGAAAGTGCGAGAGCGGCAGCAGCGGCGAGGGCGGAAGCGAGAGCTTGTGACCGTAGAGCGTGCGCGTGACGGCCGAGGAAAGGAACACCGCTTCCGACGCTCTCGTTATGCCCACGTAAAGCAGTCGTTCCTCTTCTTCCACGGGAGGAGGGGTGAAGTCGTCTTCCTTGTGGAGAAGCGCACCGACGCCGCGGAAGGGCAGAAGCCCGTCTTCCGCACCGGGAATGAAGACCACCTTGAATTCCAAGCCCTTGGATGCGTGCAGCGTCATGAGCTGCACATACTCCGCCTGGCCCTTCACCATGTCCAGTTCCCTTCGGAAGGACACGAATTCCAGAAGTCCGGGCCAGCCGTCGTGTTCCTTCCATGCAAGCCGGAGGCGCTTGAAGGCCGTGGATTCGGCAAAAAGCGGATCGAAGCGGTTCGGACAGCGGGCCAGAACGGCGTCCGGTCCCTGCGCCCAGACGTCCACGGGCACGTCGTCCAGCGCGTCTTCCTTCCAGTCGTCGCTTTCCTGCGCGGCGGGAGCCATGGCCACAAGCAGCGGAAAGCGGCTGGCGTCGAGGAAGGCGGCTTCCTTCTTCGTGTGCTCTTCCCGGCGATGCATGCGGGCTGCGGCCTGAAGCAGCGCGTCCGCCCTCTCATCGGTCCAGAAGGCTTCGGTTTCGGGGGCGGAGCAGGGAATGCCCCGGCGTTCCAGCGCCGCGCGTATGGGAGCCATGAGCGCCTTGATGCGGCAGAGCACCGCGATTTCTCCGGGACTGCATGAGCCTGATTCGAGATGGCAGCCCGCGAGGCTTTCGTGCAGGTCGGCCTGCTGATGGGACGTGCCGCCGACGAGGTAGGCTATGCGGTCGGCAATCCAGGCGGCCTCCCTCTCGGCGCTCGGCGCGGCCATCCATTGCAGGGTGGCGGAAGAGCCGGTGACGGAGGAGAGCTCGCCGCAGGCGCCGTGACCGGCAAGGGCGTCGTGTCCGGCCTCCAGAATGGCGGCCGCGGAGCGGTGACTTTCGGTGAGTCCCAGCACGCGAAGCTGCGGCCAGCGGGCACGCAGCGCGTCTTCTATGCCGGAATCCGCGCCGCGGAAGCCGTAGATGGACTGGTCGGGATCGCCTATGCCGAAGAAGCCCGAGCCGTCTGCCGGGGTAAGGGCTTCCACAAGGGCCTTCTGCAGCGGCGAGAGATCCTGCACCTCGTCCACAAGAATGTGCTTCCAGGGCTTGGCGGCGCCGTAGTTTCTGCTTTTGAGCTCATGCAGCCAGGTTTCCGGCAGATCGGTGTAGTCGGCAAGATTGCGCTCCTTTTTCCACTGCCGGTAGCGCCGTGCCGGAGATTCGAGCTCTTCGGGCATGGAAAGAGTTTCGCGGCCGAGCTCCATGCGGTCGTAAAGGCGTGAGGCCTCCTTTGCGCCGAGGCCGGGATTGGCCGAGGCAAAGGCCTTGCGCGCGCCTTCTTCGGAAAGGACCACGGGCGCTTCTCCGGGCCAGTGCTTCAGGGCAAGGGCGTGGAGCGTGTCGGTTTCGGGCAGCTCGACCGGATCGTCGTCCGGGCCGCGCAGCGCCGAAGCGAGCCTTGCGCGCATTTCCTCCGCTGCGCGCCGCGTGAAGGTCACGGCCACGATGTCCGAAGCCTTCACGCCGTCTTTCAGAAGGCGCACCAGTCTGCCGACAAGCGTTCTCGTCTTGCCTGCGCCCGGGCCGGCAAGCACCAGCACCGGGCCGGGGCCGGCGTTGAGAGCTTCCCGCTGCATGGGGCTGAAGGTGTCCGGCGCATAGGAGCTCTTCAGCCCGGCGTCGCTTTTTTTGCGCGCGTCCGATTCAGCGCTTTTTTTCGGCCCGTCCGGCGTCAGGCTTTTTTTTTGAGCCCCTGCGCCTCGTTTCGGCAGCGGGGTGCGCCTCGCGGAGGGCACGCGTTCCAGTAGCGACGGTTCGTTTTCCCGTTCTTCAAAAAGGCGTATGGTGCCGTATTCGCCGTCGTAGCCGCCGTGACGCATGACGCGGCCTGCGCGCATTCGGGCGACGGCTTCGCCGAGCTCCGGCCACGCGTGACGAAGATCGTCCTCGGGCGTGTCCATGAGAATGGTCATTTCCGAACCGAACCGGCTCAGCAGATCGGCATACTTTTCCTGCGTCTTTTTGGTCTTTGAACCGCAGTGCAGGATTTCACCGAGAATTTCCGGCAGAGGAATGAGCGATTGAAAGTCCTTTCCCGGACAGGGCGGCTCGGTACGGTCGGCCAGCTCGAGCACGCGATGCAGCACGCCCACGGTGAGCGGCTTGCCGCAGACGGGGCAGATGTTGCCCATTTTCATGCTCTCCGCAGGCTCGAGCACCACGCCGCAGGCGCGGTGTCCGTCGAGATGATACTTGCCCTCTTCGGGGAAGAATTCCAGCGTGCCCCTGTAGAGGGTGTTTCCTTCTTTCTGATGCAGCGCGTCGAAGATGCCGTCGTAGCTCGCCGCACCGTCGAAGAGCGTGGCTTCGCGCGCGAGGTTTTCGCCGGAATGGGCGTCGGAGCTCGACACCATGAGCAGTCTGTCGAGGTGGCTCCAGCAGCGGTTCATGTCCGGGTCGGAGGAAAGACCGGTTTCCGCCGCAAAAATGTGGGGCGTCAGATCCTCGAAGCATTCCTCGAGGCTGTTGAATCCGGACTTGGAGCCGAAGAGGGCGAACCACGGCGTCCAGATGTGGGCGGGAATCATGAAGGCACGGGGAATGTCCAGCACCATGGAAAGCAGATCCTTCACGTCCAGGCCGAGTATGGGACGGCCGTCCGACTTGAGGTTGCCTATGGCTTCCAGCTTTTCACAGAGCCGGTCGGCGGACTCAAAATCCGGCATGTAGACCAGACTATGTATCTTGCGTACCGCTCCGTTTTTCTTGTAGATAGAACTGATTTCCGCCTCGAGCATGAACTTGGGCTCGTGAGGCTCGAGGCCTGCGAGCTGCGGAATTTCCCGGGCCATGTCGTCGCGGGAAAGCGGCGTCTTCAGGCGGAACAGGCCGCTTTCTTCGTCCTGTTCGAGAGCGTCGCGCAGCTCCTGTCGCCATGCGGGATGGGTGAAGTCGCCCGTGGCCAGAACGTCTATGCCCTTGACGGATGCCCATGCCGCGAGATGGGGCACGGTGAGGCGCGAACTTGTGGCTCGGGAAAAACGGGAATGTATGTGCAGGTCTGCTCGGAACATGGATGACTCGCGGCGGGAAAGGGTCGAAGAAGGAGGGCCGGACGACGTGCGTCCGGCGATGGAACAGCGGACATTGTTATAGCGGGAACGCGCACGTTGCGCAATGACGACAGAGGGGTGCAAGCGGCATGAACGAGGAAGAAATGCGGCCGGAAGAGACAAGGTTTCCCGCCGGGCTGGAACAGCCGGAAGGGAGTTTTCGATTCAGCGGCGACGCGCTGCTGCTGGCCGATTTTTCCGCGGGCCTTGCCCTGCCTGAAAACGCTTTTTTTGCCGATCTGGGAACGGGGTGCGGCGTGGTGGCTCTGGCCGCGCTGCAGAAAAGACCGCTGTGGCGCGGCGTGGGACTGGAAGTGCAGCCGAGTCTTGCCGGAGCGGCGGGACGCAACGCCTCAAGACTGGGACTTGCGGAGCGCTTCTGCGCCCTGGAAGGGGACGTGTCTTCTTCCGAAAGTCTGCGAGCGGCAAGAATCGCTCTGGCGCGGCAGAGCGGCGCGTCCTCTGGAAGTCTTCCTCTTTTTGACGCGGTGTTCTGCAACCCTCCGTGGCGTCGCGAGGGCGAGGGGCGTCTTCCCCCCTCTCCGCTGCGCAGAACGGCGCTTTTCGGCACGGAGCGCACCTTTCCCGTCTTTTTTTCGGCGGCCGACGCCCTGCTGAAGAGCGGAGGATGCCTGGCCGCGGTGAGCGGCGCGGAGCGCACCGCGGAACTGCTTGCCGCACTGCCGGTCAGAATGCGTCCGGAGAGGCTGCGCTTCGTGTTTACGAGGCCGGACGCTCCGGCAACGTTCGTGCTGCTCATGGCAAGGAAGAACGGCCGTTCACGCCTTTGCGTGGACAGGGTGGACGGCGTTGACTGAAGGCAGGCGTCCGGCACCCCCGGGCAGGGAGTGCCGCCGTGCGAAGAGAGACCTTCCCTTGCTAGCGTTCCGACCAGATGAGACGCTTGTTCTTGACGTTCAGTCTGCCGAGGGGAAGGCCGTTCCAGCGAAGCAGCGCCGTGCGCGCGCCTGCGGGAACCGAGGAAGGGGCGGGCAGGCTCTGTCCCTGCAGAATGCCCGATATGATGCGCAGCCCTTCCGTGCCTTCCAGATCCACATGAGCTCCGGGGCCTTCGATGCGCACGCGCGGGGAAAGGCGCAGGTCGCCGTTCTTGCCCGCCTTGCCCATGTAAAGCCCCTGCCAGTGCAGCTCTTCGGGCAGCATGGCGAGCGCGGATACGGGCAGCGCGTGCAGGCTTGCGCCGAACATGCCTATTTCGGCGTGCACGAGCCGCGGGTCGAGCCCCTGTTCGCGAAGCTGGCGCTCGCTGACGACTTCGGCCTGAACCGGGTGTTCCGTGTACGGCACGGGACCTTCGCTGCGGCCGCTCTTGCGCAGCCTTGCCACGAAGAAGCCCTGGGTGTCGCCCATTTTCGGCGAAAGGCACCACACGCCCTCGCAGCCCTGCGGGGGCTGAAGGTCGAATCCCGGCACGTCTCCGAGGGGTTCGAGCTCGAGTCCGAGTTCTTCGCGGGCGAAAAGCACCTGTTTTTCGTTTTCCTCCACATCCGTGGTGCAGGTGGAGTACACCACCACGCCGCCGGGCCTGAGCAGTCTTGCCGCCTCGCGCAGAAGGTCCTTCTGCAGCCGGATGAGCGGGGCTACCTTGTCGTCCTTCCAGATGTCCATGACGCGGGGATTCTTTTCCACCGTGCCCCAGCCGGAGCAGGGAGGATCGAGCTGAATGTAGTCCCATGGAGCTTTTCTCCGCTCTGACAGCAGGTCACGGTCTGCGTCAGACCCATGACGTGCAGGTTGCGGCGCAGGTTGGCAAGACGAACGGGCGAAGGCTCGTTGCCGAGCACCATGCCGTGCGGTCCCACGAGCCAGGCAAGCTCGCTGGTCTTGCTGCCCGGGCTCGAGCACATGTCGAGCACGGATGCGCCCTTCGGCGGATCAAGCGCTATGGGCGGCAGCATGGAGGCCCTGTCCTGAATGTAGATGAGGCCGAAGAATCCCGCGAGGCTGTTTCCGAGCGGGCCCGGTCCTTCCACGAGACGCCGGGCGGGCGCAAAGAAGGGGTCGGGTTCAAAGCGGAACCCCTGCAGACGGAGCATTTCCTCCGCAACGGGAATTTCCTCGGGGGCGCAGGCGAATCGGAAGGAACGGCGTGCTGTGGTCATGTTCTCTGAAATGGGCTGATGCTGGTGCGATTGTTACAAAAAGGCCGGGGCCGCGCTGTTGCCGTTTGGGGCGAGAAAGTGTAGAGTCCCTTGCAAATCCTTCAAGGAGTATTGTATGTCCAGACGTTTTCTGCCCGCCATATGGGCATTTACCCTTCTGTTCCTGATGATGCAAGTGCCCGCCATGGCGGCCACCTATGTGGTGGCTCCATTCTCGGTGTCCGGCGCTCAGGGATATTCCTATCTCGGACAGGCCGTGCCGTCCATGCTGACGTCGCGTCTCTATCTTCAGGGCAAGTTTGAACCTGTCGGACGTCAGGATGCTGCGCTGAAGGAAAAGGCTCCCGCCTCGAAGGATGCCGCTTCCGCCATGGCCCGCAAGTTCAGTGCGGATTATGTGATATGGGGCAGCGTCACCGTCATGGGTGATCAGGCCAGCCTGGACGTGAGCGCGCTTTCTCCCGACGGCAAGGTCTGGAAAGAGGCCGCCACGAGTCCTGTGAACGCCCTTATCGGCGGCGTGCAGAACGTGGCCGACAGCATCAACGTCGAGGTGTTCGGCCGTACCGACGTGGCCCGTGCCTCCGGGGCTTCTTCCGGGGCTCCCAGCAGTGCCTTCGTCATGAACGAGTCCTACGGCCGCGTGCAGAACGGTACGTACCTCAATCCTTCCCTGCGCTATCAGGGCACCGAGGACGAACGCTCTCAGATCCGCAGTCAGATGCTCGGCTTTGAATGCCTCGGCATGGAAGTGGCGGACATCAACGGCGACGGCAAGAACGAGGTGCTGCTGCTCAACGACAATACGCTGAACGCCTATGTATGGAGGGACGGCAACAGGCTCGTGGAGATAGGTTCCTACGACATTCCCGCCTCCATGAAGCCCGTGCTTGCCCGCCATTTCAAGCAGGACGGCAAAAACTACGTCATACTCACCGGTTACAACAAGACTGATTCTTCCGCCTATTCCCAGGTTCTGCAGTTCTCGCAGGGCAAGTTCAACGTGGTGGTGCGCAACGTGCGCCGCTATCTCAACGTGGCCAAGATTCCTCCGCTCTACGCCCCCACGCTCATCATGCAGGACAGCGACCGCAGCAAGGTCGTGAGCGGTTCCGTGTATGAAGGCCGCATCCGCGGAGACGACGTGGTGCGCGGAGGCAAGCTCTCCAACCTGCCCTCGCAGGCCACCGTGTTCAACTTCTCCTGGATTCCCGCGGACAAGGGCAAGAGAGGCGATCATCTGGCGCTCATTGCCGAAAACGAGACCCTGCTTACCTTCGACGATCGCGGTCATCGTCTTGCCGGCACCGAGGACACCTACAGCGGCAGCTCCGTCTATGTGGAAGGCGACCGCGGCATAGGTGCGCTTTCCGCCAGCCGCGAGAGCTCCGACATGGTGCTTTACTATGTGCCCATGCGCATGCCCGTCGTGGATCTCGACCGCGACGGCCGCTACGAACTCATCGCCAACAAGCCCGTCACCGCCGCCGGCAAGCTGTTCTCAAACTACCGCACCTATCCGCAGGGCGAAATCCACGCCATGCTGTGGAACGGCATGGGCATGGAGCTTCTGTGGAAGACCCGCCGCATCAAGGGCACGGTGTGCGACGTGAGCGTTGCCGACGTGAACAACAACGGCAAGATCGATCTCGTGGTGAGCGTCAACTCCTACGCCGGTCTTGGCTCCGGCATCAAGACCCGCTGCGCCGTGTACCTGTATCCTCTGGACACGACCATGGTCAAAGCAACGCCCAATTATCAGGAATAACTTTTCGTTCAGGTCATTCGGGGGTGTCATGTCAGACAAGAACGATTCGGCCACCGTGCTGCCGGAAGTGACGTTTTCGACCTTTGTGCTTTCTCTCGCCTCTTCGGCGCTGGTGCATCTCGGAGAGGTGCCCAATCCGGAAACGGGAAACACGTCCCGCAACGAGGCCCTTGCCCGCAATGCCATAGACGTGCTCACCATGCTCGACGACAAGACGCGCAACGGTCTCACGCCCGAAGAAAGCAAGCTCATGCGCGACGTTCTTTATGAGCTGCGCATGAAGTTCGTGGCGCGTTCCTGACGCACCTCTCACCGTCAACGGGCCGGTTTCCGGCCCTTTTCTGGAGTTTTGCCATGCTGCGAGCCGGACTGGTCGGCGTAACGGGCTATACCGGGATGGAACTTTCCCGAATTCTGGCTTCCCATCCTTCCATCAGGCTGACCGCCGCCACTTCCCGACAGGATGCCGGCCGGAGGCTGGATGCCGTGTATCCTTTTCTGCAGGGGCTTCCGGGCGCCGACGTCGTGCTCATGGAGCCCGACGCGGAAGCGCTGGCCGGGATCTGCGACGTGGTCTTTCTTGCCGTGCCTCACGGCGTGGCCATGGAAATCGGCGCCGCGCTCTATGATGCCGGCGTGAAGGTCGTCGACCTGTCGGCGGATTTTCGTCTGCGCGATGCCGACGTGTACGAAGCCTGGTACAAGCCCCACACGCGCAGGGAACATCTTGCGCACGCCGTGTACGGCCTGCCTGAAATCTACGGGGAGCAGATTCGCGGGGCGAGACTCGTGGCCAATCCCGGCTGCTATCCCACGGCTTCCATCCTCGGGCTGTATGCCGCGCTTCGGGGCGGCATAGTCCGTACCGACGACATCGTCATCGATGCCAAGTCCGGCACCACCGGCGCGGGCCGCAAGGCCGTGGTGAGCTCCCTGTTCTGCGAGGTGGCCGATTCCTTCCGTCCCTACAACATCGGCGGCAGACATCGCCACACGCCGGAAATCGAGCAGGAACTGTCCGTTGCTGCGGGAACGCCCGTCACGGTGTCGTTCAATCCGCATCTTCTGCCCATCAGCCGGGGCATTCTCGCCACCATCTATACGAAGCTGACGAGCCAGCTCTCTCAGGCCGACGTGCAGGCCATGTATGAGGACTTCTGGAAGGACAGCCCCTGGGTGCGCGTGCTGCCCTCGGGAAAGCTGCCGGAAACCCGCAACGTGCGCGGCACCATGTTCTGCGACATCGCCGTCACCGTGGATGAACGCACGGGACGGCTCATCATAACGTCGGCCATCGACAACCTGTGCCGCGGTGCATCCGGTCAGGCCGTGGCCAACGCCAATCTCATGTTCGGTCTTCCTGTGGAAACGGGACTGGGCTTCGCCCCGCTGGTTCCGTAGAAAACGACGACACATGAAAAAGAGGACGACAGCGTCTGCTGCCGTCCTCTTTTTTTATGTGTGCGTTTCGCCCCCGGAACAGGGCTGCGGCGTCCTGGGGTCGGGAGGAAGGGTCTTTGAGAAGTTCTCCACCAGAAATTCCCAGAACAGACGCTCTGCCAGAGAGATTTCCGGGGCGCGTATGGCCACGATGGGGGCGCTGTGATCAAGTTCTTTTATGGGAATGCTTTTTGCCACCATCATGCCTTTGCGCACGCGGTAATCGTGCTGAAACATGGTTCCGGCCTGAATGAAGACGGCCTCGTTGCGTATGACGAGATCGAGGATGTCGTTTCTGTTGGCCAGACGGTATTCTCCGCCGAAGTACGGAGCATAGCGGGAGGAAACGTGGTCCGAGCTGTGGGAGTAGTAGGCAATGTGCAGCTTTTTCAGATCTTCGGGCTCAAGTTCGTCCTTGTGCGCCAGCGGATGCCCCGATCCTATGAACATCTTGCGTTCGTCGGTGTAGAGGGGAACTATTTCACAACCCATGCCCCGCGCCTGTTCACGGATTTTCAAACCCATGCATACCAGCGTGACCGCAATGTTGGAACGGCCGCTTTTCAGGTCGGCGATGATGTCCACGTTGGGCACGTTGCGCACAAAGACATTGATTTTCGGATGCAGCTTTGTGAAAGGAAGCACGATTACGCTCGTCAGATGAAAGGACAGCAGCGGCTGCGCGCATACGGCCAGCGAACCTCCCGCCTCCACGCTTTTTCCTCTGGCCTGTATGTTCTGCACGAGGTCCAGAATGGCGTGCGCATCGCGATAGGTGAGACGTCCGAGAGGGGTAAGGCTGACGCCGCTGTTGCCGCGCTTGAGCAGCGGACTGCCCAGTTCCTTTTCCAGACTCCGCACGGCGGCGGAAACGGCAGGCTGAGAGATCCCCAGACGCTGTGCGGCGGCGCTGATGGCTCCAGCGTCGGCGGTAGCCACAAAATATTCCAGCTGCTCCAGGCGCATTTCTACCTCCCCTGAACGGTTGACGGAGCTGTGTCCGTGCGGATTGAAATTCTGCCGTGACGGTCGGATAAGGCCTGCTCCATGTCGTATCCTAACCCGTATGTTCTCATTCAGGCAAGGCTATTTCCTCTCCCATAATTCAAACTGATATCCAGCCATTGATAATTAATATTTTTCTTTTTATCAGTTTTCTTTATTAATATTAATTCATAAGAGAGCGCTGTTCTTATATGTGCATTTACGGTCACAGAAGCAGTTTTATTATTGTGTATTAATGGACTGCTTTTTTTTACTATTCCTCATGTGAATAAAATTTTTTTCATCTAAAATGGCTTGATAAGGTCATTTTATTTGATTTTCAATGGGATGGAGGTAGGACATGAGTTTTTCATTAACGAAAAATGGACCGAAATTCTATGTAAATCTCGCAGTCATGATTCTTATCATGGTAGTATTTCGGTTTATTACAC
>OODJ01002245.1_pt1 | contig 13259 bp, 10 predicted proteins | sample 1671611 | NCBI WGS metagenome assembly OODJ01 (sample SAMN06348174, study PRJEB24527) | human gut metagenome | biome: human gut; feature: ankylosing spondylitis patient; material: feces | host: Homo sapiens | place: China | collected 2015-10 | reverse complement strand
TGACGGTCCGCCGCCTGCGCGAGAAGATCGAGGCCGATCCGCAGAACCCTGTGCTCATCACCACCATCCGCGGTCTGGGCTACCGCATGGAGCCGCTGCGTGAATCATAGGGATATCCGCCGCTGGATGCTCTTCGTCCTGGCGCTGTGCCTGCTCATCACCGTAATCCTGCTGCTGACCGCCCCGCAGCTGATCCTGCCCTTCCTGCTCAGCGGTGTCCTGTTGTACGTCTATCCGCAGGTGCTCGTGGGCCTCGGCTATTCCACAGCGGATCTCGGCGGCCTCACGCCCAACGGCCCGCTCCTGCTCGGCTCGGTGGCGCTCCTCCTGTTCGTCAAAATCATCTTCTCCATCCTGAGCTTCGCCTCCGGCGTGCCCGGCGGCCTGCTCATGCCCATGCTCGCCATCGGCAGCATGGTCGGCGCCGTGAGCGGGACCCTGCTCATCGGAAACGGTTTTTCCGCCGAACCGCAGCTTCCCGCGTATCTCGTACTCGGCATGGCCGGCCTGTTCTCGGGCACGGTGCGGGCGCCCCTCACCGGCACGGCGCTGGTCGCGGAAATGTCCGGCGCGTTCCAGTGCCTGCCCGAAATGGCCATCGTCGCCTTCATCTCCACGGTCGTCGCCAACGGGGTCGGCTCGCCCCCGGTATACGACTCCCTGAAACGCCGCATCCTCGTGAACAAAAATGCCTCATCAAAAATCGAATAACATTTCGATATACTTCATTTTTTAAAAAAAGGCTTGCAAAAGGCATTCTTATGCGGTATAATATCTCTCGCAGTCACAAATGTGATCTGCCTCTTTAGCTCAGTCGGTTAGAGCACCTGACTGTTAATCAGGGTGTCGCCTGTTCGAGTCAGGCAAGAGGCGCCACGAAGGCAATGTTCTTTGGAACATTGCCTTTTTTGTTTGCCGTGCCGCATGTTTCAGAAGTGTTAATTTTTCACACTTTTTTCATTTCTCACGATTTCTTAAAAAAGAAGTTCTTGAAGATGCTGTCATATTGTGGTATACTGCACATAAGCTGTAACGCCTGTGCATACAAACTTTGCAGGCATTGCAAGCCGGAAATCTGAGCATTCTGCCCCATTCCCGGGCGTTCAGAGGCGGTAAATCCTTCCGGTTTTGGCGGTTTTGTCAAATTCACTGCATGTTTTCCGGTCCGTGTGTCTGGCAGATGTGTATGGTGTTTGAATAAATTTGTATAGTTTCAAAGGAAGCATCTATGCGTTATACCTATGTCCGGCAGCATGACACTACCGACTGTGCGGCTGCCTGCCTCGCAATGGTGTGCCTCCATTACAAAAAGGAGATCACCATCACGCGCCTGCGCGATATGATGGGTACGGACCTGAAAGGCACAAATCTCGTTGGTCTGCAGAAGGCCGCCAACGAGCTGGGTTTCACCACCGCCGCGGTGCGTGTGGACCGTGAAAACTTCCTCAGCGACTTCTCGCTGCCCTGCATCGCGCAGGTCATCACCGACCAGGGCCTGGCCCACTTTGTGGTGGTGTTCAAAAAGACCACCCTCCGCGATGACGGCGAGCGTCGCAAGCACATGCTGGACGAAGCCGAGCGGGTCAAGGAAGCCGAGGAAAAAGGCAAAAAGCACAAGTGCAAGGATTACGTCATCATCGGCGACCCTGCTACCGAGCTGAAAAAGATCAGCCTGGATGAGTTCTACAAGAACTTTACCGGCGTGCTGCTGCTGCTGAACCCCACCTCGGAGTTCAACGTGAACCAGCGCAAAAAGCTGGCACCCGGCGCTCCCGGCTATGAAGCCCAGCAGGCCAACGAAAAAGACGACGGCAAGCCCAACCGCTGGGGCATGATGAAGCGGTACATCGACCTGCTGCTGCCCCAGAAGAAGCTGTTCTTCTACGCCATTTTAAGTTCCGTCATCACCACCATCCTGGGCATCGCGTCCTCGATGTTCAATAAGATCCTGATGGATGAGGTGCTGCCCTACGGGCTGGACAACCTGCTGGTCACGCTGATCATCGTGTTCAGCATGGTGAGCCTGACCAGTTCCCTCATCGGCTTCGTGCGGCAGTGGGTGCTGATCCATCTGTCCATCAAGATCGACATCCCGCTGATGCTGGGCTACTTCGGGCACATCTTCCATCTGCCCATGAAGTTCTTTGCCACCCGCAAAACGGGCGATATCACCACTCGTTACTCGGACGCAAACACCATCAAGTCCATCTTCACCAGCATTGCGCTGAGCCTTGTGATGGACATCTCCATGGCCATCATCACCGGCATCATCCTGTTCCGGATGAACGCCATGCTGTTCTCCATCTCGCTGTTCATGGCACTGGTCAGCATCCTGCTGGTGCTGGTGTTCAAGCAGCCCTACAAGCGCATCAACGAAGAGACCATGATCCAGTCGGCTGCCCTCAACAGCCAGATGATCGAGAGCCTGCGCGGCATCGAGACCATCAAGTGCAATGCCAACGAGGACACCCAGCTGGAAAATCTGGAAAAAGAGTACATCAAGAGCCTGAAGATCAGCCTGCGGTCCAGCCGCATCAGCACGGGCCAGGGCCTGATCTCCACCTTCATCTCCACCGGTTTCAGCATGCTGACCACCTATGTGGGCATCAGCCAGGTGCTGCACGGTGAGATGACGCTGGGCGGTTTCATGGCGTTCAGCACACTGTCCAGCTACTTTACCTCCCCGCTGAGCAACCTGATCGGTCTGCAGATGAGCATTCAGGAAGCCGGCATTTCTATGAAGCGTCTGACCGAGATCATGGATTATCCCGCCGAGGACGAAAACGACAAGGGCTACGAGCTGACCCCGCTGGAAAAGGTGGAGGGCGACATCGAGTTCAAGGACGTCACCTTCCGCTATGGCAACCGTGCCCCGGCGCTGGATCACATCAGCTTTACCATCCCTGCCGGTAAGAAAGTTGCCCTAGTTGGCAGCAGCGGCAGCGGCAAATCCACCATCACCAAGCTGCTGCTGAAGTACTACGACCCCGAAGAGGGCGAGATCGACTTCAACGGCGTGAATCTGGCCGAGTACACCCATGATTCGGTGCGCCGCGCCATTGCCTATGTGCCGCAGAACATTGAGCTGTTCAGCAAGACGATCTACGACAACATCCGCATTTCCCGCATGGATGCCACCATGGAGGAAGTGAAGGAAGCCGCCAAGAAGGCCGATGCCCATGAGTTCATCCGCCATCTGCCGCTGCAGTACAACACCTACCTGGAGGAAGCCGGCAACGGCCTGTCCGGCGGTGAGAAGCAGCGCATCGCACTGGCGCGTGCCTTCCTGAAGGATTCCGGCCTGTACATCCTGGACGAGTCCACGAGCAATCTGGACTTTGCCACCGAGAATCTGATCTTCAACATGATCTACGAGCAGCTGGCCGACCGGTCCATGCTGATCGTTGCTCACCGCCTGTCCACCGTTCGCGACTGCGACCTGATCCTTGTGATGGATCACGGCAAGATCGTGGAGCGCGGCACCCACGACGAGCTGATGGCCAAGGATGGCAAGTATGCTGAGCTGTGGAACATGCAGCAGGGCATCTACCGCCGCCGTGAGCCGGTGGCCAAGCAGCCTGTGGCTGCCGCCGTGGTAGAGGATGACGATGACGGCGAAGCCTTTACCTACTGATTCGTTGCAGTCGGGTGCGCACCCGATTACATAAAACCGGTTCCCTCCCGGCAGCGCAGCCGGGGAGGAACCGACAAAAGTTCATTATTTGAAGGGAGTAATTCATCATGATGATGCCTGCAAATTTTTCCGCAATCTCTGAGAACGAGATGACCTACGTCAACGGCGGCGCAAGCCTGTCCGACATCCTGGCTCCTAGCCTGACCCTTGAGAACTGGAAGAAGTTCAACACCAACATGGTCACCATTATCGGCAATTCTTTCCTGGGCGACTATGTCAGCAACACCGTTGGCACTCTGTTCGGCGGCGCATACGTCCCCGGCAACCTGGGCAAGGCCTGGTTCAGCTCTGTCAGCAAGTACTACAATAGCGGCTACGATGCCGTTGTCGGTAACGGCACCGACGCCGGGATGACTTATGGCAATACTGCTCTGGGCACTCTGAACGGTGCTCTGAACGCTGGCCTGCGTCTGGCTGGTTCTGCTGCTGCCATCTACAACCTGGCAACCGCCAACGTCAAGAACGGTCTGCCCAGCCTCTTTGACTTCGAGAAGAAGGAGACCGTCTTCCCTAAATAAGACTGTCTGATCCTGGCTTTCCGGGGGCCTGAGCAACTGCACCGGTTTCCCCGCCGCACATGCTCCTGATGCAGACAGGTGCGCACCTGTCTGCTGAAAAAGTGTCTTGCGGTTGCGCAGCCGCAAGGTGCCTGACAAGTATGGCAGACGGCAGAGTGCCCTGTGGTATCTCAGCCCCGACAAAAAACGATATGCAGTGTGTTTTCCGGCCCCGCTGCAAAGCGCCGGACCGGTGACAATGCCTCGTTATGGTGTGCCCGGAGGCGTCCTGCCTCCGGGCACATTCTATTTTTCGCATCACCCATTACTGCTGCAGTAATAGGTGATCAGAAGCAGAGAAGGTGTGCTTTGCCCTTTCTCTGCCTGTGATTGCCTATTACGGCCTCCCCTTTGCGGAGGAAATTCAACGATAGGACAAAGAGGTATTTCAACATGAACGAGATCAAAGTTGCTGAAAACAAGACCCTCAAACTGACCAATGTCGTGGCACGCCGCATCGCCCCCGAAGAACTGGGCAACATGATGGTGGCGCTGACCCAGCTGCAGAACTTTATCAAGAGCCACAACGCACAGCCCATCGGCCCGCTGGTGCAGGCCATCAAGATCGGCTTGGCTCCGGAGCATGCCCCGGAGCTGTACCTGATGCAGCAGGCCACCCAGCTGATCACCCAGACCGAGCCCGGCTACGAAGTGGACGCCGTGCTGCGGGTGAAGAACTGCCTGTACGCTCATTATACCGGCCCCATGGCCTACAGCCAGCTGGCAAGCTCCAAGCTGCAGATCCTCGCCTTTGAAAAGGACCTCAAGCTCAGCGGCGATACCTATACCATTTTTGTCAATCAGGACGACGATGACGCCGTGATCGACGTGTTTATGGAGACCAAGTAACTATGACAACGACCATCCAGAACCTCGATGATCTGCAGGACCGCCGCATTATGATGGACCGGGACGTACCTCCCTACGGATACGCCTTTGTCATTCTGGTGGGCTTGTTCATGATCTTTCTGCTGGTGTGGAGCACCCGCACCAACCGCATCTACGTCAGCCAGAACTCCGGCACGGTGCAGGCCAGCAACAAGACCTACATCATGTCCAGCTATTCCGGCACCCTCACCGAGCTGTACATCTCCGAGGGCAGCTATGTGAACGAGGGCGACCTCGTGGCCCACATCAAGAGCACCGACCTGGACATGCAGCAGGACAATCTGGAAAGCCAGCTCAAGATCTACCAGACCCAGGTGGACCAGTACAATAAGCTGCTGCAGTGCATCCAGGACGACACGAACTACTTCAGTGAGACCAGTGTCGAGGATCAGCCCTACTACTACCAGTACGAGACCTACAAGAGCCAAGTGGAGCAAAAGACCTTTGACGCTTCGGCTTATCAGGCGGCCGGTTACACCGATGCCCAGATCAAGACCCTGATGGAGCAGAACCAGAGCGAGATCCAGGCCCTGTATTACTCCACCATGCAGTCCATCTCCCAGAGCATCACCAGCGCCCAGAGCAACGTGGACAACGTGCAGGCGCAGATCGACGCCCTGAACACCGGTGCCAACGACTACTATCTGTATGCCCCCACCTCCGGCGTGATCCACATGGACAGCCCCTACAAGGAGGGCATGGTGCTGAGCGCAGGCTCCCCGCTGGCCACCGTTGCCAGCGAGAACGATGACCTGGAGATCGTGGCCATGGTCACCGTGAACGACCGCCCGCTGCTGCATGTGGGCGACCCGTGCAAGATCGCCATCACCGGCCTGTCGGAGTATTCCTACGGCACCCTGACCGGTACCGTGACCGCCATCGACAGCGACGTGACCACCAGCACCAGCGCTTCGTACTACAAGATGACCATCAAGCCGGACAGCACCTATGTGGTGAGCCGCAGCGGCGATAAGGTCGATCTTTCCAACGGCATGAGCGTGACCGCCCGCGTGGAATACGATCAGGTCACCTACTTTGAATATGCAATGGAGGCTCTGGGTGTGCTGTTCCGCTGATGCGGGCACCGTTTCCGGCGCTGAATCCTTCGCTCCATTTTTAACACCCAGAGAGGTACACGAACCATGAAATCAACCGCAAAGACCCTGGCCCTTGGCACGGCACTGCTCTGCCTGCTGGCCGGCGGCATGGCCCTGCCGGCATCGGCTGCCGTGCCCCTGCCCGGCACCGCCGTGTCGCTGCCCTGGAACAGCGACAACAGCGTGCCTGCCGAGAGCATTGAGGCCGGCACCTATTCTTCCAATATGCTGTTGGGCGAGACCCAGCAGCTGTCGCCCACGGTGCGCCCCCGCAACAGCACCGACTCCGTCATCTACCTCACCGATGACAGCAGCGTGCTTACCGTGAGCAACAGCGGCGTGGTGCAGGCTGTAGGCGTGGGCACCGCCACCGTGACGGCCGCCGCAGGCAACCAGATCTGTGCTTACACCATTTCGGTTTCCATGGACTCCACCATGATCGTCACCGAGATGGATCTGGCGCTGTCCTCCAACACCATCTATGTGGGCAACTCGGTGTCGGCATCGCTGCAGGTGCGGCCCTCGTCCGCCTCGCAGTACGCCACCATCTCCCTGACTTCTTCCAATGAGAAGGTGGCCACCGTCAACAGCTTCGGCCGCGTGACCGGCGTGAGCCCCGGCACCGCCACCATCACCGCCGCCTGCGGCTCGGTCACCGCCAGCACCACCGTTACCGTGCTGGCCATCCCCACCGAGGCGACCACCGGCGGCACGGTCAGTTCCGGCACCACCTCCGCCAACAGCGGTCAGGTCATTACGGTAACCCCCTCCTATGTGGTGCTCAAGCCGGGTGCCACCCGCACCCTGTCGGCCAAGGCCACCCCGGCTTCGGCCTCCCAGAGCTTCACCTACAAGTCCGGCAACAGCAGTGTGGCCACCGTGAGCCCCAGCGGCGTGATCACCGCCGTGGGCACCGGCTCCACCTCCATTACGGTTTCCAACGGCAAAGCCACGGCGCTGGTCACCGTCATCGTGAACCGCTCTGCTTCCGCTTCCTCGGGCAGCGACAGCAGCAACGGCGATGACGCTGCCAACGGCGACGATGACAAGATCACGCTGGACCCCACCGTGCAGATCATTCAGGACAGCACCGACCATGAGGTCGTTTTTGCTCAGTCGGAAGTCCCGGTGATCACCGGCGACATCCTCAACTCTCTGCGCACCACCGGCAAGACCCTATGCGTGGTGGGCGACGGCTACACCCTGCAGGTGTCCGGCAAGGACGTGCGCAACACCACCGGCGAGCTGAACACCTCGCTGGAACTGCAGCAGGTGGAGCAGGGCCTGGAGTTCGTGGTGAACGACGGCAAGACGGTCCCCTGCTCGGCCCGCATTGATCTGGACAAGTGTGATTACTCCCGTCTGTACCTCTACAACGAGACCACCGGAAAGTGGCAGTACCTGAACAGCTACAAAGACGGCGTGATCACGCTGGACACCGCCGGTCGTTATCTGCTGACCAACGAAAATCTCCGCTTCGCCAACATCAACTGGACCTTCTTCATCGCTGGCGGCGCGGTGCTGGTGGTCATTGCGGTGGCCTACATCGCATTCAAGAAGCGTTACTGGTTCTGGTAAGCCGCTCTTCCTCATCTGAAACAAAGATACAGCGAGGCCCCTCTGAAACGCTCAGAGGGGCCTCGCTTTTGTTGTAATTATATTCTGGTTGCCGTACTGTCAAAAGGCTCCATCCCTGAGGGAGTTCCCGTAATTTCCGTAAGCAGCAGTTTATTCCACGGTCACGCTCTTGGCGAGGTTGCGGGGTTTATCCACGTCGCAGCCGCGCAGCACCGCCATGTAGTAGGCGAACAGCTGCAGCGGCACGATCAGCTGCAGGGGCATCAGCAGGTCCTCGTAGTCGTCCAGACGCACCACGGCATCGGCCACGCCCTCCGGCACCACGGCATTCTTTGTGGTGAACAGCAGCACCCGTGCACCGCGGCTGCGGGTCTCCTTGGCGTTGGAGATGGTCTTTTCGTACACCTGTTTCTGGGTGGCCAGCGCGATCACCGGCACACCGTCGGTGATCAGGCTGATGGTTCCATGCTTCAGCTCACCGGCGGCATAGGCATCCGAGTGCACATAGCTGATCTCCTTCAGCTTCAGGCTGCCCTCCAGTGAGAGGGAGTAGTCGAACCCGCGTCCGATGAAGAAGCAGCTCTGGGTGTTCATATAGCGGCTGGCAAGGTATTTGATCTGCTCGCAGTCCGCCAGACGGGCCTTGATGATCTCCGGTGCCCGCAGCAGCTGGGCCGTATAGCGGCGGGTCTCTGCCGCGCTCAGGCGGCCCCGGGCGTAGGCCAGACGCAGCGCGAACAGATACAGCACGCACAGCTGCACCATATAGGCCTTGGTGGAGGCCACGGCGATCTCCGGCCCGGCGTAGGTGTACAGCACATAGTCTGCCGCGCGGGCGATGGAGCTGCCCACCACGTTCACGATGGCCAGCACCGGCACGCCCCGGCCCTTTGCCAGCTTGAGGGCGGCCAGCGTATCACTGGTCTCGCCGGACTGGCTGATGATGATCACCAGATCGTTGGGGTTCAGGATGGGGTCCCGGTAGCGGAACTCGCTGGCGATGTCCACCTCGGCGGGCACCCGGGCCAGTGTCTCAATGGCGGCCTTGCCCACCATACCGGCATGCATGGCCGTGCCGCAGCCCACCAGATGCACCGTACCGATGCTGCGCAGCACCTCATCGGTGAGCTGCGGGATGCGCAGGTCCGGCATGCCGTCCTCCACGCGGGGACTGACCGTAGCCGTGATGGCCGTCGGCTGCTCGTTGATCTCCTTGAGCATAAAGTGCGGGTAGCCGCTCTTTTCGGCTGCCTCCATATCCCAGTCCGCCGTCAGCGCCGGGCGCTGCACCGGCTCGGCAAATTCATTGTAGAAGCGGATGCCCTCGGCCGTGCACACGGCCATGTCGCCCTCTTCCAGCACGCTGTAGCGACGGGTATACTTGAGCAGGGCCGGGATATCCGACGCTACGAAGTTTTCGCCCTCGCCCCAGCCCACGATGAGCGGGCTTTCGCGCTTGACTGCAAAGATGGTGTCCGGGCGGTCCCGGAACAGCACAGCCAGCGCATAGCTGCCCCGCACCTTGGCCAGTGCTTCCTGCAGCGCCCGCAGCGGGTCGCCGGTGTAGCAGCTGTCGATGAGCTTGACCAGCACCTCGGTGTCCGTTTCGCTCTCAAAGGTATAGCCTTTGGCAATCAGACGCTCCTTGAGGATGCCGTAATTTTCAATGATGCCGTTGTGCACGATGCTCACCCGCGGGGTGGAATGCGGGTGGCTGTTCACGTCGCTGGGCTCACCGTGGGTAGCCCACCGGGTGTGCCCGATGCCGCAGAAGCTCTGTGCCAGAGCCTGTGCGGCCAGTTTCTGGCGCAGCTGTGTCAGCCGCCCCTTGCTCTTTACCACGCGGATGCCGCCGTCCAGAGCCAGCGCAACCCCCGCCGAATCGTACCCGCGGTACTCCAGTTTTTCCAGACCGTCCAGCAGCACATCCTGTGCGCTGCGCTTGCCGACATAACCAACAATGCCACACATACAAAACACCTCCATGCCGGCGTCCCCCGCGCAGAAAAAACGCACAGCCGGGGCCGTCAGCTTCCCTATCAGTTTATGTTCTTGTATGGCTTTCTTTGAAGGGATCTGTTGCGGTATCACTGCCGTTTTTTGCCCTTCTCTGCGGCTGGTCTAGCCTTCAACCGGAGAAACATCCGCCGAAATTTTCGATGATTCCTCTCCTCGTCACCCTCGCGGCTGTCACCCGCGTGGCCCGGCGCTTTGCGTCAACTGGTGGTTTTGCATTCCCTCTTTCTGCGGCCCCTGTGGGCTGCTGGTGGCTCAGTATACCACACTTTCCCACTTTGTGCAACTGCTGTGCAACAATCGTTCTCAGTGCATGCCCAGCATCCGGTGCAGCTTGGGCTGCCACACCAACCGGTACAGCATGAGCAGGTTGTGCAGGGCCCGGTCGTACAGCAAAAAGGCCACGTTGCCCATGGCCAGCGTGGACAAGGTAACTATCCACGCCGTGGTGCGCAGCTCCTGTGAGATGCTGCCCGCCGGGATGAGCACCAGCAGCAGGCCGTACATCGCCAGCACGGCAGCGTTGCACAGCAGCAGCTTGCACACGCACCGCAGCACGGCCGGGCGGATGCGGTCGAACCGGGGTTTTGCCAGCGGGTAATACCCCAGCAGGAACACGAAGATCAGGGCCACTTCCTTGTCCGGCACAAACAAAAGCGCCAGCAGGCTGACCGCCGCGTAGGCTGTGAGCGCCATGGTGCGCCCGCACTCCACACACACTGTCGCGATCAGAAACCCTGCCAGCGCAGGCGCAATGAACATGGCAATGGGGATCACGGCCCCCAGCAGCATCAGCGCGACGCACAGCGCCGCCGCCATGCCGCAATAGGCCATGGCCCAGCTTTTTCGGTTTTGTTTTTTCATGGGATCTCCCAGTTTTCCTGCTCTGCGCCCACTTCCAGCGGTTCCACCGCGTGGTGCAGGCCCAGCAGCATGATATTATCCAGCAGGCTGCGGTTGAGTTTGACATCCAGCATGCTGTACACCCGCATCAGGTCGTTGGCGGCGGCCAGCGCCTGCCGACGGGCATTTTCCACGGCCGAGGCCTGCCCCATCAGGTCATTGACCACAAACACGTTGTACCGGCCGCTGCACTTGTCGGCTTCAAAGCGCTCGGCCTTGTCCATCAGGTAAAAGATGCGCCCAATGCTGCTGCCGATGTAGCGCATGCTCTTGCGCTGGTTGGGGTCATCGGTGGCGAGGGTGGAATACAGCGCGCCGTAAACGTTGCTCATGGGCTCTGCAGCCAGGTTGTAGTTCTTGGCATTCAGGTTCATCTGCACCACGGCCTGGTCCCGCTCCTGCCCGAACAGGCGTTCCAGGGCCGGGTTCTGCTGCACGGCCCGCTCGTAGGCACGGCGCAGCAGAACCCGATCCAGCGCGCGGCGCAGCCGCTTGGCGGCCCGCAGTTCATCCGGCCGCCGGTCCTGCAGGTTGTGCCAGCCCAGCAGCACTTCCACCTGTGCCGCCTGCCGGATGCCCTGCGTCTGGCACATCATCCTGCGCCAGCACAGGGTGCCCGGCACCCGCTGACGCTGGCAGGTGGCTGTGCGCCCGGCAAGGCTGTCGGACAAAATGGCAAACACCACGCCATTGTGCCGCAGCAGATGGCAGGAATACCAGCCAAACTCGGTGTACAGCTGCCGCCGCACGCCTCGGAGATACTGGAGGTAGATATTATAATCACGGATGGTCAACTCCGGAAGATAGGGTTTCATTCGACCCTTCATAGGGGGCACCGTTCCTTTCCGCCACAGGCTGCACAGGTCATGGTAATAAGGTAAGTATAATCTATTTTGTTCCGCTGTGCAACGGTAGGAGTGTAAATTCTCCATGAATTTGTCTCATCTTGTTCATAACATTTCATAAAACTTTGTTTGCATTCGTCCTTTTCTCCGGCAGGGGTCGTGGGGTCATTCGTTCCGGAATTTCCCGGATTTTTCCGGCAGCGATGCAAAAAGCCGCGCCGGGCAGTTCCGGTGCGGCTTGCAGGGCTTATTTTTCAGGCCGGGCACATTTTTTCAGGCTCAGTCCTTCTTGTCAAAACGGCGCTTGCCGTCAAATCCGGACTTGGGCATCGGCTTTGCGGTGTGCTCGAACTTGGGGGCGTTGTAGTACATGTACAGCTGGCAGGGGATCATGCCGTTGTACATCTTGCGGCGTTTGTTGGCACGCTTGCCGTAGTGGGCTTCAAAGTCCATGTCGGCGGTGATGGCATACACACCGGCGCAGGGGTTCGCCTCCATCTGACGGCCCAGGGTGCGGGCCAGCTTGGCCGCGCCCTCAATGGTGCTCATGCGCTCACCGTAAGGGGGGTTCGTCAGCACGATGGCCTCCTGCTTTGCGGCAAAATCCGCCACATCGGCCACCTCAAAGTGGCAGCGCTTTTCCACACCGGCCAGCTTGGCATTGGCGTTGGCCAGCGCCACGGCGGCGGGGTCGATATCATATCCAAAGGCCTCGAAGCCCACATCCAGCTTGGATTCAGCCAGGGCCTTCTGGCGCTGCTCGGCCCAGACGGCGGCGGGCACAAAGCTGTAGCGTTCGGCAGCAAAGCGGCGTTTGAGGCCCGGTGCGATGTTCATGGCCTTCTGGGCGGCCTCAATGAGCAGGGTGCCGCTGCCGCAGAAGGGGTCCTCCACCAGGCTGTCCCGGCGCACGCGGCCCAGGTCGGCGATGGTAGCGGCCAGCGTCTCACGGATGGGGGCCTCCATGGCGTTGCGGCGGTAGCCGCGCTTGTGCAGGCCCTCGCCGGTGGTGTCCAGCATGATCTCGCACACGTTCTTGCGCAGCATGAAGCGGATCTTGTACTCGGTGCCGCTCTCCGGCAGCACGGAGGTGTGGTGCTTGGCCATCAGGCGCTTGACCACAGCCTTTTTGATGATGCTCTGGCAGGCGGGCACGCTGGAAAGCTGGCTGTCCAGCGAGGAGCCGGTGACCGGGAAGGCCGCATCCGTCGGCAGCAGATCCTCCCAGGGGACGCTGTACACGCCGTCGAACAGCTCATCAAAGGTGGACGCCTTGTAGCGGGCCAGCAGCAGCATCACGCGCTCCACGGTGCGCAGGTGCAGGTTGGCTGCCGCGATCATCTCCGCACCGCCGGAGAAGGTCAGGCGGCCGTCATCCACCCGGATGTTCTCCGCGCCGATGCGGTTCAGTTCAAATTTTGCGGTGGACTCGCACCCGAAGAAACAGGGGGCGATCAGTTCAAATTTTGCAGGCATGGTGGTTCCTTTCTTTTCCTCTTGGGCGAAAAAACAGACCCGCCCGACCAGGGGACAGGTCTGTTCTGTGCATTCTGATCGGCTGCTCAGCGGCCGCGACGGCTGCGCGGGGCATAACCGCCGCCGCGGCGGTTGTTGGTCTCGTGGTCCAGATCCGCCATCTTTTCCTCGCTCTGGCTCTTGAAGCGGCTCATCATGTCCTCAA
>OODJ01002233.1_pt1 | contig 13296 bp, 10 predicted proteins | sample 1671611 | NCBI WGS metagenome assembly OODJ01 (sample SAMN06348174, study PRJEB24527) | human gut metagenome | biome: human gut; feature: ankylosing spondylitis patient; material: feces | host: Homo sapiens | place: China | collected 2015-10 | reverse complement strand
AATATTTTTTATTAACTAAAAACTTTCTGACATGAAAAGAAACAAAATGTTTTTGGTTGCGGCAGTACTCAGCGGCAGCCTATTATTTAGTTCCTGTGTAGGTTCATTCGGCTTATTTAACCGCCTGACAACTTGGAATCAGTCTCTTGGTAACAAATTTGTAAATGAACTTGTGTTTTTAGCCTTCAACATTGTACCGGTCTATGGTGTAGCTTACCTTGCCGATGCTTTAGTAATCAACTCTATTGAATTCTGGAGTGGTTCCAATCCTATGGCTAATGTAGGTGACGTAAAGAAAGTTAAAGGAGAAAACGGTAACTATATGGTAAAAACGCTGGAGAACGGCTACTCTATCACTAAAGAAGGAGAAACTGCTTCTATGGATCTGATTTACGACAAAGAAGCCAATACATGGAACGTTGTTGCAAACGGTGAAAGTGCTGAACTTGTAAAAATGAATAATGACGGTACTGCTGACTTGTTCTTGCCGAACGGTGAGAAAATGAATGTAACTCTGGATGCTCAAGGTATGATGGCAGCTCGCCAAGCTACTACAAGCAATCTCATGTTTGCAGCCCGTTAACATAACAACCCAAGAATATATAATAAAGGAGATGGAACTGAACTCGACTTTGTTTCATCTCCTTTTTTCATCCTCATTACCACTATAATATTATCTCCAATCATATAAATTTAATGTTATGAATAAACTGCACATACACATCCTATCCATATTCTCATTCATCTGCTTATCTTGTCAGCAACAAACACCCCAAAACCAAATAGAGCAAGCAGCCGTAGACTTTTGCGAAGCCTTTTATAACTTCAATTATCCAGTTGCCGAAGAGTGGAGCACTCCTTCTTCCCTATCCTATCTTAGCTTTTTAGCCTCCAATATACAGCAGAAGCATATAGAACAATTAAAAGCACAGGGAGCAGCCAAAATATCTGTCGTTTCCAGCGAAATAGATGCTAATTCCGAAAGGGCAACGGTCGTTTGCGAAATAAAAAATGCGCATATCATAAGTCCCATCAGTGGGGAAATGCAACAAATAAGTGTTCTGCGAGACACACTTGAACTAATGAGGGAACGCAATAAATGGCTAATCAGAATGGATATCCCACGGCAAAATGGAAAGCGAAATCACGACTAAACTTAGGATGAATAATAGGGAAACGCTCTTTCTTTGTTTCAAAAGCAGGATTAACCGCTTTCATACCTCCGTCAAAACGAAGAATAAAGAAATCCAGGTCAAGCCGTAAACCTAAGCCATAAGCAACCGCTATTTGCTTATAGAATTTGTCGAACTTAAAAACACCCCCGGGCTGATTTGCATAGTTACGGATCGTCCAGATATTACCTGCATCCACAAATACGGCTCCTTGAAATTTCCAAAACAGTTTACTCCGATATTCAATACTTGCATCCAGTTTAATATCTCCCGATTGGTCCAACAGGTTTCCATTTCCGGAGAAAGAACCCGGTCCTAAATCACGCACGGCCCATCCACGTACGCTATTAGCCCCTCCGGAAAAATATTGTTTCTCAAACGGAATCGTTTTTGCATTCCCATAGGGTACTGCAATTCCCAAACCGGCGTGAAACGCGAATGAGTTACGGTGGTCAATCCGTATATTCTTTGCGAAATCAAATTCACCTTTCAGATATTGGGCATAGGGAATTCCTAGAATGGCATACTCACCATTATCATTCTTCCGGATATTGGCAACTTTGGACAAGGCATACAATATATTTCCCGCAGACTCAAAATTAAAGCGGATAGAATATGAATTAGAAGCAATAGTATTATTGACGATAGACCCACCTACACTATTATAATTGTAACTATATCCCATATTTACAATCAAGCGGTCTTGATAATTATATTGGAATATATGATTTTGCCCTTTATTGATATAATCTTCTCTGAATCTGTCTGAAATACGCGGCAAATAGAGAAAACCAATATTAATCAAATCGATACGATGTTGAATTTTCTGGCGTTGTGTCCATTTGTAACTCCAGTTGGCAGATGCCATCGTTCGCAGAAACTCCGGCCGTAACTGATAATTATACTGCAACCCGAACTCAGTGGTAGCCCTGATTCTACGTTTAAAGTCAGAAGAAAGAAAGGGAAACAAGAAGTTAGGAAAATTAATGCTCGTCTCTACCCCGTATTCGGTATAGTTGTTATTCGAATAGCCTGCCTGAAGTCCGGAGATCACCTCGTATGCCCCACGAAACTTTATCATAAAAGTCTCCGAACCACGAAATAGATTCCTATTCTGAAAAGCGACTGAAGCAGCCGCCCCCAAGTCTCCGGCGGAATTCGTTCCTTCCACCTCAAAAGATACAGACTTATGCTTGCTTTTTGTCAGCATTACATAGCAATCGAGCATTGTCGAATCTCCTAACTGAGTCTCAAAGAAACGGATATTAGTATATTTCAACGCCGACAAACGCCCAAAGCTGGAGTATGTTTGCTGCACATCGCGTTCATTATACAAATCTCCGGGACTAAAACGAAGGTTATCCGTCAATACTTTGGGACGCAAATAAAGTTTATCTTTATAGAAAATAGGATATCCTTTATAATGAATAGAGTCGTTGATTTCCACACTGCTCAATGCCGAAGATTGCAGGACATCATAATCAGTGATAAAATTAATCTTATTGATCCAATATTGTTGATGTGCTCGTGCCGAATCATTCGTATGTGCCTTGTAAGACCGCAAAAACTGAGTCAAATCGACCTTATAGGTATTACGGACAGTATCGGCAGTATAGCCTATATAGTCCTTATTAAATTTATAATAACCGTTTTGCAACAATTTATCCGTGATACGTTGCCTGTCCGCATCCAATACATTTACATCAAAATACATTCCTTGTTTCAACAGACTCCTGGCAGAATCCTGCTTGAGAAGCGCTTCTATTTTAGGATCGGATATATTATATTTAATGGACTGAACAACATACGGCTTTCCCGCAGTCACGTCATAGTATAATTTTATCTTCTTCTTTTTTATCTTTGTCGAACGTTTCACAGTAGCTGCCATATATCCCATATTATGCACAGCCTTCGTGATTTCCTCTTCAGAACGCAATGCTTCATCCTCATTATATATCACGGGAGCATCACCTATTCTCCGTAAAAATTTATTTCCCCACTTAGTAGAATCACGTCCGGAAAGATTGTAAACGTAAAGTTGGGTCTTTATCAGACTAAACCACTTGGCATTAGGATTCTGACGAACATACATTTTCAATGAAGAAGGGCGGATACTTTTCTCATCCGTACGAATTTTGACTTCATCCAACAGATATGAACCATCCGGCACAAACTTGGTGGCAGTGCACGAAGCAAGTGACAAGACAGCGACAGAAGCAAACAAACAAAGAAAATCTCTCCTCATACGGTTCTTACATCGATAGCATAAAAAAAGTGATTACAAAGATAAATTATATTTTCCGATAGGGAAAATAATTTAAGAAAAAGAGAGGAAAGTAAAGGCAGATTGGAAATATCTTTATAGCTTTGCAAAAGAATATCAAATCTATGGCACCACTTAGTAAGAATAAAATAAAGTATATACACTCGCTGGAACAAAAGAAAATACGTAAAGAAGAACGAGTATTTCTAGCTGAGGGCCCAAAGCTGGTAGGCGATTTACTCGAATATTTTCCTTGCCGTTTTCTGGCCGCAACCTCATTATGGCTTCAGAGTCATCCGAATATATATGCGGATGAGATAGCAGAAGTCTCTCAAGAGGAACTCTCACGGGCAAGTCTTTTAAAAACACCCCAACAGGTACTTGCAATCTTGGAGCAACCGCAATATACGCTAACTCCGGATATTGCCCGTCACTCCCTTTGTCTAGCATTAGACGATGTTCAGGATCCCGGAAATCTGGGAACGATTATTCGTTTGGCCGACTGGTTCGGGATTGAAGACATTATTTGCTCACAGAACACAGTAGACGTTTATAACCCCAAGACAGTACAAGCCACTATGGGTGGAATTGCCCGAGTAAGGGTACATTACACTTCTCTTCCGGATTTTATCCGTTCACAAGGCAAAGAGATACCCGTGTTCGGTACTTTTTTGGATGGACAAAATATGTATGAACAACCATTATCCGCTAATGGATTGATTGTGATGGGAAATGAAGGAAACGGCATAGGGAAAGAAGTGGAAGCGTTAATCAATAGAAAACTGTATATTCCCAATTATCCACAAGGCCAGGAAACATCCGAGTCGCTCAATGTAGCCATTGCTACCGCAGTAATCTGTGCCGAGTTCCGTCGACAGGCCGCATGGAAGTAAAATCAAAGGGATAAAACAAATAAGGAAACAATACTTCTCCACTCTTCCGGGATGTATCAAGAAAGTCGTTCAAAGTACAAGAAGACGCAACTATAAGAACAGGAAGATTCTGTTGAAATACCGGGATGTTTTTAACAACCATCCCGGTATTTCTTATTTCTTCCATCTGATATACAGACAACAAAACAATTAGCCCTGGCAGCCATTCAACGGACTCCACTTCTTCATTCAGTGGAAATATATTTTGAGCAACTCCTTCATCGCTTATCTCCACTACCTGTTGCTTTACGAATCCGACACCGGGTATCAGTAAATAATGAGAAGCAAAACGTTTCATCATAACTAACGTGTTTGACGTCTTTGCTGCTGACGCCTACGTTGATTCATCTGGCGTTCCTTGCGCTGTTCCATTCTTTCCTGCTGGATATGTTGTTCCACTTCGATCTGCTCCGGCTTCTTCTCACGATGTGTTCCCGTACGGCGGCGGTTCATTTCTTCCGGTGTCAATCGTTGAACATCTTCTTTACCCTTCTCCTTCTCCACTACTTTCTTCAAAGAATCAGCCTTATGATCGGAGAGTTTCTTCAAAGAATCAGCTTCCAAAGCTTTTATCTTATTCAGTGAATCACGGACAGCAAAAGCAAGTGTATCCGTACAATGATAACGGGTCATGCTAAAGCAATCGACCAACAATGCCCCTGCTTTTTCCTGTCTTTCCAACGGATAATAAATGAAGCCTTTTATCTCTTTCATCTGTCCCAATGTATCTGCAAAAAGACGGATTTTCTGAACACCGGGTTCGGTCACTATTGTCCAATGACTAACTGTATCTTTCTCGTAAATCACCTGCATTGCCATAGTGACAGTTCTTAAAGAATCGGCCAACATCGGTTCCAGAAAACGATACCGCACTTCCCACACCAACGTATCCCGATCTTTATAGTTAGAGTCAGTCGGCAAGGTAAACACATATTGATTGTTCATCATCTCACCTGTGAGGCGCACCATACGCTGCCACGGCCATACATCAATACTGTCTCCTTGTTTGGTTGTTTTCGGTTTCTTATCACGCTTGGCTATCAGATCGCCAACAAGTTCCTGCTCATTTTTCAAACGTACCTTTACCTTCTCATAAACTTTCGACAACACTTCTGTGTTACGTGTGTACCACACCATAGAGGAATCAAACACAGCCTGCGTAGTTCCGTGTTTCCGAAAGACGGCATCAAGATACAACGCTTTCTTATAGTTCTCGCTATAAGGAAGGTTATCCCCCATAGACTTTGCCAGATGGTAATCGTATAACAAATTCTCCATCTCTGATTCAGGGATTACCCCACCGGGTCTTTTCACTTTACACCCGGCTACCGCAAAAACCACTATGCAGACAAGACACAGATGAAACCGAAACTTATTATTCATGATTCACACTTTTCTTTTCTTCCTTATCCAACGAATGATATGACTCATTCAGATATTTACTATAAAAAAGCAATAAAGCAATGATACCACAGCTAATAGCAGCATCAGCAAAATTAAAGATCGGACTAAAGAATATAAAATGCTCTCCACCCACAAACGGCATCCAAGCAGGCCAGTTCGTATCTATAATCGGGAAGTAGAACATATCCACAACTTTACCGTAGAACCAAGTAGAATATCCTCCTCCTTCGGGCATAAAGCTCGCAATCTGCGAATGTGTGCTTTCATTGAAGATCACTCCATAAAAGACACTATCTATAATATTACCCAAAGCACCGGTCAAAATCAAAGCCACACAAACAATATAGCCTGTTTTGAATCCTTTTTTTATTATCTTGTAGAGATACCACCCTATCAACGCTACCGCAACAATACGGAAAGTGGTCAGGAACAACTTCCCAAAAATCTCCATACCGAAAGCCATTCCATTGTTTTCGGTGAAATAGATATAAAACCAATCCGTCACACGTATGCTTTCATGCCAATACATATGAGTTTTAATCCAGATTTTAATGATCTGGTCAATAATCAATACGGAAAAGATAACGAGCAGAGCGATTCTCCCTTTCGTGAATAGTTTCTTCATGTGTTCATTATAAATTAAACATAACGAGCTACAAGTGCCGTGCGTAAACTTTGCGCAGCTACTTGTAGCTCGTCACTCGTAGCTTGTGTAGCTATCTATTATTTTTTACCGCTGTTTTTTGCTTCAATGCTTAATGTAGCATGAGGAACAGCACGCAGACGTTCTGCCGGAATCAACTTTCCTGTTTCACGACAGATACCATACGTCTTATTCTCAATACGTACCAAAGCTGCCTGCAATCCTTGTATGAACTTCAACTGACGCTGTGCCAGACGGGTTGTTTCTTCTTTGGATAGCGTATTCGCACCTTCTTCCAACACTTTATAGGTAGGAGACGTATCATCGGTATCATTACCGTCCAATCCCATCAAACTCTTCTTCAACTGTTCATAGTCACGTTGGGCCAATTCCAGTTTCTCCATAATAATGGCACGGAATTCTTCGAGTTCCGCATCTGAGTATCTAGTCTTTTCTGCCATAATCTTACAATTTTAAAAGGTTAATCAATATAGTATTAGTCTTTTATCACATTCACAAACAGTGAGAAATCGTCAAAGCTAAGCTCTGTACCGTCTTTCACCTCATCAACAAGTTCAAGAGATGTGCCTAAAACCTGGTTACAAATATAAGTATTATATTCATTTACCGCATCATCTGTTTGCGTATTTTTCGAGATTGTTATTTTTATTTTGTCTGTAATCTCGAAACCGCTTGATTTACGTATATTTTGTATACGATTTACCAATTCACGGGCAATACCCTCACGACGTAACTCTTCGGTAACTGTAACTTCAAGTGCCACAGTCAACTTGCCTTCATTAGCAACCAACCAGCCCGGAATATCTTCACTGATAATTTCCACGTCTGAGACTTCGATAACGGCTTCCTCTCCATTCAGGTTCAAAGTATATTTTCCATTCTTTTCCAGTTCGGAGATTGCTTCCTGCGACATTTCTGCAACGGCAGCAGCTACGGCTTTCATTTGTTTTCCAAATTTCGGCCCCAGTTTCTTAAAGTCACATTTCACTTTCTTTACCAAGACACCGGCCGCACCGTCTACGAACTTGATTTCTTTCACATTCACCTCGTTCATTATCAGGCTTTTCACAGCTTCGATATGTGCTTTCTGCTCTTCGTCCAGCACCGGCACCATGATACATTGTAGCGGTTGACGGACTTTTATATTCACTTTACGACGTAATGCCAATACCATAGAAGTAACGTCCTGTGCCATTTGCATACGGGTTTCCAATTCCTTATTTATCATTTCTTCCTGATATTTAGGGAATTCAGCCAAGTGTACGGATACTACATTATCACGTCCTGTTGCTGTAATCAAATCCGTATACAGACGATCTGCATAGAATGGAGAAATGGGGGCCATTAATTTAGCAACCGTTTCAAGACACGTATATAATGTCTGATAAGCAGACAGTTTATCTTGTGTAAATTCACCTCCCCAGAAACGTTTACGGTTCAGGCGAACATACCAATTGGATAAGTTATCGTTGACAAAGTCGGAAATCAAACGCCCTGCTTTAGTCGGTTCGTATTCGTTATAACAAGTATCTACTTCTTTTATCAGCGTATTCAGTACAGACAAAATCCAACGGTCGATTTCCGGACGTTCTGCCATAGGCACATCAGCTTCTTTATACTCAAATCCGTCTACATTGGCATAAAGTGCAAAGAACGAGTAAGTATTATATAAAGTACCAAAGAACTTACGACGAACTTCTTCCACTCCTTCTACGTCGAACTTCAAATTATCCCACGGAGAAGAATTGGTAATCATGTACCAACGTAACGGATCGGAACCGTACTTTTCAATAGTCGTGAACGGATCGACAGCATTATTAAGGCGTTTGGACATTTTATTACCATTCTTATCGAGTACCAGCCCATTAGAAATAACCGCTTTATAGGATACACTATCAAATACCATAGTAGCAATAGCGTGCAATGTAAAGAACCAACCACGTGTCTGGTCTACTCCTTCAGCGATAAAATCAGCCGGATATACCTGACGGCTATCCAACAGTTCTTTATTTTCGAACGGGTAATGAATCTGCGCATAAGGCATAGCACCCGAGTCGAACCATACGTCGATCAAGTCGGATTCACGTTTCATTGGCTGACCGTCTTTCGATACTAATATAATATCATCTACATAAGGACGGTGGAGGTCAATCTTATCATAATTTTCTTCAGTATATTCGCCGGGTACAAAACCTCTCTCTTTGTAAGGATTGGACTTCATAAATCCGGCAGCTACCGATTTTTCTATTTCATTGTATAATTCTTCTACTGACTCGATACACAATTCACCTGTACCGTCTTCCGTACGCCAGATAGGTAGCGGAGTACCCCAATAACGTGAACGGCTCAGGTTCCAGTCATTCAGATTTTCCAGCCATTTTCCAAAACGTCCCGTTCCGGTAGATTCCGGTTTCCAGTTGATAGTCTTGTTCAGTTCCATCATACGCTCTTTGCAAGCTGTAGAACGGATAAACCAGCTATCCAACGGATAATAAAGTACCGGCTTATCTGTACGCCAGCAGTGCGGATAGTTGTGGACATGCTTTTCTATTTTGAATGCCTGATTGTTTGCTTTCATCATCATAGCCAGAACAATATCCAGAGATTCGGCGGCTTGGGCAGCTTTCTCATCATATTTTCCGTCTATCATAAACACAGGATTGTAGGCGTTTTTCACCCATGCACCTTGATATTCCTTGTATTTTTCTACATCCACACATTCTTTTACAAAATTCTCGTCCAGTTCATTCAACAGGTAGAATTTACCAGTCAGGTCTACCATTGGACGAGTTTCGCCTCTCTTATTAATCATAAAAAGCGACGGTATTCCCGCAGCACGTGCCACGTTTGCGTCGTCTGCACCAAATGTCGGTGCGATATGGACAATTCCCGTACCATCTTCTGTAGTTACATAGTCGCCCGGAATTACACGGAATGCCTTATTACTAGCCTTCCAATCACCGTCTTCTGACACTTCAACCGGTTTTACCCACGGAATCAGTTGCTCATATTCCATGCCAATAAGGTCAGTACCTTTGTATTCGGCGATTACTTTAAATGGAACCAGTTTATCTCCTGCCTTATAGTCTTCCAATTTCAAGTCAGCAGCTTTGGGGTTGAAAAGAGCATTCAACAAAGCCTTTGCCAAAACAACCGTGATAGGTTCTCCGGTATAAGCGTTATAGGATTGCACAGCAACATAATCAATTTTCGGTCCTACACAAAGTGCTGTATTTGAAGGCAATGTCCAAGGAGTAGTTGTCCATGCTATAAAATAGGGAGTTCCCCACTCTGTCATTTCCGGTTTAGGATTCTTCATCTTAAACTGAGCAACCACTGTCGTATCTTTTACGTCACGATAACAACCCGGCTGATTCAATTCGTGCGAACTTAATCCTGTTCCGGCAGCCGGAGAATATGGCTGGATAGTATATCCTTTATATAACAGTCCTTTTTTGTACAACTGCTTCAGCAACCACCACAATGTTTCGATATAACGATTATCATACGTGATATATGGATGTTTCATATCCACCCAATACCCCATTTGATGCGTCAAATCTTCCCATTCTTTGGTGTATTTCATTACGTCTTTACGACAAGCTGCATTGTAGTCGGCCACAGAGATTTTCTTACCAATATCCTCTTTTGTGATGCCTAATGCTTTTTCCACACTAAGTTCCACAGGCAGTCCGTGCGTATCCCAACCGGCTTTACGCTTCACCTGATAACCTTTCATTGTTTTGTAACGGCAGAAAATGTCTTTAATGGTACGAGCCATTACATGGTGAATACCCGGCATTCCATTAGCCGAGGGAGGTCCTTCGAAAAATACAAACGAAGGACAGCCATCACGTTCTGTCATACTCTTGGCGAAAACTTTGTTTTCGTCCCACTTCTTCAGTACATCTTTGTTCACCTGCGAAAGGTCAAACTGCGAATATTCAGTAAATCTCTTACCCATAGCTGTATCTACGATTTTACTATTTACAATTTACAATTTGAGGGGTATCCCCATTTTTAAGGGTGCAAATTTACAAAAACATTTGTTTAGTTGAGCAAAAAGCTAAGACTTTTAATCGGAATCATGTGAAGTTAACGATTATAAATAGCTGTCGGCCTAAACAAAACGGAAATCTCCTTGTTTTAGTGGGAAATAAAAAAGCACTCAATTATGAATTACGGTATCAGTATTTTATTCAGAGCAATCCCTTTGGCGATGGCACTCTTTTGCTTCGGATACGGAGCGTTTATTTATGGTTATGGAGATGCAGGAAACCGGGTCGTAGCAGGTCCTGTCGTGTTTTCACTTGGTATGATATGTATTGCACTGTTTTGTACAGCTGCCACTATTATCCGGCAAATCATACATACCTATAATGAAACAACAAAATACATTTTACCTATTGTAGGATATTTGGCAGCTCTAATCACTGTTATTAGTGGTATCTGTATTTTCAGTAATGCGACCTCTCCTTCCGCCTTTGTCGCAGGTCATGTAATAACCGGTGTAGGATTTATCACGGCTTGCGTAGCTACTGCCGCTACCTCTTCTACCCGATTCTCTTTGATTCCGGAAAACTCTAAAGCAACAGGAAATGAGGTCCCACAAGGAGCGTTTTCTGTGGGTCAGAGACGAGCAATGATCATTCTTGCAATCGTCATATCTATTATTGCATGGGTATGGGCATTCGTTTTATTAGGCAACAGCCACTCTCATCCTGCTTATTTTGTCGCAGGACACGTAATGGTAGGGCTTGCTTGTATTTGTACCAGTCTCATAGCATTGGTGGCTACTATTGCTCGTCAGGTGCGAAATGATTATTCGGAAAAAGAACGGAATAAATGGCCGAAACTAGTTTTATTAATGGGATCTATTTCTTTTGTATGGGGATTATTCGTTATTTTGGCAGATTCGGGGAGTGCAAACGGTACCACCGGATATATCATGCTTGGACTGGGTCTTGTATGTTATAGTATTTCCAGTAAAGTAATTCTGTTGGCAAAGATATGGAGACGGGAATTTAAACTAGCCAACCGCATCCCTATGATTCCGGTATTAACAGCATTGACTTGTTTATTCCTGGCTGCTTTCGTATTCGAACTCGCTACCGTACATGCAGATTATTTCATTCCGGCACGTGTTCTAGTAGGATTAGGGGCTATCTGCTTCACACTATTTTCTATCGTTAGCATACTGGAAAGCGGTACTTCTTCTAAATAAAAATATAGCGTCACTATCCTAAACACATAGTGACGCTATTCGAGATATATGGTGACGCTATTTTAACGGGATAACGTCACTATTTTATTTTTTTAATTTCACTTCATAGACATCATTTCTACGATCTTTCAAATTGCGTACACTACCGTATGTATGTAACGCACTCAATAAATCCAGATCGACATCCGAAACCAATATCATTTCTGTATTCGGAGTCGCTTCCGCTCGTTTTCCGTCTGTCGGAAAAGCAAAATCACACGGAGTAAATACACCCGATTGGGCATACTGAATATCCATATTGTGTACGCGGGGGAGATTTCCCACGCTGCCTGCAATGACAACAAAACATTCATTTTCGATCGCACGCGCCTGAGCACAGACACGAACGCGGGAATAGGCATTTTGTGTATCCGTCAGGAAAGGTACAAACAATATCTGCATTCCTTGATCTGCCATTAGCCGGGAGAGTTCCGGAAACTCTACATCATAGCAAATCAAAACACCAATCTTAGCACAATCTGTATCAAAGGTTTGTAGTAATTTTCCCCCACTCAACCCCCAACTCTTGATTTCATCCGGAGTGACGTGCATTTTTTCATACATTTCGTATGTTCCGTCGCGACGGCAAAGGAATCCTACATTATAAAGCAGCCCGTCTTCTTTCACATAGGGCATACTACCGGTAATAATGTTTATATTATAGCTAATAGCCAGATTTATAAACCGATCACGAATCTCATCGGTATATTTTGCCAATCCGCGAATAGCCTGCGATTCTCCTTTATCATTATACTTCGACATTAAAGGCGCATTAAAGTATTCCGGGAAAAGAACAAAATCACTTTTATAGTCTGATACTGCATCTACAAAAAATTCTACCTGTTCGAACAGATCATCCAGTGTTTTATAACTACGCATCTGCCATTGTACCAAACCTACGCGAACAGTAGTTTTTGGATTGATATATTCTTGTGTAGGAGGTTGATAATAGATATTATCCCACTGTAACAAACAGGCATAATGTTTAGACTCCTCATCATTCGGCAAATAATTAGTCATTACCTTGCGGACATGGAAATCATTTGATAATTGGAACGTAAGCACCGGATCGTAAATATCACGTTGACGTACCCGTTCGATATATTCTTTTGGACGCATCTTGTCAGCATATTTATGATAATTCGGAATACGGCCGCCGAACATAATGGCTTTCAGGTTCAATGTTTCGCATAGTTCTTTGCGATATTCATACATACGTCGCGCCAGACGCAATCCGCGATATCCGGGGTGAATAAATACCTCTATGCCATACAGAATATTCCCCTCAGGATTATGCGTATTAAATGTTTCCTTACCCGTGACTTGTGCATACGTATGGTCATTCTTCACCTTATCATAATCAACAATAATAGAAAGAGCGCAACCTACAATTTTGTCGTCAACCACTGTAACAATCTGTCCTTCCGGAAAAATATTGATTAATTTCTGAATCTGTTTATGGGTCCAGAACACATCGCTACCGTCAGAATAAACACGAGTAAACGATTGGGATAATTGTGCGTAATCTTCTATTTGAAGATTACGTATCTGCACTTTATTAATTTTTATCGGATGTTGTTCCATAACAATACGTGTTT
>OODJ01002229.1_pt1 | contig 13307 bp, 10 predicted proteins | sample 1671611 | NCBI WGS metagenome assembly OODJ01 (sample SAMN06348174, study PRJEB24527) | human gut metagenome | biome: human gut; feature: ankylosing spondylitis patient; material: feces | host: Homo sapiens | place: China | collected 2015-10 | reverse complement strand
TTACTACACGCAAAATTACGATACTATGAGATAATAGATGTATACCAAACAAGAAAGGATGATGCAAATGACCTTTACGAAACTTCCGAAAGCACTCACTGCAGAAGAACTGCTCTCTACACCGCTACCGCCCGTAAAGTGGATTATTCCCAGCCTGCTCCCGGCTGGTCTTGCCTTGTTTGCTGGTCCCAGCAAAGCAGGCAAAAGCTGGCTGACACTATGGCTTTGTCTGCAGGTCGCACAGGGTAAGCCGGTGTGGGGGCGAGAAATTGAGTCGCGCACGGTGCTGTATCTCTCGTTGGAGGACACGCTCAACCGCCTGCAAGACCGCCTGTTCCGGCTTGTGGGCAGCGAGGATACGCCGGAAAAGCTGATTCTGCAGACCGAATGTCCGGGAATTGGACAAGGCTTGGAGGAACAAATTACCAGCTTTCTTTACAACCATTCGGATATCGGGCTGGTAGTCATTGATACCTTGCAGAAAGTCCGTTCCTGCGACCAAAGCGGCAGTATGTACGCCAGTGACTACAAGGACGTTAGTGCGCTGAAATCCCTTGCAGACAAGTACGGCATCTGCATTCTGTTGATCCTTTCATCGGCGGGATTCCGCTTGCCAAAATCCGACCGCTGACGCTGGAGGAGATGTGCGAGGAACTGAGCAAGCGGCCAGGTCGAAATGGCTCTATAAAAGAATGTACCGTGCAGAAGTATCTTGAAACTGTTTCCTCGGTGCTGGAGGACGCCAAGAAAAACGACATTATTCCGTCCAATCCCGCGCACCGTGTCCGCAAGAAATGTGCGGAGAAAGAGAAACAGCACATTCCGCAGAAGTACGAAATGCAGCGACTATTGAAAATTATTATGGACGAACCGATTCTGTACAAAGCCTATTACACCATGGCGATTGCCACCGGGCTGCGGCGCGGTGAGCTGTGTGCCCTGCGCTGGGAGGACATTACTGGACCTTTTGAGTTCACAATCCGCCATTCCCGCAGCTATGTGGTCGGGCAGGGAATTGTAGAAAGTGACACAAAAAATCATAGGGAGCGCATTATCGTAATTCCGGCGCAAGTGTGGGAATTTCTAATGAGCCTGAGGCATTGGCAGACAATTCGCAGCGGAAAGCCGGAGAATAATCAGCCTATTTTTACCGACTTGGACGGCCATGTGCCTAACCCGGACACGTTCACCCGACATCTGCGCAAGTTGTATGCCAAGAATGGCTTCCCAAAGGAGTATCACCTGCACACCCTGCGGCATTATTACGCAACGTACTTGCTGCAGGAGGAAACCAGTAAGCAAGTCGCGGCAGATTTACTGGGCCATGCTGATACGGCATTTCTTGAACGTACCTATTGCCACCCGCAGAATATGGCAAAGCGTGAGGCGGCGAACCTGATGGAGGATTTGCTTTCACCTAAAAATATCTACTATCAGCCCTTCAAATGGGTTCTTAAAGGCAAAAAAGTAGGATAACATACACGGCACCGCCAGAAATGACGGTGCCGTTTTGTCGGTTTCACGATAGGTTGGGGACAAAAGATTGGTGGTTCTGGTGATAGCTTTCTATCGCAGTTGTCGGTATGCTTTGTTGTACCGCAGGTCAATAAAACATACGAAGGAGTGCTGAAAATGGCATCTATCAGAAAACGCGGCAGTAACAGCTACTTAATTGTGGTATCTCGTGGGTATGACTACGAGGGCAACAGGTTGAAATCTGTGCAGAAAACGGTCAAGCCACCCAAGGAGTACACACCCAAACAGGCAGAGAAATGGGTAAAGGAGCAAGCGATTCTATTTGAACGAGAGGTTCAGCATACGCCTGAACCCATCAACCGTAGCATCACGCTGGCAAAGTACATTGAGCATTGGGTGACCGATGTTGGACCGAAGAAGCTGGCTGACTCCACATTCCGACGCGACGAACAGGATATTCGCAGAATCTTGCCAGCACTGGGCAACTACAAGTTGACCGATTTGCAAAAAGAAGTAATCCGTGAGTTTTACGAGGAAATGCGGCACAGCCCGCGTTTGGACGGCAGAGGAAATCTATCCGAGAAGTCAGTCGAAGGTTTACACAACACGCTGTGCGGCATCCTATCGGCGGCTGTGGACGAGGGATACCTTACTCACAATCCCGCATGGAGATGTTACAAACCGAAAGGACAAAAGAAAGAGCGCCCGGTGGCTGACGAGGAAACCGTAAAGAAACTGATTACAGCGTTTGAAGGTCAGAGTATGAAGTACGAAACCTATTTCAAGCTGGTACTTGCAACCGGGCTGCGGCGTGGGGAAGCCTGTGGATTAAAATGGAGTGATATTAACTGGCGCAAGAGGACGATTCATGTACAACGCGGGGTGGTCAAACTTAGTCACCAAGAATCAATTACAAAAGACCCTAAGACGACCAGCGGTGATAGAATGGTATATCTGAGCAAGGAAATGTGCCAGCTGTTGAAAGCGTGGCGGAAAGAGTGCGAGTGGGATAGGCAGCAGACGGCAAATGAAACTGTGGATGAGGATGACTACTTATTCCGCCAGCTTAACGGCAAGCCGATGAACCCTTGCACATTCACTTACAGATTCAAGCTGATTTTGAAAGCCAACAACTTGCCGCTGGATTTGAATGTGCATAGCTTACGGCATACGAACGCCAGCCTGCTGATTGCGCAGGGCGTTGACGTCCGCACGGTGGCTAGTCTGTTAGGACACGCACAGGCAAGTACAACGCTGGATATTTACGCTCACGCATTTGACAAGAACAAGCGTGAGGCACAGCAAAAGCTCGGAAAGGTGATTGGACTATGAGGAACGGAAAGAAAATCAAACTGACCCACGCCAACAAGATTATCCTGATAACTGCTTTGGGCGATTATTACTACCTACAAAGAGCCAATAATACAGGTTGGCAGGAAACTGGTTACATGATACTCAAAGTGGATTCTCCCAATGGGTATAAACCAGTTTTCACCAGTGAGGAAGTCCGCCATGCAAGAAGTGCTGTAAATCAGTTGCGAAACAAGAAAATTCAACAGGGGCAGTACACAGACGCCACCGATGATATGCTGTTGAAACTAGCCGATGTGCCAACTTTCAGGAAAATGTGAATTTACGCAAAATCTATAAAGTAGATCACGTAGAAAAAGACTGCAACAATTGTTGCAGTCTTTTTGGTTAGACATCGGAATCTGCCGTTTGGCCTATGCCTTTTCCTCAGATTACCTCCAATTCAAGCGTTTTGGCCGGCAGGCCTTTTGCTTTCACCGTGACCGTAATCTTTCCGGGGGCATCGCCGCCGCGGACCACGGCCAATGCCTTGCCGTAGTAGGTCGTGTGGGTATCGGAGAAAAAGTTTTCCCCCATGTTAGGACGTGCAGAACCAAGGGCCAGCAGCGTCCCGGCACCGTCAACCTCCACCGTGACCGCAGTATCCTCAGAAGATTTTGTGATGCCATCCGCCCCCGTCAGGTCAATGCTGATGTAGGCCAAATCCTGCGTTTTTGCCTGCAAGGTGCTCCGGTCGGCCACCACACGCAGTTCGGCAGGTCCTGCCGCTGTCTTCATGGAAGTGCGGCTCTGTTCTTTTCCCTCGCCATCGTAGCTGATTGCGGTGATGGTACCGGGCTCATAGACAACGTGTTTAAAGACAGCCTTGTATTCCTTCGTCTTTTTTCTGCCATAGGAATGCCCGTTGACAATGAGTTCCGCCGTTTCGCCGTCAGAGTAGACCGTGACCTTGGTTTTTTTGCCTTCACAGCCGGCCCAGGACCAGCTTGCCACTGCGTCTGTGTCACGCCACATGGATTCGGAGCCGGTTTCCCCTGCGTGGGTATACGGTTCTACGCCGATGCCGGGGGTATGGTCCAGCCCCCAGATCAGCCGATTCCACTGTACCTCGGGGCGAAGCTTTCCGCAAATGTCGATCACGCCGCAGCCGGCGGAGATGATGGGCGCGTCCTGACCGGGATTTTTGAAACTTTTGTAACGGACGGTACCGATGCCCGCCTCCCCCAGATAATCCCAGCCCGTCCACATAAAGTCGCCGATAACATAGGGGAATTTTTTCACCAGTTGCCAGTTATGATACAGGTTCTTGGGCAGGGTCTCGGACCCGACAATGACGCGGTCGGGATGGAGCGTACCGTCCTTCTCGTATCGGGACGCGGCGTAGTTGTAACCGCCAATATCCAGATAAGAGAAGCTCACCTTTGTGGCATCGTCCGCGGCAGGTTTGGCGGCCATTTTTTCAATCATCCCCCCCGCCAGGTTCATCAGCATGTTGAAGAAGGCGCTGGTGGGAACATTGTCCATCGTCTGACTGCCGTTTTGATTCTCTTTCCCATTCTTTTTGTTGCCGTATATGCCGCCGCCCTTGGCCGACATACTGCACAGCATCAGGTTGACCCCCATCGTCACTGCTTTGTCCGGGTCCAGCTTTCGTGCCAGGACTGCCAATTTTTTACAGTACTCCTGTCCTTCGGGCATAGCCAGTTCGGAGATTTCATTTCCGATAGAGTTCATGACCACACTGGGATGATTGTAGTTTTTGATGACCATAGCTGTGAGATCCTGCTGCCACCATGCGCGGAAATCCCGGTCCGCATAGTCGTAGGGGTTTTTATGTACCAGCCAGTTGTCGCAGAATTCATCCATGACATACAGACCCAGCCGGTCACAGGCATCCAACAGCGCCTTGGAGGCAGGGTTGTGGGCGGAACGTATCGCGTTGAAACCTGCCTCCTTGAGCAGACGGACACGGCGGAACTCGGCATCCTCAAAAGAGCATGCGCCCAGAATACCATTGTCGTGGTGGACGCAGGCGCCACGGAACAGCGTTTTCTTGCCGTTTACAAAAAATCCTCTGGTGCTCCAGCTAAGGGTACGGAATCCAAACCAGGCGTCCGCCTCATCCACCATCTCACCATTTTTCAGCAGTTCCGCTCTGCATCGGTACAGTTCGGGATGTTCCGCGTCCCAAAGCCGCGGCTGGGAAACGGGAATGTCCGCCGACGCAGTGCCTTCCTTGACCGCAGCTTCGGCCTGCGCTACCACCTTTTCGCCATCCAGAACAGAGACTCTGACCGTATCACCACCGGTGACCGAAACTTTCACATGAGCCGCATTGTTTCCGGAGGTGGAGACGAGCAGTCCATCCGGGCGGATATGACTCTTATCCCCCAGGAAGAGGTTTACGCTGCGATAAATTCCGCTGCCGGAATACCAACGGGAATTGGGTACCGACGAGTTGTCCGCGATCACTTTGATTTCATTTTCTTCGCCATACTTCAGTTGTGGGTCCAGCACCACAAAGAAGTTGGTATACCCGTACCGCTGTTCAGCCACAAGCGCATCGTTCACGAACACCTGCGCGTTTTGATAAACTGCCTCAAATTCCAGCACAGCGGACTGTGTCCGCCACGTTTCAGGCACAAGAAACCGTTTGACGTAGACATAGGCCCCGCCGGGAAAGTATCCGCACGCTCCCGCTGTTGCCGCATCCTTCGAGCGTTTCTCGTACAGCATGGCATCGTGGGGAAGCGTGACCGGCTGCATAGACGGTTCCTTTCCCACGGCGCCAAATAGCCAACCTCGGTTAAAATCTTTCTTTTTCACTTTCCTGCTCTCCTTAAATATGCGCGAACGCTTCGCTGTTTGTGCAATATACGATATCGTTTCGGCCTGCGATCGATTCAAAAAGCCGCTCCAAAGCATACCAACTGGCGTTTCCCTTGTCGTAGTCCATTTCATAACTGTGTGCCCACAGGAACAACAGCAGATCCTTTTCTCCGGGTTCCTCACATTTGAAACGCTCCACCAGCTTCACGGCATTTTTCAGAATAAGCGAGGAGGAAGGCCGAAAGTTCATCGGATTATCCGGGAACGCAAAGCCGCCGGAGGGAAAGACCACTCTGGCATACTGATACCCCTGCGCCTTCAGATACGCCTGAACAGCCGGCGAGGTTGACCCCTGCGCATAGGCGTGCCCCACGACCGTGGTGCCGAAGATTTTTTCCAGCGCGGCCTTGTCCGCATCCACCGATGCGCGCATTTCATCCTCGCTGACAGCCCCCAGCGGTTCATGCCGGAAGCCATGGGTGGCAATCTCCATTCCCTCATAGACCTGGCACACCTCGTCCGGTGGGATTCGGTTGTGCTGCACATAGGAAAATGGCCACTTGTGCTTTACGCCTTCGGGGCAATCCTGAAAAGAGAAGGTTCCAAGCCCCTTCACCTCGCCGCGGGTGCCAAACAGGCCGGCATTGAGGTTGAAGGTTCCTTTGAGCCCGTATTGCCTCATGAGTTGGATCACCCGTTTGTCCTGCTCCAGTCCATCATCAAAGCTGAGCGTGAAATACTTTTTTCCCATGCCTATGCCTCCCCCGTCAGCTTTTGCAAATCATACGCCTGCGCCAGCAGCATTCCTCCGGCCTGATTCGGGTGCAGGTGATCCCCCTGATGATAACGCTCGTCGGTGAACGAAGGATTCTTCGGATCGCGCAGCAGTGCATCCGCATCAACCATATAATCGAACAGCGCGCTATCTCGGATCCATTCATTGATGCTGACTCTCAGCGCCTCCATCTCCGGGGTATACCCTTTTTTCACAAAACCGCTGCGGGGCGGAAGCGTCTGGGCAATCACCCGGACACCGGCCTTATGAAGCCGATCCACAATATCGGTTACAGCCGAACAATATTGTTCCAGCGAGATGACCGCCCCTGTCTTTTGGGAATAGTAGGCCACATCATTGACCCCCAACGCCAAAATCACGCCGCAGAGTTCTGAAAAGCGGAGTACATCGCGCTCAAAGCGGGACACCCCTTTTTCCCCGTAGGAAACGCCCATCAGACCCGGGATATCATAAAGCAGACAATTCCCGCCGATTCCGGCGTTCATCAGTGCGTAGTCACCGCCATACGCATCGAACAGACGCCTTTGCAACGGTTTTACCCAGCGGTTCAAAGCCGTTATACTGTCCCCGAACGCCACGATGATTTTGGAAGGCTGCCCGGTAAACACCTCGATCTGATCCATCCCGGGAATCGCCTCATAAAGGCTGTACTGTTCCATATACTTTTCCCGCCGGGGTGGGGGCAGTTCCTTGTCCGTCGTATGATTTCCCGGGTAGCTTACCGCATTTTCCTCGATCATATTGCTGTCCATGACCTTGGATGCATAGTAGAGTCTGATTTCCAGTTCTTCCCCCATCGTCACCGGGAGCGTCAACTCATCCGAATAGCAGCTTTCCCCCGCAGGGACTGTGAAAACACAGCTGCCGTCCCGCGTGACGGTATGCATCTCTCCCTGTGCCCACACGGTCAGTCCCCCAATGGTGTAGGGTTTCTTTCCATAGTGGTTGGAGAAACGGATCCGAAGTTTCTCGCCCGAAACCTGGGATATCACAGAATACACCACTGTTTTTTTCTTGCCCGCCAAAAAGCCCATCGCGAAGGCAGGGGCCGCGGCTTGGTGCCAGATTGGTGTCCAGTCCATTGTTATCTCTCCTTATGCCAATGTAATACTCAAGATGTCAAGCGTTCCCTTTCCCTTATACCGGAAATACAGCGGGCAGGAATCCAGGGGGCGCCCACTCTCCAACGCCAGACGTCCGGCATCGAATTTTACTCCGGCGGTTGTCCAGTCGGCTGTCCCGGCAAGGGGAATGGATGCTATGACAGGATCTTTTTCCCCGGGTAAGAGTTCCAGCACGCCGCCTGCGCCGCGAACCGTTACAGCAATGTGGGTGCTTTCAGTCAGATCAAAATATCGGAAACCGGCAATACTGCCATTCTTCATTTTGGAAATATACGCCTTTGGTGCCGCGCTCTCTGTCTCTATGGTCACTTCCCGTTCCGCGGGCTCCGGCGGCTCGTAGTCCGGACCATCCTGGGTGATCTCGGGTCCGTCCATCGGGTTGCGCAGACCAAACATTCCGGCATGGTGCAGGACACAGGCAATGTAGGCCGGATAGGTCCCGATTCCCTTCAAAGGGCCGCCATTCAATCCGCAACTTGTGGACTCCACCATGCGGATGGTCCCGTCCTCACGGATCTCAATGGGCTCAGCTACCGCCTGCCGGTTTCGTTTGGCGCCATTGGTCGTTCGGTGGTCAAATATATACCATTGCCCGTGGACGCATACCATACCGCCGTGGCTGTTTCCCATCGGATATGCCGCATTCATGAGCTTTCTGCCCTCCAGACCGATATCACTTGAGGAATGGATCGGTCCTTTGTGGATAAATCCCTTGTCAGGGAACAGGCTCATCGCGTAATTGAGACCGGTGATGTCCGTGGCCGGATAGACCAGATAATACCACTCACCGATGTGACGGATAGAGGGTCCTTCCCAATAGTTCGGCTTCTTGGGATTAAAATCCGCCGGCATGATGATGGTTGGTTCGCTGATGATGGTCAGCATATCAGAGCTGAGTTCCATCACAAACAGCCCCTTGATCTCGTGGCCGAATTGTCCATTGGATTTCTGCCCGCTGCCCACGTAGAGAAACACCCGCCCGTCATCATCCACCAGAACGGCTGGGTCAAACATAAACCAATCCTCCGGCTTTGAGCCGTAGACTCGCCCGTCCGGGAAGTGAACATCGCCCAAATATTGGTATTTTCCCGCAGGTTTGTCACACACAGCGACCGATGTGATCGATGTATTGGCCACCGAATAGTAAAGGTAGTACCGTCCGTCTGTGCCGCGCACCACATCCGGTGCATAGTAGGACAGGTTCTCTTTATTCCACGGCGTATCTTGCTTTTTGAAGATTACGCCTTCATACCGCCAGTCGGAAAGATCCTCTACCGGGGTCGACCAGCATACGTAATCGCCCTCACAGTATTCCTTGGCACCAAAGAGATCGTGGCTCCCATAAATGTACAGCCGCTGACCAAATACCCTCGGTTCAGCATCCGGGATGTATTCCCAACTGGGAAGATAGGGGTTATAGCATTGCCGCTTCACAGATACTTCCTCCTTCAAAAATACTCAATTTCATGTTATACTATACTCAATTCCATGCTATACTGCCATAAAAAGGGGGGATGCTCGCATGGAACATCTGTTTTTTGACAGCATTGATGAAATGCGGAACCAGACCGGCAGCCATGGTCCGAACTATCTTCGCAACCATACGGCCGAACGGGACTATTTTTCTCCGTTGTCCATTGTAACCAGCATCCAGAAACCTCAGGAGTATCTGTTTTCCAACTATATGGATGCATGGTCCTTTTGCGTTCACACCCCGAACAAACACGAATTCTTTCATGAGACCTACATGCACAAGCATAATTTTTTTGAGCTGATGTATGTGCAGCGGGGTCAAGTCCGGGTGATGATCGAGGGGGCCGAGACCACCTATACGCAGGGGAACCTTTGTCTCCTCAATCGAAACACCATGCATCGAGAAACAGATATGTCGAATGCGGATATCGTTTACATCGGCATCGATGCCTCTCTGCTGACACAGTGGCCCAAATCATTTCCGCCGCCCTTTCAGTACAAAAGCATTCTCAATCAGTTTTTCAGCGACAATCTGTCGGAACGTGCCGACTATAAAAAGGACTATCTGGACTTTACCCTTTTAGGAGCAGATACGATCCCGCAGCTCACCCAGGAATTGATTCGCGCCTTTACGGTCAAGCGGATCGGATACCAGTTTGACGTTTATTCCTCTCTGCTCCGGCTGTTTGCCGCCTTGGAGAATCCTGACATATACAAAGCAACACACATTTCGCTGAGGAACAGTCAAGAACTGCTGACGGCGGAACAGGTCAAGAAACTGATTGAAACTCACCACGGGGCTATCCAGCGGACCAATCTGGCGGAGGCACTTAACTACTCCTGCGAGCATATATCCCGCATCATCAAGACAAACACCGGATACACTCTGAAAGCGTACTGTCAAAAGGTACAGATGGCCGAGGCGGCGCGGCTTCTGAGAACCACAGAGCTGCCGGTCTGCCAGATCGCGGCATCCATGGGCTATGAGAACAGAACGCAATTCTACAAAGTGTTTCGGCGCGAGTACGGCCTCACCCCATTGGAATACCGCCGCCATATTGCGGAGGAATGATCCTTACCCGGCATTGCGGCGATCCAGGCATTCCCGGATTTTTCGGCGCTCATCGTCCTTGATCGGGTATGTCCGCAGGATCAAAGCCGACAATGCGCCGAGGATGGCAGGAACAAGACCCATGATAACGATAAACCAATTGAGCATGGTCGGAATCTGCGACAGTTCCCCCATGTATTCGGAGGTGACGGGATCCACGTTGTAGCCGATTGACATGAGCACAGCGCCAATAATTGCAGCCGAAAGCGCTGCCTGGGCTTTGACAATGAAACCGCCGACAACCATTGTCAAGGCAGAACGATCCTTGCCGGTTTTATAAATGTTGTAGTCCATAATCTCCATTTCCACCATGGATTGCGGGACAAAGTCAGTTCCCACCCCCACTGCCATGATGAACAGGGTAACGAAGAACAGCGCAGGAACCTTCGTAAGCAGACCCGCCATCTGGGTAATAAACAGGACCGCCCCGCCGACAGACTGCACAACCAGAAGGAAACAAGTCATTCTGATCGGGTTGTTCTTAAAGAGTTTCAAGAGCGGACGACCAATAACTGCACCAACCAGCAGCGGTATGAGCATCATCATGGAAGAAATGCCGTTGAGGACACCATACTGCTCCATGTTTGTGACGCCGGTGGTCAAATCCGTGCAGAATCCCCATTTTATGTAATACGCAGGCGTGGCAAAAATAAGGGACCAGATAAAACCGGAAAAGATGCCTTTCAAATAGTAGACCACCATCGGCTTGTTCTCTTTGAACAGAAGAAAGAAGTCCTTAAACTTTACCGGCTCTGCCTCTTCTTCCTGCACACTGTGCTTTTCCTTGACAAGGAACCAGCCAATAAGGGAGAGCACCATCGCTGCACCAACAATAGCAGTGATCAGGATGGCAAATGAGTCGTGATAGTTGCCCACGCGTTCGTTGACCGCAACCAGCACAGCCGTAAAGGCGGACGTAACGACGCCCAGGATCATGGTCCAAACCCGCGGCCCGATAACCAGCTTGGAACGTTCGTTGGGATCATTGGTCATCGTTCGGAACAAAAGATTATCCTTATAAAAGGATGTTCCCACATCAAACAAAAAGTAGAAAACGACAACCCACACAACAACCAGTACGGGCCTGGACGCAAACTCGGACGGGAACGAGTAGAGACATACACAGCCAATGCCGGTCAGCAGTATGCTGAGGAGAAAAAAGGGTTTGTACTTTCCGATTTTGGTTCGTTTTCCGCGATCCATCAAAAATCCCTGAATGGGATCATCCACGGCATCAAAGATCCGCGCAAACAGAAGAAGCGATGTAGCCAAGGTCGCCCCCATAGCGCCCAGCCCGGCGTAGTCGGTCATATACTGCATAAACATACTGGACATAAACACGGTACACAGACCATTTACAGTAGACAGCGCCGTTGCGCCGAAACAGTCTCGCAGCGTAATTGCGTCCGGATTTTTCACACGGACAGACTTGAGCATTATTATCCTCCTTGTCATTTCATCAGTTATTCTCAACCAACAAAGCCCGAATTCGTGCAATTCCAACAATTCAATGATAGATTATTCCTTTGTATTCCACAATGACAAAAGGTCGCCCTTTTTCAATTTATTGTATCATTTTGTTTCTTTGCACCGAAGCGAGAAAGAATAATCACATTTTGTTACAACGCGGTATGTACCTTTCACAAAAATGGTCCACTGCACCGTTTTGCCCGCCGGTACACAGGGCGGCGAGGCCTTACGGGTTATGCGTATTGTATGACACCGCCGCACGTGTACCAGAAATTTGCAGTCTTTACATAGAAGATATCCGATTTGAGAACCCGCCACACATTCGCATAATGGGGAACGGAATGAAAGTGCGGGCCGTTCCCATTTTGCCGGCAACTGCAAAAAACGAAAAAACCCCGCAGCCAATGGGAAATTGGCTACGGGAAATTGAAAACATTCTGAAAACAGCAGGAAAAAGTTGAAAATTCCGCTGAAAAACTGCAAAACGGGGCGGCAGGGGCGGGAAAACGCACACCAAGCCGCCCAACAAAAAAGCCCAGCCGACTTAAAATGGTTGGACATCTCTATAAAACGCACCTGGAAAATCGGTCATCGACTTCGCTGATTTTGTGCGATGCAACAAAGAAAAAAGCCTGTGACATTCTTTATGTCACAGGCTTTTGGTGCGCTGGAAGGGACTCGAACCCCCGGCCTTCTGATTCGTAGTCAGACACTCTATCCAGCTGAGCTACCAGCGCATCTTATTCAGTTCACAGGCGGTTGGCGGAGCGCCTAACCTCAAGTGCTCATTTATTATAGCATACGGCAGCGGAAAGTCAAGGATTTTTTTTGATTTTTCTAAAGAAAACTGGTTTTGAACGATAGTGCGATAAACTATTTTGCAACGAGCCGCACATGGGCGTTGCGGTGCAAAAGGGTGCCGGGCAGGGGATCCTGCGCGGTGATGGTGCCCTCGGTCAGATTGGAGGGGGTCAGAGTGGGCAGCAGCTCCACAATGGCAAGGCGGCGGCGCGCTTCGGCGACCGACATGCCCAGCAGGGACGGCACCTGGCGGAACGGGTCTGGTACGGCACGGGCAACGGTAAGGGTAATACAGTCCCCGGCTTCCAGTGCGGTGCCGGCGGCAGGAGATTGCAGAATAACGGTATCGGCCTGCAGGGTGGGATCGTTGCGGATATAATCGACGGAAACGGTAAAACCGGCGTCCCGCAGGGTCTGGATGGCATCGGAACGGTTCTGGCTTTTCAAATCCGGTACGGTGATGGTGTTTGGCCCTTTGCTGACGGACAGTATGAGTTTTTGCCCCTGTTTGACGGTGCTGCCCGCGGTGGGCTTTTGGGCGATGACGATGCCTTCCGCTTGTGCAGAGTAGCGGGTATCCCACACGATGGAAAGCTGGGCGGCGCTCTGTTCAACTTGGGCCTGCTGCCAGTCCATGCCAGACAAATCGGGGACGATGACTTCCCGCCGGATGGAAAACATGGGGTTGGTGCTTTGGGACAAAATGACAGTGATGGCAATGCCAGCTGCCACAACAGAAAGCAGCGCCAGGCAGGCGAGAACCCGCAGCGGGGTAAGGGAAAGTGAATGGTGAGAAGCAGGCATGGAGGTTACCTCGCTTAATACAGTTTATGGAAAATACATATTGTATAAATGATAATAAAAATACATATGGCAAACAAGAGGGATCCGGCGGAAAACAGGCAGGACCTTTTAC
>OODJ01002227.1_pt1 | contig 13311 bp, 10 predicted proteins | sample 1671611 | NCBI WGS metagenome assembly OODJ01 (sample SAMN06348174, study PRJEB24527) | human gut metagenome | biome: human gut; feature: ankylosing spondylitis patient; material: feces | host: Homo sapiens | place: China | collected 2015-10 | reverse complement strand
TGTCAAGATTCAAATCATCCACAGAGGGCTTATCGTTGCCCGGGTAGATACGAGTGACGTGGTCGAATACGACTTCTGCCATGATATTCATCCTTTCAGAGGCAGGTACGTGCCTCACGATCCGTTGTAAAGGGATTACTGTGCCTTGATCATCAGTCCCTACACTGGCAACATCAAACCGCAGCGTTCTTTTTTCCTTCGGTTCATTGAAGACTCTCTTCGTTGAGCCACGTACTACTATACACGTCCGCTGGAACACGTCAACACGCGCGTCTGAAACGCGGACGTAACATCGACGGGCCTTCAACCGGCATCCCGCAGCCGGCATTATCCTTACTCCGACCTCATCTCAGTCCCCCTCCTCCCATCCATCTCCCGCCTCTCCCCTCCCCAAGTCCTCTCCTCTTTTTGCAAGTCCTCTCCTCTTTTTGCGTTCCTAAGTGCGCGCCGAAACGACGACCGTGCGCACATAGGTACGCAAACAGGGCCATTTGCGTCCGTATGTTCGCGCACTTGTCGTTCCGGCGCGAACTTAGGAACGCAACGGCGCTTCCGGCTCAATCGGCATGCTCGAATATCGGGTGCGCCCCGGCACGCGGTACACCGGCCTGCATCAGCTTCATGACGAACGGCGCGCGCTGGACCACTTCGATGTAATTCGTCCGTATCACAACGCTCACTCCGGCCTCTTTCAGATCCTGTTCGCGCTGCCTTTCGTCACGGACCACCTGCCGAACATCCCGGTTCGACGTCATCTCTGGATCGATGTATTTCTGCATACCGTCAAACTCCAGCACGATGATGCGGCCATCTTCCGTATGCCAGATGAAATCGACCCGGCCCGCCTCCTTGCCGGTCACGCGGCTGTAAAACGTATGCTGCAATTGCGGAGGAACAAACCCTTCTTCTATGGATACAGCCCGGCAGAACGACTCTCCTCCGTTCTCGCTGCGAGCATCCGCATAATGCAGCAGACGAAATACCGGCCCACAATCCACTCGCAGACCATCACAGACGGCGACGATCTCCTCGCGGGTCACGAGCCCCCGGCGCAACGCGGAATCGAACATCGACAGCACGTGCTCGAACGGATACAAGAGCGCGCAGTCCACCAAGGTTCTTGCCGGACTGGTCACACGTACCTCGCCGATACATACATTGTCACGCAATGCCCGTTCGTGGGCGATCCGGTCAGCCAACTTGCTCACCTGACTCCAGGTATTCGACCCGTCCTGCGCTGCTCCATCACCGCGAGGCCGGTACAAACGGACCACACGGCAGTCCTCCCGTATATCGGATCTACGCACCGAGATGCGCCGCAGCCGGTGGTACGACCGACGTGACTTGGTGAATCCGTCAGTCGCGATGTACACGTATGGCTCGTCATGCAGCGTCCATGAGTGCTCGAACCCGTAGATGACCGCCGCGCTCAGTCCGGCGAATACGCGCTCGGGATGCCGTCTCGCCATTTCGCGAATGACATGTGACGCTTGCTCAATGGGATTCAGACCATCCCAGTATTCACGACGCGCGTACACGCTGCGAAATGGCCGCACGACATCGCCGCAACGAGTTCGCCGCAGCATCGCCTGTCGTTCCGCCGGGCTGGACGCGGAACAACATCGCCCGTCCATTTCCGCCCGGTTCATCAGATCGTCTAGATGCTTGTGCTGTCTCATATGTTGATGATGACAATATGGACCGCCGCTGCGCAAGCGAATCCGGGGTATGTGGTCGAAGGCTAGGCGATTGTGGATAACTCGGCGCGTCGCGGCGGCATCAACGGCTGTGACGACACATTTGCGTTCTTAAGTGCGCGCCGAAACGACAAGTGCGCGAACTTAAGAACGCAAACCGGCCCATTTGCGTTTCTAAGTGCGCACAGTCGACGTTCCGGCGCGCACTTAGAAACGCAAACGATATCAGGGGGGGGTAGGGAGTATCGAAGGGGACAGCAGGGGAAGGAGGAATATCAGGGGTAGAGAGAACGGGCACAGGGCGGTGAGTAGGATAGGAGGGTATGAGCGATGCGTTGAATTTGGAGCCCGGAGCGTTGGTCGGCGGCTACACGCTGATGTCGCGGCTGGGATCCGGAGCCATGGGATCGGTCTGGCGCGTGCATGATGACGGTGGCGAGGAATACGCGATGAAGATATTGCGCGATTCGCTCGCCGATGACCGTTCGACGGCGTCCGCGCGCGATCAGATCACGGCACGTGAGCGGTTGCGCCGAGAGGCGATGGCGTTGAAGAAAGTCAATCATCCCGGCGTGTGCGGCATCGTGGACATGGAGTTGGATGATTCGCTGGCGTTCATCGTCACCGAGCTGATCGAGGGCAAAAACCTGCGCGACGACGTCGCCGCGAATGGGCCATACGTCGCCGATGACCTGGAACGACTGGCATCCAAGCTGATGGACGCAGTCAAGGCGGTTCATGCGGCGGGAATCGTGCATCGAGACATCAAGCCGACCAATGTGATGGTTTCGGCGACCGGCCCGGTTCTGGTGGATTTCGGCATCGCCATGGGCGAAGGCGAAAGCCATGTGACGCGCACCGGCCTGGTGATGGGAACGCCGGGGTTCATCGCGCCGGAGATTATCGAGGGAACCGAATCCGATGAGATCACGGACTGGTGGTCCGTGTCGTCGGTGCTGGCATTCGCAGCAACCGGGGAGCCCGTTTTCGGCACCAAGCCGATGATGGCGGTGCTGGAACGCGAGGCGTCCGGCAACGCGAACCTCACAGGTCTTCCCGCCACCACCATGACGGCGTTCCGTGCGGCGCTGAACCCGGATCGCAGCAAGCGCTGCACTCCGGAGCAACTGCTGCAGGCGATCACCGTGGACGCGTTCAACCCCGGCGCCTGGCAGCAGTACGACGATGACGCCGCGCAATCCGGTCAGACGGATGTGATGCGCCCTTTTGACCATACCGGTCTGCGTAACCCGCGTCTGTTATGGCGCCCGCATGAGCCGGCCGAATCAGGTGAGAAGCCGACTGCAGCCGTCACCAAGGCAGGAATGCCAAGGCAAACCGCGATGCCCGGCGTTCGGCCCGCTTTGCAGCGGATCATCGGACAATCGGCGCCCTCACCGTATGCGACGGTTCCGCCGATTCCGAGGCTCCCAAACGCCGGCCAAACCGCTGACGCTGCATCCGCCAGCCTTCGACGGATACCATCAATCGGGACAGGAGCAGATGCCGGAACCTCGGACGGAACCGTACCGCTCCGGGGAGCACCGCTACCGGGAAATATCGCGTCTTCTCAGGCACCCGGCAACGACCGGACGGCGCCGATGTCCCGCCTCACCCCACCTATGCCGCCGACCATGCCGGTCGGCACCGAAGCGACCGAATCGTTGCGCCCACAGCCGACATCGGTTCTGCCCGCCTCCACCATGCCATTCGATTCCACGGTCAGCGTCGGACGAACCATGCCCATGCAACCGCAGCCGACGACGGCCCTACCCACGGACGATGCGGACATGACCGGAGCAACGGCCGTAATCGAGCCGTCATCATCCGCCGACACCGCGGCAACCCTGGCGATGGATGATCCAGTGTGGTCGGGGCGCCAGCAGATCCCCACCATGACCATGCCGCCGCTGAGCCCCCAGCAGATCTTCGCCGACCCTGATGAAGCAACGCCGACGACCGCAATGCAACCCGCACAGCCCACACAGCTCCAGCCAGCCGCGCAATTCCAGCCGTCCATGCAAGCCATGCCGACAGCGCAGGCCATGCCGCCGATGGCCATGAACCCGGCAGACATCAAGCGCCAGACCTATCTGCGTCAAGGCACGCCGCTGCTTGCCGCATGGGCAGCGCCCATAGCCGCAATGGCCGCGAGCATGCCGTTGGCGGCAATGGTCGCAGCCACGTTGCTGTGCTGGCTGCTGCTGACGGTAGGCTATTCGACAGACGCCCAGCTGCAACGCGAATACAGACGCGGCGGCACACACAGCGCCGGCGACACCGCGATGCGCATCATCACGCTGCCATGGCACGCCCTCAGGGGGTTGCCTGCGGCAATAGGGCGCGGTCTGCTCGCCGTCGCGACGCTGGCGCTGGGATCCACCCTCGCGACGCTGATCTTCAGTCTGCCGGTCGTAAACACGCGGTTCGCCATAGGCGGCATCACCATTGTGGTACCCATCATCGCCGCCTCCCCCGTGTCCCCGTCAGGTCTGGCTCTGGCCATCTGCGCGGCGATCAGCTGGATCATCGGTATGCTGGCGCCCGCACCGACCATGCTGCGACTTGGCACCGGCACCCTGCTCGGTCTCAACCGGCCCGCGGGCTCCAGCGGCGCAGGCATGCTCCCCGAATCGTCCGACAACGAAACCACTCCCGCGATATCCACCCAACATTCCGGGCGTGAATTCGCCGTATGGATCGCATGGGCGGTGATTACACTCTCAGCGTGCACGCTGCTCGGTCTCGGACAGGGCATCAACTGGTGGCCGCTGCCCTCCAACGTCGCATAACATCCCCATCCCAGCTGCATGCCGAGCGACGGCAATGCCCGGCTTGTAGCCATTGTCACGTTCCATCATGCGGCAAACGGCGCAACCCGCCGCCGGAAAAGCGAACCCTTCTACTACTATGGGCAACAAACCGGCAGGAAAGGGATAACTGTGGCACAAAAGAATCAGAACGCGAAGCGCAACACCAGGGCAAGCCGTCGCGCCGCCGAAGAGAAGGCGGCGCAGGAGAAGGCGGAGCAAGCGGCCAAGGAGCGCAAGCAGCAAACCATCATCGGCGCGGTGGTCGTCGCCATCATCGTCGTGCTGGTGGCAATCGCCGGCTTCGCCATCTATGGAGCCATTCACAAGAACGACGTGGCGAAGAGCACCACCGAGGAGCAGGCATACCAGCAGCTGCAAAAGGTCGAGACCAAGCCATCGGCGGCCGACGACAAGGGCGGCATCCTCATCTCCAGCGAAGGCTATGGCAAGAAGGTGTCCGGCGCCCCCACCGTCGCCGTGTACATGGATCCGCTGTGCCCCGGCTGCGGCGAGTTCAACCGCCAGACCGATCCCACGCTGATCTCGCTGGTGGACGCGGGCCAGATCAACCTGGAGATCCACCCGATGTCGTTCATGGACGAATACTCGACCGACGAATATTCCAGCCGCGCCACCGGCGCCATCCTGTACATCGCCAGCAATGACGACAACCCCGATCACCTGCTCAAGTTCATCTCGAACATCTACGCCGAGGACTTCCAGCCCGGTGAGGCCAGCGAATACAAGTCGGTCAAGAACAAGGCGCTCAAGCAGCAGGCGATTGACGCCGGCGTACCGCAGTCCGTGGCCGACAAGGCGTTCAACGGCGAATACAGGAAATGGATGGATGCCATCAACCTGTACACCCCGAAGCGCCCCGAACTGTGGCAGGTGTCCGGTTCGAACAAGGGTGTCATGAGCACGCCGACCATCACCATCAACGGCAATTACTGGGATCGCAACCAGCTGTCACTCGCCGGCATGAACAACAAGACCGGCATCATCGCGTCGCTGGGCCTGAAGGAAGACGAAGTCGGCCAGAAGGGCACGATGCCGTCGATCGGCGAATCGGGCAAGCCGATCTCGCTGACGACCGGCGAATGACGAATGACCCGTCATGCCCCGCAAATGAACGATGACACCCACGTAGACCCGTGTCGCGCTGTGATCTTCGACCCCGGCCGGAGGAACCGCAACACGGGTTTGCGACATTCTGAATTGACCAGCGCGGTGAAACTGGTAAGCTGGTCAATCGTTCGATGACACCTGTCCGCATTGTGCGAATGGGGTCCGCCTCCTTAGCTCAGATGGCCAGAGCGGCCGCCTTGTAAGCGGCAGGTCGTCGGTTCGATCCCGACAGGAGGCTCGCGGCACAGCATACCGCGTGTCATGTGCGATGCACGGTCGACATGTAGTAAGCTGTGTTTACATATAGTCTTACCTTGTGTAAGTGCCAGAAGCCTTCCCCCAACTTATGGCTTCTGGAAGGCAGAGCGTCCCCCAATTAGCTCTGCCCACAGGGGGGGGGGCGGGACAATCCCCTTCTCTCCCGCCCCCCCCTTCTTCTTTATCTTGATATATGTGACCACCCCAGTAGCTCCGCGACAGCCCTTCGGGCAGGGCAAAAAAGTACCAAATGTGGGAGTATGGGTGACGGTCGTGCGATGCCCAGCGAAGCATCATCGTGATTGGTTACAATGCTAGCCGTAGCTCATGGAAGGATGACATATGGCCAGGCGGTGGACACCACGACGTTTTGTTCGATTGCGTCGCATTCGGGTGGCGATCTGCGCCGTCGCCGTGGCTCTTGCCTCAACGGTCGCATTCGGCGTCGCCGCACGCAAGACCATCGCACTCAGCATCAACGGCGACACCCAGACCGTCACCACGTATGCCATGAGCGTGACGCGCCTGCTTGAAGAGCGGGGCGTCGACGTCAAATCCCATGATCTGGTGCAATCCACCAGCGGCGACATCCTCAGCAATCATGACGTGGTCACGGTCCGCAGCGCATATCAGACGACCATCAGCATCGACGGACAGCGCGTGCCGTTCTGGACCGTGGCGACCAGCGCCTCCCAGCTGCTCGGGTTTTTCCAGCAGAACGAGAACGAGGCCGCGAAAGTCACCGTGGACATCGACAACATCTACAGCCAGCTCACCGGCGGCCTCGTCATCAACGAGTCCGGCCCGGTGACGGTCATCGCCGTCGGCAAAACGTCGGTCGCGCCGAATGGCAAGCTCCCCGCCGCGTCGATTCTCGATTCCAAAGGCATCAGCCTCAACAAGGAAGACCGCGTCAGTGTCGAGAAGGACGGAGACAAGACCGTGCTGCGCGTTCAGCGCGTCACCCACGGGCAGGAGACGACGACCGTCGCCATTCCCCATGGTTCGCAGACGATTGTTGATAAGTCGTTGGAGCCAGGAACATCCGTGGTCCGCCAACAGGGGGAAGACGGCGAGAAGAAGCAGGTCTATAACGTCACGTATGTCGATGGCATCGCAGAGACTCGAACGCTGATTTCGGAGACGACCACCAAAATCTCCCTCGACACCATCGTCGCCGTAGGCCCGGAGAAGGCCGCCGAACCTTCCGACACCAGCAAGGGGCAAGCCGATAAAGGCAGCGACAACGCCGGCAAGTCGGATGGCAACTCCTCGAACGGCAGCACGTCCGGCGCAAACAAGTCGGATGATACGTCGAACAATGACAAAAACAACGACAAGAACAACGGGAATTCGGGCAACAACGGCAATTCCGGGAACTCAGGGAACTCAGGCAATAGCGGCAACTCGGGAAACTCCGGCAACTCCGGCAACTCCGGCAACTCGGGAAACTCCGGCAACTCCGGCAACTCGGGAAACTCCGGCAACAACGGCGGCAACGACAACTCCGGCAATTCCGGCAGCAGCTCGCAGGGACGCCTATGGCACCCGACCGCCGCGCAGGCCAAAGCCTACGCATCCGGCGCGGCCGCACAGCGCGGCTGGACCAGCTACGACTGGACATGCCTCGACAAGCTGTGGACCCGCGAATCCAGATGGCTGTGGTACGCCGAGAACGCGAAGACCGGCGCCTACGGAATCCCGCAGTCGCTGCCTGCGAGCAAAATGGCCGAGTTCGGCGCAAATTACCGTGACGACGGCGCTGTGCAGATCGACTGGGGGCTGGCGTATATCGCCCGACGGTATGGCAGCCCGTCCAAGGCATGGGAACGCTCCGAGCAAATCGGCTGGTACTGATAGCGAGCGTTATGACTGACATGAATCCATCCCCTGCACCTTCCGGAGCATCCGCAGCCGCCGAGAAACCCGCAGTCGCCGGGCGACTGCTCGGCGCGGCCGACATCCGTCACATAGCAGCCGAAGCCGGCATCAGCCCGACCAAGAAATTCGGCCAGAACTTCGTCATCGATCCCGGAACAGTGCGCCGCATCGTGCGCGAGGCCGCGGTCACCGCCGATACGCGGGTGCTGGAAGTCGGCCCCGGATTGGGGTCGCTGACACTGGCCATCCTGGAAACTGGCGCCACGATGACCGCGGTCGAGATCGACCCGCCGGTCGCGCAACGGCTGCCGCGTACCATCGACACATACATGCCGGATGCGAGGAACCGCCTCACGGTCATCAACAAGGACGCGCTGGCCCTCACGTCGGCGGACCTCCCCGAGTTCAGCGGCGACGAACCGTTCACCCTGGTGGCGAACCTTCCGTACAATGTGGCCACGCCGATCATCCTGACGCTGCTGGAACGCTTCGACATGCTGACGTCCTTCGTGGTGATGGTGCAGAAAGAAGTCGCGGACCGTCTGACCGCCACTCCCGGCTCGAAGATTTACGGCGCGCCCAGCGTGAAGCTGGCGTGGTACGGCTCGTGGGCAACATCGGGCGTCACGTATTCTGGCCAGCGCCGAACGTGGATTCGGCCCTGGCCGCGTTCACCCGTGTCCAGTCGCATGCGGGCCCGCGCGACCCCCAGTTGCGCCAGCTGACGTTCCAGTTGGTCGACGCGGCCTTCAGCCAGCGTCGCAAAACGCTGCATGCCGCACTCAAGCGCATGGTGCCCGATGAAGTGTTCCACACGGCGGGCATCGACCCGACACGCCGCGGCGAGACGCTGACCATCGACGAATTCGCCGCTCTGGCGACGGCGCTGAGGCAATCGCAGCATGAACAGGGGCAGGCATCATCATGAGCGCCACAGCAATGGACAATGTACGGTCAGCGACACCGGGTCAGGTGCGGCGTTCGCCAAGCGTCCCCGCGCATTGGCCCATCCGCCGTCATGTAGCAGCCGCGGAAACGACACCAGCCGGGCCGCTGCACTCGGTGGAGGTCACGGTTCCCGCGAAAACCAATCTGACGTTGCACGTAGGGCCCGCCCATGAGGAATGGGGCGGCCGGCACGCGCTGGACACGATATATTGCGCCATCGGCGTCAACGACGTGGTGACGGCGACCGCCAAGACCCCCGACAGCGGGTTCTCGCTCGAACTGAGCGGCGAGCATCTGGGTGATCTGGCATCGAGCGGCAGCGACATGCGCCGCAACCATGCGGTGCTTGCGTTGTTCGCGATCGCCAGGGCCGCGGGGCAGGAGCCGGACGTGGCGCTGCATGTGGACAAGCACATTCCCGTCGGCGCCGGATTGGGCGGCGGATCCGCCGACGCGGCGGCGACATTGCTCGCCGTGAACACCCTGTGGGGACTGCACTGGCCGATTGAACGGCTGCGTGATATCGCCGCCACGCTCGGCGCCGATATGCCCTTCTGCCTGGAGGGCGGATATGCGCATGGCACCGGTTTCGGCGAGCGGATCATCCCGCTGGAGGATGATTCATCGTGCGTTCAGACGCTGCGAGACCGCGGATTCGCCGGCCAATTGCTGGTGGGAGCGTACCATGCGCAATTGAGCACGCCGAATGTCTACTCGACCTTCGACAAGATGGGCGCGGGAGACGGCGACGACAACCATCTGCAGCGCGCCGCGGTCACCTTGCACCCCCGCAGCGGCGAAGCCATCGAAGCCGCCCTGGCCGCCGGGGCATCCCGGTCATTCGTTTCCGGCTCCGGCCCATCGGTCATCGCGTTCGTACCGGACGATGCCGTCGCCCGCCGCGTTCGCACCGCATGGGAGCAATCCGCCACGGTGGATCGCATCATCGCTGCGCAGGCGCCGGCGAGACCGGTCATGACCGTCCTGCCATCCCTGTCTTATCGCGTCAGACAGTGACGCTAATCTGTGTACCAGTCTCGTAAGAAAAGGACGGACCCATGACTCAGCCTTATGACGAACGCGCGGAACGCAAGCGTTACATTCGCCGCCGCCAGCAGATCGTATTCTCCTGTGTCGGCGCGGTGCTTGCCGTCGCCCTGGTCGTGTCGGCGCTGTTCTATTTCCATGTCGGGGGTCTGGGCATAACGGCCACGTCCGCAGTCAAGCCGAATTACGGCGTGCGCGTGCCCTGCTCGACCAAGGACGCCAACGGCAAGAACCAGACATATTCCAACTATGCGAACGTCAAGGTGCGCGTGCTGAACGGCACCAAATTCGTCGGCTTCGCGAAGGCCGTCAGCACCGCGCTGTCGAACCGCCAGTTCAAGGTCACCGGCTGGGACAATTACAAGGGCAAGAAGGTCGAGCGCACCACAATCTATTTCGGCAAGAACGCCATCAACGAGGCGTACACGCTGAACACGAACTTCACGGACGCGGTGATGGTGATGGATGACCGCGACGACAAGCTGATTGACGTGGTGCTCGGCGCCTCGTTCAACGATCTGGCCAACAAGGACAGCCTGCCGAGCGGCGACACCGCCATCGAAAACTTCGAGGGATGCGTGCCCGTACAGTCAATGGGCACCTTGCCCAAGGCCCTCGATCATGAGAAGGTGGAATGACGGCCAGCATCGTCATGACGGCCTGAAACCCCCGATATTCGGCGGCTGCCTGCCTTACGCGGACAGCCGCCGAACCGTTTCTTGGGCACGTTTACAGCGACGCGTGCCACCGCTTGAGCTCGGCCACCGCGGTGTCATGGTCGACCGGACCGTTATCGAGCCGGTATTCCAGCATGTGCTTGTATGCGCGGCCGACCTCCGGGCCGGGAGCGATGCCGAGGATGGTCATGATCTCATTGCCGTCGATATCCGGCCGGATGGCGTCGAAGTCCTCTTTCTCCTTGAGATCGCGCACGCGCTGCTCCATCTCGTCCATGGCGGACGAGAACACCATCGCCTTGCGACGGTTCTGAGTGGTAGCGTCGGCGCGGGTCAGCCGGTTCAGCCGCTCATACAGCGGACCGGCGTCCTTGACGTAGCGTCGCACGGCGGAATCGGTCCACGGTTCTTCGACATACCCGTGGAACCGCAGATGCAGGTTCACTAACTCGCTGACATCCTCGACGAGATGATGGTCGAACCGCAGCGCCTTGAGCCGTTTGCGCGTCATTTTCGCGCCGACCGCATCGTGATGATGGAAGCTGACCTTGCCGCCGGGCTCGAACCGGCGTGTTTTCGGCTTGCCGATGTCATGGGTCAGCGCGGCCAGGCGAAGCGTCAGGTCGGGAGCGGGCACGGGGCCTTCCGGCCCGGTCTCCAGCGCTATGGCGCGATCGAGCACAATCATCGTGTGCTCGAACACGTCCTTGTGGCGGTGGTGCTCGTCGATTTCCAGCTGCAGGGCGGGAATCTCCGGGAATACGATATCGGCGAGACCTGATTCGACCAGCGCTTCGACACCCGCCCTCGGACGATCGGACAGCAGCAGCTTCGTGAGCTCGTCACGCACCCGTTCAGCGGATACGATGTCGATGCGATCGGTCATGTCGCTGATGGCGGCAGCCGTGTCGGGGGCGATGCTGAACCCGAGCTGTGCGACGAAACGCACGGCACGCATCATGCGCAGCGGGTCGTCGTCGAAGGACTGATACGGATCCACCGGCGTGCGCAATACGCCTTTAGCCAAATCGCTGGCGCCGCCGAACGGGTCCACGAACTCCAGCTGCGGCACGCGCAGCGCCATGGCGTTCACGGTGAAATCACGGCGGGACAGATCGCCTTCGAGCGAATCGCCGTAGCTGACTTCGGGCTTGCGGGATTCGGGATCGTACGTGTCGGACCGGTACGTAGTGATCTCCACCTTGACTTCGGTGCCGTCCTCGCGCCGGCGCATCGCACCCAAAGTGCCGAATTTGCGGCCCATATCCCAGAAACCGTCACGTCCCCAATGACGCAGGATCGGCTCGAACTCGTCGGGATGGGCCGAAGTGCAGAAATCGAGGTCGTGGGAACGCCGGTGCAGCAACAGGTCACGCACGGGGCCGCCCACCAACGCCAGCTCGTACCCGCGAGCCGCGAACAGGTGTCCAAGTTCAATGGCTTCCGGCCAAACTTCGAAATTCACACGAGGCCTTTCCATAAAGTATTACCGCTTTTATGCGTATTCAAGCATACCGTTACCCCACCTGCACACGGTATTGAGTAAGGTGGAAGTCATGATTACGCCCGCAGACCTCGCGCGCATGCTTGCGCATGCTGCGGGCGACCATACCCAAAATCCGCTCGAACCCGATACGTTGCTCTATACGTCCGAGGCTCCGCGCACGCCGAAAACCGTTGTCAGGCCACCGGAACCACGCTTTCCCACACCTGCGATGATGCCGCAGCGACGGGCGGGCGACGGGCCGACCACATTCGCGTCGCTGGACGCTCAGGAGCTCCCGGTGGTGCGCGAATACTCGGCCGGCGGCCTGGTGTTCGACGAGCGCGGCCGTGTGGCCATCATCGCGCGACACTCCCGCAACGGCCATCTCGAATGGTGCCTTCCCAAGGGCCATATCGAAAAGGGCGAGACGCCGCAGCAGACCGCCGTGCGCGAGGTGCACGAGGAGACCGGCATTCTGGGTGAGGTGGTCGAGTCCATTGCCACCATCGACTATTGGTTCACCGGTACCAGCCAGCGCGTGCATAAGCTCGTGCATCATTTCGCGCTGCGCCAGATCGGCGGCGACCTGACGGTGGAGGGCGATCCGGATCATGAAGCCGAAGACGCCATCTGGGTGGATTTCGATGATTTGGATGACGTTCTCAGCTATCCTAATGAACGCAAGATCGCTTGGCTCTACGCAAGGAAAATGAAGCAGGGATGATCGCGAACAGCCCCGAGCACGGTCAGGCCGTGCCATCGTTATCTCACCGAACGACACGCCTATGGCGCTTCTTTACCATCATGTTGCTGACATGCGCGATGCTGTTCGCAGGCCGCATGGTACCGGCCGGCCCGGCACATATGGCGATGGCGGATGACGAGACGGACACGGCCACGCAGACGACCGCCTTGTCGATCACCGAATCGACGCCCGTGGTCACCGACACATCCGGCTACCACATCACCATCAGCATCTCCAATCCCACGTATGCCGCGACGTCACCGGGCCTGGTGACCGTGGCCTACAACCCGTCATATACGTTCGTATCGCGCACTGACATCCAGCATTGGGCGACCGGGGACGTATCAATTCCGGTGCGCACCGTTCTCGGCACGGCCACGGTACCGTCCATCGCGGCGAACAAGAAGGTTTCCGTGAAGATCGACGCGGCGGCCGACAGCGATGCGTTGAAGGCGTTGCAGATGTGGGGGCCGAAACCGCTGCTGGTCACCTATCAGGCGACCCAGGCGACCGACTCTCAATCCACAGGCTCCTCTGACGGGTCATCCGGGTCGGACCGTACCGTCGATCCGAACACCAAGCCGATTCGCCTGCACAGCTTCCTGACCAGATCATCCCAGGGATTGCGCAA
>OODJ01002221.1_pt1 | contig 13335 bp, 8 predicted proteins | sample 1671611 | NCBI WGS metagenome assembly OODJ01 (sample SAMN06348174, study PRJEB24527) | human gut metagenome | biome: human gut; feature: ankylosing spondylitis patient; material: feces | host: Homo sapiens | place: China | collected 2015-10 | reverse complement strand
GTGATCCATATGATGCTTGGTCATATTTTAGTTTCAAAGAGGGAAAGACGGTGAAAACGTTGAAAGTAAAGAGTATGGAAGGGGCTGTGACTGGTGTGTATTACGGGGATTTGAATTCTAATACTCTTATAAAGAATACCGACTCTTTATTGATGGTGATTAATGAAGGCGTCGGTGATACCGTGGTTATTTCTTTTCCTGCTTGTGAAGTTGGTGGAATGAGTGGAACAGAAACAACAAGTGCTAGTTTCTCTTTAAAAGCCATTGCTAAAAAAGAGGGGAATGTATGGCGTATTTCAAGTGAGAAGTCTGTTGTTACGATGGAAAAGGAAGATGAAACTACAACGGATTATTATATGTCGATAAATGGAACAATCGGCACGACGAAAGATGCTGACTTTAGTCTTGCCTTGTATATGAATGTAAAGGCAATGGAAGATGGGGGTATGCAAATGAACATGGGAGGAACTTTTGCCGGAGAATCTACCGGAAAAACTTATGGTGTGGATGGTGATGAAACTTCTTTCGATTGGGATATTGCTTTCCATCGGTATGATATAAAGACGAATGACGGGGCTGCCATCATGTTGCAGACTGCGGATTTGGAAAGTGTTACTTCTGCTAGTGTTACCGGAGAAAGTTTCACTTCAGATGTGGACGGGGAAGTCATGGTGGATATGTCAGGAATGATGAGTGGTTTTGTTGGGTATCAACCCACGAAGGTTAACGAAGTGTTGGCTAAATGGGTAACGGCAACTCCTACCGGATCAATGCCCCCGTATTCTTATGAGATTAATGGTAAAGTGTTTGTTGTGAAAACTGCCAGCGGTGAATATGCAAAATTGCGTTTCACGGATATGTCTGATGCTACGGGTAAGAATGAGGCTGCTACATTTGACTACGAGTTTCCTCTAAAATAATTTTGTTCATGATTTATCAACCGTAAGAGGAACAGACTTTCTCTTACGGTTTTTTCCGTAAAAAAAAGAGTTTTATGAGGCATGATTTGTTGATACTGTTTTTTATTCTTTTGTCGTCAGCATTGATGGCTGATGAGCATACTAATGAGGCTCCTTCTTTTAAAGTGCAGGGGATTGTTACCGATGAGAAGGGCGAGGGATTGCCGGGAGCATCTGTGTGGGTAAAAGGAACGGTGGTCGGGGCCGGGACGAATGCTAAAGGGGAGTTTTCTTTTAAGTTGTCATCGAAGAATAGGTGTGTGTTACGGGTGAGTTTCACGGGATATGAACCGCGAGAGCGGGAAGTGACCCCCGGGGTTGACAGTTTGTATCATTTCGTGTTGGAACCGAGTAATAATGCGTTGAATGAGGTCGTGATCACGGGAACCCGTACGTTGAAACCGTTGAAGGATGTTCCGGTGCTTACCCGCGTGATTTCATCGGAAGATATAGCACAGGTGAATCCATTGGATTTGCAAAGTTTACTGGAATATGAAATGCCGGGCTTACAGTTCGGGCTGGCCCACGGTTCCGGATTGCCGGAATTGAAATTCCAAGGATCTGCCGGGGGATACGTGTTATTTATGATTGATGGAGAACGTGTTGCCGGAGAGGGGTCCAGTAATAATATTGATTATAATTTGATTGATATGGATAATGTGGAACGTATTGAGATTGTCAAGGGCCCAATGTCTACTCTTTACGGTTCTCAAGCGATGGGGGGAGTGGTAAATATTATTACGAAAGATGCGAATCGTCCTTTTACGGGGAACGTTTCTGTGCGTTATGGTAATAATGATGAGAGTAAATATTCTTTGTCTTTGGGGACTAAACAAGGACGTTTTTCTGCATTGACATCTCTTTCCTACCGTAAGCGAGATGCTTATGCCTTAAAAGATAAAGAAGGGCAAATCGAGTATTCGTATTATAAGGATATATATGGGAGAGATTCCGTGGTTGCGGATACTTCGGAGAAAGGAATGTCTAGTGTAAATGGATTCGAGATTTGGCAGGCGAATCAGAAATTGAGTTACACGTTTAACGAAAATTTTCGGATCTCATTGAATGGGGCATATTATAATAATGATGTGTTGGAGTACGTGGAGCAGAAAGAACAGGATCGCTTTTCTAATTACAGTATAAATCCTCGGGTTTATTACGCTATTAATGATTCTCATATACTGGATTTCTCGTATGTGTTTGAGAATTACGAAAAGCGTTACGTTTATACCACTTCATTGCCTTCTAAAAAGGTTTTTGGAGATTTAACCAATACCGTTCGGTTGAATTATACCGGATATATCCATGAAAAACATACCTTGACAGCCGGGATAGAAGTGAATACGCAGAAATTGCAACATTATTGGTTTGATAACGGTTCGGGGAAGAAATTTGATGCTCAGACGTATGTTTTGTATTTGCAGGAGGATTATAAGGTAAGTGATTCGTTTAGTGTGTTGGCTGGGGTTCGTTCGGATTGTCATTCAAAATATGGTTTTCACGCCAGCCCGAAAATTTCGTTGATGTATAAATATGGTGTTTTGACGCTACGCGGTGGTTACGGGATGGGATTTCGTATACCATCTTTGAAAGAATTGCATAGTGAGTATGATATGGGCGGACAGGGATTTTTCATGATATACGGTAACGAAGATTTGGAGCCTGAGATCAGTCACCAGGGAACGTTTTCGGCCGAGGTGACGAAAGGAATTTTTAATGGTTCCGTCTCCGGTTATTATACGAGATTCTTTGACGAGATCGCTTTGGGCTTAACTTCGGACGGGAAAGATCAGCAATATTATAATGCAGATGATGCAACGAGAACGGGGGTTGACGTGATGGCGCAGTTCCGTTTTAAAAGTGGTTTGACCCTAAAAGGTGCTTACGCTTATATTGATGTACATTCAGAAGTGGATGGGTATAATATGGCTAGTGATCGTCCGCATAGTTTGACTTTTACGGCAAATTATTCCAAAACGTTCGGAAAGGTTGGTTTGTCGGTGGCTTTGAACGGGCGGTGGATGTCTTCGGTGGAGACATGGTACAAGAATAGTGCGGGTGGTTACGTGAAAAATGAATATGAGAGCCGGACGTTCTGTTCCTTGAATCTCGGTGCCCGTTTCCCAAAAGGTTTCCGTTTCATCGCAGGTATTGATAACCTGTTTGATTTCAAGGATAAAAATGTGACAGCCGATCAATCGGTGACCCCGCAGAGGGGGATAGGTTTTATCGGGACGTTGTTGGTGAATATTGCAGATTTATTAAAATTATAATCCATTAAAGAGAATACTGATGAGAAAAAAGTGGCTTGCGTTGGGGTGTCTTTTAATTATTGTCTTGTTGGGGATCTGGGCGTACAATGTCTGGTTCGGAACCACCAAGATTGCTTTCGTGAATTTTCAGACGATTACGATGGGAGGTATTGCGAAGGCGAATGACAATTCATTTATTAAATTGCAAGAGGTTCCCGTGGAGGAACTGGATCGGTTGTCCGGTTTTGATATGGTGTTTGTGAATGGCATGGGGCTGCGTGTCGTGGAGGAACAGCGGCAGCAGATACAGAAAGCGGCAGATAAAGGTGTACTCGTGTACACAACAATGGCGACGAATCCGGCGAATAATATATGTACGATTGATTCTGTTGACCAAGTCGCTTTGCGGGGTTATCTGGGGAGTGGTGGAAGACGGAATTACAAGAATATGCTGAACTATATTCGGAAGAATATGGATAAGAAGTTGATGTCCGTGGAAGAGCCGGGAGTCCCGATCGAGAGAGCTTCGGATGTGTTGTATCATGTCGATGTGGATAAGCCGGGAGATGAGCTTGATTTTGTTTCCGTGGAAGAGTACGAGAAGTATTTGAAGAGTAAACAATTATATAAAGAGGGGGCAAAAAAGATTGTGGTGACCGGGCAGATGGCAGATGCCACGGGATTGATTGATACATTGGAGCGAGTGGGGTATAATGTTTACCCGGTTTTGTCTTTACGGCGTCTGCTTGATTTTGTGCGTGAAATTAGCCCGGATGCTATTATCAATATGGCTCATGGCAGGTTGGGGGATGAGGTCGTGAAATATCTGGAGGAACGTAATATCCTATTGTTTGCCCCGTTGACAGTAAATAGTCTGGTAAAAGAATGGGAACAAGATCCGATGGGGATGTCCGGAGGATTTATGTCACAGAGTATCGTTACCCCGGAAATTGACGGGGCCATCCGGACGTCGGCACTCTTTGCCCAGTACGAGGATAAAGAGGGATTGCGTCATTCTTTTGCAGTTCCTTCACGGTTGAAGACATACGTGGAGAATATTCAGAAGACGTTGGCTTTGAAGGAAAAGCCGAATAGCGAGAAACGAGTTGTTATTTACTATTATAAAGGTCCGGGACAAAGTGCCATGAATGCTGCCGGGATGGAAGTGGTCCCCTCGTTGTATAATCTTTTGAAAAAGATGAAGGAAGAGGGATATAAGGTAGAGAATCTTCCGGCAAATTCCAAGGAGTTGGAGAAGATGATCATGGCGGAAGGAGCCGTGTTCGGTACTTACGCGAACGGGGTGATGGATCGTTTCCTGAAAGAGAGTCACCCGCTGCTGATTTCAAAAGAGGAGTACGAGAGTTGGGTGAAACAGGCTTTACGACCGGAAAAATATGCCGAGGTGGTAGCTGCTTTCGGGGAGTTCCCCGGGGAATACATGAGTACTGCCGATGGTAAGTTAGGGGTATCTCGAATACAGTTTGGGAACGTGGTCATTATGCCACAGCCGGCAGCCGGAGGTGGGGATAATGCTTTCCAGATTGTACACGGGACGGATGTTGCACCTCCTCATTCCTACGTGGCCGCTTATTTGTGGATGCAGTACGGGTTCAAGGCGGATGCTATGATTCATTTCGGGACACATGGCAGTTTGGAGTTTACACCCAAAAAACAGGCTGCTTTGTGTGATTTGGATTGGCCTGATCGATTGGTGGGGAGCGTGCCTCATCTTTACATCTATTCTATCGGTAACGTGGGTGAGGGGATGATTGCCAAACGTCGCGGGTATGGCGTGTTGCAATCTTATTTGACTCCCCCGTTTATGGAGAGTAACGTGAGGAGCATTTATCGGAATCTGACGGAAAGAATAAAGATATATAATCAGAAAGCCTACCCGGAGAAAGGTACGGCTGATCCGAGGGAGGTGGAGAAAGCTGCCTTGTCGGTGAAGGAACTGGCTGTTTCCTTGGGAATGCATCGGGAGTTGGGGTTGGATAGCGTATTGAACGTTCCCTACACGGAAGAAGAAATATTGAAGATCGAGAATTTTGCAGACGAGTTGGCGGCAGAGAAGGTTACCGGACAATTGTACACGATGGGAGTTCCATACGAGGCAGCCCGCATTGAATCGTCCGTTTACTCGATGGCAACCGATCCGATAGCTTACGGGTTGTTCGGGTTAGATCGGTTGAGAGGTAAGGCGGACGCTGATGTGTTGAAACGGAAAACTATTTTTACCGAACGTTATCTTGATCCGGCCAAGCAATTGGTGGGGAGACTGTTGAATGGTCAGGAGAAAGTGGATGATGGTTTTATTTGTCAGGTGGCGGGTATTACGAAAGAAGAGCTGGCACAGGCTCGTGAAATCGATCAAAACCGGAATGCTCCTAAAGGGATGATGGCGATGATGATGGCTGCCGCGGCAAAACAACCGGAAGTCATGCCTGTGAAGAAGGAAGAGGGGGAACATCCGATGTCCGGGATGATGAAGAATATGATGAAACAGATGGGTGAGGGGAAGACTCCCGAAGAGCGTTTGGAGATGGCAAAAAAGATGGGAGCACCCGAAGAGGCTTTGGAGAAAATGAAAGCGGCTATGGAAAGGGAAAATGGTGAACAAGGCCCGGATGCGAAGACTGGAGGAATGCAGGGGAACAGGGGGACTGGAGGAAACCCGGATATGAGTGCCATGATGAAGGCGATGATGGGAAAGAAGGCCAAGGAATATTCCAAAGAAGAGGTGAACAAGGCGCTGGCTATTATGGAAGTGGAACGGACGTTGAAAAACGTGAATAATTATAAGCGGGCATTACAGGAAAGTCCGGATGGAGAGTTGCAGTCGTTGATGAACGCATTGAATGGCGGTTACACGGCTCCTTCTCCCGGGGGTGATCCTATCGTGAATCCGAATACTTTGCCGACGGGACGGAATCTTTTTGCTATAAATGCAGAGGAGACACCGACGGAATCAGCTTGGGAAAAAGGGGTACAGTTGGCAAAGAGTACAATCGGGATGTATCAGAAACGGCATAATGGGGAGTTTCCGAAAAAGATCAGTTACACGCTTTGGTCCGGAGAGTTTATTGAAACGGGCGGGGCCACGATTGCCCAAGTGTTGTATATGCTTGGAGTGGAACCTGTGCGGGATGCTTTCGGACGAGTGAGTGATTTGAAATTAATCCCGTCGGCTGATTTGGGGCGTCCGCGTATTGACGTGGTTGTACAGACTTCCGGACAGTTGCGGGATATTGCTGCATCCCGTCTTTTCTTGGTGAATCGGGCCGTGGAGATGGCTGCTGCTGCCAAGAATGACCAATACGAGAATCAAGTGGCGGCCGGGGTACTGGAGGCGGAAAAGACGTTGATTGATAAAGGTATTTCCCCGAAAGATGCTCGTGAGATTTCAACTTTCCGGGTCTTCGGGGGTGCGAATGGTGGTTACGGAACTGGAATACAGGGGATGGTTGATGCCGGAGACCGCTGGGAAGATGAGTCGGAAATTGCAGCCACCTATTTGAATAACATGGGTGCTTATTACGGTAGCGAGAAGAACTGGGAGAAATTCCAACAGTTTGCTTTCGAGGCGGCTCTGACCCGCACGGACGTGGTGGTTCAACCCCGACAGAGTAACACGTGGGGTGCGTTGAGTTTGGATCACGTGTACGAGTTTATGGGAGGCTTGAACCTGACGGTTCGCAACGTGACAGGGAAAGATCCGGATGCTTATCTCAGTGATTATCGGAATCGGAATAACAACAAGATGCAGGAGGTGAAAGAGGCTATCGGCGTGGAGTCGAGAACCACGATTTTCAACCCTTCTTATATCAAGGAGAAAATGAAGGGTGAGGCAACTTCTGCAGCCGTTTTTGCTGAAATTGTCCGTAATACATACGGTTGGAACGTGATGAAACCTTCGGTGATCGATAACGAGATGTGGGATGAGATTTACAATGTGTATGTAAAGGATAAATTTAATCTGGGGGTACAGGATTTCTTTGAGAAACAGAGTCCGGCAGCCTTACAGGAAATTACGGCTGTTATGATGGAGACGGCACGTAAGGGGATGTGGAAGGCAACGGATCAGCAATTGGCCGATTTATCGAATTTACATACGGATTTGATTCAGAAATATAAACCGGCTTGTTCCGGATTTGTATGCGATAATGCCAAATTACGTGATTTTATCGCATCTAAAGCGATTCCTGAGGCTGCCAAGCAATATCAGAATAGCATAAAGAATGTGCGGGAAGTTGCGGCAGATCAGTCTAAAGGTGTCGTGATGAAGAAGGATGAAATTACTTCCGAGACACAAAAACACACGAATAAGGTGAATACCGTTTGGATTGTTGTCGGTGTTGTTGTAATCTTGGGTGGTTTGGCAGTTTTGATGCGTAAAAGACGTAGAAACAGAATGTAACAATGGATACAATTGTATTGATATTAATATTGTTGACAGCATTTAATTTTTTGTTGAAACAAACCTTTTGGAAACCAGTAGCGGTGGGAGCCGCTGCTGGTATTGCCACTATATTTGTGATCCTGCTGTGGCCTTATGCTATTGAACAATCAAAAACACAAATTGCTGATTGGTTGTCAGACAATCAATTGATGTTGGATACTTCCGTTGTGTTGACTTTGGAGATTGTTGTGCAGATGGCATTCTGCCTGTTGGCAGTTCATGTGGCAAATTATTCTCCGGTGAAGAATCGTATGATGGTGGCTTATCGCTTGTTGTATTGGTTTCCGGGAGTGTTGATTATTCCGGTTTTATTCTTTGGTTTGACACAGGCTATATTCTCTTTTCCAGGGGTTTCATTTAAATTGATTGCTTGGTTGTTTGGTTTGTTTGTTTTCGTGGTCATTCCTTTTGGAAGATGGTTGATCAGGTGGTTGTTGCCGGAAGAAGACTTGCGTTTGGAATTGTTTTTCCTGACAAATGCTTTGGTTGCTATCTTAGGAATTATTGCCACGGTAAACGGGAGGACGGCAGTGGAGGGAGTAGGCGATGTGGATTGGTCTGCATTGACCGGTTGTGTTGTGTTATTTTTAGTGGGAGCTATTGCAGGGTGGATGGTATATGTAATTAAAAGAAAACTAACTTTTAAATTGAGAAGATAATGAATACTATTTCTGATATCATGTTTTGGATTTCAACGGGATTGTTAGTGCCTGTTATAGTGTTGTTGATTTTGTTGTTTTTTCGTTCCCTTTTACTGGTAGGGAGTTTCTTTGGTCAATATGTTTCTATTCGCAAGACGGATAAGCTGATCCGGGAACAGATGGAGACGTTGTACGTGAATAACGTGGATCATTTTGCAGAGAAATTACCGGAAAAGAGTAACTCTTTGGTAGTGATGTTTATGAAACGGATCTTGGCGGAGCAGCAGAATAAAGCACAAGTTCAACGTTTGTTGGCTAATTTCGAGATTGCGGCGGATAAGGATTTGGCTATATCTAAAACGTTGACCAAGTTAGGACCGATTTTAGGTTTGATGGGTACCTTGATCCCGATGGGACCTGCTTTAGTCGGTTTGTCCACGGGAGATATTGCTTCTATGGCTTATAATATGCAGGTTGCTTTTGCCACGACGGTGATCGGGTTGGTGGCTGGCGCGATCGGTTTCTTGACTCAGCAGGTGAAGCAACGTTGGTATTTGCAGGACATGACTAACTTGGAGTGTCTCGTGGAAGTGTTGAATGAAAATGAGAAGAGATGAAACGTAATCTGTTAAAGAAAGAAGAGGATAATGACCCGATTAGTGCGGTGTCTAATCTTTTTGATGTGGCGATGGTGTTTGCCGTGGCTCTGATGGTGGCATTGGTGACAAGGTATAATATGACAGAGATGCTCTCGACAGAGGATTTCACGATGGTGAAGAATCCGGGAAAGGAGAACATGGAGATCATTACTAAGGAAGGCGAAAAGATCAACCGGTACACTCCTTCCGAAGATCAGAACCAGTCGGGGAAACGAGGGAAGAAGGTGGGGATTGCGTATGAACTTGAAAATGGTGAAATTATTTATGTTCCGGAATAGAAAGAAAGCGTAAAACACTATATTTGTCGTGGAATTAAAAGAAAGTGCCTGTGTCCACGAGTTTAGTTTTAACGGTTTTGCTGGCTTATTTTTTATTGTTGATCCTGGTTGGCTTTGTGACAACCAGGAAAGTCAATAGTGAGATGTTTTTTACAGCGAACCGGAATTCCCCTTGGTATCTGGTGGCTTTCGGGATGATCGGTACAACACTTTCCGGGGTGACGTTTATCTCTATTCCCGGAGAAGTCGGTAATACGCATTGGACTTATTTGACCTTGGTTTTCGGTAATTGCGTGGGGTATATCGTGATTGCACTCGTGCTTTTACCTTTGTTTTACAGGCAAAACCTAGTTTCTATTTATTCCTGGTTGGGAACTCGTTTCGGGGAGAAGGCCCGGTTGACGGGTTCTTTCTTTTTTATCGTGTCGCAATTGGTGGGGGCGTCTTTCCGGTTATTCTTGGTCGTCGGTGTGTTACAACTGGCTTTCTTTGATGCCATAGGCGTACCTTTTTGGTTGACCGTGTTAATCACGATTGTCTTCGTGTGGATTTATACCGTGCGGGGTGGAATTAAGACGATCGTTTGGACCGATACGTTACAAACCGTGTTTATTCTGATCTCTGTCGGGCTGACAATCGTGGTGGTAAATAAGGCTCTGGATTTCAATTTTTCTTCGGCTATTGCGGCTATAAAAGAGAGTCCTCTTTCGAGGGTGTTTGATTTTGACTGGCGGTCGGGACAGAATACGGTGAAACAGTTTTTGGCAGGCGTGGCGATCACGGTTTGCCTGAATGGGTTGGATCAGAATATGATGCAGAAAAATTTGACTTGTCGTTCCTTGCGGGATTGTAAGACAAATATGTTTTCATTTTCTTTTTTATTCTTGGTGACGAACGTGTTGTTCTTGATGCTGGGGGCCTTGCTTTATATATATGCCGAAAGAGAAGGTATCGTGCTGCCCGGTAAGTCTGATGACGTGTTTCCCTTCCTTTCCTTGAATTATTTCGGGGCTACGGCTGGTTTGTTCTTCCTGTTGGGAATAACTGCTGCGGCCTATTCTTCGGTTGATTCGTCATTAACTGCTTTGACGACCTCTTTCTGTATTGATTTTCTGAAAATAGATCCGGGAAATAAGGAGGAGAAGAAAAAGCGAATCGGGGTGCATATTATGTTTTCGTTACTGATGATTTTCGTGGTTGTACTCTTCCGGGAACTGAATAATTCGAGTGTAATATCGTCTCTTTTTAAAGCGGTAGGTTATACGTATGGGCCTCTCTTGGGGCTTTTCACGTTTGGTTTGACTACAAAGTATCAGGTACGGGAAAAGTATCTGCCTTGGGTATGTTTGCTTTCACCGGTGGTTTCTTACGTGGTCAATTGTTACTCGGAACAACTTCTTTTCGGGTATAAATTCGGTTTCGAGATACTCCTACTTAATGGATTCCTTTGTTATCTTGGGTTGTTATTTATCCGGGCCAAGCGTCATAAATTAGTCCCGGTGAATACTCTCAAGGTGTAACCGATACCGAAACTGATAGCTGCCATTTCAAGGAATCGTCTTTTAAAATTTTCGCTTTTCACGATGGCGTCATAATGGTTGAAGATTGCAATGATGTAGGCGATTCCGGTATGGATAGATGCTTTTATGGCATTATTTTGTACAGAAAAACGTGTGTAATATGTTTTTGTGTTCGAAAAATAGCTATCTTTACATTATGAATAATCCATTACGACGATTAGGGAATATACCTGTAACGGTTTCTGCATTGGAATCTCTTTTCCCTCATATCAAGAGAGGAAATCAAAAAGTCAGGTTACTTGAGCGAGATAAGCAAATCATTCGTCTCAAAAGAGGGCTTTACGTGTGCAATCCGGAGATAACAGGTAAGATTTTATCAACAGAATTGATTGCCAATCATCTTTATGCACCTTCGTATGTTTCTATGTCATCGGCCCTGCGTTATTACGGCTTGATACCGGAAACGGTGTACACGAAGCAATCAATGACTCTGAAACATTCTAGGGATTTTGATACACCTTTGGGGAGGTTTGAATATACGAATATCTCAAGAGAGGCGTTTCCAGTAGGCTTGACTAGTATGAAAAAAGAAGATTATGCTTTTGTAATGGCGACTCCCGAAAAGGCATTGTGTGATTTGATAGCAAACTCACCCAAAGTAAATCTCCGTTATCTGAAGGATGCTGAAATTTATTTGGAAGAGGATATTCGGATGGAACTGGAGGAATTCAAACAGATGAACGCTGAAATATTTGAGGAATATATGAAGGTCGGTAAAAAGGCCGAGTCGATACGAACATTGCTAAAATTGATGAGGAAATGAAAAATGATATTTACGACAATATGCTTTCTGCATACGATTTATCTACCGAACAACAGAAACGGAATGCCATTTTTGAGGTAAACCAGCAGATGATACTTGCTGGGCTTTATAATGGTGGCTTTTTTGATGTTGCAACTTTTTACGGGGGTACTTGCCTTCGGATTTTTCATGGTCTTCAGCGTTTTAGTGAAGATATGGATTTTTCCCTTCTTGCTCCTGATGATAAGTTTGATTTCACAAAATACTTTCAACCTATAATAGATGAGTTCGCTATTGTGGGAAGAGACGTGGAAATTAAAAAGAAAGACAAAAAGAATTTTGGAAAAGTAGAGTCTGCCTTTTTGAAAGATAATACGGATGTTTATGATATTTCTTTTCAGACGGATAAATCTATAAAAATAAAGATTGAGGTTGATACCCAACCTCCTTTGAAGTTTAGAACTGAGCAGAAACTTCTTTTGCAACCTCATTCTTTTATGACACGTTGTTTCGTTCTTCCTGATTTATTTGCCGGAAAAATGCATGCATTGGTTTACCGGGCATGGAAAAATCGGGTGAAAGGTCGTGATTGGTATGATTTTGAATGGTATGTCCGTCACAATATACCTCTAGGCTTTACGCATCTTGCCGAGCGTACTTTCTTGTTTAATAATGAAAAGATAGAGCATGATGCTTTTATTACTCAATTGAAGGACAGGTTGGTTTCGGTAAATATCAATCAGGTAAAAAGTGATGTGTTGCCTTTCGTCAAGAATCCCAAAGAATTGGATATTTGGTCAAATGATTATTTCGTCCAGTTGGCGGATATGGTGAAATTTGAATAAAGACATGTTATTATTTATTGATGTGGTGGAACCTCAATAAGTAATACCCGAGATTTCTCGGTTGCCTTGAATTCCACATCTTCCGTGTCGTACACGCCGATCCCGTCTCGTCGCCTGAGTTCGATGTCTTTAATCATGATACTTCCTTCAATAATAAAGATATACACGCCTAGGCTCTCCTTTGATTTCATCTTGTAGAGTTGTAAAGAATCCTTGTCCAAGTCGGCAATCGAGAACCAAGCTTGTTGATAAATCCATAATCCTTTACCATTACCGGGATAAGGAGATACGATCTCGCTGATTTCATTCTTGCGGATTAGATCGGAAATCACGGCGTTCTCATACCGTGGCGCTACGTTTTGCTTGTTCGGGAATACCCAGATTTGCAGGAATTCACTAGGCCGATCGTCATTTCGATTGTATTCACTATGCATTATGCCTGTTCCGGCACTCATCACTTGAATTTCACCTTCTTTGATCGTGTCCTTGTGTTTCAGGCTGTCTTGATGTTCCAAGTCGCCTTTCAAAGGTATGGAGATCACTTCCATGTTTTTGTGAGGATGAAGGTCAAAACCCGTTCCTCCTTCTATCCAGTCGTCATTAAGTACGCGCAATGCCCCGAAATGAATTCGTTGTGGATTGTAGTAATCTGCGAAACTAAAGGTGTGATGGGTTTTTAACCATCCGTGGTCGAAGAAACCGCGACTCTCGGCTTTATGTAGTATTGTTTTCATAGTCTTTTTTATTTTGTGTGCATAATTATTATATACGGAAAAATGATATAAAGGTTATAAACGGGATCTTTCAATTTTTTGTTTACCAAAAAGACATATTATTCTATTGTAAAGTGATCGGTAAAAGGCTCTGAAAAGTTATTTACGCTTACAATTTGCGAGGTAATATAAAATATATATAAG
>OODJ01002220.1_pt1 | contig 13335 bp, 14 predicted proteins | sample 1671611 | NCBI WGS metagenome assembly OODJ01 (sample SAMN06348174, study PRJEB24527) | human gut metagenome | biome: human gut; feature: ankylosing spondylitis patient; material: feces | host: Homo sapiens | place: China | collected 2015-10 | reverse complement strand
GCAGCAAATGTCAAGAAGAATTTTTCAAAATATAAAACTTTTTCGTTGATGCTCACACCGGCTGCAATTCCATGCTTGAGAACACCTCGGTCAGCATGCTATCATAGGCAGTACCGGCCCCTTCCGGCACGCTGACAGTCAGCGCATAGCAGTACGCGCCGTCAGAGATCACCTTGCAGCGGTACATGCGTCCGCCCTCGTCAGAAGCCGCGTACCACGCGAACTGCCAGACAGGCCGTTCCTTCCCGCCGCTCTTATAGACATGCAGCGCAGACGCGTCGAAGCCCGACAGCCGCCGGACGATCGCAGCAGCGGGTGCAGCATCCAGAATTTCCGTTGTAATCTCGTATCCGCCGCCCGGCTGCGTATAGATCTGTCGCGCACCGCGCTCAGCAAAGACCTCCTCGGCCGCATCCTGCGGCAGTGAGATGCAGATCGCATAGGCCGCGCCGCCGCTTGTTTGCACGCAGCCACCGTCCACCGTCTCCCATACCGTCTGTGCCGAGCAGGCGCACAACAGCGCACTCAGCGCCGCCATCCAACCAATCAGAATTCGTTTCATCACCAAATCGCCTCCAATAGAAAGGAACGTCCCATGCTTGTTTTCCTGCTTCTAATGAATGCGTCCGGCTTTGCAATTATGCTGCTGGATAAAAATCTTGCCCGCCGTCACCGCCGCCGGATCCCGGAGGCGCTGCTGCTGGCGTTTGCGGCATGCTTCGGCAGCCTCGGCGTGCTGGCGGGCATGTATCTCTGCCGCCACAAGACGAGAAAACCGCTCTTTACGGTCACAGTCCCGCTGCTGCTTCTGGCGCAGTGCACGATTTTATATTTCCTGTTTCGCTGATTACTGGCGCAGCTTGCGCTTGTTGCCCTTGCTGTCAACAATATAGGTATTGTCAAGCTGCTGGCGCAGATCGCCCACGACGGAGTCAATATACGCCCGGCGCAGCACAGCGCGCTCTTCATTCTCCTCCGGCGTGAGACCGACAGTCTTGGCCTTGTGCGCCAATTCGTTGATGCGGTCAATATCTTCTTTTTTCATAGAGCATGCTCCTTACAGAAATCTTGTAATCTCAACGCCGATGCGTCCCTTTTTCGTATTGCTGCCGATGGTATCCAGCCGAATCTTGCCAAGCCCCCGGACGGTGATCACATCACCCTCTGTCGTCTGCTTGTCGCCCTTTACGCATGGCGTGTAATTAAGTTCGCATTTTCCGGCGCTGATATAGTCCGCGGCCTTGCCGCGGCTGATGGAAAAGCCGGAGGAGACAATGCCGTCGAGCCGCAGAGAGGGCACGGTATCTCGGACCATTTTAGTCTTCTGTTCCGGCACGGAGACGTCTGTGAGCGCGATCTGCTCCACATGCAGCTTCGTGCGGCCGGCGGACAGAAAATTTTGCAGCAGATACGGCAAAACCTCGCGCGTAACGAGAAAGTCGCAGCGCCCCTCTGCTACATAAATATCCCCTACCGTTTCGCGCTTGACGCCGCAGCCCATCAGTGCGCCGAGAAAGTCCCGGTGCGTGAGCGTATCACCCTCAAAATAGACCGCGCGGGCGGCGGCAATGGGGCCATCCTCGCTCTCCAGCCAGCTTTCGTCCAGATACTCCGGCAGATAGCAGCAGATCTCGCGTTCAGCCAGCGGCGGTCCGCCGTAGAACCGAATCTCCTGCCCGCGCAGCAGTTCGGCAGCGAGCATCTGCTCCCGCTTAGACAAGAAGCCCGTTGCGGCCGGGATATTGCGCGCGGCGGCATTCGTCATGCGCTCATAGATCTTGGCCAGCAGCATTTCGTCTTCCTTCGTCTGCGCCATGCGCGCGATCTGTTCGCGTTTGTCCATCGTTCCGCCTCCTTCCGGTCTGTATTGTATCAGCCTCGCGGAAAAAATGCAATCCCATCCGGTTTTTCAGTCTGTTTTCATTACAGTTCTGTTACAAACAGCCCGTGTTGCTTGCAATCCTCCCGGCTGCCGCCTATACTGGATATAAGTATTATTGGAAGGGGGCTCCGCCTTGAAAAAAATGCTTTGCGCGCTGCTTGCGGCCGTTCTGACGCTTACGCTCATGCTGCCGTGCGCGGCAGCCGACTTTGCAGGCTTCACCGACCAACAGGAGATCAAAAACAACAACGCCGTGCGGATGCTCTACGACCTCGGCCTCATCTCCGGCTATGCAGACGGCAGTTTCGGCCCGCAGAACCCCATTCGCCGCGAAGAGGTCGCCAAGCTGATGGCGCTTTTGTGCGAAGCTGAGCCGCAGGCGCAGAACGCGTCTGCCCCGTTCTACGATGTCTCCACGTCGTGGGCTGCAGAGTATATTGCTTACTGCGCCGAGCAGGATATCATCGTTGGCAGCAACGGGCGCTTCCGCCCGGCAGACCATGTGACAATCCGCGAACTTGCAAAGATGCTGCTCGTCATTCTCGGAGAGGACGCCTCGCGCTATGTTGGCGCAGACTGGGCACAGAACGTTGACGAGGATGCGTTCACAAAGGGCATTTATGCCGGTGTCTCTGACAGCTACGATTCCGCCGCCACGCGCGATACTGCATGCCTTCTCATCTACAATGCCATGCTCTGCCCCAAGATTGCCGATGCTGCGCTGGAGGGAGAGCAGCGCTATGTGCTCGACAGCCTGATGAATCCCATGTCGTATCTCGAGATCCGCTTCGGCCTGACGCGCTACACCGCCACGCTGACAGGCAACGAGTGTGCCGATCTGACAAGCGCAGGCAATCCGCTCCCCGCCGGGACGAGCAAGCTTGCCGGTCACAAGGCGTTTGACATTTCCACAGATCTCAGTCTCCTCGGCCGGAACGTCGATATCTATGTGAAGGACGGCAGGGTTTTCGGTATCCCCTGCTATGCAGTTGACGAGATTTATTATACCTTTACCGACGCGTCCCAGCTGAAGGAGATCTGCGCCGGCGGCGGCTTCCGCCTGACGGAGCAGACTGCATATTACTATAATTACACGCCTTCGAGCAAGGATATCTTGAACACACTGTCTGCGAACGACAAGATCACCGTGATTGACCACGACGGCGACAACGCATTTGACGTTGTCCTCGTCACGACAAGTTATCCGGCAACGGTCACGTCCGTCTCTCCCCTGATGGTTGACGTCGATGGCAAGAGCCAGACCGTCCGCGCTTTCAGCAGCACCGACGTGTTCACCGTCGGCGAGGAGGTCTATTACAGTCTAATCTGCGGAAACGGATATATTCGTAGACTCAGCTGACAAGTTCAAAACAGTTCAGAAGCCGTCCGCAGCTGCGGACGGCTTCTTCTATTCTTCTTAGTAATTCTCTGCGCGAAGTTCAAAATAACTCTGTGGGTGATTGCAAGCGGGACAGACCTCGGGCGCCTTTACGCCGACGGCGATGTGGCCGCAGTTGCGGCATTCCCAGACCTTGACCTCGCTCTTTTCAAAGACCTGCGCCGTCTCCACATTGTGCAGCAGGGCGCGGTAGCGCTCCTCATGGTGCTTTTCGATCTCTGCAACGAGACGGAAGCGCTGCGCCAGTTCCGGGAATCCCTCTTCCTCGGCAGTCTTGGCAAAGTCCTGATACATGTCGGTCCATTCGTAATTTTCGCCGGCGGCAGCGGCAGCCAGGTTGGCCTTTGTGTCGCCGATGCCGGACAATTCCTTGAGCCAAAGCTTCGCATGCTCCTTTTCGTTTTCCGCCGTCTTCAGGAACAGCGCTGCCATCTGCTCATAGCCCTCTTTTTTTGCGACGGACGCAAAAAAGGTGTACTGATTTCTCGCCTGCGACTCGCCCGCAAATGCTGCGCGCAGATTTGCTTCGGTTTTTGTGCCTGCATATTTGTTCATGATCCCGTCTCCTTTTTTAAGAATTCCTGTTGTCATATCATTCCTTGTTTGACCAAAACTATTCTATCACATTCTTGTTAATTTTGCAAACGTTTCTTATTATTATTTTATGGTGCCGTACCTATCTATGGTCATAGAAAAGCCGAAATTCAAAAACAGCCTCAGACTCCAAAGCGGATCTGAGGCTGTTTACAGTTACCGTTCTTCGCGGAAGTACGGGATGCCAAGGGACTGAGGCGGCTGGTCTTCCTTCTTCTTGCGCATGGAAACCATAAGCAGAACGAGGATCGTGACCACATACGGGAGCATCTTGAACAGTTCCAGCGTGCTTCTGGACAGGCCGGGGATGTAGTTATATGCCCAATAAAGAACGCCGAACAGATACGAACCCCAGATCGCACGCAGAGATTTCCACGTTGCGAAGATGACCAGCGCAACAGCCAGCCAGCCGAGGGCTTCGATCGTACCCTGGTTCTCCCAGGTGCCCTTGATGTAGTTCATGACATAGTATGTGCCGCCGAGGCCGGAGATGCCCGCGCCGATGCAGGTGGCGAGGTACTTATACTTGGTGACGTTGATACCGGCGGCGTCAGCCGTGGCGGTATTTTCGCCGATGGCGCGCAGGCTCAGACCTGTGCGGGTCTTCGTCAGGAAGAACCAGATCGCAACGGCGAGGATGATCGCCACATAGGTGAGGAAGCCATAGGAGAACAGGAGCGTTCCCAGGCGGAAGCTGCCGGTGAAGCCGTCAAAGAAGTTGACGAGGGAGAGCGAATAATTACGGAATGCCTGCGAGGTCACGGCCACGGAAACCTGGCCGACACCGCCGGCAAGTTTATTTAAGCTGCCGCCGAAGAAGTTGCCGACGCCGGAGCCGAGGATCGTCAGAGTCAGGCCCGTGACGTTCTGGTTCGTGCGCAGCGAAATGGTCAGGAAGCTGTAGATGAGTCCGCCCAGCGCGGAAGCGAGGAACGACGCGACAAGGCACATGATGACGCACAGCGCCGCGTTCGGTTCGATTCCTGCGTTGACGCAGTAGACGTTTTCATACATGAACGTGGACGTCAGACCAGCGATGCCGCCGAAATACATAATGCCGGGAACGCCGAGGTTGAGGTTGCCGGACTTCTCCGTGATGATCTCGCCGAGCGCGCCGAACATGATAACCGTGCCGAACACGATGGCGGAGTGCAGAAGGTCAGGGAATTTCAGCAAAAAATCTAACATATTCAACTCCTCCTTACTTGTGCTTCGAGCCGGTCTTGACCTGATAGTTGATGAAGAACTCGCTGCCGAGGATGAAGAACAGAATAACGCCGGAGATGATCTGCGAGACGTATTCGTTCAGACCGAAGTCGGAAGCGATCTGCACCGCGCCCTTGTCGAGGAACGACAGCAGCGCCGAGATCAGGATCATGACAAACGGGTTCATCTTGGCCAGCCATGCGACGATGATCGCGGTGAAGCCGCGGCCGCCGGCAGTTGAGGTCGAGAGCGTATGGCTGACAGCGGAGACGGCGAGGAAGCCTGCGAAGCCGCACAGCGCGCCGGACAGGGCCATGGTGCGCACATAGATGCGCGGGACGCGGATACCGGCATAGCGCGCGGTATTCTCCGAGTCGCCGACGACGGCGATCTCATAGCCGTGCTTGGTGTACTTCAGATAGAGATACACAAGCGCCGCGAGGACGAGCACGATGATGACTGTCCACATGAAGTCCTTGTTATAGCCATCAGAGAACATGTTGCCGATCCAGCCGACGTACTTGACATCGCCCTTGGAGTTGATGGTGCCGATGGAGTTCGATCCTGGAGGGTTCTCCCACTTGGAGACGGCAAACGAGGTCAGCTGAATGGCAATGTAGTTCATCATCAGCGTGAACAGCGTCTCGTTCGTGTTCCACTTGGCCTTGAAGAAGCCGGGGATCAGGCCCCAGATGCCGCCTGCGACGATGGCGCTGATGGCCATGCACAAAAACAGCATCACGGTGTTCATCTTGCCTGCGAAGTTGATCATCCAGAACGCGGTTGCAATGCCGCCGACGAGCATCTGGCCCTCCGCGCCGACGTTCCAGAAGCGCATCTTGAACGCAGGCGCGAGGCCGATGGCGATACAGGTCAGGATCATGCAGTCACGGATGGTGAACCACATGCGCTTGCTGGTGCCAAACGCGCCGGAGGCGAGGGAAACATAAACCTTCAGGGGGTTCATTTTGACAATGGCATAAATAATGATGCCGTCTACGATCAGAGCCAGCAGAATGGCGATAGCGCGGATTGACCATGCCTTACTGCGGGAAATTGTGTCTCGTTTGGAGATGTGCATATTCTTTTAACCTCCGATCTTCGTCATCATCAGGCCGACGGCATCCTTCGTGGTCTTGCGGCCGTCAACGATGCCGGAAACCTTGCCGCCGCACAGAACGAGAATGCGGTCGCACAGTTCCAGCAAAACGTCCAGATCCTCACCGACGTAAATGACGGCGACACCCTTCATTTTCTGCTCGGTCAGCAGATTGTAGATGACGTAGGATGTGTTGATGTCCAGACCGCGCACGGCGTAGGCCGTCATAAGGACCGCCGGGTTCTGCGCAATCTCACGGCCGACAAGCACCTTCTGCACGTTGCCGCCGGAAAGACGGCGGATAGGGGTACGGCCGATATCCGGGGTAACGACCTCAAGATCGTCCACAATCTTCTGCGACAGGTCGCGCGGGAATTTGCGGTCGGTCAGCGGGCCTTTGCCTCGCCGATAGGTGCGGAGCATGATGTTCTGAATGATGTTCATGCCGCCGACAAGGCCCATGCCGAACCGGTCCTCGGGGACGAAGGACAGCAGGAGGCCCTTGCGGATGATATCGAGCGGGTCCATGCCGTTGAGCAGACATTCGGTCCCGTCGGGCTCGATGTATGTAATTTTGCTGCCGTCCTCCAGCTTCTGCAGGCCGGAAATGGACTCAAGCAGTTCCTTCTGGCCGGAACCGGCGATGCCCGCAATACCGAGAATCTCGCCGCCCATGGCGGTGAATGTCACGTCGTCGAGCATCTTGACGCCTTCCTTGTTCTTGACGGTCAAGTGCTCGACTCTCAAGCGCTCGGTCTGATTTTCGTTCAGCGGACGGTCAATGTTCAGGGAAACGGCTCGGCCGACCATCATGTCGGTCAGCGACTGCTGCGAGGCGGTAGCGGTATCGGTGTCGCCGATGTATTCGCCCTTGCGCAGAACGGCCACGCGGTCGGAAACGGCGAGCACCTCGTGCAGCTTGTGCGTGATGATGATGATCGCCTTGCCGTCCTTTTTCATGTTGCGCATGACAGTAAAGAGTTTTTCAGTCTCCTGCGGGGTCAAAACAGCGGTTGGCTCGTCAAGGATCAGGATATCCGCGCCGCGGTAGAGTACCTTGACGATCTCAACGGTCTGCTTCTGCGAGACGGACATCTCGTAGATCTTCTGATTCGGGTCGATGTCGAAGCCGTAGCGGTCGGCGATCTCGCGCACGGCCTTTGCAACGGCGTTCTTGTCCATCTTGCCCTTGTCGCCGGGCAGGCCCAGAATGATATTCTCGGCAGCCGTAAAGACATCGACGAGTTTGAAGTGCTGGTGGATCATGCCGATGTGCAGATCAAACGCGTCCTTCGGGGAGCGGATCTCCACTTCCTTCCCATCCACGAAGATCTGGCCTTCGTCCGGATAGTAGATGCCGGAGAGCATGTTCATAAGCGTGGTCTTGCCGCTGCCGTTTTCGCCCAACAGGGACAGGATCTCACCCTTATGCAGCTCCAGACTGATCGATTTGTTTGCCACGACCTGTCCGAAGCGCTTGGTGATGTTTCTCAGTTCGATTGCGTTTGCCAAGCAAGTCATCCTTTCTGTCTTGGAATTCGCTCCGCCGTTTTGCAAAAACGCCGGACTGCGGCGTTTTTGGCGAGTACGCGGAAAGCCTGTCTCTTCAACATTGAACGGAATTGAAGAAAACAGGAGAATCTCAGTTAAAAACTAAAATTATTCTATCATTTTGTGAAGAGATTGTAAATACGCTTTCTACAAAAAATACAAAAAAATATAGCGTGCCTAACAAATTTTTAGTCAGCATGCAAAACTTTTATGAAGTAAAGAGGCGCGGGTGCCGTAGACAGCTTCGCCGTTGACCTTGAGCCATGCACCGAGCTCCAGCAGCGGCTTTTTCTGCATTTCGGGGATCGTGCCGTCCGCCATGGGGCCGACGTTCAGCAGCATGTTGCCGTTTTTGCTGACAACGTCCATCAGCGTGAACAGCATGGTCTTGGCGCTCATCATAGTCATCATGGGGATGACCTGCAGTTCCTGATGCACCATGCGGACACCTATCTGGTTCTTGGCCTCGTCGATGCTTACATAGCTGTGCTCCCTGCCGCCGAAGATGACGGTGCCGCTGCTGGGCTGCAGCGCACCGGAGATGATGTTGCAGAGCGTGCTCTTGCCGGCGCCGTTTTCACCGGCCAGCACGTAGACCTTGCCCGGCTCGATCGTCATGTCAATGCCTTCGAGGACTTTGACCGGGCCAAAGGACTTGCTGATGCCTTTGAGTTCCAGAATTGTATTCAACGCGCACTTCCTCCTTATAGGTCGTTCACCAGCGACACGCAGGTGAACGACCGCTGAACACTAGATTTCTTTAAAAGCCGTCACAGCCGGGGCTTACGGCTTGTAAGGAGCGAGCGCCTCGTATTCCTTATCCTGCTGTGCGATGAAATCAGCGACAGTTTCAGGTGTCACGACGATTCCGGGCAGTCCGATGTCACCAAGGGATTCACCCTCTGGGCAGTTCAGGCAGATGACCTCGCCGTTGATCTCATCCAGACTCTCGAGGTACTTGATCGCCTCTTCGGCGGCCTGTGTGCCGAGAACATAGTTGTCACTGCCAACACGGGCGCTGAAATCAAAGCCGTCAACCATAGAGTCATATGTGATAACGGGGATGCCAGCTTCGCCGAGCGCCTGATAGTCGGCCATGAACATCGGCGTACCGATGACGATGCAGGCGTCATACTTGATGGTGATGACCTGGGAGATCTTTTCGGACAGCTCCACAAGATCGTTCGTGGTCAGAACGTCGAGCTGAATCCCGGCCTCTTCGGCAGACTTCTTTGCACCGGCGCCGATGTAAACGAAATAGTCAAAGTTCGTACCGGAAAGAACAAGCGCAACCTTCTTGCCGCTCAAATCAGTCGCAGCGGCAGGATCGGCACTGGTTTCAGTCGTGGCAGATGTGGTGGGCGTCGCTGGAGTCACCTGTTCTGTCTTGGGCGCGGCGGTGCAGCCAGCCAAACAGCCGAACGCGAGTGCCGCAATCAGGGCAATCGTAAGAACATGAACAAAGCTTTTTTCATTTTTCTTCCTCCTGGATTTTGAAATTTGGTATTGGCAGTTTGGAACGCCATCGAGTCAAAACGCGGCGAAATGATCCGTTTATGAATCAGCAAAAGAAGCCCGCGGAGCCATTAAGATGCTGCACCGGATCCGGAATTCGGAAAACGAAACGATTCGTTTTGCGCATAACGAAAAAGGCGCTGTTCCTGAGAAGATACGCAAAAAGCAACTGATAGGAGCAGCGCCAGAATCTGGCGGTCGTTCCAATAAAACCATTATATATACAGTCAATCGGCTCTTTTTACAAAAAATAATATACGAAATTAGATAATTCGACAGAACAGGAGCTGGTCAAAACAGACAATACCCGGCCAAGGGAGCGCACAGAAAACAAAGCGAAGGCAGGAAAACAAAGACAAAACGATTCGCTTATTTTTGCCAGAAAAGTTGCGAAAACGGTAAACAAATAGGCCTCCCCTTACCACGCAGAGCGTGGCAAGGGGAGGCTTTGGGGCAGCTTTGTTCGTTTGTCAGTCTTATGCCTCCATCCGCGCGCGGATGGCTTTCAAAAACGCTTCGCTCGTGACCGGTAGGGGGCGTTCGCCCTCGACGAGTCCGGCGAGGTCGCCGGTCATGACGCCGGAGCGGATCGTGTCAAGGCTGGCCCGCTCAAGCTTGTCCGCAAAGGACGCAAGCGCCGGAAGCCCATCCAGCTGTCCGCGCTTTCTCAGCGCGCCCGTCCATGCAAAAATCGTCGCCATCGGGTTAGTCGAGGTCTGTTCGCCCTTGAGGTAGCGGTAATAGTGCTTCGTGACCGTGCCGTGCGCAGCCTCGTATTCCGTCGTGCCGTCCGGTGCAACGAGGACGGAGGTCATCATGGCAAGCGAGCCGAAGGCCGTGGACACCATATCGCTCATCACGTCGCCGTCATAGTTCTTGCAGGCCCAGATGAAGCCGCCCTCGCTCCGGATCACACGGGCGACCGCGTCGTCGATCAGCGTGTAGAAATACCGCAGGCCCAGCGCTTCAAACTGTACTTTGTAGGACTTTTCATATTCCTCTTCAAAAATGCGCTTGAACGCGCCGTCGTAGACTTTTGCGATGGTGTCCTTGGTGGAGAACCAAAGATCCTGCTTCGTATCAATAGCATATTGGAAGCAGGCCCGCGCAAACGAGCGGATGCTGCTTTCCTTGTTGTGTTCACCCTGGAAGACGGCGGGGCCGTCGGTTTCCTGGACAAGAACGGTCTGCTCTTTGCCGGATGCACCCTTGAAGGTCATGGTGCATTCGCCGGGCTCATCCGTCTCGAAACTTACGGACTTATACACATCGCCGTAGGCATGGCGGGCAATGGTGATGGGCTTTTTCCATGTGCGCACGACCGGCTTGATGGAGTCCAGCAGAATGGGCGCGCGGAAGACCGTGCCGTCCAGAATCGAACGGATGGTCCCGTTCGGGCTTTTCCACATCTCGGTCAGCTGCGGATATTCGACCATCCGCTGCGCATTCGGCGTGATCGTCGCGCATTTGACGGCCACACCGTATTTCCGCGTGGCCAGCGCCGCGTCGACGGTGACCTGATCCTTCGTCTCGTTGCGGTGCAGCAGGCCAAGGTCATAATACTCGGTCTTCAGCTCGACGAACGGGCAGATCAGCTCGTCCTTGATCATCTTCCAGAGGACTCTGGTCATTTCGTCGCCGTCCATCTCGACGAGCGGCGTTTTCATTTGAATTTTTTCCATATTGGCTCCTTATCCGCGCTTGGCGTAGTAATTCATCAGACAGCCGTCAAGCAGAATCTCCTGCTCGTCCATCGTCAGGCCCTTCACATGCAGCAAAATCTCCGTTTTTTCGCCATTCTGCCGCAGGACTGCCGCAGGGAAGTCCTCGCAGCCTGCCTCCAGCCGCTTCCGCACGTCCGGCACGAAGACACAGTCGCCCGGCTGATGATCAAACGGCGTATCCGCATCCAGCGTGAACGGCAGCATGCCCCAGTTGATGCAGTTGCTGCGGTAGCGCTTGGTGGCAAATTCATAGCAGATATTTGCAAGCCCGCCCAGGACCTTTTGGCAGGACGCAGCCTGCTCCCGCGCAGAGCCGTCGCCGGGCTTGTTGGCAAAGACACAGGAGCCAAGCTGTGTAACGCTCAGAAGTGTGTCCGCATCGCCGAAGCGCGCCAGCGCAGCGCGCAGCGTCTCTGATGCACAGCCGGATCTCCGTTTGGATTCTTCCTCGGCAATTTTCTTCGCGCGCGGCACATAATCCGGCACACGGCGCGAAAGCGTGAACTCCGCCAGCCGCAGCGGATTCGAGCGATAGGACGACGTTTCGCCGGACGGAATCAGTTCATCCGTTGTGGTCACAGGGTCATGAATGACAGCAGCAAGTTCCAGAAGAAGATGTTCGCCCAGTTCGTACATTCTGGGCCAGTCGGTGATGTTCGGACCCATGATGAGTTTTGTTTCCGGCTGCGGATGGCCAAAGCCGTTGTAAACACGGCGGGCATAAACCGTCTTGTCAAACTGGTAGGGATGGCGTTCCGGGGTATAGTCCAACTCATCCGCCGGGGTGATGCGTCCGCCGTTTCTGGCTGTTGCCGCAATGGAGCGCGCGTCCATCAGGCACACGCCCGCGAACTGCCCCTCGCCGGGCTTTGAGCCTTCGCGGTTCGGGAAGTTGCGCGTCGTGTGGCGAAGAGACAGGCCGTTATTGGCAGGCACGTCCCCCGCACCGAAGCACGGGCCGCAAAAGCTGGGCTTGATGATTGTGCCCGTCTCGAGAAGTACCTCCGTCACGCCCATGCGCGTGAGCGCAAGGCTCACCGGGACGGACGTGGGATAAACGCTCATCGAGAAATAGCTGTCGCCGACCGATCCGCCGCGCAGGATCTGCGCCGCCTCGTCGATATTATCAAACATACCGCCCGCACAGCCCGCAATAATCCCCTGATCAGCCCAGACGCCGCCGTCGTGGATTTTGTCCAGAAGATGCACGTTGGCCTTCGGCCAGCGCTTCTTTGCCTCGGCCTCCACGCCCGCGAGAAGTTCCTTCGCGTTTGCGAGAAATTCACGGATCGTGTACGCGTTCGCCGGATGGAATGGCAGAGCGATCATCGGCTCGATCTGGCCGAGGTCCAACTCGATCATGCGGTCATAATACGCGCCCTCGCCGGGGGAAAGCTTTTGGTACGCCTCGGGACGGCCGTGAATTTCAAAAAACCGCTTTGTCTCCTCGTCCGTCTCCCAGATGGAAGACAGGCAGGTCGTTTCAGTCGTCATGACGTCGATGCCGTTGCGGAAGTCAATGGGCAGATTTGCAATGCCGGGGCCCGCGAATTCGAGCACGCGGTTTTTGACAAAGCCGTTTGCGAACGTCGCCTTGATCAGTGCAACCGCCGCATCATGCGGGCCGACGCCGCGGCCACCCGGCAGATGATGGCCGACGAGCGGCGGCAGTACGAGCTCTCGCGCGACACGATCGAGGCCATCAACGTGCGCTGCCACGACATCCGCCACCAGGTGCGCGCCCTTTCCGGCGCGACGGGGGGCGGCGAGGAGTTCATGCGCGGCCTCGACGGCCTCATCTCCATCTACGACTCCGGGGTGCAGACCTCCAACGCCGCGCTCGACGTCATCCTCACTGAGAAGAGCCTGCTCTGCCACGGCAAGAGGATCGAGCTCACCTGCTCCGCGGACGGCAGCGCGCTCTCCTTCATGAGCGAGCAGGACATCTACTCGCTCTTTGGCAACGCGCTCGACAACGCGATCGAGGCGGCGGACGACATCTCCGACCCCGAGCGCCGCCTCATTGACGTGAGCGTTCGCCGCATGGGGCAGATGGCTGTCATCCAAGTGCGCAACTTCTTCGAAGGCGAGCTCAGGAGAGAGGGAGGGTCGCTCGGAAGCACCAAGGGCGGCGGCCTACACGGCTATGGCACCAAGTCCATGCGGCTCGTGGCCGAGCGCTATGGAGGGTCAATCACCTTCGACGCGCGCGACGGGCTCTTCCGCGTCCACGTACTGCTTCCCATTCCCGACTGAGCGGCCCGTCCTTCTTGCCCACTCCCACGCGGCGGAGTGCCCAAACTTCTGTATCCATTTACTTTGTCTGTCGTATTCGTTCCCTTATATGCATTATATGAATTGAGCG
>OODJ01002216.1_pt1 | contig 13347 bp, 9 predicted proteins | sample 1671611 | NCBI WGS metagenome assembly OODJ01 (sample SAMN06348174, study PRJEB24527) | human gut metagenome | biome: human gut; feature: ankylosing spondylitis patient; material: feces | host: Homo sapiens | place: China | collected 2015-10 | reverse complement strand
CAGCTGCCGCACCTCGCTCGCCGTATCGGCACTTAGAATTATGCGGTATTGCCTTTGATAATTATAGCTAAAATGATTGAAAGCCGCATCTTAATATGATAAAATGTAAATATTTATATGACATAAAGAGGAAAGAAAAAAGCTGGTTTTGCCCTGTGGGGAAAAGGCCTTTGCGGGCTTGCAGGCAAAACGGCATTGCGGTAGCTTTGCCGCAAAATACTGGTGCTGCCTTATCAACGGGGCGCAGTGGTATGCAGGCCGGCGGGCCTGGGATATGAAGAAAACTTGGAAGAAAAGGGAAACAGGGTATGATTACAAAGCGCGAAAAGCTGCAGTATGTCTATGTCTTTTTAACAGACCTTGCAGCTCTGGCCGCCAGTGTGATTCTGGCATGGCTGATCGTTGGCGGCATTATGGGGCAGCTGCTGCCTTACAGTGTTCTGGATTGGGTTCAGGCGCTGGTTTTGCTGGTGCTGGCCTATACCGTTACATTTTTCTGTTTTGACCAGACGGAAAACATTGTCAAGCGTACCCGCGGGCAGGAAGCCAAACTTTCCATCAAGTCCAACCTGCTGATGATGGTGATCTATTCTGCTTTTCTGACGCTGTCCAAAGCGGTTTTGCAGGATTCCCGCTATTTTCTGGTGGGGGTCGTGTCGCTTAACCTCTTCTTGCTCCCGGCGGCCCATGGCCTGCTCAAAAAGCTGCTGGTAAAAGCCCCTGACAGTCTCCAGAACGAAACGCTGGTTGGCATTGTTACCACCGGTGACCATGCAGGCAAGATGATCCGTGAGATCAGCAACGACTGGTCCCGCCGTGTGTGCGGTGTGGCCCTGCTGGAAGCCACGGGGGATGCAATCGGTACCAAGGTGGAGAATATTGAGATAAAAGCCAATTATGATACCTTTATGAACTGGCTGCGCCGCGCCGCTTTGGATGAAGTGTATATCGATGTTCCGATGGACAGCGGCGAATCCTTTATCCCGTACCTGGAAGAGATGGAAAGCATGGGCCTGACCGTGCATTTCCACATGCCGCTGCTGGACCGCATCGAGGAAAGCTGCTGCAACGAGACCAGCTCCGCCCGCCTGTGCCGCGATCTGGGCCGCTGCGCTGGCGGCAACCTGGTTACCATGGCTACCATTGAACCCAAGCTGCGGGACCAGATCCTGAAGCGCCTGATGGATATTTTGGGCAGCCTGGTGGGCTGCATCATCAGCATCCCCATCATTGCCATTACAGCCATCCCCCTGAAACTGGAAAGCCCCGGCCCGCTCTTCTTTAAGCAGAAGCGAGTGGGCCGCAATGGCCGTGTTTTCTACATCCATAAGCTGCGCAGCATGTATATGGATGCCGAGGAACGCAAAAAGAGCCTGATGGCCCAGAACGAAATGAACGGCCTGATGTTCAAAATGCAGGATGACCCCCGCATTACCAAGGTGGGTAAGTTTATCCGCAAAACAAGCATTGACGAACTGCCGCAGTTCTTTGATGTTCTGCGCGGAGATATGAGCCTTGTCGGCACCCGCCCGCCCACGCTGGACGAGTATAAACAGTACGAAAGCCACCACAAGCGCCGCCTTTCCATGAACCCGGGCATCACTGGCCTGTGGCAGGTCAGCGGCCGCAGCGATATTGAGGATTTTGAGGACGTTGTCAAACTGGACGTTCAATACATTGATAACTGGAGCCTGTGGGGCGATATAAAAATCCTCTTCAAGACCGTATGGGTCGTCTTTGCCGGCCGGGGGGCAAAGTAAATCGTTAAGTGCGTGGAATGAGAACCTAAAATATAAAAACATCAATCCGGAACCCATTCTTTCAACACAATAAGCGGAGCAGGGAACTGCTCCACTTTTTTTACAACAAAAACGCAGGAGGTACTTTGATTATGGCTGCAACGCAAAACAGGGATATGGGGAGCGGCAGCATTCCCAAGCTGCTGGCTCAGCTGGCACTGCCCGCTGTGGTGGCGCAGGTGGTAAACCTGCTGTATAACATTGTGGACCGCATCTATATCGGCCATATGCCGGAGGTCGGCGCATCCGCGCTGACGGGCGTTGGCCTGTTTACCCCCATTTTGATGCTGATTACTGCGTTTGCCATGCTGTGCGGCTCCGGCGGCGCGCCCCGCGCGGCCATTGCCATGGGCCGCGGCGATGACGATGCCGCCGAAAAGATCATGGGCAACTGCTTTACGCTGCTGCTGATTCTGGCGGCTGTGCTGACCGTTGTGTTTTATTTCGCCGCGCCGTCCCTGCTGGTGCTGTTCGGTGCCAGCGAAAAAACGCTGCCTTATGCGCTGGATTACGCCCGCATCTATATCATCGGCACCATTTTTGTGCTCATCGTTATGGGCATGAACCCCTTTGTCACCACCCAGGGCTTTGCCACGTTCAGCATGATGACCACCGTGATCGGCGCTGTGTGCAACATCATCCTGGACCCCATCCTGATTTTTGCCCTCAATATGGGGGTGCGCGGTGCCGCCACGGCGACTGTCATCAGCCAGGCGGTGGGCGCGGTGTGGGTGCTGCGCTTTTTGACCGGCAGCCGCACCAGGCTGCGCCTGAGCGTGAAAAACATGCCGCTGGTGGGAAAAGTCATCGGCCCCTGCCTTGGGCTGGGCGTTTCCACCTTTGTGATGATTGCCACCGAAAGTATCCTTTCCATCAGCTTCAACTCCAGCCTGGCACGCTATGGCGGCGATATCGCCGTCGGCGCCATGACCATCATCACCAGCGCCACCCAGCTGCTCAGCATGCCGGTGCAGGGACTTTGCCAGGGCGCACAGCCCATCATGAGCTTTAACTTTGGCGCGGGCAAGGGTGACCGCGTCAAACAGGCGTTTCGGTTACAGTTCATCATCTGCGTGGCATATGCAGCCGCGTTCTGGGCCGCCTGTATGCTGGTGCCCCAGATGTTTGCGAGCATCTTCTCCACCGATCCGGAACTGGTGCGGTACACGGCCTGGGCCATGCGCGTTTACATGGCGGGTATTTTCTCCACCGGGTTCCAGGTCTCCTGCCAGCAGAGTTTTGTGGCGCTGGGCCAAGCCAAGATCAGTCTGTTCATGGCCTGCCTGCGCAAGCTGATTTTGCTGATTCCCCTGATCTTTATCCTGCCCCTGATTTTGCAGGACAAGGTTTTTGCTGTCTTTTTGGCCGAGCCGGTCAGCGATATCATCGCGGCAACCGTAACCTGCAGCGCATTCTTTATCCGCTTTAACAAGATTCTGGCCACCAGCCAGAAAAAGGCGTAAGAATTTGTGGGATACCCGTCTCCCTGTAGTGTATTTTATAATGGGCAATCAACATTTGCCGTGCCTCCCACCCCGTAGGGGCGCACTCTGCACCCGCCAACCTAAAAGGATAACGATTTTACCCAAAGGCATGTGCCGGAATCCCGCACATGTCTTTTTGTTTGCATCATAGCAAACTTTTTACCCGGCGCACCAAATTTGCTCAGTTGCCTTGCCTGCCGCTGGCGAACAAATTTCCGCCAAAACTCAGCATTTGGCGCGTAAACGGCCAAACAAGGTGCGCGTTCCCCCGAAACTGTATCCGATAAAAAAAGCAAATTACGCACAGCCAACCTCAAACCCGGCGGGGCAGGGGATGGCAAACGGCGGATTTGGTGTTATAATTTCCGTGGAGTAAGAACGCTGGAAAGCCAGCGGAAAGGAACCGACCATGAAAGGCAAATGGATGAAAATAGTACGGCAGTATACGATCATCACGCTCGGCATCAGCATGATGGCGGTGGGGGTGTATTTCTTCAAATTTCCCAACAACTTTGTCTTTGGCGGTGTGACCGGCGCGGCGGCACTGGTTGCCAAGCTGACCCCGATTTCGGCCAGTGAGTTTTCCGCCGTGGTCAATATGTTGATGCTGCTTCTGGGCCTGATTTTTTTGGGCAAAGAGTTTGCGCTGACCACCGGTTATACCACCGTGGTGCTTTCGGCGGAATTGATGCTGTTGGAAAAGGCCTGCCCGCTCAACGAGCCTTTGTCGGACCAGCCCATGCTGGAACTGATTTTTGCTATTGCGCTGCCTGCCATTGCTTCGGCATTGCTCTTCAGCGTGGGGGCTTCCAGCGGTGGCACCGATGTGATTGCCCTGATCGTGGAAAAATACACCCACCTGCACAGCATTGCAGCGGCGTTGTTTTTGACCGATCTGGTCATGGTGGTGGCGGCCTGCTTTGTGTTTGACCTGCACACCGCGCTTTACTCTTTCGTCGGCCTTACCGTTAAATCCCTGATGATCGACGTGGTGTTGGAGCGCATGAAGATGTGCAAAGCTATCTTGATCGTCTGCGACGACAAGGAGCCGATCTGTGACTTTGTGAATAAGGAACTGGACCGCGGCGCAACATACACCCCCTGCAACGGTGCATACACCAACCAGCCGCGCTACATTATCTATACCACCCTGACCCGGCACGAAGCAATGCAGCTGCGGGAGTTTATCCACAAGGAACACCTGAACGCCTTTATGTCCATGCTGAGCACCACCGAAGTGTTCGGCAAGGGTTTTGATAACGCCTGAAAACCCGCACATACCGCACAGTTCAAACGCTGTGCGGTATTTTTTGTGCCGAAACGCTTGACAGAAATCCGAACCCGGACTATAATATAAATCCGAAATCGGATTATAACACATCACACAGCGGTGCACAAATAAAGCATCGCCGTTTTGCTGTGAAGAATAGGAGAATGATAGTGTAATGCCGGAAGAACACCATCTCACTGCCCGAAATCTGTTGGAACAGATGAACCGCCAGTTCAATGAATGCAACGCCCTTTATCATGAGCTTGCCGTGCATTACGGTGTTTCGGATACCGTGTTCTGGCTGCTGTATTCACTGTATAACAGCAGCGAACCGCAGACCCAGAACCGCCTGTGCATGGAATGGAACCTGCCGAAACAGACGATGAATTCAGCCGTGGCTTCGATGGTCAAGCAAGGACTGTTGGAACTGGAACCCGCGCCGGGCCGTTACAGCGGCAAACTGCTGCACCTGACGCCAGCCGGGCGGGAACTGGCAGCCAAAACTGCCAAACCCGTGTACAGCGCAGAACAGGCGGCACTGGAACAGCTGGGCATGGCGGAGGCTGAACATTTCGTCCGCCTTGGCCAGGAACACCTGAACGCCATCCGCACGGAATTTAACAAAATTTTACAACAGGAGAAAGTATGAATCAGCGCATCCAATTATCGGACCATTTTACCACATCGCGCATCCTGCGCTTTGCAGCATCCCCTATCATCATGATGGTGTTTACCTCCATCTACAGCGTGGTGGATGGATTTTTCGTTTCCAACTTTGCCGGCAAACAGGCATTCGCTGCCGTCAATCTCATTATGCCGTTTTTACAGGCATTTGGCTGCATCGGCTTTATGCTGGGCACCGGCGGCAGCGCTCTGGTTGCTATGACGCTGGGCACCGGCAACAAAAAGCGCGCCAATGAGCTGTTTTCCATGCTGGTCTGCGCCACTGCGGTGCTGGGCGTGATTTTTACGGTGGTTGCCCTGCTGGTGCTGCGCCCCGCGGCTGTTCTGCTGGGGGCCACTGCGGAACTGCTGGATGACTGCATCTTGTACGGCACCATCATCACGGTGTTCCAGACTGCGTTTATGCTGCAATTTTTGTTCCAGAGCTTTTTCATCACGGCCGAAAAACCCAAGTTGGGCCTTTTCTTTACCGTGGCAGCCGGCCTGACCAACATGGTGCTGGACTTTGTGTTTGTCGGTGTCATGGGGCTTGGCATCACCGGTGCCGCAGCTGCAACGGTGATTAGCCAGCTGATCGGCGGCATCGGCCCCATGTTCTATTTTGCCCGCCCCGGCAACGGCAGCCTGCTACACTTTGTGCGCCCGGTGTTCAGCGGCAAGGCGCTGCTTAAGGCCTGCACCAACGGCTCCAGTGAACTGATGACGAATCTGTCCGCCTCTTTGGTAGGCGCGCTGTACAACTGGCAGCTGCTCCGCCTGGGCGGCGCCGATGGCGTGGCCGCTTACGGCGTTATCATGTATGTCAGCTTTATCTTTGCCGCCATCTTTATCGGCTATGCCCAGGGCTGTGCCCCGGTTGTCAGCTATCATTACGGTGCCGACAACACGGACGAGCTAAAAAACCTGCTGCGTATCAGCCTGCGGGTCATTGCCGTGGGGGGTGTGGCGATGCTCTGCTTCAGTGAGCTGCTGGCCGCCCCGCTTTCCCGCTTCTTTGTGGGTTATGATGCGGAACTGCTGGAACTGACTACCCTCGGCATGAAGCTGTATTCCCTCAGCTTCCTGCTCTGCGGTTTTAACATCTTTGGCTCGGCATTCTTTACCGCGCTCAACAACGGCATAGTATCCGCCGTTATTTCTTTCCTGCGCACCCTGGTGTTCCAGGTCACCGCCATTCTCGTGTTGCCCCATCTGCTGGGCATGAACGGCATCTGGCTTTCCGTTGTGGCAGCCGAAATCGCCGCACTGTTTGTCAATGCATTCTTCCTGGTTAAAAACCGGAAAAAGTACCAGTATTAACGCAAAAGATCAGCCCCTGCCTGAGAGATGGCAAGGGCTGATTTTACACTTATGCGGTTTTACGCATCCGAGCGGGAGTAGCAGTTTTTCATCTGGCAGCTCAGCTCATACAGCACTTTGTCCAGTGTGTCGGCGGCCAGGCCACGGATGGTATCGGCCATGGCTTCGTTGGCCTGCTCGCGCAGAGCGGCGCGGGCGGAAGCATCCTGTTCACGGCGCAGCTTGGCATCGTAAGTATTGATGTTCGCATGCCCGGCGGAAGCCGCCGCCAGCTGGTAGCGCTCAATATGGAACACTGATTTGCTGTAGGCAGCATCGGCCATGGCGGCGATCATCCGGCTGTTCCAATAGAAGTTGTCGGTGGAAACCGCGCCCGTAGTGTTGGAAAGATACGCAGGGGTGGTGGTTACATTGGCATAGAACGGCACCATCACATTGAACGCGTTGGAAGCAAAGGCGATCCATTCCAAAACGCGGGAATCCTCCGGCTGGTCGGGGCGCATCTGGATCAGGGCCATAAAGTCGTTGCGGTTGATACCGATGGAGCGGAATGCGCCCTTCTGGTCCGACTGGCTGCTGCCATACGGGTCATACAGTGTGCCCTGATAGTGGGAGGATAATACGTATTTGACATCCTCCGGCGTGATCTTCTTTTCCGGTACCATGCACCACGGCAGGTCATCACTGCGGGGTGTGTAGTCGGCGTTGGGGCCGTCCCACTTCTTGCTGTGGGGGTTCAGATAGCGTAGCATGAACCAGGCACGCGGCGTGTTGTACACATGGTCAGAATCATCGTGGCTGCCAAAGGCGTCCCGCGGGTTCAGTACCCCGTTCCAGGAAAGATCTAGATGGTTGTTCTCGATAAAATCATCCAGGTCGGCGGAGCAAAGGTGGTTCTTTTTGGCGCCAAGTGCGTCTTCCAGATCAAACTGGTCAATGCCAAGTTGGTTGGGCATCACCACATAGGCATCGTCCGGAACGCGCTTAGCGATCCAGTGGTGCCCGCCGATGGTCTCCAGCCACCAGATTTCGTGTACGTCCTGGAACGCAATGCCGTTCATCTCGTAAGTGCCGTATTTTTCCAGCAGCTTGCCCAGCCGCAGCACGCCCTCGCGCGCAGTGTGGATGTAAGGCAGTACCAGATAAACAATGTCCTCCTCGCCAATGCCGCCGGGAACTTCTGGCTGACCGTCCTTGGCGGGGATATACTCCACCAGCGGGTCAGCCCCCAGAACGCGGGGGTTGGAAGTGATGGTCTCGGTGGCGGTCATGCCGACACCGGCCTCGTTCACGCCGCCTGCGGCCCAGATGCCCTTGCCCTCCACGGCGTTGGGCATGGCGGTCATCCGCATCGGGCTGCCGGGCAGCTCCACTTCCACATGGGAAAGTACCGACCGGTACACGGCCGGGTGCTCCTGCGGGGGAACGACCACGAACTTTTTGGGGGTGAAATGCCCGGAACCGGAATCGTCATTGCGGGCAATCATGGTAGAGCCATCATAAGAAGCTTTTCTGCCAACCAGAATTGTTGTACAAGCCATATTAGAATGCAAGTCCTTTCTGTATGCTGCGTACCGGAGAATCCGGCACGCAGGAAATGATATGGTTTATGATACTTATAGAATAATCGTTTGCTGCCGTAAATACAACTGGGCTGCCGCAAAAAAATTATGCGGTTTGGACGCAGAATTACTTGCCGACATGTACAAAGTATGATATAAACAAATAAAAGGATATCATGTAACTCTAAGGACAAAGAAGGGGAAACCGTGGTAGAAATTCTTACGCATGCCGGGTGTTTTATCGGCATCATTCTGTTGGGCTGGGCGCTGCGCCGGGTCGGATTCTTTAAGGAGAGCGACTTCCATGTGCTCAGCAAAATTGTGATCAAGATCACCCTGACGGCGGCGATTGTGACAAACTTTTCCGGGCGGGAGATGCAGACCTCCATGCTGCTGCTCACCCTGATGGGCTTCGGCTTCGGCGTGCTGATGATGATCGTTGGCTCGGTTATGTATCTCCCCCAGGGGAGGGAGCGCCAGGCGTTTGCCATGCTTAATGCCTCCGGCTGCAACATCGGCAACTTTGCCATGCCCTTTGCCCAGGGCTTCCTTGGCCCGGTGGGCGTTATCGCCGTCAGCCTGTTTGACTGCGGCAACAGCATGATCTGCTTGGGCGGGGCTTACAGCATTGCCAGCATTGTCAAATCCGGCGATGGAAAGTTCCGCATCAAGCCGATTTTGAATAACCTTGTGCACAGCATCCCGCTGATGACCTATATCTTTATGACGATCCTGGGGCTTCTGCACCTGAGCCTGCCCGCCCCGGTTGTGGAGTTTGCGGGCATTGTGGGCAATGCCAACGCCTTTATGGCCATGCTGATGATCGGCGTGGGGTTCCACCTGAACGGCGACCCGTCCCAGATCGGGGATATCATTAAAATTCTGGGCGTGCGGTACATCATCGGCATTGCGTTAGCATTGGCAACCTATTTTATCCTGCCGCTCCCGCTGGAATACCGCCAGGCACTTGTGATCGTATTTTTGGCCCCGGTGGCCAGCGCCAACCCGCCTTTTACCGCGCAGATGGGCAGTGACTTCGGCCTTGCCAGTGCGATCAATTCAGTTTCCATCATTGCCAGTATCGTTTTGATCACAACCGCATTGGTTATCATGCTGTAATCCATCCCCCTGTGCAGACCTTACAAAGCTGCACGGGGGGATTTGTTCAAATAACTAAAATGCAGCATTCCTGAACAAAAGTCCAGAAATTTAAGCAAAGCGGTCTATCTTTCCGAGGCGCGCTTTGCTATACTAACAAATAAGAAATACGGCATTCCGCTTGCCAAAAAGGAGTCCTGCAATATGTCCAACTTTGTACCGGAAAAGACAGCTCTCGGCATCGAATTCGGCTCTACCCGCATCAAGGCAGTGCTGATCGGCCCGGAGCATACCCCGCTGGCACAGGGGGATTATACCTGGGAAAACCAGCTGCACAACGGCATCTGGACCTACCCACTGGAACAGGTCTGGCAGGGCCTGCAAAGTGCTTACGCCGCCCTTGCCGCCGATGTACAGCAAAAATACGGCTGCACCCTGACCAAGGTGGGCTGCATTGGCATTTCCGCCATGATGCACGGCTACCTGGCCTTTGATGCCAACGGCGAACTGCTGGTGCCGTTCCGCACCTGGCGCAACACCATCACCGGCGCAGCGGCCGAGGAGCTGACTGCGGCGTTCGGCTTCAACATCCCCCAGCGCTGGAGCATTGCCCACCTGTACCAGGCTATGCTGAACAAAGAAGAGCATCTGTCCAAGCTGGACTTTTTTACCACGCTGGCAGGCTATGTGCATTGGCGGCTGACCGGCCATAAAGTGCTGGGCGTTGGCGATGCCAGCGGCATGTTCCCCATTGACAGCACCACCGGCGGTTATGACGCCGCCATGCTGCAAAGGTTCAACACCATGGCCGCCGCCAAGGGCTATGCCGTGGACCTGAACGCGCTGCTGCCGGAGGTTCTGCCCGCCGGTGCGGACGCCGGCACCCTGACCGAAGCCGGTGCCCGCCTGTTGGACCCCACCGGCAATTTGCAGGCCGGTATTCCGCTCTGCCCGCCGGAGGGCGACGCCGGAACCGGCATGGCCGCCACCAACAGCGTGGCGCCCCGCACCGGCAATGTCAGCGCCGGCACCAGCATTTTTGCCATGGTTGTGCTGGAAAAGGCCCTGAGCAAAGTTTACCCCGAAATTGATATGGTTACCACCCCCGCAGGCGACCCTGTTGCCATGGTGCACTGCAACAACTGTACCAGCGACCTGAACGCCTGGGTGGAGCTGCTGGCCCAGAACGCCGGACTCTGCGGTGCAAAAGTGAACAAGGGTGAGCTGTTTACCAAGCTGTTCAACCTTTCTTTGCAGGGGGCACCGGACTGCGGCGGTGTGATCCCCGTGAACTATTACTCCGGCGAGGGCGTGACCCACTTTGATGCAGGCCGCCCCATGCTGCTGCGTGGGCCGGAAAGTGATTTCAGCCTGGCAAACCTGATGCGCGCCAACATTTACTCCGCGTTTGCCACGCTGGCCATCGGGTTGGATATCCTGAACGAAGAACATGTGGCGCTGGATACCCTGCTGGGCCACGGCGGCCTGTTCAAGACCCCCGGCGTGGCCCAGCGCTACCTGGCCGCTGCCGCTCACACCGCTGTGACCTGCACCGAAACCGCAGGCGAGGGCGGCCCTTACGGCATGGCCCTGCTGGCTGCTTACCGTGTGGAGCACGCCGATGGCGAGACGCTGGCAAACTACCTGCAGAACCGCGTGTTCGCCGGTGCCGCCAGCACCACCCTGAACCCGGATGCCGCTGATGAAGCCGGGTTTGCCGCATTCCTGAAAGAATACAAAAAGGCACTGTGCGCCGAGCGCACCGCTGTTGAAACAATGTGAGGGAACAATTATGCTGGAAGAACTGAAACAACAGGTATACGAAGCCAATATGGAACTGCCCCGCCGCAGCCTTGTTACTTACACATGGGGCAATGTGTCCGGCATTGACCGGGAAAAAGGGCTGTTCGTCATCAAGCCGTCCGGCGTGGAGTACGATGAACTGACCCCTGATATGCTGGTGGTCATGGATCTGAACGGCAATCAGGTGGAAGGTGACCTGAACCCCAGCAGCGATACCAAGACCCATCTGGAACTGTACAAGGCATTCCCCGCGCTGGGCGGTGTGGTGCATACCCACAGCACCCACGCCGTGGCATGGGCCCAGGCCCGGCGGGATATCCCGGCGTTCGGCACTACCCATGCAGACTATTTTTACGGCCCGGTGCCCTGTGCCCGTGAGCTGACCCCCGAAGAGATCGAGGAAGATTACGAGAAAAACACTGGCAAGGTGATTATTGAAACTTTCCGCACCCGCGGCATTGACCCGGTGCATGTGCCCGGCGTTCTGTGCGCCAGCCATGGCCCCTTTACCTGGGGTAAGGATGCCGCCCAGGCTGTTTACCACGCCGTTGTGCTGGAAGAAGTGGCCAAGATGGCCCTGCTGACCTGCCAGATCAACCCCAACGCGGAGCCCGCCCCCCAGCATGTGCTGGACAAGCATTTTATGCGCAAGCACGGCCCCAACGCCTATTACGGCCAGAAAAAGTAAAGCCGGTCCTGAACTTGACGGTCCGGCCGGGGTGGCGGTTCTTGCTTTTTACTACCAAACTCAGCGTAACGGTCTTGTGACCGATATGGAAAGTCAATGTAAAACGCATTGCCTCACCCCCTTTCGGGAAGTGTGACTAACCGCCTGCCGTTGTGTGCAGCGCCTTGCCGCCGAAGCGGCATATTTACAATATCATATTTCGACACGCCGCGCAAGCCCTGTAAGAGCCGTGGCGTGTCTTTTTGTTTAATCGTTGAGGTTCAGCGCTCTTTTGGCTTATCAGTACCCACTCTTTCAACAAAGCCTCTCACAACGTACATAGAACAAAACAGGCCGCACAGCCTGCGCCATTCTTTAATGGCGGCAGCCATGCGGCCTGGTCTATTTGAATCATTCGTAGGTGCGGCGTCCGGCAAAAATGCACAGAGGGCGGTTACACTTGCCGGTGCCCATCAGCTGGGTGGCGGCACACAGGGTTGCGCCGGCGCTGGAACAGGCGGGGATGCCGTCATAGAACAGCACCTCCCGTGCGGCGCGCTCGGCATCGGCCGAGGAGACCGTCAGCACGGTATCCACTACATAGGGGTTATAGTTTTCCGGCACAAAACCGGGCCCGATGCCCGCAATGCTGTGGTGGCCAATGAACCCGCCGGAAATGGCGGCGCATTCGCTGGGCTCCACGGCCACAATGCGGATCATGCTGTTCCAGGCTTTCAGGTATTCCGCCACGCCGGTAATGGTGCCGCCGCTGCCCACGCCGATCACCACAGCATCAATCGCATCCCCGGCGGCTTTTAAAATCTGGGGACCGGTCACGCGGCGGTGGTATTCGGGGTTATCATCATTGGCAAAGTAGTTGGTAAAGTAACCGTTATAGCGGGCGGCGGTGTCTTTGGCAACCTGTTCCAGCGCACGGCGGCCGCCGCTGCCGCATACCACAATGCGCGCCCCCAGGTTTTGCAGATGCTGCCTGCGGGAAAGCGGCAGGCTGCTGGGCACCACCAGAATGCAGGGGTGGCCTGTGGTGGCGCAGCTTACCGCAAGGGCGGCGCCAAAACTGCCGGAACTGGCTTCCACCACCGGCATACCGGGCTGCAAAGCGCCGCGCTCGGTAGCAAAGGCCAGCATCGTCTCAGCCAGGCCATCTTTGGAGGTTCCGGTAGCGCCGCCAAAATCCAGATATGCCAATATGCTGGAAGCAAGTTCGTGCCGCCCGGAATACCCCGAAAGCCGCACCACCGGGGAACGGTACACGTCCTGATAATAGCTCTGCAATATTGCCATAGCCTGGCAGACCTCCTTGCAAAAATCAGGCAGGGGAGAACACGCAGTCCGTAAAATCCGCCCCGTTCTGTAAATTTCACCCAATATACTTTGCCGCAGTTTTTACGGCAAAAATGCTGGGCGGGCACGAAAAGCTGAAAAAAACGTAAAAAACAGCCGGATACCGCACCTTTGGGCCTTGACAGTATGACTTTAGAGTGTTATAATTCAAAAGCTGTAAAGAAAAACACTTTACAGCAGTCAGAGGAACAGACAACACAAAGGGGGCACGGCCGTGGCAGCCAAAGCAGGTAAGGACCTTGGGTTTTCCATCCTGCTGGATTATTACGGCATGGTCCTGACGGAAAAACAGCGCAATATTCTGACAGAATATTAT
>OODJ01002209.1_pt1 | contig 13369 bp, 14 predicted proteins | sample 1671611 | NCBI WGS metagenome assembly OODJ01 (sample SAMN06348174, study PRJEB24527) | human gut metagenome | biome: human gut; feature: ankylosing spondylitis patient; material: feces | host: Homo sapiens | place: China | collected 2015-10 | reverse complement strand
TGTCGATGCCGCCGAAGCCGGCGGTCTCCATCAGGCGGGCCAGCTTCTGGGGCAGATTCTCCCGCCAGCTGGGGCAGCGGAAGTCTGCAAAGTAGACTTTGGATTTCTCAGCCATGTTCTCGTTGCTCCTTTTTTCTCTTTCTGGTGGTTCCGGCAGGATGGGGAGAGGGGCCTCTCCCGCCGGGGCGGTGTGCCTTCCGCCTCACGGCAGGTCCACGGAGATGTTGTCGGTGCCGTGCTCGTCAAACTCGGACAGGTAGGCGTCGATCCGGTCCATCAGCTCCCCGTAGTTCTCCCGAGTCAGGGGCTCCCCGTCCATGTCCCGCAGGGCCAGCTCCTCCGCCAGGATCTCATAGAACACCACGTCCTCATACTGCTCGATGGCCTCGTGGATGCCGCCGTCGGCAAAGGCCCGGGAGGGGATCAGCTCTCCCCGGTACAGCTCCACCAGTTTGCCCATCTTGTGGTGCAGGCAGTGGGAGAAGACCAGACTTTCCACCTGGTCGTATTCCTGGATGCGGTCGTTTTCCCGGGTGGAGTTGAGGACCCAGTTTCCTATGTACACCAAATCCAGCAGGTACCGGAACTGCTGTTCCGTCAGTTCGATCTTCATGGGGCGGACACCTCCCAAATGGATGATAGGATTGGATGATACTGACACGATTATAGCAGAGCCCCGCGTAAAATTCCATATAAAAAACAGGGCAAAAAGACTAAAATCTGTCTTGCGGCAGAAGGCGCCGCATAGTATAATATGTAATCCAGATGCAAAATGAGCATGAGGCGGCCGCCGGTCCGGCGGCGGGAGAAGAAGGAGGCGGAGCGGGATGGACCAGCGTCCCATCGGGGTATTCGATTCAGGCCTGGGGGGTCTGACGGCGGTGCACTCCCTCTGGCGCATCCTGCCGGAGGAGGACCTGATCTACTTCGGCGACACCGCCCGGGTGCCCTACGGCGGCCGCTCCCGGGAGACCATCCTGAAATACGCCCGGCAGGACGTGCGGTTTCTCCGGTCCTTTGACCTGAAGGCCATCCTCATCGCCTGCGGGACGGTGACCACCACCTCCCTGACCACGCTGCAGGCGGAGAACGACTTGCCCATGGTGGGGGTGGTGGAGCCCACCTGCCGCCGGGCGGCGCTGGTGACGGAAAACAAGCGGGTGGGGATGATCGCCACGGCGGCCTCCGTCCGCTCTGGCGCCTATGAGGCGGCGCTGCGGCGGCTGGACCCGGAGATCCAGGTCTTCTGCCAGGCCTGCCCCCTGTTCGTGCCCCTGGCGGAGGCCGGGCGCATCCGGCGGGGGGACGTGGTGATCGAGACCGTGGCCCGGGAGTATCTGGCGCCCCTGCGGGAGGCGGGGGTGGACACCCTGATCCTGGGCTGCACCCACTATCCGCTGCTGGCGGACGTGATCGGCGATGTGATGGGCCCCGGCGTGGCGCTGGTGTCCGCCGGAGAGGAGTCCGCCTTTGAGCTGAAGCGGATGCTGAAAGCCCGCGGGCTGCGGGCGGACGAGAACCGCCAGGGCGAGACGGAGTTCTACGTCAGTGACCGGGTGGAGGATTTTGAGCAGACCGCCTCCCTGTTTTTGCAGGAGGATCTGCGGCATACGGCACGGAGGATCGACATTGAGCGATATTGAGACGCGGCGGGAGAAACTGCCGGTGACGCTGTTCATCCGGGGAGAGCAGTACTTTGACGACGTGGACCCGGACGCCACGGAGCTGGTGACTGAGGGGACCCTGGAGCTGACGGAGGAGGGCCTGCGGCTGACCTATCAGGAGACGGCCCTCACCGGCATGGAGGGGACCACCACCACGTTTGAGGTCATCGGCCCCCAGGTGATCCTGCGCCGGGCGGGCACGGTGAACTCCCAGATGGTATTCGAGGAGGGGCGGCAGCACACCTCTCTGTATGAGACCCCCTACGGGGAGCTGTCCGTGGACATCCAGACCAGGGTCCTGCGGCACAACCTGGGAGAGCGGGGCGGCCTGCTGGAGATCCAGTACTCCATTGCGGTGGAGCACACGGTGACGGGAAGGAACAGCTTTAAAATCCGGGTGAAGCGGAAAAATTAGGAATTAGGAATGAGGAATTAGGAATTTTGGTGTCCGGCAGAGCCGGACAGGGTTCGATCGCCGCCTGCGGCGGCACCGCAATTCCTAATTCCTAACTCCTCATTCCTCATTGACGAAAGAGGGAACGATATGATCAACATGGTACAAAACGCGAAGGACCAGGCGGCGGCCCTGGCCATGAGCGCCTATCAGGCGGCGGTGGCGGACGGCACCCTTCCCCAGGCGGAGGTCAAGACCGCGCCGGTGGAGATCCCCAAGGACGCAGCCAACGGCGACTTCACCACCACCTTTGCCCTGGCGGCCTCCAAGACCCTGCGGCAGGCCCCCCGGAACATCGCCCAGGCCCTGCTGGACCACATGGATCTGACGGGGAGTTATTTCGCCTCCGCGGAGATCGCCGGGCCGGGCTTCCTGAACTTCCGCCTCAATGACAGCTGGTACGCCGGCGTCATGGAGGCCGTGGAGGCGGAGGGGGCCGGTTACGGCACCAACCGCCAGCTGGAGGGGCAGAAGATCATGGTGGAGTTCGTCTCCGCCAACCCCACCGGCCCCATGCATATGGGCAACGCCCGGGGCGGCGTGCTGGGAGACACCCTGGCCTCCGTCCTCACCGCCTGCGGCGCCGATGTGACCCGGGAGTTCTATGTGAACGACGCCGGCCACCAGATCGACAAGTTCGCCCACTCCATCGAGGCCCGGTACCTCCAGCTGATCCAGGGGGAGGACGCGGTGCCCTTCCCGGAGGACGGCTATCAGGGGGAGGACATCCGCGACCTGGCCCGTGCCTACTATGAGCAGAACGGGGACAAGCTGGTGGATGCCCCGGAGCAGGAGCGGCTGGACACCCTGGCCCAGTTCGGCCTCTCCGTCAACCTGCCCAGGATGAAGCGCGACCTGGAGCGGTACAAGATCCACTACGACAACTGGTTTTATGAGTCCACCCTCCACGAGAGCGGCTATGTCCAGGAGACCGTGGACCTGCTGACGGAGCGGGGCTGGACCTATGAGAAGGACGGGGCCCTGTGGCTCCGCACCGCCGACATCCTCCGGGACCACTTCCGCAAGCAGGGGAAGAAGGAGGCGGACATCGAGAAGCTGGACCTGAAGGACGACGTGCTGCGCCGGGCCAACGGCTTCTACACCTACTTTGCCGCCGACATCGCCTACCACCGCAACAAGTTCGCCGTCCGGGGCTTTGACCGGGTCATCAACGTCTGGGGCGCCGACCACCACGGCCACGTGGCTCGGCTGAAAGGCGCCCTGGACGCCGTGGGCCTGGACGGGGACAAGCTGGACATCGTGCTGATGCAGCTGGTGAAGCTGCTGCGGGACGGCGAGGTGGTGCGGATGAGCAAGCGCACCGGCAAGGCCATTTCCCTCTCCGACCTGCTGGACGAGGTCAGCGTGGACGCCGCCCGGTGGTACTTCAACGCCAAGCCCGACACCCAGATGGAATTCGACCTGGGGCTGGCGGTCCGGGAGGACAGCGAGAACCCCATCTACTACGTGGAATATGCCCACGCCCGGATCTGCTCCCTGCTGCGGGCCCTGGGAGAGGAGGGCGTCACCGTGCCGGCCCAGGCGGACGTGGACATGGCCCTGCTGACCGGCGAGGCGGAGCGGGCCCTGCTGAAGCAGATCGCCCAGTTCAGCGAGATCATCAAGCTGGCGGCCCGGGACTATGACCCCAGCCACATCAACCGCTATCTCCAGGAGCTGGCGGCCTGCTTCCACCGGTTCTACACCGCCTGCCACATCCGGGGCGAGGAGGCGGCGGTCCGGGACGCCCGGCTGAAGCTGGCGGACGACACCCGGATCGTCCTGCGGAACGGCTTGCAGCTCATCGGCGTGGACGCGCCGGAGAAGATGTGAGAGCAGGGCCCGCGCCGCGGGCCCTGCTTTTTCAAATGCTGTGCATCAAGGAGGCCTGAAATGGAAGAGACACAACAGCATCATCGCCGGGCGGCCCTGCGGGCGGCGTTTCCCGCCACCATCCCGGTGATGACGGGGTTTTTGTGCCTGGGGATCGCCTACGGCGTGCTGATGCAGTCCAAGGGCTATGGGCCGCTGTGGTCCGTGCTGATGAGCGCCATCGCCTTCGGCGGCAGTATGCAGTTCGTGGCCATCACCCTGCTGACCACGGCCTTTGACCCCCTCCAGGCCTTTCTGCTGTCCGTCATGGTCAATGCCCGGCATATGTTCTACGGGCTGAGTTTGCTGGACAAGTACAAGGGGCTGGGGAAGGTGCGGCCGTTTTTGATCTATGTGCTGTGCGACGAGACCTTCTCCCTGGTGTCCACCCTGGAGCCGCCGGTGGGGGTGGCGCGGCGGGACTTCTACTTCTGGATCTCCCTGCTGGACTACCTCTACTGGATCACGGGCACGGCCCTGGGGGGCCTGGCGGGGAATCTGATCACCTTTGACACCACGGGACTGGACTTCGCCCTGACGGCGCTGTTCGTGGTGCTGTTCCTGGAGCAGTGGAAGCGGCCGGAGAACCGGCCCGCCGGGGTCATCGGCATCCTCTGCGCCGCCGTGGGCCTGGCGGTGTTTCAGGCGGACAACATGGTGATTCCCGCCATGGCGCTGGTGCTGGCGGTGCTGCTGGGCGGGTGGCGGCGCCTGGACCGGAACAGAGAGGAGGATGCCCTGTGACGCTGACGCCCATGGAGACGCTGGGCATCATCCTGGCGGTGGCCGCCGGGACCCAGCTGACCCGCTGGCTGCCCTTCTGGCTGTTTCCGGAGAAGAAGCGGCCCCCCGCTGTGGTGACGTATCTGGGCCGGGTCCTGCCGCCGGCCATGATGGGGCTGCTGGTGGTGTACTGCCTGAAGAACGTCGCCTGGCTGTCCGCACCCCACGGGGCGCCGGAGCTGATCGCCATCGCGGCGGTGGCGGCGCTGCACACCTGGAAGCGGAACGTGCTGCTGTCCATCGCCGGGGGCACTGTGCTGTATATGGTGCTGGTGCAGGCGGTGTTCGTCTGAGAAATGATGCCGGCCAGGCGGAAGCCCGGCCGGCATTTTTCCGCGCCGTGGGAGCCTCGCTGTTTCTGAATCGTAACGATTTGTTGCGAAATTGAGGGGATTTTTGGAAAACGCCCGGGTATGCTGGACTTACAGTACGGAGAGCAGAACGGTATGACCAGGATCTGGAAAGCGAGGTGCCGAACATGAGGCGATTTCTTCTCTGCGGGGTGCTGATGATACTGCTGGCCGGCTGCGGCACAGCCGGGGAACAGACGCCGGAGGAAGTCCCGGAAGAGGTCCTGGAGGGAGAGACAGAGTCCCTCTCCGGCGAGGAGCTGGTATCCTCCGCCATGGAGGCGTATGCCGCGATCACAAAGGACCTGACCTTCACCCTGGATGTGACGGCGGAGGACGCCGAGCCCCTCACCCTCTCCATCACCCCGGAGAGCGCCTGGAACGTGGCGGGGCAGGAGAACCTGTTCTCCGACAGCTACCAGTGGGAGCCGTCCTCGGCCAGCACCTTTGGCGTGCAGTGGACCGATATGGAGAACAGAGGACTGTGCTTCACCATGACTGCCCCGGACGGGGTGACCACCCTGCGGTGCTGTACCGGCGGAGACGCGGTGATGTGGAACGTGGACGGGGAGGCCCACTACGCCCAGGTGACGGCCGTGGAGGACATGGGCCCCGGCCTGGGGGACCTGCTGCGGGGGATCGCTGAGGACGCCCTGCGGGAGATGGCGTTTTCCGCCCCCACGGTGGACGAGGCAGAGACGGACTACGAGGCCATCGCCCGGCAGCTGAACGAGGCCATGGCGGAGAACGTCCGCAGCGTACCGGACTGGGTCACCTGGAAGCCCCTGGACTTCCAGGCCAGCGGCGCCAGCGTGTTTGACGCCTATTACGGTGAGCCGGAGAACTTCTGCGCCGGACTGGGCTTCCGGCTGCTGGTGGACGACCCGGAGGGAGCGATGGCTAACAGCTGGCAGGCGGGCTCCGGCCTGGGCGAGCCGGACGCGGATGGATATTACGGCTATGGCGGTGCGGTCAGCATCCGGAGGAACACGGACGGCAACTGGTCCTGCGACGGCCTGGCTACCGGGGGAAGCTCTGTGGATCTGCCCCTGTCCGCCCCCGGAGCGGAAGCGCCCCTTTCGGAGCTGGTGGACGCCTTCTTCCTGACGGAGGGGGAGAGCCACATCTGGGGGGTGCCCTGCTACATCCTGGAACACCCGGCGGAGGATATGGCGGCCCTGCCCGCCCTGCTGGACCAGCGGACCGACGAGGAGGCCCGGGAGCTGTGCGGCGTCCTGGGGGAATGCTGCCCGCAGGGGTATCCGGACGCCTGGGACTGGACAGTGGAGACGCTGGCGGCGGCCCTGGGGCGCTACGGGGCGTATCTGGATGCATAAATCTGCCAATCCCGGCATAAACTGGGACTGCGGCTTTTTGCCGCGGTCCTTTTTTTGCGCTTGGAGGAGGCGGATATGGGAAAGCGGTTGCTGTATTGGGAGCTGGCGGGGGCCCTGTTCACGGCGGCGCTGGGGACGCTGCTGCATTTTGCCTATGGCTGGAGCGGCGGCTGGAGCGCGGCGGCGGCCTTCTCGGCGGTCAACGAGTCCACCTGGGAGCATATGAAGCTGCTGTTCTTCCCTCTGTTCCTGTTCTCCGTGGTTCAGTTGTGCTGCCTGGGGCGGACGTATCCCAACTTCCTGGCGGCGCGGGGCGCCAGCGCCCTGACAGGGGTGGCGCTGGTGCCGGTGCTGTTCTACACCTATTCCGGCGCGGTGGGGGGCCATGTGCTGTGGGCGGACATCGCCGTGTTCTATCTGGCGGTGCTGGGGGCCTTTGCCCTGGACTTCCGGCTGCTGCGGCGGGGGCGGTTCACCTCCCTCTGGCAGCAGCTGCTGGGACTGGCCGTCCTGTGGGGGCTGGCGTTCTTATTTGTATACTGCACTTTCCACCCGCCGGAGCTGGGGCTGTGGCGGGATCCCCTGACCGGGGGATATGGCGCAGGCGGATGAAGAGGCGGGCGGTCCTCTCCGGTGAGAAGCAGGCACCTCTTCCTGGGAAGAGGTGCCTGTTTGTTGATGGGGATTTTACAACCGTACCGTTGACCGGGGTCTCCGGGAGGGGTATAATATCTTCATCGATTCGATGGATCAGAACAGGAGGCCGCGCAGATGGAGACCACAAAGCGAAAGAGTACAGCGCCTTTTTACGCCGCCGCGGTGGTGTGGCTGGCCTATGCGCTGCTATTCCCCCTGTATGCGCCGCTGCACTACGCCCTGGCGGCTGGGGCGGCCGTTTTGGCATTCCTGGTATCGTCCGCCCTCTGCCGCAGCGGGCCGGCGGGAGAGACCGGGGCAGAGGCCCCGAAGAAGGCGGAGGAGCCCGCCAAGGCCCAGCCCTCCACCGGCAACGCGGAGCTGGACAAGATGATCCGGGACGGGGACCTGGCCATTCAGGAGATGAAGCGGCTGGACGGCAGCATCGCGGATCCGGGGATCTCCGCCGACATCGTGCGGCTGGAGCAGGTCAGCGCCAAGATCTTCGACGAGGTGAGGGCGCATCCGGAGAAGCTGCCCCAGATCCGGCGGTTTATGGATTACTATCTGCCCACCACGCTGAAGCTGCTGAACGCCTATGACCGGATGAGCGGCACCGGCGTCTCCGGGGAGAACATCGACACCACCCTCTCCAAGGTGGAAACCATGATGCGGACCATCGTGGCGGCCTTTGAAAAACAGCTGGACAGCCTGTACGGCGCCGAGGCATTGGACATCTCCACGGACATCACGGTGCTGGAGAACATGATGGCCCGGGAGGGCCTGGTGGAGGACCCGCTGAAGGCGGAGACACAAAAGAAGGAAGAGGACGGGACCGGCATCAAGCTGGAGCTGTGAGGAGGGGCCGCCGTGAAAAAGGAGAAGAGACAGCCAAAGCCCGGGCTCTGCCTGTTTTCCGCCGTGGTGTGGGCGCTGATGGCCGCTGTGTGGGCCCATGAGGCCGCCGTGTGGCAGAACGCCTGCCGCCTGGGCCTGGTGGAGGCCTCCGGCGTCTGGCTCCGGTGGGGGCTGGCTGGCGGCTCGGTGTGCCTGGCCGCCGTATGGTGTGTCTACTGGATCAGAGGCCGGAGACAGTGCCGGGAGGATCCCGGCGCCGCCGGGGCTCCGAAGGAAAAAGACGGAGAACTTGAATAAACGGAGGAACATACAATGGCTGACGAGAAGAGCATGATGCCCCAGCTGACCCTGGATCCCAACCAGACGGAGGAGGTGCCCCAGCTGACGCTGGACCCGGTGGCTCCCGCCGCCCCCGCCCCGGAGCCGGCCAAGCCGGAGGTGACGCCGGTGCAGATGGACGAGAACCTGCTGAACGACGCGGAGAAGCAGGCGGTGGAGGCGTTTTCCAAGAAGATCGACCTGACGGACTCCAACCTGATCCTGCAGTACGGCGCGGCGGCCCAGAAGAACGTGGCCAGCTTCTCCGAAAACGCGCTGAACTCCGTGCGCACCAAGGACCTGGGGGAGGTGGGCAAGTCCCTCTCCGACCTGGTGGTGGAGCTGAAGGGCTTCGGCGAGGAAGAGGAGAAGAAGGGCTTCTTCGGCCTCTTCAAAAAGGCCGGCAGCAAGCTGGAGGCCATGAAGGCCCAGTACGCCAAGGTGGAGACCAACGTGGACAAGATCGCCCGGGAGCTGGAGCAGCACCAGGTGACGCTGCTGAAGGACGTGGCCATGCTGGACCAGATGTACGAGCTGAACCTGAAGTACTACAAGGAGCTCACCATGTACATCCTGGCGGGCAAGAAGAAGCTGGAGGATGTGCGGGCCAACGAGCTGCCCGCCCTGAAGGCCAAGGCGGAGCAGTCCGGCACTCAGGAGGACGCCCAGGCCTACAACGACCTGGTCCAGATGTGCGAGCGGTTTGAGAAGAAGCTCCACGACCTGGAGCTGACCCGGATGATCTCCGTCCAGATGGGCCCCCAGACCCGGCTGCTGCAGAACAACGACACCCTGATGGTGGAAAAGATCCAGTCCTCCCTGGTGAACACCATCCCCCTGTGGAAGAGCCAGATGGTGCTGGCCCTGGGTATGGAGCACGGCCGCCAGGCTACCGCCGCTCAGAACGCCGTCACCGAGATGACCAACGACCTGCTCAAGAAGAACGCCGATGCGCTGAAGATGGGTACCATCGCTACCGCAAAAGAGTCCGAGCGTTCCATTGTGGATATTGAGACCCTGCAGCACACCAATCAGCAGCTCATTTCCACCTTGGATGAGGTGCTGGCCATTCAGCAGGAGGGTGCTGCTAAGCGCAAGGCCGCCGAGGCTGAGCTGGGCCGTATCGAGGGCGAGCTGAAGCAGAAGCTCATGGAGCTGCACAAGTAAGATCCTCCGTGAAAGGAGCGGAAACATGAAGGTATTCAAGAACCGGGGCTTTGCCTTGGCGGTGCTGGTGCTGGTGATCGTGGCCGGGTCCGTGTACGGCCTCAGCCGCAAGCCTATTGCGGTGGAGTATCATCAGTGGATTGCCGACGACGCGGGCCTGCTGACCCAGGAAACCCGGCAAACGCTGGAGGAATACAACGACCAGTGGAATAATAAGTATACCGCTGTGGTGGCCGTGGCCACCGTGGACAGCACCCATGGCCGCAGCGTGGAGAAGTATGCTGCCCAGTTGGGAAAGGCCTGGGGCCTGGGACCAAGCGACATGCTGCTGCTCATGGTGAAGGGGGATCACTATTATGTTCTCCTGGGGGACAGCGTGAATAGCACTGCCACCGACACACAGCTCAATAAGCTGAAGAACGCTGTGGAAACGGACTATTACAAGAATGACTATGACCGGGCGGCCCTGAGCTTTTTCCGGGCGGCGGACGTGGTCTACGCCCAGATTTTCCAAAAATAAAGCGATACATAAAATCAGTCCTGCACCATATTGGTGCAGGACTGATTTTGCTTTGCGTTGAAGACCGTCTGCGTTATGCCGTCAATTCTCCTCCGGATCCGGCTCCTCAAACTGGCGGGAGGCGTATTCGTTGCGGAACTCCATGGGGGTCATACCATACTTTTTCCGAAAAACGCTGGAGAAGTACCGGGGGTCGGAAATGCCCACCAGGGTCGATACGTCCCGGACCTTGTAGTGGACATCCATGAGGTATTCCCGGGCTTTTTCCAGGCGCACCTCAGTGATGTAGTCTGACAGGCGCATCCCGGTGTTCTTTTTGAACAGATCCGACAGATAGTTGGGAGAGATGTAGAGGGCGGCGGCCATGTCCCGCAGGGTGAACCGATCCCGGTAATGCAGATCTACATACTCCATGGCCCGAAGAATGATGAGGTTGTTGGTGGGCTTTTGAAAGGCGGCTGCGTGCTTTTTTCGAGGGGTATCCGCCTCAATCTGCTCCAGGGCGGCGGTAATCTCGTTCGGGGAGGTGGGCTTCATAAGATATTTCTTCACGCCCAGGTCAATGGCCCGCTGGGCGTATTCAAATTTCCCATAGCCGGTGAGGATGATGAACACCACCTTGGGGCAGGCGCTGCGCATCTGCTCGATCATATCCAGCCCCGTCAGACCCGGCATGTGGATGTCGGTAATGACCACATCCGCCCCATTGTCCCGCAGAAAAGCAATGGCGCTTTCAGCATCGGCAAAGGATTGGGGCACATACCAGCCCGGGTGCATTTCCACGATCTTGCACAGGCCCTTGCGGATTTTGGGCTCGTCATCAACAATCAGTATTTTCAAAAATTCATCCTCCTTCCCTGCATGGGCAGCAATAAACGCACAGTGGTGCCCCGGCCGGGGCCGCTGTCCACGGAGAAACGGCACTGGCCGTCAAAGTGGAGCTGCAGCCGCCGGGCCACGTTACGCATGCCGATGCTGCCGCTCTCCTGGCTGCCGGATAGCAGCTGGCGCAGCTGCTGCAGCTGCATTGGCTCCATGCCGTCGCCGTTATCCTGCACCGACAGCACCAGGCGGCTGCCCTCCTGCCGGGTACGCACGGTGATCCGCCCGCTGTGGCCGGAGGGGAGGATGCCGTGAATGATGGCATTTTCAATGAGCGGCTGCAGGATCAGCCGGGGAATGAGAAAGTCCTCCAGGTCCGATGGCAGGTCTAGCTCGTAGAGCAGGCGGTCCTCCAGCCGATTTTTCTGGATATTCAGATAGTCCAGCGCGTTGCGGTATTCCATGTGCAGCGGTACCAAGGCGGAGCTGGTGTCCATGCTGTACTGCATGAGCTTGCCCAGGGATACCACCACGGAGCTGATGTCCAATTCGTCCCGGTCAATGAGCATCCAGTTGATGGAGTCCAGGGTGTTGTATAGGAAATGCGGGTTGATCTGCGCCTGCAGAGCCTCGATCTCAGCGTTTTTCTGAGCCAGCTTCTCCTCGTAGACCCGGTTCACCAGGGTGTGGATGCGGCCCATCATGTAGTTAAAGGATTCTGTCAGTTCCCCGATCTCGTCCCGGCTTTTTACATCCAGGCTTACATTCAGGTGCTTGTACTGCACGGTTTTCATGGCGCTGTTCAGCTGGTCCAGTGGCCTTGTGATGGAGCGGGACAGAAACCAAAGCAGGATATAGGCAGCCACAGCGCACAGGATCACCAGTAAAATGATGTAGTCCCGGAGAGCGGCCGCACCGGGGAATAGATTGCTCTCCTCTACAAAGGAGCAGGTGTACCAGCCCACCAGGCCGTTATACTGGGTGCTGCAGTAGTAAGACAGACCGTCCAGGCTAAAGGAAAAGGACCGGTTACCGGCCCGATACTGGGCCACGATCTGCTCCAGCAGCTCCGGGGAAGCGGAGCCGGTCTGATACATGGGGCGGAAGGAACGATCCAGATGGACAGAGACCTGCCGGCTCAGGTTTTTTTGCTTACTCAGGAGCATGTTGCCCATGGCGTAGGGGTCTATGCGCAGCAGAAGCGTGCCCCGGCCCCGGCCATCGGCGGCCTGCAGCTCCCGGGCCAGGAGGATGGCATCTCCGCTTTCGGGGAAGGTCAGAACGTCTGACCACACCACCTTGCCCGGGTGGGCCTGGGCCTGGGCAATGAGGGGATTTATGACTTGGTCGGACAGGGGCAGGGAGGGGTCTGAGCGATACACGGGCTGGCCCTCCCAAATCACGGTGACGGCCTGTACCTCCTGAAACGGCGCCACCAGCCCCAGACAGATGTCCCGCAGATGGGAGGCCGGCAGCTCCAGCGCATCTGCCGAGAGCAGGCCTTCGGCGATGGCTTCCACCGAGGAGATAATCTGCCGGGATCGGGTGGTGAGGCTGATATCCATGCGGTTCACCGCGTCGTATAGGCTCAGCTTACTGCTGCTGCGGGCGGTATCCTTGGCGCGGGTATAGGACATGGCGCCGATGAGCATGCTGATAAGCAGCAGGGGAATGCCGCAGATCAGCGTGACCTTTTTCCAGAACTTCATATCCTTGAAAAACCGCATGATGCTCCTCCTTGCAGCGATAGATGTGGGGGACTCGTTACCAGCGTTACCTGCATTATACCATGCCGAAAAGCAGAATGGTATAATACTGTCGTATTTTCCCTCAATTTTGCGTAAAACTGCAGAAAGCATCCGGCGGCCCTTATACCTTGGCTGCCAGCAGATACCGGACGCCCTTCGTGCCGGCCATGGGGCGTTCCGGATTTGGGCGGTTATGCCGGGAGAAAAACAGCCGAGGCGCAGAATCGCCAAACATGGGAGGAGTGTTTTCTGCGTTTTAATAGTTTATAGCAAAGCAGCTGACTTTGACGGTGTTGGGGCCGCTCTCAAGCATGGTGTGTACTTATTGCACCTGCGGCACCAAAGGTGCGCATAGCAGGCTGTAAAACTCCTCGGCAGCCTCAAAAAAACAGCAGAGGGACGCTTTGAGCGCCTCTCTGCTGTTTTGCCTCATGCCTCCATGTGCCGCCCCAAAAAGGCCGCCACAATCTGCGCCAGCTTATATTCGCTCTCGCCGGGAAGCTCCCCCTCTCCGGCGGCGAACAGCACCAGGCCCAGCACATCCCCCTGGCAGAGGATGGGAGCAGCGGTGGCGGCAATAAGGTGGGGGCTGCCCTCACATACAGGCAGGGCATCGTCCGCCTTGGTCCGCTGGTAGACGCTGCGGCCCTCCATAAGCTGTTCCATCTCCCGGGAGAGGTTGTGGCCGATGAGCTCCCGTTTTCCGGGCCCTGCGGTGGCAATGACGCTATCTCGGTCGGTGATGGTGGCAGTAAAGTCGGAGGAGTGGGCCAGGGTGTCGCAGAACTGGGCGGCAAAGTCCTCCAGCCCACCGATGAGGGAATATTTCTTAAAAATAAC
>OODJ01002198.1_pt1 | contig 13416 bp, 14 predicted proteins | sample 1671611 | NCBI WGS metagenome assembly OODJ01 (sample SAMN06348174, study PRJEB24527) | human gut metagenome | biome: human gut; feature: ankylosing spondylitis patient; material: feces | host: Homo sapiens | place: China | collected 2015-10 | reverse complement strand
AGCAGAGCTGCAGGAACGTGGGCGCCATCCTGGAAGCCGCCGGCTCCGGCTATGAAAAGGTGGTAAAGACCACCTGCTTCCTGGCGGACATGGGGGACTTCGCCGCCTTCAACGAGGTGTACGCCAAGTATTTCACCTCCAAGCCCGCCCGCAGCTGCGTGGCCGTGCGAGAGCTGCCCAAGGGCGTGCTCTGCGAGATCGAGGCCATCGCCGTCAAGTAAATCCCCTATCAGACAAAGAGGACCGGCCCAAGGGCCGGTCCTCTTTTTGCCGTACAGCAGTGATCCTTTTAGGGCAGGCGTGCCTGCGGGGCCCGCGCTCCGCAGCCGGATGGTCAGCTTTTCCGGAGAAACACCACGCCCAGGGTCCCGGGCCCGCAGTGGCAGAAGATGGTGCAGCCTGCCTTGGCCTCGATGATCTCCTGGAACCGCCCGTCCTGACGCAGGACCTCCCGGGCGATGGAGGCCAGGTGGTCGTCCGGGCAGGTGTCCACCAGAAAGGCCCGGCGGGTGTCCAGGTCCGTCCGGCCCGCCAGCCGGTCCCGGACGTACTCCTCCACCACCTTCTCGATGGAGCCCCGGTATTTTTTCGTCACGGGCAGCTTGCCGTCCACCACGTCCAGGCAGGGGTGGAGCTTCAGCAGGCTGGCACCCAGGGCCGTGGCGGTGGAGCAGCGGCCGCCCTTTTTCATGTAATCCAGCCGGTCCAGCACAAAGCTGGTCTCCACCCGGGGAATCATCTCCTCCAGCATCGCCAGGATCTCCGTCACAGACTTCCCGGCCTCCGCGGCCTCTGCGGCGGCCAGCACCAGCATCCCATGGCCCACCGTCAGGTTGGCGGAGTCCACCACATACACGCCGTCCACCTCCTCCGCCGCCAGGCGGGCGTTCTGGTGGCAGCTGGAGAACCCCATGCCGATGTTCAGGTGGATGACCGCGTCGGCCTCCTCCATCATGCGGCAGAACAGCTCCTCATAGTCCGCCACATTCACCGCGTTGGTGGTGGTGATCTCGCCGCCGGCATCCACGTGGGCGGCGATGTCGGCGGTGCGGATGTCCACGCCGTCGTGATACAGCTTTCCAGCCTTCACGATGCCCAGGGGAATCACGGTGATATGATGCCGCTCCAGCAGCTCCCGGGGCAGGTCGCAGGTGGAGTCAGTGGTGATTTTGATCATGGTGACAGCTCCTTTTGGTCAGTTGCCCGGCAGCGCCGGGGACAGATATTTTATTATATCACATGGACTGGCAAATTACCAGATGCAGATCCAGGTCTCCGGCGGCGCCGCGAAAAAGCGGCGGAGGCCTGAAGGCCCCCGCCGCTCCGTCTCCTACAGCGCCACCACCGGCGCGCCCGCCGCGTCGGCCGGGTCATGGGTCACCAGCAGCACCGGCCGGCCCCCCGCCGTCTCCCGGATGGCCGCCAGGGCCCGGGCCCGGTTCGCCTGATCCAGGCCGGTGAAGGGCTCGTCCAGCAGCAGCGCGTCGAAGGGCGCCAGCAGGGCCCGGGCCAGGGCCAGCCGCCGCTTCATGCCGCCGGAGAACTCCCGCACCGGCTGCGCCCCCGTGTCCGGCAGATCCAGCCGATCCAGCAGGGCCCGGGCCGCCCGGGCGTCGTAGTCCCGTCCCAGCACGAACCGGAGGTTCCCCTCCGCCGGGAGGTGCTCCAGCAGCCGGTCCTCCTGGAACACGGCGGAGAGCCGCTTTGCCGCCAGGCCCTCCACCGTGCCGCTGTCCGCCGTCTCCAGCCCCAGCAGGATCCGCAGCAGGGTGGTCTTGCCGGAGCCGGAGGGGGCCATGACGGCCGTGATCCCCGGCCCGGCGGTGAAGGACAGGTCCCGCAGCACCGCCTGGTCCCCGAAGGACTTGCACAGATGCTTCACCACGATCTCCATCATCCACCCGCCTTTCCGGCCAGGGCGTCCACCAGGCGGAGGAACAGCCGCTCGAATATCACCGATACCGTCACGATCACCGCCGTCCAGGCGAAGAGGTCTCCGGTCTGGAAGTACACCTTGGCGGTGTACAGCGCCTCGCCGATGGAGCCCTCCGGCAGGCCGATGACCTCCGCCGCCGCCCCGGACTTCCAGCAGAGGCCCAGCCCCAGGGACACGGCGGAGCGGAAATAGGGCAGCACCGCCGGCAGATAGATGCCCCGCAGCTGCCGGGAGAAGGGCACACGGAACACCCGGGCCATCTCCAGCAGCTGAACGTCCGTGTGGCCGATGCCCTCCAGCACATTCAGGTACACCGGCGGGAACACCATCAGGGCGGAGATCAGCAGGGACAGGTTCTCCGACGAGAAGAAGATCAGCGCCAGGATGATGAAGGACACCACCGGCACCGCTTTCACCACCGCCACCAGGGGGCTCAACAGGTCCCGGATCCACTGGAAACGGGCCGCCAGCGGTGCCAGCACCGCCGCCAGCGCGCAGGCCAGGAGAAAGCCCCCCAGGATCCGCAGGGAGGAGAAGGCCACCGCCTGCCAGAACTCTATGGTCCCCGCCAATGCCAGCAGCCGCCCCAGGGCCTGCACCGGGGAGGCCAGCAGCAGCATCCGCCCGCCGGTGGTGGCCGCCAGGGCCAGGCTGGCCCCCTCCCACACCAGCAGCCAGAAGGCCGCCGCCCACAGCCGGACAGAGCCTGTTCGCCGCTTCATCTGCCTCCCCCTTTCTCCTGGAAACCACCGCGCCCCGGGTGTTCCCGGGGCGCGGAAAATTTGTCAGCCGTTACGCGCCGTAGTAGAAGTCGTCGTTGGGCATGGCGCCGCCCACGGACGCCTCGTCCTGCTCCCACAGCACGCTGAGATAGCCGGACAGCTTGTCCATCATCTCCGTGCCGGTGATGCACACGATGTTGCAGTAGGGCAGGGCCTTCTCCGCCACGGCGGCGTCCACAATGTCATAGCCGCCGATGAGCTGGGCGGCGTCGGCGGTGTTGGCGTTCACCCAGTCCACGCTCTCGGCGTAGCTGGTCAGGAACTGCTCCACCGCCGCCGGGTGCTCTTCCACGAAGTCCGCCCGGGCCACCACCACGCCGGTGAGCAGGGCGGAGCCGTTGTCCAGGGCGTCCCACTCCTCCGTCAGGTCCAGGGCCACCCGCAGATCCGGCAGCTGGGTCTGGGCCACGGTGACGAAGGGCTGGGGCAGCATGGCGATGGTGGCCGCGCCGGAGGCCAGGGCCGCCACGCACTCGCTGTGCTCGCTCTTCCAGTCGATGGTGACGCCGGTGTCGGGATCGATGCCGTTCTCGCTGAGCAGATACCGCAGGGCGTACTCCGGCGTGGAGCCCTTGCCGGAGGCCACGATGGTCTTGCCCGCCAGGTCCGCCATGGACTGGACGGAGTTGCCGTTCTCCACGATATACAGCACGCCCAGGGTGTTCACCGCCAGGGTGACGATGCCGCCGTCCGTCCGGTTATACAGCACGGAGGCCAGGTTGGCCGGCACGCAGGCGATGTCCAGCTCCCCCTGCATCAGCTTGGGGGACACCTCGTCGGCGGAGGCGGCCAGGGTGAACTCATAGGTGTTTCCGCCGCCAGCGGTCACCACATTCTCCTTATCCTCCAACGCTTCCTCCACAGGAGCATAATCGCTCATCAGCTTCACCATGCCCATGGCGGTGGGTCCCTTCAAGGCCGCCACCCGGACGTTGACGGACTCCTCCGCGGGCGTCTCGCCCTCCTTCCCGCCACAGGCGGCCAGGGTCAGGCACATAACCAGGGCCAGGCAGGCCGCCAGACTCTTCTTCATCCACTGTTTCATCTTCTGTTTCCTCACTTTCCTTGTTGCAGCGCATCCTCCGGCGCGTAAACGGTCTTGGCCGTGATCCCCGCCAGCCGGCCGATCTTGCCGGACAGGGCGGAGATGGCGTCCGCGGGGGCGTCCACCGCCACGCTGATGATGTTCACGCCCCGGGCGTGATAGGGCACCCCCATCCGCCCGATGATATAGGGGGCGTACTGGTGCAGCAGCTCGTTCAGCGCCGGGACAGAGGCCATGTCCCGGACGATGATCGCCAGCACGGCCACACGGGTCTCCACAGAGGATCCCTCCTTTTGCAAAAAGTAAACCCCTCCGCCGCGCTGGCAGAGGGGGATTTTGACATGCGCCGTCCGCCCGGCACCGCCGGGCGCTTCCCCGTCTTGCGGCCGGGGCGGGCCCGTACCGGTCAGAGCGACAGAAACCAAATTGTCCGGTCCGCCGGTCAGAGCTTCTTCCCAGGGACAGGGAAATGATACCATGGAACCGCCCCGCCGTCAAGGGCGGGTTTCAGAAGTCGTGGCGGCCGCCGCCTCCCGGCCCAAGCGTCTCCAGCGCGGAGACGATGCGCGCAATCTTCCCGAAGCAGGCCGGGTCGGAGAGGCCGACATCATCCAGAACTTCCCGGATCTCCCACAGGGCCCGGCAGCACTTGTCGTGGACCATGTCCCCCACGATCTGCCGGGCGTCATCGCCGCCCACCACGATGGCCGCCCCGCCTCCGCCAGCACCCGGGCCAGGATATAGGTGTTGAATTCCATCTGGTCCATTCCAATATTCCCCTTATACGTTTATGTAACGTATTTTAAGGCAATTCTCATGGTAAAGTCAAGAAAAATACGGTTCATAAACGTAGGTTTGCCATGAAGAAAATTGCTTTGCACGGCAGCAAAAACGTCATCCATGCCCAGTTGCGCCGCTATCGGGAGCTGCGGAAGCTCACCCAGGACCAGGTGGCGGCAAAGCTCCAGGTCATGGGCGTCAATATCGATCAGCAGGCCCTCAGCCGGATCGAGCACAACCAGCGGATGGTCACCGACTACGAGCTGGCCTGCCTGTGCCAGGTCCTTCAGGTATCCGAGCAGGACCTGTTGGCAGATTTTTTAAACACATTGAAATCATAAGTCTGTCTGTGATGAAATGATGAATACGTCCTATTACAATACGGAATCCAATCTCATCGCCGGGCGTCTCCGGCAGCTGCGAAAAGAGCGGGGGCTTTCCCAGGAAGAGCTGGCCGCCCAATTGCAGCTGCTGGGGGTAGACATCAGTCAGCCCCTGATCAGCAAAATCGAACAAAACCGGCGCTTTGTCAAGGACTATGAGCTGGTCTGTCTCTGCCAGGTCCTCCAAGTGTCCGAGCGGGACCTGCTGGCGGACTTTTACAATTCCACAGAATCATAAAAGAGCCCCCGTGGGGGCTCTTTTGCTTTACCGTCCATAGGTCTCCGTCAGCGTTCGAATCTCCGCCGCCAGGGCGGGCGTGATAGCATCGGGGGCCATCCGCCAGCGCCAGTTGCCCTCCGCTACGCCGGGGACGTTGATCCGCCCCCCGCTGCCCAGGGCCAGGTAGTCCTGCATCTGGGCCACGAACAGCTCCGCCGTGCTGCCCATGCCGCACCGCAGCAGGGCTTTTCGCATCTCCTCCCGGCCGGAGGCGCCCAGGTACCGCTCCGCGAAGGCCCGCTCCGCCGCCGGGGCGTGGTCGTACCAGCCCAGGGCGGTGTCGTTGTCGTGGGTGCCGGTGTAGCAGACGCACCGGCGGCTGTCGTAGTTGTGGGGCAGATAGGCGTTGCCGGGGTGGTAGAAGGCGAATTCCAGCACCTTCATGCCCGGCAGGCCCGCCGCCTCCCGGAGCTGGTGGACCTCCGGCGTCAGGAGCCCCAGGTCCTCGGCGATGTAGGTGATGTGGGGGAACCAGTTCGTCAGCACGCCCAGCAGGTCCATGCCGGGGCCCTTCTCCCACTGCCCTTCTTTGGCGGTCTCCGCCCCGGCAGGGACGGACCAGTACCGCTCAAAGGCCCGGAAGTGATCGATGCGGATGGCGTCGAACAGGCGGGAGGCGCCCTCCACCCTTCTGATCCACCAGCCGAAGCCGTCCCGCTTCTGGGCCGCCCAGTCGTACAGGGGGTTGCCCCACAGCTGGCCCTCCTCCGAGAAGTAGTCCGGCGGCACGCCCGCCACCCGGCTGGGCCGCCCCGCCTTGTCCAGCAGGAACTCCCTCCGCTCGCTCCACACGTCGGCGCTGTCCAGGGACACATAGATGGGCAGGTCCCCGATGATCCCCACCCCCAGGCTGTTGGCGTGGTCCTTCAGGGCCTTCCACTGGGAGAAGAACCAGAACTGCACCGCCTCGTGGAAGGCGATATCCTCCGCCAGGGCCGTCCTCCAGGAGGCCAGCGCCGCCGGGTCGTGGTCCCGGAGGGCCTTGTCCGGCCAGTCGAACCAGGCGGTCTCGCCGAAGCGGGCCTTCAGGGCCCGGTACAGGGCGTATTCCCCCAGCCAGGGGTTTGCGGCGGCGAAGTCCCGCACCGCCTGGGCCTCTGTTCCGGTCAGGCGGGAGAAGGCCCGCCGCAGCAGGGGCTCCCGGTTTTCATACAGGGCGGCGTAGTCGATGGGCGCCCCCTCTGGCACCCGGGCGGCGGACAGCTCCTCCTCTGTCAGCAGCCCCCGGTCCCGCAGGTCCTCCAGGTCGATGAGCAGCGGGTTCCCGGCGAAGGTGGACTCGCTGGTGTAGGGGGAGTTCCCCGCTCCGGTGGGCCCCACCGGCAGCACCTGCCACCACCTCTGCCCGGCGTTGTGGAGAAATTCGGCAAAGGCCCGGGCCTCCCGGCCCAGGGAGCCGATGCCGTATGCCCCCGGCAGGGAGAACACCGGCAGCAGGATGCCAGCGGAACGCTCCATATCCGTCACACTCCTTTGGGAAGTTCATTTCTGTTCTATTGTATGCAGTGCGGCGGGGCGTGTCAAGGGCGGCCCCCTTCCTCCCCCGGGACCGCCAGAGGCCGGAAGGCCGTCCGCCCCGGATTGCCCTCCGCCAGCAGACAGCGCCGCCGGGTCAGGTCGCAGACCACAGACCAGACGGTGTCCTGGCCGGTGCTCCGGTCATACTGGCAGAGAAAGCCCTTCCGCCCCGCCAGCAGGGCCTGGACGCCGGTGAGGTCCAGCGTCTCCCCCTCCTGTTCCAGCACACGGCGCATGGTGTCATACCGCTCCGCCGCACGCCAGGTGTCCAGCCCCGGCGGCAGCGGGTCCGCCAGGTCCGAGCGGAAGAGATTCGCCGCACAGACGAAGGGTCCCGCCGGGCCGGGCCGCTCCACCCGCACCCCCTCCGGACCGCACTCCGCCACGGCGATGTTCCCGGCCTTATCCGCCAGCGTCAGCGTCTGGCAGGAGGCCAGGGGCAGCTCCCGGAGACGGTCCAGGGCCTCCTCCATGCTGGCGCAGGTCTCCGCCAGCAGCCGCAGAACCATGCCGGCGTTCAGGCCCGGCCGGGGCCTGGGCGTGTAGACAGAGGTGAGCCCGATGGCCAGTCCCCGGGCGTTGACGGCGTCCTCCATCTGGACGAAGGAGGTGGTGTTCCCGGCAAAGGGAATGGCCCCGTCGGAAAACCGATACGTCACGTGGGTGTTATACGCTTCCAGCGCTGTCAGAAAGTCGCTGTTCCGGCCGAAGAATACCCCGTTCCCGTTGGACACCGCCAGGCAGGAACAGCAGCAGGCGGGCGGCAGGGCGTAGGTGGTGAAGAGGACCGTCTCCAAGTCCTCCTGCCGGCAGTTCTGCCCCGCCGCCAGCCCCTCCAGCTCCTCCAGGGCGGCGGGGAAATGGCGCGCATACGCCGGGCGGCAGGCAGCCGCAAAGGCCCGCCGCTCCGCCTCCAGGGGAAAGGGCACATGGTCCAGCAGGAATCGGCCGCGCTCCGCCAGCCGGGCGCCCCACTGAAAGCCCATCTCCCAGTGAGTGCCCCGCAAAGATAAGTGGTCCATATCATTCAGCTCCTCTTTAAGATCAGGAGCCGCCGGCAGCTCTGCCCTTACCATAGAACAATAAAAAATTGTTGTCAAGCAGAGATTTTTTATTTGTTTTTTCAGGAGATTCAGGGGAAATTATTTTCTTTTTCCCATCCGCAACCCGTGGTTGACATCTGGGAAACCCGCCGGTGGTTGCGCTTTTTCCCGCTCTCTGGTATGGTGAAGGCAAAGGAGTTGATACCATGCGGGAGCAGCAGACCCTGGGCCGCCGCATCCAGGAGGGGCGGAAGGCCGCCGGGCTCTCCCAGGAGTCCCTGGGGGAGCGGCTGGGCGTCAGCCGCCAGGCGGTCAGCAAATGGGAGGCGGACACCAGCGTGCCGGAGCTGGAGAACCTGATCGCCATGAGCCGCATCTTCGGCGTCACCATCGGCGCCCTGCTGGGGGTGGAGCCGGAAGCGGCGGAGGGACGTTCCGAAGAGGACGCCCCGGAGGCCCCCTGCCAAGAGGCGGAGGATACCGCCCCGGGTGGAGAGCTGACGGACCGGGAGCTGGCGGCGGTGGAGGCCATCGTGCAAAAGTACCTGGAGGCGGCCCGGCGGCCCCGGTGGAGCCGGAGGCGGAAGGTCCTCGCGGGCGCGGCGGTCTGCGGGGTCCTGGTGCTGGCCGTGTACGCCCTGGGCACCAGCTTCTCCATCCTCGGAGACCGCCTGGACCTGGTGCAAAGTCAGGTGAACAGCATCCAGGGCAGCGTCAGCAGTCAGATCGGAAACCTGTCCGGCCAACTCTCCAGTCTGCTGGCGGAGCAGAACAGCCTGGTCAGCGACTACGGCATCCAGGTGACGGACTACAGCCTGGCGGACCAGGTATGGTATCTTTCCGTCAGTGCAACTCCAAAAGAGTATACGGCGGGCACCGCGGCCACCTTCACCGCCCGGACGGATACCGGCGCGACAGCCTCCGCAGAGGCTCAAAACAACGGCGGCGTCTTTACGGCAGAGAACTGGGCGGTGCCCATGGGTACCTCTCCCGGCGGAGAGGTACAGGTCTCCGTGGTCCTCACCGACGGCGACGCCATCCGGACCCAGACGCTGGAAACGCTGTACGAGGACCCCTCCGCCTACCGTTTGGACGTGGACGGTTTCTGGGATGCGGAGTGGCTGAACGGTGCCCTCTCCTTCGGCTCCCTGGAACTTCAGATCTCAAATGGCACCCGCCTCCCTGTTGAACTGACGGGCGTTGAACTGGCTCTCTTTTTTGATGGCGAGGCGGAGCCGATCTGGTCCGGCCACCTCCCCACCGCTGTGGAGCTGTGGGAAGCGCAGGGGTATGTGCAGATGCTGGTTCCCGCGGGCCCAGAAGACCCAGTCCAATTGGAGAAGGGGCGGGCTCTCATCGCCGCCCTCCACATCACCGATGACCACGGCCAGTCCTTCTGGCATCCGCTGGACGGCTGGATCAGCGAAAACGGTCTGCTGTCTGTGGAACGCAGTCCGGACAGCCTCACTGGCTCGACAGATCCCTCCGGCTGGAAGCCTGGCAGTGCCATTCTTTCATGGTGACCGGGCAGGATCCGCCGCAAAAACCGCCCCGGAGCTCTCGCTCCGGGGCGCCGCTTTTTCGATTGCTTTACTTCATCAGCTCATACATGACGGCCTTGATGGTGTGCATCCGGTTTTCCGCCTCGTCGAACACCACTGAGTGCTTACCACGGAACACTTCATCCGTGACCTCCCGGATGTCCACCCCCTTTTCCTTGGTCAGCAGCCGCCATTGCTGCTGGATCTCCCTGTAGTCCCGCCCCAATCGGTCAATGCTCAGCACATAGAGCAGGTCGCCCGGCTTTAATGCCTTCACCAGCCGCTTGTACTGAGGCCGGTGAAAGTCCTTTCCCGACTGCTTGTCCAAATAGATGTGCCGCATCGCCACGCCCTTGCCCCGCAGTGCGATCAGCTGCCTGTCCTCGTTCTGGTCCACACTGGACACGCGGATATACCCATATACGTCCATAAGCCCTCCTTTTCCTGCAAAAGAGGCCGCACCGCCCCCCTGCTCATGTGGTTCGATCTTACACCCATGGACGCAGGCAAAAAAAGAGTTGCCCCTTCCGGGGCAACCGGACACAAAAAAGCCGCCGGGAGGCGGCTTTTTTATTGTATTTTCACGGTGCAATGGGGAATATCAGCTTCAGCACGCCGAACACCACCAGGCATATACCCGCAGCAATAAGGGCGCGGAAGCAAACTTTTCTATTTTTCTGCGCCAGCTTCTCGTCCTCCTCGTTCTGCCAGCGCACATAAAACCATGCCGCAAACAGCAAGCTGACAAGGGGCCCGAAAATCAGACCGATCATCGCGACAAATCCCATCGTGAATTCCTCCTCCGTTTTTCTGTAGTATACCGAAAAAGATCCCCTCCGTCAAGGTACATTCCCACCCTGCCGGGAAGCGCTCCCCTCTGCTTTGGCAGGATTTCACAAGCGGCGATACCTCTTACGCCCTCATTTTGCATATACATTCTAAATTTGTATTTTTCGTAAATATTTATTCATTATTTACTTGACATTAGTGAATATTTATGTATAATCAAGTCATCACATAAAACCGTGCGTTCCTCAGCGCCATGGAGGTTCAGCACAGGAAGGGAGAACAAAAATGAAAACAATGAAGAAGCTTTGGATCCTTATGGCAGCACTGACCGCCACATTATTGCTCTGCGTGATCAGCGCATCGGCCTGCACCATGGTCTATGTGGGCTCTGACCTGACAGACGACGGTTCTTCCTTCATGGCGCGAAGTGAGGACTATAGCAATGGCTACAACAAGATTGCCCATGTTAACCAGCACGGCAAATATGCCGCCGGCAGCGTATACGAGGGCTGCTACGGCTTCACCCACACCTTCACCCATGACAGCTACGCCTACACTGCTACCTCCGATGACAACACCTCCGGTGTGTGCCCTGATTGCGGCCAGACCCATCCCCACACCCCCATGGAGGAGGTCGGCTCCAATGAAAAGGGTGTCTCCGTCTCCGCCATGGTCACTCTCAGCCCCAACGGCGCCGTGGTAAATGCCGACCCCATGGAGGACTTTGGCATCTGTGAAAGTGATATGGCTACCATCCTCCTCAGCGAGGCCTCCAGCGCCAAGGAAGGCGTGGAGCTACTGCTGAACATCTTCGACACGGTTGGTGCCGGCGAGCCCTCCGGTGTGCTTATCGGCGACCAAAATGAGATCTGGTATGTAGAGAACTTCACCGGCCACACCTATACCGCCGTGAAGCTGAGCTCCGATATGATCACCATGAACCCCAATATGGGCGCCATCGGCCTGGTGGATCTGGATGACACGGACAACGTCCTCTCCTCCGCCAACCTCATTGAGGTGGCCAAGCAGGCCGGCACCTATGAGGGCAGCGAGACCGAAAATACCATCGATGTTTATAAATCCTACTGCGCGTATGCAAACGGGAGCCCCAACGCCCGGCTGGTAAACGGCCTGAACTACTTCCTGGCCTCTGATACCCTGTCCGCTTCCACCATCGCCCCCGAGGACTTCACCATCTCCAACGTGAAGAACGGCAAGGTTGTTTCCCTGTATACGAACATTCAGAACAAGCTGGGCAAGATCAGCATTCATGATATGGTGGACTACTATAAGGTAGATGACATCGCCAACATCGGCAACCTGGAGTGGCACATTTTCCAAATCCAATCCGCCGATGCTCCGGAGACCGGCACCATCGAGTGGTTAGCTATGGAGCACGGCCAGTACTCCGTGGCCATCCCCTACTTTCCCTCTCTGACCACCGACATGTACGATGGCTATAAGTTTGGTGGTGAGGAAGCTACTACCACCGATACAGCCCCGGCCGATCCCTATGGCACCTATGCTTTCTCCAGCTACTGGGGCAGTGGATACGTCGTCCTTCCCGAGGGCTGGGAAAACGGCTACTACTGGACCGTGGATGCCCTGTCCAACTATGCGCTGTCCGACCAGTGCTCTGCGGAGGACAATGCCCTGATCCACAGCGAGCTGGCCAAGATGCAGCAGCTCTGCTACGACAAGGCAGCCGAGATGAAGGCCGCTCTGGCCGAAATGAGCGGTGACGAGGCGAAGGCATACGCCACCGGGCAGAGCGCCGCCCTGGCCCAGCAGGCGCACACCCTGACCCTGGAGCTCTACAAGCATGTCGTGTCCCACGAGCACACCTATGGCGAGTGGGAGACGACCACGGCTCCCACCTGCAAGGACGAAGGCATTGCCACGCAGACCTGCAAGTTCTGCGATGCGACTCAGACCAAGAGTCTGCCCAAGTCCGATGTCCACAGCTGGGATGACGGTGTTGTGACCAAGACCGCCACTACCGAAGCGGACGGCGTCAAGACCTACCCCTGCACCGTGTGTCAGGCAACCAAGACGGAAGCTATCCCCGCCCTTGCGTCTGATGCCGGCAGCAATGCTCCCGCATCGGAGCCTAATCCCGCCACCGGCGACAGCGCAAACCTTATGCTGCTGGGTGCTGTAATGCTTTTGTCCGTAACCGGCACCGTATTTGTGGTGAAAAAAAAATTTTGGTGAAGTGAGATAGTCCCTGTAAGAGAATGACACCCCGGGTCCTTCATGGAGGGCCCGGGGTGTTTTTGTTGTGGGAGCGACGGAATAAGATCACTCCGCCCTACGCAATTCGAAGATTGGTTGAGGACAGATGGGCAGAGGTGTCCGCCCCTACACAATTGCAAGGAGTTTTTCGCAGTGGGCTGGGTACTCCCTACGGAGAGATAGAGGGTGCTCCGCTAAAAGGCCGCACAGAGTTTGCCGCCCGCAGGCGGCAAAAAAATCAAATCATTTTTCACCGCGGCATGTGCGTGGGAAAACATTCCTCTCAGGCGAGAAGTAATTGAATTTTACCGCTTGCGACAAAATTATGCGCGCGGCAGACTTGGGGCCTTTTGGCAGAAAAACGGAGATTATTCGCCAGAGACGATGAAAGGGCTGTCCCAAAGGCCGATGCCGTATTATTTTTATTGCGGCTTAATAGGATTCTCAATGTCAACGACGCCCAGCTTGGCTCGGTAGGCTCCGCCCACCATAACCTGTACACTTTCCACACCATCTATACTGCACAGGGACTTCACTAACCCCTGCACCAGGCTGTCCTGGCGCACCGACACATCACAGAGGGCTTTGTAGTCGGCAGAGGAGAAATTCAGGCAGCAGATGTCCCCGTCCATCCACACACCGGCTGCGCTAATCCCCTCCGGCAGAAGCTTTTCCAGCCCTTCGGTCTGCGGCCCCTCCTCCAGAGCCTGCAGTAACCGCTGGCACCGATTCTCGCCCTCGTAGATTAGCAGCTCCCGCTTTTCCGGCTGCAGCGTACCTGCTTGATCCGGGAAATACAGCGTCACGGGCACCACCTTCACCACATCCTCTGAGCTGGTAAGCAGCACATCCTCCGTGGAAAAATATGAGTTTGTCCGTCCGGAAAGGGGCTTGCCCTCCACCAGAACCTGCAGCCACTTGACGCCGGGAATCTGGCAGGCCGACAAAGTAATACAGTAATCCGCCACCGTTAGAGAAAAGTCCGACAGGCGTCCATAGGCGGCGGAGAAATCCAGCACCGCTACGCCGCCGGACACGCTGCACTCCAGCAGCTCTGCATCCGAGGGAATAGGCGAGATGAAAT
>OODJ01002196.1_pt1 | contig 13418 bp, 11 predicted proteins | sample 1671611 | NCBI WGS metagenome assembly OODJ01 (sample SAMN06348174, study PRJEB24527) | human gut metagenome | biome: human gut; feature: ankylosing spondylitis patient; material: feces | host: Homo sapiens | place: China | collected 2015-10 | reverse complement strand
GAATCATGGCTTGTGCAATGGCTGAACCCAGGAAGGGGTCTTCACCGTTGCCTTCGGATACGCGTCCCCAACGGGCATCGCGGCAGATGTCTACCATCGGGCTGAATGTCCAGCAAATGCCATCCGCACTGGCTTCAATGGCAGAAATCCGCGCCATCCGGCTGCTTGGCGGCGACGCGGTCGGCATGTCGACGGTCACCGAGGCGCTCACAGCGGCGCACTGCGGAATAGAGCTGCTCGGCTTTTCCGTCATCACGAATATGGCGGCGGGTATGCTTGACCAGCCGCTTACGACCGAGGAGGTCAGCGAGACGGGCCGCATGATTGAGGAGCGGTTCAGCGCGTATTTGAAATCTGTCATCCGGGAGATGAGCGTTTATGAATGAAACAAGAGCAGATCAGGGCCTTGCCTTTATGCTGCAATATGAAAACGTTGCGTGGTACGACGCGGGTGCGGTTCGGATTTTAGACCGGCGCGTGTATCCGGGGAGAATCGAGTTTGTGACGTGCCGGACGCACGTGGAGGTCATGCAGGCCATCCGCAACATGGTGACCCAAAGCGCGGGGCCGTATACCGCGGCCGGAATGGGCATGGCGCTCGCTGCGTGGGAATGCCGGGAGAAGACGAAGCAAGCGCAGCTGGTCTTTCTGGAGCAGGCGGCTAGCTGCATCGCAAATGCCCGCCCGACGACGAGAAAACGCATGGAGCAGGTCTGCGCCGGATGTTTGACCGCAGCGAAAGAGGCTCTGGAAAGCGGCACGCGTGTGGATGAGGCCATCCGGGCGCATGTCGTCCGGGCGAACAACTCGCGGTATTCCAAGGTCAACGAAATTGCAAAATATTTGGTCGCGATGTTCCCGCAGAAGGGGACGGTCATGACGCAGTGCTTCGGGGAAACCATCGTCGGTATGATGCTCAAGGAAGCCAGGCTCGCAGGAAAAGAAGTGCGTCTGTTCTGCCCGGAGACGAGACCGTATTTTCAGGGCGCGCGCCTGACCGCAACAGTCTGCCATGACATGGGCTTTGACGTGACGGTCATCACCGACAACATGCCGGCCTTTGTCATGGAGCGTGAGGGCGTGGACGTGTTCACGTGCGCGGCGGACGCGATCTGCCTTGACGGATACGTCGTCAACAAGGTCGGTACGTTCCAGATCGCCATCTGCGCGAGCCACTTCGGCATTCCGACGTTCGTCACCGGCGCGCCCGACGCGGGCCACCCGACGAAGGACACCGTGACGATCGAGATGCGGGACCCCGAGTTTACGCTTCAGGCCATGGGCGTTCGGACAGCGGCTGAAGGCGTGAAGGGCTACTATCCGGCGTTCGATCTCACGCCGCCGCACCTCATTTCCGGCATCGTCACCGACCGCGGCGTGTTCTCGCCCTTCGATTTGCAGCGATACTTCTCCTCCGGCGGCATGGGCGAGTACGAGATGGTCGTGTGAACCTTGCTTTTGTAGCGGTATTTCACAAATTTTTGACGGCAATTGAACAGACCGGTGGGAGCCTTCGACGGGCCCTCGCCGGTTTTTGCATGGAAAGGCTTCAAAAATGACGGAAGAAACCGAAAAAATGCAGGGCGAGATGCAGCTGTACGGATGCGGTTGGAGGAACGCGGCGGAAATCCTGCAAAATCCGCCGGGGTTTTGACGCAGATGTGGGTGTTCCTGCAAGAATGGTACGGGCGCGATGCAGGCGGGAAAATGCAGGATGAATTGCAGGAAACGCTTCTTGCAATTCATGGGCAGACGCCGAAATTGTGCAGAATATACAAATACAGAAAACGTAAACTGTACAAAATCGTTGAAATTCCGAAGGAAATGCGTATAATGAAGACTGTAAGGAAACGATAATCGCTGCAAAAAATGCAGTGCTGGATTCAAAATGGAGGAAGAGAAAATGCTGAGTGTTCTGGCTATCTGCGGTGCTGTTTATTTTGCAGGTATGGTTGCAATGACCATGCATGGTATGAAAAACTGAGAAATTACGAAGATCGAACGCTCCCGTCAGAACCGTCTGGCGGGAGCGTTTTTATGTCTGCTCCGGACCCGCGCAGGCCGGAGGCGAAATTTTTAACACGCGGCAAACAAAAAACGGATGCAAAACGAGTGGCTCTGGTGTATAATATCAAAAAATTCAGGGCAAATCCCCAATCAAGGAGCAATGACTATGCGAATCGTCGTCAAGGTGGGTACATCTACGCTTGCCCATCCAACCGGAAGACTCAACATCCAGCGCATGGAGCGGCTGTGCAAGGTATTGAGCGACCTCAAAAACGCAGGACACGAGATCATTCTCGTCTCCTCCGGCGCGATCGGCATGGGTGTCGGTAAATTAAGCCTGCCCGCGAAGCCGTCCGACATGCCGACCAAGCAGGCAGCCGCCGCCGTCGGTCAGTGTGAGCTCATGTACATCTACGACAAGCTCTTCACCGAGTATAACCACATCGTCGGCCAGCTTCTCATCACCGCGCCGGACATCGCCGACGGCGGCAGCCGGAAGGCGAACTTCCACAACACGATGGACCGCCTGCTGGAGCTGGGCGCGCTGCCCGTCATCAACGAGAACGACACCATCTCCACCGAGGAGATCGCCGTGGGCGACAATGACACGCTCTCCGCCATCGTCGCCGCCACCGTCTCTGCGGACCTGCTCGTGCTGCTCTCGGACATCGACGGCCTCTACGACGGCGACCCGCGCAAAAACCCTGACGCGAAGCTTATCCCCACCGTGGAGACTGTCGACGAGCGCATCATCGCCCTCGGCGGCGGCAGCGGTTCGAGCCTTGGCACGGGCGGCATGGCGACCAAGCTCTTGGCGGCGCAGATCGCTGTCGGCGCGGGCTGCGAAATGGTCATCGCCAACGGCGAAAAGCCGGAGCTTTTGTATGATATCGTCGCGGGCAAGCCCATCGGCACCCGCTTTCTGGTCAAGAGGTGAAGAATATGACAACGCTGGAGCTTCTTCAAAAGACCCGCGCGGCGATGGGCAGCATTGCCGCTGCCGGCGCGGAGAAAAAGAACGCGCTGCTCCTTGCCATGGCGGACAGCCTGGAGGCGCACTGCGCGGAGATCCTCGCCGCGAACGCGGAGGACATGGCCGCCGCGCGCGGCCGCATCACCGACGTTATGCTCGACCGGCTCAAGCTCGATGAAAACCGCATCGCCGGCATGGCGAACGGCATCCGCGACACCGTCAGGCTTCCCGACCATACGGGCCGCGTTCTCAGCGAGGTCGTGCGCCCCAACGGCATCGTCATCGACAAGGTGCAGGTGCCGCTCGGCCTCGTCGCCATCATTTACGAGAGCCGCCCCAACGTCACCTCCGACGCTGCGGCGCTTGCCGTCAAGAGCGGCAACGTCTGTATGCTCCGCAGCGGAAAGGAAGCCTACCGCAGCGCCCGCGCCATTGTCGCTGCGCTCAAGGCGGGCGTTGCGCAGGCGGGCGGCGACCCCGACATCGTGAACATCGTGGAGGATACGAGCCACGCCTCCGCGCAGGAGCTGATGACCGCCAAGGGCCTCGTCGATCTCCTCATCCCGCGCGGCGGCGCGGGCCTGATTCGCCATATAGGAACGGGTGGACAACGAAACCCATGTATTGTCCGTGCGGGTGTAGTGCACCTGGATGCCTTTGCCCGCGAGGATGCTGCCCACACGTTTGGCAATGTCCAGCGTCACTTCACGTTCGATGACGCCGTTGTGCACTGTTCCGGGATCTTTGCCGCCGTGGCCGGGATCGATCATGATAGATCGGGTGGCGAACCGGAAAAGCGGATCGCTCGATTGCAGCCCCTGGCCGAACGAGATGCCGCGAGGCATGGCGGCGTCCGTGGCCGAGGTCGTGATGACGATACGGAACGGCGAGGATTCCGTTTTGACCATGAAGCGTTTGACCTGCCTGAAATCGAGCAAAAGCCGGGTTTTATCGGGAGCGGACAAGTCAAGGCGCATACGGCGGAGGGAACTGCCCTGCACTTTGATGCCGGGGCGGATCGTCGAAGCCGGATTGACGCCCATGAGATCCACAACCATCCTGTTGGGGATGTCGTTTTTCTTGCTGCCGCTTTGCGTGTCGATGGACCAGATGATGGGGCGATCGAACTCCAGCGTGATGACGGCCAGATTCTTCTGGTTTTCCCATTTCATGTCGGTCAGAAGCGCCGCCGTCTTTTTGCCCGGCGTGCTGCTCTTGGCCGCTTCCAGCGCCGCCTTGAGGCGCTGGGCGTAGAGTTTGGCTTCCGGTGCGACATCACCCCGGGGATATTGATTTTGGATGGTGTTGAGCGCTTCCTGCGCTCCGGAAAAATCGTTGAACCGTTCCGCCTTGATACGCGCAATGCCAAACAGTGCGTCGTCGGCCAGCACATGGCTGGCGTAGCTTTTGAGGAACACCCCATACCGATCGACAGCGACCTGAGCGTCCTGCCGCAGCATGGAACGCTTGGCGAGCTCCTCCATCGCCAACGCCGAACGGAAGAGCGCCGCAGGGCGGTTCCGCCAGCGGGGATATTTTTCGTGGAGGTCGAAAAACGACTGGGCGAGTTTTTCCCACGGCTCACGCCAGCCGCCGCGTTTGGAGTCGCTCTTGAGGAACTCCATATCCTGCTTGGCCTTCTCGTACTGCTGTTCAAAGGAGGGAGCCGCGTGCGCGTCGGAAACCGCGGTCAGGAACAGGGCGAGGGCAAAGGCGACCAAAAGGGGTCTGAACAGACGCCCGATGGCGGGGGATGATCTGTGCGGAGTCTGAGAACCGATAAGAATCATGAAGGGGAAGCTGTCCTGATGGGCGGTCGTGCCGCGTCAAAGAAGCCCGCCCGCACAGAAGCGGGCAAAGCGGAAGGGGTGCGGGAAAGGTATTCTTTCCCGCACCCTTGTTTTTTAGAAGAACTGACCCATGGAGAACTCGAACCGTCCGCCGGGGCGGTCACCCTTGACGTTCTTGTCCAGCGGGAAGCCGTAGGCGAAGCGCAGGTCGCCCATGGGCGAACGCCAGCGCAGTTCGAGGCCGACCGACTTCTTCAGGTCGCTGAAGGGATCGGAAGTCTGCTTGGAGTCGATGTTGTAGCCGATGTCGAAGAACGGCACGAGGGCGATGCCCATTTCCGGATGGAACGTCCAGATGTATTCGAAGTTCAGGAAGCCCATGCGGTCGCCGCCGATTTCGTCGTGGTACTTGGGATCGCGCGGGGCAAGGTCTTCCGAGTCATAACCACGGATGGAGTCGATGCCGAAGCGGTCGAATACGGGGACCGGCTTGTTGGAGTTTTCGAACACGCCGCCGACGCGGCCACGCCAATGGAAGATGTGGTTCGGGTTGCGGAACAGGGTGTGGAACGACTGCAATTCACCGATAGGCTTGAAGAAGTTGTCGTTACCGCCGATACCGCCGCCGCCGTATTCCATAGAGACGCGGCCCACCACACCGGACGTGGGACGTTCGCGCGAGTCGGTGGAGTCGTAGGTGATGCTGGTGCTTACGACGCTCGAGAGGTTCTTGCCCTCGTATTCCTTGTAGGCGCGGGAGGCCGTGTCGGGAATGTCGAACAGGGTGTAGCGGTCGAGACGGTAGCCAACGGACACCGAGGTGTACTCGCCAATGGGATGGAAGAGGCGGATGGTATTACCGATGGTCTTCTTCTTGAAGTCATCCCATTCTTCCCAGATGGCGTAGCTGTTGTTGCTGAAACCGAAATCGGTATCGTAGATGCGCGGGTTGACGAAAGACAGGTCCAGATACGAGGACTTGCCGGACACGAAACCCTGCAGGCCGAGCGAGTAGCCGCGGCCGAACAGGTTGCGCTCCTGGATGCTGCCGCTCACGCCGAACTGGTAGAAGGTCGAGTAGCCCACGCCGCCCATGATGGCGCCGGTGCGGTCTTCCTTCAGGTTGACGCGGAGATCGACCTCATCGTCCTTGTCCGTGGGAACGATGGTGGTGTCGGCCTGGGTAAAGTAGCGGAGGCGGTTCAGGCGCTCGTTGGAGCGGCGCAGCTTGGAGCCGTCGAACTGGTCCCCGTCGGCAAGGCGCAATTCACGGAAGATGACGTTGTCGCGGGTACGGGTGTTGCCCTGCGTGACCACGCGGCGGATATGCACCTTCTGCTTCTTGTGCGGCACATAGAAGACGTTGATGATGCCTTCCTCATCGTTCTTCGGGGTGTCCACATCGACTTCGGCAAAGGCGTAGCCGTAATTGCCGTAGAAGTCGGTGAGGGCCTTGATGTCGTCCTGCAGGACGGTGAGGGAGAAATACCCGTTGGAATCTTTGTAGTCGTCAAGCTTGATCACTTCTTTCAGGCGCTCGTCGCTGTCGATGAGATCGCCTTTGAAGCCGATTTCGCCGAGTTTGTAGCGTTTGCCTTCATTGACGGTGAACGTGACGGTGATTCCGTCTTCGGAGTAGTCCACCTGCGGCGCGGCGACCTGAATGTCCACGTAGCCATGGTTCATGGCGTAGGCCGTAATCGCGGCGGAGTCGCGCTCAAGGTATTCTTCGCGGAGCACGCCCGTTCCGGTAACCCATGACAGGATGCCGTGTTCTTGGAGCGCGAGTTCCTTCTTGAGATCTCCGGCGTCGATGCCTTGGAGCCCTTCGATCTTGATTTCCTTGATGTAGAGCTTCTTGCCTTCCTTCACGTCGAAGACCAGCACGGCGGAGGCGCTGTTGGCCTTCTGCTCGATGCGGTAGTTCACTTCGGCGAGGTAGAAGCCTTCCTTGCGGTACAGCTCGGTGACCTTCTGGATGTCTTCGGCAAGCAGGCGGTCGTTGAGGACGGAGCCCGTCTTGGAGCTCATGGCCGCCAGAATGTCTTCTTTTTTGACTTCGTCGGAACCGTTGACGATTACGTCGTCGATGCGGGGCTTTTCCTTGACCGTGAACACGAGCACGCGGCCCTGTCCGCCCTGTTCGATGTCGGCGTTCACGTCGCTGAAGTAGCCGAGATCCCAGATTCGCTTGATTTCTTCATTGAGCGTGGAGGGATCAACCACATCACCCTTGCGGGTGGACAGGCGCATCAGCACCACGTCGGGGTCGAGCACCTTGACGCCGCGGATCTGGATGTCCGTGATGGCGTCGCCCTTGACCGCGCCGCCGCCCATCTTGTCGACAAGTTCGTCGACGGCGGGAAGCAGTTCGATCATGTTTTGCTTCTGGGCGAAATAGGGCTGCGCCCCCTGCTGCCCAGCGGCATCCACCATGCGGGCGTCGATGCTGAACGCGTCGCCGGTCTTGCTGAAGCTGCCGTACACGGCGTAGTTCGCCCCGGCCTGCCTGGCGATGGAGCGCGCGGTCGCCAGATTGAGCTGGCTGATCTGCTGCTTCTTGAGCAGGCGCAACGTATCCTTTGCCGGAATGACCTTGAATCCCTTTTGGGCCAGCCGCTGCTCAAACAGCTTGGGCAGCTCGTCGTTCAGGTAGTTGAGATCCGCCCCTCCATTGATCTGGAAGGGGAGCACAGCCACACGGACAGCATCCGAGGCCGCCTGTTTGGGCGCCGCCTGAGCCGTACCGTGGAACAACAGGTTACACAGCGCCAGCGCCAGCAGCGCGAGTACGCATCTCTTCATACAGTTCTCCAGATCGTAATTCGAGGCAGCGCCCGAGGGTTCCCGCCATTTCACGGTTATGGGTGACAATGACGAGGGTCATGCCGAGTGTGCGGTTCAGTTCCAGAAGCAATTCGGCGACGGAATCGCCGGTCCGCTGGTCCAAGTTGCCGGTCGGCTCGTCGGCCAGCAGCACGCGTGGCTCCAGCAGGATAGCCCGCGCAATGGCGGCGCGCTGACGCTCGCCGCCGGAAAGGGTGGTTACCCTGTGATCCTTCCTGTCGGAAAGCCCGACGCGTTCGAGGGCCTGCCGCGCCAGCCCCAGCGCCTTCGATCGGTTCATCCCGGCGATGAGCGCCTGCATGGCCACATTTTCCTCGGTGGAAAACTCGGGCAGCAGGTGGTGAAACTGGAAGACGAACCCAAGCTTTTTGTTGCGGAAATGGGCTTTTTCCACGGGCGTCATGTCCGGCAGGCTTTTGCCCTCGAACAATACCTTGCCCGCGGTCGGCGTGTCCAGCGCGCCGAGCAGGTGGAGGAGGGTGGATTTGCCCGATCCCGACGCTCCGACGATGGCGAGGGATTCGCCAGCGCGGACGGTCAGGTCCATATTTTTCAGAATGGTGATGCGCTCCGCAGGTCCCTCGCAGGACTTCTCGACGCCGGAAAGCTCGTAGAGCACCGGGGGCGCGGTCGCGTACGCTGTCTGTTCCATCATTCGAACCGCAGGGCTTCGGCGGGTTCAAGGCTCGCAGCCTGCCGCGCCGGGTAGATCGTGGCAAGGAAACACAAGGTCATGGCGGACACGCCGACCACGACGATATCAACCCAATTGAGCAGGATGGGCAGGTGATCCAGCGTATAAACCCCCGGTGGAAGTTTGATGAATTGGTATCGTTGGAGGAGGAGCGCCAGCCCTATGCCGAGCACATAACCGAGCAAGGTGCCCACCACGCCGATGATCGTGCCCTGAAGCATGAAGATCCGGCGGATCATCCCCTTGGTCGCGCCCATGGACATCAGGATGGCGATGTCGTGCGTTTTTTCCATGACCAGCATGACCAGCGTGGTGACGATAGAGAAGGAGCCGATGAGGACGACCATCGCCAGCAGGATGAACATGCCGATTTTTTCAAGTTTCAACGCAGCGAAGAGATTGGCGTTCATGTCCATCCATGTCCGGACGGAAGCCAGCGGGCCGAGCTCCTTTTGGAGGGCGGCGGCCACGGTATCGGCCTTGTATACGTCCTTGACGGTGACCTCGATGCCGGAAATCTGATCGGAAGGCAGGCCCAGCAGATCGCGCGCCGCCGCAAGGGAGATGAACCCGAGCGACGAATCGTATTCGAACATGCCGGTCTGGAAAATGCCCGCAACCTTGTAGGGACGGATGCGGGGCTGGAAACCGGCGGTGGTCTTTTGTCCGGAAGGCGAAAGGAGGTTGACGCGGCTGCCCACGACCAGGCCGAGGCGCTGTGCCAGTTCCTTGCCGATGAGCACGCCGGCCACCAGGCCGGAGAGAATAGCAACATACAGGCCCCAATGCTCAATGCCCAGCAGCGCCCAGACCAGGAAAAAGGAGATGACGGCGATGAGGATGGCGGCCAGGTTGGTGCCCCGGGACAGGGCTTTGAGCAGGGTGCGCTGGTCGGCATTTTCGTCGGTCTTGACGAAGAAGGAGCCGATGATGGAGCAGAGAATACCCACGGCTGCCATGACCATGGGAATGGCCATGGCCTTGAAGGCCTGACCGGAGAAGGAGGCTACGCCCAGGGCGGAGGCGGAGATGATGGAGCCTACATAGGACTCATACAGGTCTGCGCCCATACCGGCTACGTCTCCCACGTTGTCGCCCACGTTATCGGCGATGACGGCAGGGTTGCGGGGGTCATCCTCGGGGATGCCCGCTTCCACCTTGCCCACAAGGTCCGCGCCCACATCGGCGGCCTTGGTGAAAATGCCGCCGCCTACACGAGCAAACAGGGCCATGGAGCTGGCGCCCATGCCGAAGGTCAGCATGGCACTGGTGATGTCCGCCGCCTCCAGCTTGAAGACAAAGCGCAGCAGCAGGAACCACACGGAGATGTCCAGCAGGCCCAGACCTACCACGGTGAAGCCCATAACGCTGCCGGCGGAGAACGCCACACGCAGGCCCTTATTCAGCCCATCGCGGCAGGCATTGGCGGTGCGGCAGTTGGCCTTTGTGGCAATGCGCATGCCCACAAAGCCGCTGAGGCCGGAGAAAAAGCCGCCGGTCAGGAATGCAAAGGGTACGAACCAGGTCAGCAGCTTGCACCCTGCCATGACGCACAGCACCACGACCATGCAGGCAAAGAAAATGCCCACCACGGTATACTGCCGGCGTAGATAGGCGTTGGCGCCCTCACGGATGGAGCGGGAGATTTTGCTCATCAGAGGAGTGCCCTCCTCGTAGCTCAGAACCCGCTTGCCGGTGATGAGGGCAAACAGCAGCGCTATGATTGACCCGACAAAGGTTGCTAAAACAAGATATTTTTCCATTTAGTCTTCCTCTTTTCATCTCGGCACTTGCCGAATTTTCTCGCCTCACGAGACGACTCATTATAAGAAGGATTGACGGAATCCGTCAAATTTTCTCTTTTTTTTTGGGAGAGACTAAAAAAATGTAGACATTCATTCGTTATTTTGCCCATAACTTTTTTGGGAAAAAAGTTATATTTTTCTATGGCTATTTTTTTCATTTTCACCTGAGCACAGAAATGTACCATATATGTGGTACATATTTTTGCACAGGTGTTTTACAAAAACTGCAATCAAAAAAATTTTTTTAGATAACTTTTTGAAGTGGAAACAAAAAGAATTCCGGCAAAAGTAACGGAATATTCCTGATACAACTTTTTGTTCCGCAATTTGTTTTCCAAGTGGCACGATTTAGGATATAAATAGCATTTTGCACAACGGCATTTGCGGGGGAGGAAACACCTGCGCCAGCAGAAAAAGCACCCCCGGGGGTGCTTTTTCTCTTATTGCAGGACTATAAATAGCCGGGACAGACTCAGCCTTCCTTCCGGTAGGGGACACCCAGCTTAGCGGGTACACGGAAATTGCTGCGGAAGATGGTGAGCACGATGGTGAGAATATAGGGCAGAGCGATGATAAGCTCTGTGGGGACAGCGGTGGTGCCGGTGCGGAAATAGATGGACAGGGCATCCGCCAGGCCGAAGGCCAGAGTGCCCAGCACCGCGCCCTTGGGCGACCAGTTGCCCAAAAAGCAGATGGCGAAGGCGATCCAGCCCCGGCCGCCAATGATGTTGCTGCTGAACATACCCAAGTAGCCCACCGTGTAGAACGAGCCCGCCAGGCCGCCGATGCAGCCGGCCACCAGCACCGTAAGGAAACGGATGCGGTTCACCGGCAGGCCCGCTACATCCACGGCCACGGGATTTTCACCGGTGGAGCGGATGGCCAGGCCCAGGGAGGTCTTATACAGCACGAAGATGGACACGGGGATGAGGATATAGGCCATGTAGGTGAGGATATTCTGCTGGAAGAAGATCTCCCCGATGAAGGGGATCTTGCTCAGCAGAGGAATGGACAGCTTCGGCAGAGTGTCGATCTGCAGGGGGGTGGTGGGGACACCAAAGAGCACACGCTGGAAGTAGGAGCAGATGCCCACGGCCAGGATGTTCATGGCAGTGCCGGTGACCACCTGCTGCTGCCCCAGGGTCACGGTGACAAAGGCATACAGCAGAGCCATCAGGCCGCCCAAGGCAATGGCCAGCAGCAGGCCCACCAGGAGACTGCCGGACAGATACGTGCCCACAAAGCCGCCCCAGGCGCCGATGAGGAATATGCCCTCAATGGCGCAGATCATCATGCCTGTACGCTCAGCGTAAACCTCCGCTAGGGCGCCCAGCAGCAGGGGCGTGCTCATCATAATGACGCGGGTGAGAATATTGACCATAGATCATACACCTGCCTTTCTCATCATGGCCTTTTTCTTCCTGACGTCCATGGCGTAGCGGACGGCGTAGGAGATGATCACGCAGATCATCACAATGCCCTCAATAAGCTCGATGATGCTGGCGGGGATATTCAGCCCCGGCAGGCGGCCCATGGTGGTGCCCATTACGTTCAGAAAGCCGAAAAGAATAGAGGCGAAAATGCAGCCCAGGGGGTTGCCGTTGGCAAGAATGGCGATGCCGATGCCGTAGGAGCCGATGGAAGCATTGAAATCCCGCAGCAGCATGTGCTGCACGCCGTTGATCTCCGTGAGACCCGCCATACCGGCCAGGCCGCCGGCAATCATGAAGCTGATGACGTAGATCTTGCCGGAGCTGATACCGCCCAGGCGGGAGGCATCGGCATTTTTGCCCACAGCACGGATCTGGAAGCCCAGCTGCGTCTTGTTCAGCAGAATCCACGCGGCCACGGCGGCGGCCACGGCGATGAGAAAGCCCAGGTGGACCCGGGTGCCGGGGATGATATTGGGGAGATAGGCAGAGGAGGAGATGGCATCCGTCTGCATATACTCCGCCTTGGTCTCCTGCAGCGAGGTGCGCAGCAGATAGTCCATAAAGTTGGTGATGACATAGGTGCTCATCATACTCACCAGGAACTCATTGGCATGGAATTTTGCCTTGGCTCCGCCGATGAGGCCGCCTACGGCCGCACCGCCGGTAAAGGAGCCCAGCAGCACCAGCAGGAGCAGCAGCCAGGTGGGCAGACTATCCTGCAGGCCCAGAGACAGGGCCACGGCGATGATGGCGCCCATGGTGAACTGGCCCTGAGCACCGATATTAAAGAGATTGGCGTTGTAGGTAAAGGCAAAGGCCAGGGAGGTGAAGATGAGAGGGGTGGCCTTCACCAAAATCTCGCCCAGGTTATATTGATCGGTGACGATTTTCCCCAGGGCCTGGCCGCACACGTCCAGGGGGTTCACCTTCATGAACAGCAGCAGAAGGCCGCTGATGACCAGGCCGATGACTACGGCGGTGATATTATACAGAAGAACATTGCTTTTCGACCTCATGTGGTTTGCACCTCCTCCTCCAGCGGGACACCGGCCATCAGCAGGCCGATCTGCTGGGTGGTGAGTTGACCATTACGGTAAATGCCCATAAATCTGCCGCCGTGTATGACGGCGATGCGGTCGCACAGCTCAAAAATCTCCGACAGCTCCGTGGAGATCAGGAGCACTGCCTTTTGGTTGGCCTTTTCCTCCAGGATCACATGGTGGATGCGGTCCACCGCGCCCATATCCAGGCCCCGGGTGGGCTGATTCAGGATCAGCAGACGGGAGGCCAGGTCCACCTCCCGGCCCAGGACCACCTTCTGCTGGTTGCCGCCGGAGAGACTGCCGGCGGTATCGTGGCAGTCGTTGGCCTTGACCCGGTGATCTTCAATGAGCCGGTTGGTATAGCTGTCCAGCTTTTCCCGGCGAATAAAGCCATGGTTGAACCAACCTTTGTCGAAGCAGCGCTTGAGCAGAATATTCTCCGAAAGGGTCATATCCATGACCATGCCGTCCCGATACCGGTCCACGGGGACATAGCCGATGCCGCAGGCGTTGCGGCGGCGGATGCTGGCGCCGGTGATGTCCTGTCCGGACAGGAGGATCTGCCCGGCGGTGGGCTTTTTCAGACCGCAGATGACATCGCACAGGTCATCCTGGCCATTGCCGCTGACACCGGCGATGCCGAAGATCTCCCCCTGGCGGATGGTAAAGGAAATGCCGCTGAGCAGGGGGGCGGCGTGCTTTTCCTGCAGGGAGACGTCCCGGAGCGTCAGCACCGGATCGCCGGTGCAATCCTTCTGGTCACGGGCGGGGGGCACGATCTCCTGGCCGATCATCAGGCGGGCCAGCTGCTGCTCATCGGTGTCTG
>OODJ01002187.1_pt1 | contig 13453 bp, 10 predicted proteins | sample 1671611 | NCBI WGS metagenome assembly OODJ01 (sample SAMN06348174, study PRJEB24527) | human gut metagenome | biome: human gut; feature: ankylosing spondylitis patient; material: feces | host: Homo sapiens | place: China | collected 2015-10 | reverse complement strand
CCCCGCGGCTATCATCCCCGCAGCCTGAACTCCAACAATGGTCGGAACGTGACCGCTTCACTTTCTTTCCTGAATATGCCGATCTTGCAATGCGGCAGCGAGATCCGATCTGCTGTGCTGCTGGTGCATGGCGGAAAGGCACACTCTCGCTATTTCAGCGAAACGGCGTACAATAAGTTGACCGGGGACAACAAGCAACTGCTCATTATCCCCGGCGCAAACCACACCGATCTCTACGATCAGGTGGACGTCATTCCGTTTGAAAGGCTGAAAGCGTTTTTTGAGGAATATCTGAAATAAGACACCTTGTGTTGCTGCTTGTTGGTGGGCATGACATTTTTGCTGGTGGCTTAGCGGATACCGCCCAGTCGGCTTCAACGATCTTTTCTTCTAATCCATGAAATTCGTATATACCGTTTTTTCGTATTCCGGCTTCCCGATGCCCGCGTCGTTCGCCTCTGTCTGCGCTTTCAGGAGATACGCCATATTTTGTGCAAGCGTCCTCATGGTCTGCATTCCTTCCAGGTCTCTCTTTGCATCCTCCGCCGTATATGCCAATACATTTTTGCTGATCATTGCGGCGGTCTGCCCGTTCTCGTTCCTGGAAATGACCTGTATGATCGGTGTGCTCCGCGCCGGCGGAGACGGTAAGACCGGGCTGTATTCCGACATTGTCATTATGTAGCTGCTATGCATCCCGGCTGCTGCGCTGGCGGCATTCCGGCTTCATCTGGACCCGGTCATCGTTGTGCTGATCGTGAAGATGACAATGGTTCTGGAAGGGACTGTCGGTACGCTGCGCGTGCTGAGCATGCGCTGGGTCCATAACTTCGTTCGAAAGAAAGAAGTATGAAAGAAGAAAAACAGTTGACACAAAGCGCACGCGACTATGCCGTTTATGTAGGCGACGTTGCGCTCGACGAGTATTACCGGACACCGCGCTGGCCGTCCGTTGCAGACAAGGTGGAGGTGCAGACGCTTGAGGCGATTCCGGGCGGCATGATCGCAAATGCGGCCTGCGTCTATGCAGCGCTCGGAAATCAGGTGAAATTCTGCACGGTCCTGCGCCGCAGCCCGATCACGGAGCTGCTGCTGAAGGATCTGGAAGCATCCGGCGTGGATGTTTCCATGACGATTTATGACGATACGCTGCCGGATTCCAAGACGATGATCTTCCTGTGCGGCGAGGAGCATACGATCTTTATACCGACGCTGCACGTCGACACCATCGATTTTACACCGGAACAGTTTGAGGTGCTCAAGGGCGCAAAGTATCTGTACTCGACCGTTGGCTATCTCAGCTGCATCACCTGCGAAGGAAAACGGTGGAAAGAGCTTGCGCCGGTCCTGCGGGCGCACGACGTAAAGGTCGTTGTGGACTACGATGTGGACTATGAGCGCAACGGCGACACGGAGCGATTCCGCAATGTCGATATCGGCTTTTTCAATGAAACCGGCTTTGACAGCATCCGTCAGGGCAAAAGTTATGAAGATGCCGCACGGATGCTTCAGTCGCTCGGCATGCAGACGGTCGTGGTCACGCTCGCCGAGCGCGGATGCGAAATCTACAGTGGCGAAGCGGTGTACAAGCTTCCGGCGCGCAAAACGCAGGTCGTCGATGTAACCGGGGCCGGCGATACATTCTGCTCCTCGTTTATTTCGCAGCTGGACGAAATGGGGGCCGAACAGGCCGGCAGATTTGCAAACGCAGCGGCGTCGCTGTGCGTGTCGAAGCTTGGCGCTCGCAGCGGTGCGGTCAGAAAAGAAGAGGTGCTCAAATTACTATGGCAGAATTGAACCTTGCAAATATTCAAAAGGCGCAGGACATCGCAAAGCAGACGATGCTCGAGCTCAACCGCGAGATTACCGTCGGCATGAGCGAACGGGACATCATCGTTCTGGCGCAGAAAAAGATGGTGGACAAAGGGTCGGACGAATGGTGGTACCACGGCCTGCCCGGGCTGGTCCTGCTCGGAAAGCATTCTGCTGTTTCGGTCGGAAGCAAGGACATCAACCACACCGACGAATATCGTGTGGCAGGAAATGATATCATTACGATCGATATTGCGCCGACCTATCACAAAGGATGGGGCGATTATGCAAGAACGCTGTTTATGGAAAACGGCAGAATGTGCCCGCTAGATCAGCCGGAGGACCCGAAGCACAAAGAGGGCCTTGAGGCAGAGCTTCACATCCACCGCTATATGGTGGAGCACTGTGATCCGGATATGACCTATGAGGCGGTTTTCGAGGTGCTCGGTGCGGAGATTCAGAAGCTGGGCTTCCGCAATCTGGACTTCAAGGGAAATCTCGGCCACTCCATCGAGATCGATCAGGCAGACCGCGTCTATCTGGAAAAGGGAAACCGGCTGACGCTTCGGCAGGTCGGAAAGCCCTTTACGCTCGAGCCGCATATCGCCAACTGTGCGGATTACGGCTTCAAGCGCGAGAATATCTATGTCATCGAGGGCGACCGTCTGGTCGAGATCTGATTCTGCAAAATAAGCCAATGCACAACGCCGCCGCAGGAAGATCCTGCGGCGGCGTTCGTGCGCTATCATCTTGCAGTGCTCGCCCCGCAGGGCGAAGGAAAACGGAAATTCATGGCAGCCGGACGGCGCCGGGTTGTGCGAAAGCAGCCGTCTATTGCAGCAGCGTCCAGCTCAGACTCTTTTCTGTCTGCGGCAGAATGCCGAGAATGTTGTCGATCTGAAGCGCGATATAAAGAAGGATATGCGTGTCTGAGGCATTCATGTCCAGATTCAAAATCGCGCCGATTTTTGCAATGCGGCGATAGAGCGTATTGCGGTGGACCTGCATGGCCTCTGCTGCGCGCGTGACATTGAACGCGCAGGCGGCATATTGCTCCAGCGTCGCAAGAAGATCCAGCTTGTTCTCCGCGTCATATTTCTGGATGGGAAGGATGATGCTGTTGTGTACCTTTTCCAGAATCGGTGCGGCCCAGCAGTTGCAAAGCGCCTGATACAGAAGGTAGGAGCGGAAATCATGGATGGATTTATGCGGGTCGAGCTTCGGGCCGATGATCATTGAGAACTTGGCCTCGCGGAATGCTTTTTGCAGATGCCAGAGGCTGGAACAGGCCTTGCTGATGCTGAGGCAGATGTGCGCGCTGGGATAGTCTTTCCAGATGCGCCCGAGCAGCTGATGCAGGGTCTGCACAGGGCTCTGGCCGTCGGGGCGAAGCTCCGATGCAGCAGAGACAATGACATAGCGCTGCGATTGGATGTGGATATAGGAGGTTGGAAATTGCTCCTGTATGATCTTTTTGACGCCGCCGCGGATGATGATGGGGAGCTCTTCTTGCCACTCCAAGATCCAGACATAACGTGCCGTGTCGCTGTCGATGCCGAGGAACGATGCAGTTTCCCGCAGTGCAAGCGGCGACATGGTATGCTCTCCACGCAGAATCTCACGGTAAAGCCCGCCGGGGCTGTTGATAAAGTTCCGGTTTGCGCCGCAGCTGAGCGCCAGAGCAAAATACGGGACGGCCTCCATGGTCATGGCCAGCTCCAGCTCGGAGATATGGCGCTCATACTTCAGAGGAATCGCGATAAAGGCATACAAATCGAGAATGCGCACGATCAGCGCGCGGCAGTTCTGGTTGCAGTAGATCTGCGGCTCGGAGCACGAAAGCACGCGGCTGAGGTTGCGCGACAAAATGGCAGTGACATTGATAATACCGAGCGTATCATGCTGCGTCAGACTGTGAAGATTCGGGCCGACCACCAGATCCACCGAGCGGCCGAGCGCATTATTGACGAGCTGAGCAACGTCCAGCGCCGTGTAGGGCTTGGAGCAGCGCTCGGCAAGGTCCAGCCGGAACTGCATCAAAAGCGCAGAATCCTCTGTTTTCGGAAGGTCCGGTCTTGGACGCCATACGATCCGGTGGAAATCTGCGGCCGAGGGAAGGGCCAGAACAAAGACGTAGCCGGAGTCTAAAATCTGACGCTGCTGCTGGGTCAGGGTGAAATCGGGAAGCCCCGTGAGCACGATCCCGGCAACGCCGCTTCGCACTGCGGCAACAAACAGCGCGTCAGGGGTAAAGGCATCGGAAAACAGGCAGCGTGTCAGAAATAAAAGCGTTCCGGGCGGCAGCTCCAGCAGATCTGATACGCCGGAGACCAGCCGCAGCGCCTGAAATTCGCGTTCATGGCACTGCTCGCCGCAGACGATCCGGTAGTTGTCTTCATTCAGATGCAAATCGCTTAGTTTCATACGGCGCCTCCTTTCTGCCGAGCAGCTCATACAGCCGTGCGGCCAGATGCAGGGTGATAAGATTGTCGGGAAGGTCCAGATCCATGTCCAGAATTTCGCTGATGCGATCCACACGCTTATACAGCGAGTTCCGGTGCAGATACATCTGGTTGGCAGTCTGAATGGTGTTGAAATTATTCTGGCAGAGGTTCAGGAGCGTGTCGAGAAGGTCTGCGTTGTTTTGCCTGTCGTAGTCTTGCAGAACTGTGATGACCTCCGAGTAGATCAAAGAGATTGCCGGGGTTTCCTTGATGCAGCTGAGCAGATAGTAGAGCATATAATCTTCATAGCAATGGAGCATCGTGCCGGGCTTCGTTTTTGCGCCCATGTGCAGCGAGAACTCCGCCTCAGCCAGCGCTTCCGGCATTTCCAGAAGTGAGGAAAAGCACGCACTGCATCCGATGCCGAGCTCGGGTAGGATGCCCATTCCGGAAAAGCGCTGGATCTGCGGCAAAACTTCCTCGCGGAATTTTGCAAGCGCCTTCTGCGGCGCGGCGCATTCGGTCATGAACAGCAGGTGGCCGCTGTGGCGAAACAGATGCCCGTTTTGAGACAGGGAGGACAGATACCCTGCGATCCTGCTGCGGCAGGCAGCGTCTTCGATGCTGCCTGCCGGCTTTGTCTCTACAAGAAGCAGAAGGCGGGGACGGTCAAAGATAAGGCCGAGATGTTCGGCGTTCTGCTTGAGAAGCTCCGGTTTTCCGTTGAACATGTCCGTGAGGACGGCGTGGAAAAACGGCAGCTTCAGCTGGTAGAAAAACGGACGGCGCAGGATGCTGCGCTGCATCAAAAAGGCGATGTTCGGGAGCGAGGAGTGCAGCAGCAGAAGGTCTGCCTCCGAAGGCGGCTGGTCGGCGCGATAGACGGCGCAGAGGTCAGCAACAGAAAATTTAGAATCAAGAACAGGGAGAAAGACATACAAAAGGTTATCCTGCACGATCCGCTGCGACTTATCCTGAGCGGCAAGCATCTGCCGCCAGACCGCTGCGGCGGACTTGGTAAACTCGCCGCAGGAGCAGCGCTCCGGCAGCGCATATTGCCGCGAAAACAGGAAGACCGGGACATGCAGATACTCATACAGCAGGGTCAAGATGGACGACGGACAGCGATTTTCTGCAACCAGAGGCGCACACTGACGCTGAAAAGCGGTGTGCAGATGATTGAGATATGCTGTCTGACCGCGAAGCGCCGCCTGAACCAGCTCCAGCGCGTCATCGGCGCTTGCGCTGATGGAAACGGCCAGAATGGGCGGTGCATCTTCAGACGTGGCCGCCTGCAGCGGCTGCGGGTCGTAGTTTGTCGTAGCGCGGACCAGAACGGCGGCGGCTGGCGGGAGTGTTTTTTCACGCAGCATTCTGCAAAGGCGGTCTTCGTCTTTCGGAAGCTGCAGACCGGAGGCAAGGATGAGCGTATCCGGTGTGGCGTTAAACGCTGTGCCGAGCAGTTCGCAGCGGGAAATCGTCACACGATCGGACAGATGTCCGGATAAAACGCGCAGCGAGCGATAGTCCAGATGCAGGGAAAATAACTCAGAAAATGTCATAAGCCCTCCTGTAAGATGTCTCTGAAAACGACCAAAATGCGAAGAGCCGGCATGGCCCTGCGCATTTTGGCAGACAGACGCTTACGCGTCGAGAATGATATAGTCTTTTGTGAAATGGTGCAGGATCTCTGCTTTGCCGTCCGGCAGAATGACGACGCAGTCCTCAATGCGCACGCCGAATTCACCGCCAAGGTAGATACCCGGCTCGATGGTAAAGCACATGCGCGGCTCGAGATGACGACAGTTGTTCTTTTTGATGTCTGGCGCTTCATGGCCGAGATACCCGATGCCGTGGCCCAGACGTGTGGTGAACCAGGGGCCGTAGCCGCCTTCTGTAATGACGCTGCGCGCCGCCTCGTCCAGATCCGGGATCCATGCACCGGCTGCGGCAATGGCCTCGGCCGCCTCATTTGCACGGCGGACCAGATCGTAGACCTCGCGCTGCTTTTGCGTGGGTTCTCCCAAAAAGACGGTGCGTGTGATATCTGTGCGGACCAGATCGTATTCGCAGCCGAAATCAATCACGATCGCGTCTGCCTTTTCCAGAGTGCGAAGGCCCAGATTGTAATGCGGATAGCCGCCGTTGGGACCGGCAGCGACGAGCGCGCGCGCATTTTTACCGCCGAACTGCGCCATGTGCGCAAGCAAAATAGACTTGACCTCGCCCTCGGTCATGCCGACGCGGATCTTCGAGAGCGTCTGCTCCAGCGCGCGCTCGGCGATATTTGCCGCTTCGCGCATGGCTTCGATCTCCCGGTCGGTTTTATAAATACGGATCTCCTGCGGCAGAAGACGGGCGCTTACCCAGTGGACGTCGACGGCCTCGGAAATTTCAAGCAGATTGAATGCGCGGACGGTTGCGTTGACGCCGATGGTCTTGCCGATCAGACCGTTTTCCTCCAGCGCCTGCCGGACAGCAGTCTGAAAACCGTCGCCGTCAAACCAGGCATAGACCTTTTTGTTCGGCAGAATGGCCTCCATCTCGTCTTTTGTCAGCAGGTTGCAGACGTAGAAATATTCACCGTCTGCCTTGACAAACAGGCCCTGAAAGCGCTCGCAGAAGATGGGGTTATGGCCCGTGATGAACAGAAGATCCTCCGACGGAGCGATCAAAATGGCGTCCAGACCTTCGCGGCGGACTTCTTCTGCCATTTTATTGAAATAGTTGATGCTGAACGTTTGCATGACAAGCCTCCTCGTTTCAGATGGATATGTGCGGAGCCGGAACAATGCTTGAAAAATGTCTTGCGCGCCGACGCTGCTCCGCAGGCGCGCGGCAAATACATGAGATTCGACAAGGGATACTTTTACAAATCCAGAATAGCAAAGCAAACGGTGCAAGTCAAGCAAGGATGTGTCAAGATATACACTATGCACTGTGAAAAACGATAATTATGTAAAAATGCACCGCGTATACCCGGAGAAAATATGGTACACTGACTCTAACCAGAACAGAATACCGCTTAGGAGGTTTGAACAAGATGAAAAGACCGGAGATCGAGGCCGTATGGCAGTACATCGACGCACATCGCGAGGAGTATCTGTCGCTGCTGAAAAAATTCTGCTCGCAGCCAAGTGTTTCAGCCCAGAACTGGGGCATGCGCGAGATGGCGCAGATCGTCTGCGAGACGATCAGAGAGCTTGGTGCAGACGCAAAGCTTTTTGAAACAGGCGGCAACCCAATCGTGTTCGGCGAGCTGGATTACGGAAAAGAGCGCACCCTGATGCTCTATAACCACTACGACGTCGTGCCGCCCGAGCCCTATGAGAAGTGGCAGACGCCGCCTTTTGTGCCGACTGTGATCGATGACCGTATCGTCGCGCGCGGTGTGGCCGACAACAAAGGCAGCCTTCTTTCCCGATATTGCGCCATCGATGCTTATCAGAAGGTCCACGGAACGCTTCCGGTCAATGTCAAATTCATGGCCGAGGGCGAAGAAGAGATCGGAAGCATCCATCTGGGAGAGTTTGTCCGCGAGCATATGGAAATGGTGAAGTCCGACGCGATCGTCTGGGAAGGCGGCAGCAAGGACATCAACCACGGACCGCTTCAGGTAGCGCTGGGCGTGAAGGGCGTGACCAGCTTTGAGCTGCGCTGCCGCTGCGCCAGAACAGATATGCACTCTATGAACGCAGCAATCGTGCCGAATCCGGCGTGGCGGCTGGTGAAGGCGCTTTCGAGCATGAAAAATGAAAAAGAAGAGATCACCATCGACCACTTCTTTGACGATGTTCCGCCCATCAGTGACGAGGAGCTGGCATATCTGAACGCGTTTGAATACAACGAGGCCGACATGCTCAAGGCCATCGGCAAAGAGCAGTTCAACAATGGCCTGACGGGGCTGGAGCTGAAAAAGCAGCTGTTCCTGCGCCCCAGCATGACCGTTCAGGGCATCCATGCAGGTTATACCGGCGAGGGTGCAAAGACGGTGCTTCCGGGCGAGGCGTTCTGCAAGATCGACATCCGCACGGTCATGGGTCAGAAGCCGGAGCGTGTGCTGCAGCTGGTCAGAGAGCATCTGGACAATCACGGCTTTGGCGACATTGAACTCATTGCCGGTCATAGCATGCTTCCGTTCCGCGGAAGCCCGGAAAATCCGCTGGCAAAGGCTGTTATCGAGAATGTCGAGGATGTTTACGGCATGAAGCCTGCGATCCATCCGAACATGGCAGGCTCCAACGGCATGGGCTTCCTCTGCAATCTGACGGGCACGCCTGCGGTTTGCTACGGCGTGTTCAACGACGATTCGCATTGCCATGCGCCGAACGAGTATATTTTCCTTGAGGACTTCTTTAACGGCATCAAGCTCAGCGCAGCTGTGCTCCACGATTTTGCTGAGGTGTGATCGATGGCGCAGATGGATATCAGTCTCTTTGAAATTATCGGGCCGGTGATGCTCGGGCCGTCGAGCTCCGGCACGGCCGGGATGGCGCGGCTCGGCTATGCGGCGCATCTGTTTCTGACGGGGCCACTGCAGAGCATAGACCTTTGCTTTCATCCGCGCGATACCGGCTTTTTTGGCCTGCGCAGTCATGTGTCACTGGTCGGTGGCGCACTGGGTATGCGTCCGGAAGACCCGTCGCTGCGGCGCGCACTGGAGCTGGCAAAAGAGCAGGGGATCACGCTCAGTACCAGCAAATTTACCGAGCAGCCGCTTCCGGAAAGTGCGCTGACCGTAAAGCTCAGCTTTGTCGAGCGATCCGGGCGCCGCTGCGAGATCACGGGCGTTTCTGTCGGCGGCGGCAGCATTGCGATCACGAACATTGAGGGCTTTGCGGTGAACCTTTCCAGCACGGCCTCCAATGTATTCGTCTGGGCGGAGCGTCCGGTTGCGGCAGAGCTTCGCGCCATGTTTCCGCAGTATGAGATCGGCGCTTCCAGACAGGCAGAGCGGGAGCTTTGCTGGATCAACACCGGCAAAACGCCGGACCGGGAGGCGGCCAAACAGGCTGCGCAGATTCCGGGTGTGACACGGACGCTGGCGCTTGAGCCGTTTGTCCCGCTGGGCTATGTGCCGCATACGCCGCTGTTTCGTTCGTTTGACGAGCTCATTGCCCGCGCCGATGCAACAGGGGAAGACTGCATGGAGCTGGCGCTTAGCTACGAGCAGAACCGTTCGGGCCGCACACGCCGGGAAATTTTGGAGCAGATGCATCAGATGCTCGGGTATATGAAATCTGCCGCAGAAGAAGGCCTCACCCGGTCTGTGCACACGCTGTTTGGCTTTGGTACGGGCGAGGATGGGAAAAAGCTGATGCGCGCGATGCAGGAGGGGAAGACCATCTCCGGCTCGACGCTCAACCGCGCCGTAGCCAAGGCGCTTGCCACGATGGAGGTCGCCGATGCAATGGGCTGTGTTGTAGCTGCGCCGACGGCGGGCTCGTGCGGTATTGTGCCGGGCTGCCTGCTCACAGTGGCAGAGGACAAGGGCCTGGACGACGCGGCAGTCGTGAAGGCACTGTTTGCCTGCTCGCTCATCGGAGCTGCGCTTTATTACCACAAGGTGAGCTTTTCCGGACTTGGCGGCGGCTGTCAGGGGGAGATCGGCGTCTCCTCTGCGATGGCAGCGGGAGGACTTGCCTGCCTCGCCGGAGGCACCGTGCGACAGGTCGTGGACGCCGGCGCACTGGCGCTGAAAAACATGCTGGGGCTTGTCTGCGACCGCATCGGCGGCTCGTCGGAGATCCCCTGCATCCGCCGCAACGGCATCGGCGTTGCCAACGCATTTTGCGCAGCGGATATGGCGCTTTCCGGTATTTGCAGCTACATTCCCGCCGACGAGGTGGCCGAGGCGCTGGTCGACTGTGAAAAGCGGCTTCCGCCGGAGCTTCGCGGCGGCTGCGGAGGCCTGACCTCTACAAAAACAGCGGCCAGAGCCAGAGAAATCGAAGAAGAGATCAACGCCTCTTTGGCGATCTGAAGAAAGGACGGAACTGAAATGGATGCTTCTATGAAACAGCACATGCAGCCTGTGTTCGACTATATTGACGCGCACAGCGAAGAATACATTGAACTTCTCAAAAAGTTTTGCAGACAGCCGAGCGTCGCGGCACAGCATTTGGGCATGACGGAAATGGCCCAGATGGTGCAAGAGCAGGTGGCGCTGCTTGGGGCAAAGGCTCAGCAGGTGCCGACCGACGGAAACCCGGTCGTCTTTGGCGAGATCCAGAGCGGCAAGCCCTGGACGCTGACATTCTATAACCACTACGACGTGCAGCCGCCGGAGCCGCTGGATGAGTGGATCACACCGCCCTTTGAGCCAGACATTCGCGACGGCAGAATTTACGCCAGAGGCGCAGCGGACAACAAGGGCAGCTTCCTGTCGCGCTGGTGCGCCGTGGACGCATATCAGAAGGTGTACGGCGAGCTCCCCTGCAACATCAAGTTTATCACGGAGGGCGAAGAGGAGATCGGCTCGCCGAATCTCGACTCGTTCCGGATCGCGCATCCGGACATGGTAAAGACCGACGGCATCGTCTGGGAAGGCGGCAGCAAGGACATTAACCGCGGACCGCTGCAAATTACAATGGGCTGGAAGGGCCTTTGCTATGTTGAGCTTCGCTGCCATGCCTGCAAAGACGACATGCACTCCATGTACGGCCCCATTGTGCCGAACGCCGCGTGGCGTCTGATCTGGGCGCTGAACACCATCAAGGATGAAAATGACCGTATTACCATCGATCATTTCTACGATGACATCATCCCGCCCGATCAGGAGGAAATGGATTTTCTGGAGCAGATGAATTATGACGAGCAGAGCGTTCTCAAGGCAGACGGCATTGACCACTTTATCAATAACCTCAGCGGCACTGCGCTGAAGGAGAAGCTGCTCTATGAGCCGACGGCCAATATCGCGGGCATTGAATCCGGCTATACGGGCAAAGGCTCCAAGACCGTCATTCCCTCCTACGCCTTCTGCAAGATCGATTTCCGTCTGGTAAAGGGACAGGATGCAGAGCGTGTGGTAAAGCTCCTGCGCGAGCATCTGGACCGCCGCGGATTTACAGACATTGAGGTCATTGAATACTCCGGCAAGAACCCATACCATGCCGATACCAAAAGCCGCATTGTGCGCGCCGCGCTGCGAAATGCCGAGGATATCTACGGCATGAAGCCGTCGCTTTACCGCAACGGCGCCGGCACCACCGCAATGGGCAGCTTCTGCGGTCCGGAGGGGATCGATGCGGTCAGCTTCGGCATTGACCATATGGAATCGCAGATCCATGCGCCCAACGAAAACATTTATTTGGAAGACTACATCAACGGCATCAAGATGACCGCAGCAGTTATGTACGATTTTGCTACAATGGATTGAGTTCAAACGACGTGATGCGACAAATTTACACCGTGAGATGTAAGGAACGCGCAAAATTCACTACCGCAAATAAGAACATGTGTGATATACTCTATCCATACGCAACGTTGGTTTATTAAAGTAAAAAACGGAGCGAAGAAAGACACAGTAAAGGAGAAGAAACATGAAAAGAACCATCGCTATGCTTCTGTGCGTTCTGATGCTTGCCAGCTTGTTTGTTGGCTGCAGCAAGCAGGAAGCGCCTGCTACCGACACGCAGACCGCGACCGACACGCAGACCACGACCGACACGCAGACGGCAGCCACCGGCACCGAAGCCGGCCGAACGGACTTTGTTTTTGGCCTGACCTCTGAGCCTGCACAGCTCACCCCCTACAAGACCGACGAATTTACGGCCTTCACCGTAAACTATCAGGTCTTCAACCGTCTGATCGAACTCAACGCCAAGGGCGAGCTTGTTCCCTCTCTGGCTGAGAGCTGGACGCCGAGCGAGGACGGCACGCAGCTGACCTTTAAGCTCCGCGAGGGTGTGAAGTTCCACAACGGCGAAGAGATGACGGCCGAGGATGTTGCTTACACCTATAATCAGGCGATCGCAACGCCGGCTACCTCCTCTGTCACCTCCATGATGAAGGAAATGACCGTGGACGACACCTACACCTGCACACTGACGCTGACTGAGCCGTTCGGCGCGATCGAGTCCTGCATCGCAGCTTCTTACCTCAGCATCGTTAACAAGGCTGCGGACGAGGCTGACCCCGACGGTTACGGCCGTGCACCCATCGGCACCGGCCCGTATAAGTTTGTCCGCTGGGACATCGGCGACAAGCTCGTTCTGGAAGCCAACGACGAGTACTGGGAAGGCGCTCCTGCCATTAAGGACCTGACCTTCAAGATCTGCCTTGACACCAATGCTGCGCTTGTTGCGCTGCAGAACGGTGAAATCGACCTCTGCGACACCATCCCTGTCACCCAGAAGACGGTTGTGGAGTCTGCTCCCAACCTGACCTGGACGGCCACCGGCGCGACGGCTACTTACTTCTTGCTGGTCGAGACCAACAAGGCTCCGTTTGACGATGTCCGCGTTCGTCAGGCACTCTCCTGCGCGATCAACCGCGACGAGTGTGTTGTCGGCGCTTGCGACGGCAATGCAAAGCCCATTCAGGCAATGATGAATCCTGATGTCGACTTCTACCCGACTGATTTTGTCAGCAGCTACGGCTATGATCCCGAGCGTGCCAAGGAACTGCTGGCCGAGGCCGGTTACGACGAGTCCAACCCCCTGAAAGTCGAGTTTACCTGCATGGACGACAGCCGTATGCTCCCGATGGCTGAGGTCGTTGCAGAGCAGCTGCGTCTGGTCGGCGTGGAAGCTACGATCGAAAAGTACGAGCGCTCGACCTGGCTCAACAAGGTCCGTACTGAGCATGACTATCTGCTGGCTCTGATGAACACTGCCGCAGCTTACAACGACGCCGACTACCTCTACGGCCTGTTCCACAGCAAGTATGTGGGCGGCAGAAACTGGGGCGACGTTGATGATCCCGAGCTCGACGCACTTCTGGAAGAAGGCCGCAGCGAGTTTGACGCTGCAAAGCGTGCTGAGATTTACACCAAGGTTGTAGAACGCATGGACGAAATGCAGTATGTACCGGCCATCCTTCAGCCGGATCAGGCGTACGTCTACAATTCCAACCTGCAGGGCTTCGTTGCCAACCCCAACAGAAGATGCTTCGTCTTCGACTACAGCTGGGGCGCATAATTTACTAAGTCAACTTCATTTCTTACAAACCTCTGCGAGGGACCTGCCGGCGGAAAC
>OODJ01002182.1_pt1 | contig 13475 bp, 9 predicted proteins | sample 1671611 | NCBI WGS metagenome assembly OODJ01 (sample SAMN06348174, study PRJEB24527) | human gut metagenome | biome: human gut; feature: ankylosing spondylitis patient; material: feces | host: Homo sapiens | place: China | collected 2015-10 | reverse complement strand
GGCCGATGTCTTCCGGCACGTCCGAGCGCACGGACCGTTGCACGTCCTGCCCGTCAGCAGGTGCGGCGATGTGCACGGTGATGGGACGTGCCGCGCCGGTGATCGAGGCGACGCCCCGGAACACGGTGACGCCCCGATGGGCGAGCAGACCTGCCAGCCCTTGCGTCATCGTGTCGACGATGCGCTTCTTGTAATCGTGCAGCGTCCCGTAGTCGATGCCGTTGATGGTGGCGGAGATGCCCAGTTCGCCGGCGTACCGGATGGAGTCGATTGCGTGGGTGGCGCTGATCAGCGCCTTCGACGGGATGCACCCGCGGTTGAGGCAGGTTCCGCCGAGCGTTGCGTCGCGTTCGATCATGGCCACGCGTTTGCCGAGCTCGGCCGCCCGCAATGCTGTGGAATATCCGCCGGGTCCACCGCCGATTATCGCGATGTCAAAAGCTTCACTCATGTTCGACTCCTTTGTGCTCGTACCAAGACCATCCCCATCGTAATACCTTACGCCCGCCGGCGGGCTGAGCTGTGGAGCAAATAACAGGGCTGTTCGTAGGCCAAGAGCGAGCAAGGTGGGTGCTGTCTTGCCCTCGCTGGCGGTGGGGCTGTCGAGCGCAGCGAGACTGGGGTGGTTTCACGCAGCCTAGGGCATACAAAAAAACGGCGCTCCCGCTATCGGGAGCGCCGTCAGGAAAGCAGCAGGGCGGCTGTCACTTCGGCCAGTTGCCGTGCTTGGGGCTGCGCGGTTTGGGCAGACGCCAGCGGCGCACCTGAATCGCGCGGCTCCAGGCATACGATGCGGAGCGCGAGCCCTTGGCAACGGATGCCTCGCCATACTTCTCGATGAGCTTCTTCTTCAGCTTGCGCCACATGACAGCCACGTCGATGATCACGGCAATCAGGTACACGTACAGCAGAATCATCATCGGGACCGACAGCTGCGGCGCGATGGTGGTGACGAGAATCGAGCCGAGCAGCATGACGAACGCAACCGGGATGAAGAACTCGCCGAGGTTGCGGCGCGCGTCGACGTAGTCGCGGATGTACACGCGCCACGGCAACCGTTCGGCCTTCGGCATGTGGTTGATGTCGCCGGTGCGCATCGCCTCGTACTCTTCGTCCTCGCGCTTGCGGATCCGCTCCTTCGCGGCCTTGGCGCTGGCCTTGCGGTCCGGCGGCACCAGAGGACGCAGGTTACGCGCCTGCGCCTGCTTCATCTTGGGGGTCGGACGGCCTTTCCCGACGGTCTTGGCGGGCGATTCCTCTTCGATTGGCTCCTGGGCCTTGTCCTTCTTGAAAGGGTTCCATGTCATAATCCGTCAGAATACGGCCACGCCTCGACGCTGGAAAGCCGGACGAACCGGTTACAATGGCAGCTGATATGACCATCTGTTCCAGGCCGGCCGGTTCGTGCCGGCGGGATGGATGATGACGAACGCAACAGTAAGGAGCATCATGACCGCAGTGTTTTCCGACGAGCTGCGCGCGCGGGTCGAAGCCGATTTCGGCCGCGTCGTCGATCTGCTGGGCCGTAAGGTCGCGCTGAAGTCGATTTCCGCCGAGGGCATCACCGCCGAGCATATGAAGCGGTCCACCGAATTCGTAGCGGACGAGCTGCGCCAGGTCGGCATCGACGCGAAGGTCGTCCAATCGCGCAACCCGGATGGCACGCCCGGTGCATGGGAGGTCATCGGCTCGAAGATCGTCGACCCGCAGGCCCCCACCGTGCTGCTGTACGCGCACCACGACGTGCAGCCTGTGCCGGATCCGTCCGCATGGGACACTGACCCGTTCGTCGCCACCGAGGTCGGCACGCGCCTGTACGGCCGCGGCTCGGCGGATGACGGCGGCGGCATAGCGATTCACTCGGGCGCGATGAAGGCGCTCGGCGACGATCTCAAGGTCAACATCAAGGTGTTCGTCGAGGGCGAGGAGGAGATGGGCTCGCCGAGCTTCATCCCGTTCATCGAGGAGCATCGCGACGAGTTCGCGTCCGACGTGATCGTCGTGGCCGACTCGGGCAACTGGTCCGCCGAGATTCCGTCGCTGACCACGTCGCTGCGCGGCAACACCTGTGTGGACGTGAACGTCAAGGTGCTGCACCATCCGGTGCACTCCGGCCAGTACGGCGGCCCCATCCTCGATGCGAACACGCTCGCCGCGATGCTCATCGCCTCGATGTACGACGCCAACGGCGACCTTGCTGTGCCGGGCGTGGCCGCGCAGGAGCCGGTCGGTGGCCTGCAGCGCGACCTTGACGAGGCCACCGTGCGCGAGGACGCCGGCATCGTCGACTCTTATCATCTGGCCGGTACCGGTTCCCTGGCCGCACGTCTGTGGACCAAGCCGAGCGTGACCGTGATCGGCTTCGACGCGCATCCGGTCGAGGGCTCATTCAACGTGGTCAGCCCCGAGACCACGTTCCGCCTGTCCCTGCGCACCGCGCCGAGCCAGTACCCGCAGGAGGCGCAGGACGCGCTTGCCGCGTTCCTGCAGGCACACGCCCCGTTCGGCGCCGAGGTGAAGGTCACCAAGTTGGAGAACGGCATGGGCTGGGCGATGGACCCGAACGCGGTCGCCACCAAGGATGCACTCGCGGCCATGGAGGAGGCGTTCGGCGTGGCGCCGATCAACAAGGGCGAGGGTGGCTCGATCCCGTTCATCCCTGAGCTGCAGCGCATCTTCCCGTCTGCGCAGGTGCTCGTCACCGGCCCGGAGGATCCGAAGGCCAACGCACACAGCCCCAACGAGTCGATCTCGCTGCCCGGCTTGAAGAACAACATCCTCGCGGAGGCCCTGCTGCTCGCCAAGCTCGGCGAGTAAGGCCGGCAGCTGCCCCCGTTTCCCCGGCAACAGGTTGGGTGGCATACCCGAAACGGGTATGCCACCGGTGTGCTGCGATGACGCGGTGCCCTCCGTTCCGGTAGCCGGCGGCGGTTTTCGGTTGCCCGCCGTGGCTCTTTTGGTGGTGCGGTGAACAATAGAGGGAATGAACACATACTCCGAACCGGATCATTTGACCGGCTATTGCGCCGATGCCAGAGTCGCCATTGTCGACAATGACGAGCGCGCCTTGGAGTCTGTAGTCTCGCTGTTTGCTGATCGCCTAACTCAAATCGATGTTATCTGGTCGACGACTGAGGGGTTGAGAGCAATCAAATCATGCAAGGAGCATGAGCTCAAGCCGGATTTGCTGCTTCTTGATATGTCATTGGAAGGCATCCAGGGGCCTTCGGTATGTCGTGGCATCCGTAGATTCGATGGGCGAATCATGATTCTCGCCATGACCAGCTTCAGCGTCAATTACTATACCTCTGCCGTCAAACTGTCAGGAGCACAGGGCATTGTCAGCAAGAACGATGAGGACGACTTGTTGAAGGCGATATGCCGGGTGCTGTTGGGTAATCCAAGCCATCAATGACTTCACCTATCTGGATCTCAAGACTGCCGCGGTGGAGACGCTGTGGTGAGTGATGCCGCCGCGCGGACGTACCCGTTTCGGGTATTGCGACGGCGTGTCGGTCGTAAAGTGATGGGAGGGCCTGCTATGAATGGACTTCATAGCATCATATGATGGGTGAATGGGATCATCGAACCAAAGGCGGTCGAGGATGGAAAAACAGCGTAATCGCGGCAAAAACGGCAAAACAGTCGGCAATGGCAGCATCTCCAAGACCCGCAATAGCGGACGTATATCTGTGATATGGCTGCTGCTGGCCGTGGTGGTCGCGGTGTCGCTGACGGTCGGGGCATGCGCTTTGTGGCTGCCCGACCGGGCACCCGAACTGCTAGGCTCCGCCAAGGAGATCACGAGCGCGCCGGCCGGAGTGCAGGAGTACACGGGAGCCACCCAGGTCACCATGATTCCCACGGTCTCTCAGACGCGCGAACTGGTCGGCAACGCCTCCGGCACAGTGACGGAGGACATGTCATCGCAGGGATTGACCTCTGGCAAGACCGCGATGAAGGTCAACGGAGTCTCAGTGGTGGCGCTGGCGACAGCCACGCCGATGTACCGCGACCTCGCCACCGGGGACAAAGGCGACGACGTGCTCGCACTCAACAACGAACTCGCACGCCTCGGACTGCCGGCCTCGGCGAAATCCACCACATATACATGGAACACGTCTCAAGGAGTGAAGCAGCTCATGAGCGCCGCCGGCAACACGTCGGACGGTTCATTGCCGCTGACCGACGTGCTGTGGATACCTGCCGCGAGCGTGCGGGTCAACGAATGGGCCGGCACTGTCGGGGCGACCGTGGCCGGGGGAAGCGTCGTTGGGAAGGTGCCCGGCAGTGTCACGAAATTCTCCATCCAGAACGGGCAGCCGTCGGAACTCGACCGGACGGTCACCCTGATCGGGCAGACCGCCACGCTGAAAGCCGGCACCACCGAAGTGGATGACGCCGAGTTCTGCGTCAAAGTCGCCGCCACACAGGAATTCCAGTCACTCACCAGCGACATGCTCGCCACAGGTCTGGAAGCCAGCGTGCAGCTTGTGAATCCGGTGCAGGCGCTGCGCGTGCCGGCCGCGTCGGTGATCGGCGTCAACGGCAGCAAGGGGTGCATCGTCTCGGGTGGCAAGACCATCAAGGTGTCAATTGTCGGATCCGAGCTCGGGGCGAGTCTCGTCGAGCCCCAAGGCGCCGATGCCGCGGCGATCACCTCGGTTGAGATAGGCAGTGGTCTGACCGGCGAAAGCTGCCGATGATGACGGGGGAAGATGTATACGCCGGTGCCGGAGTCGGTGCCGCGCCGCAGCCGGAGCGATCGGTGAGCGTACATGATTTGGCGCATAGGTTCCCCGGAACGGACGTGTTGTTCGAACATCTGGATTTCACAGCGATACCCGGCCAGACCGTGGCGATATGCGGGCCATCCGGATGCGGCAAGTCGACGCTGCTGTCGATTCTTGCCGGATGGGAGAAGCCGTACCATGGCACGGTGGAACGCAAGAACGTGGAACGTGTAGGCTGGGTGTTTCAGAACCCGTACGGCGTGCCCGGGCGAACGGCTCTGGACCATGTCGTGTTCCCGCTGCTGGCCAAGGGGCTGCGCCGGCGCGAAGCGGAGCCGCAGGCGTTGGAGGCCATGGGGCTGTTCGACTTGGAGTATGCGGCCGACCGGCGGTTCAGCGAACTGTCGGGCGGCGAGGCGCAGCGGCTCATGCTGGCCCGTGCAGTATGCTCCAGACCTGACATGCTGCTCGTGGACGAGCCGACTGCACAATTGGATACGCGCACCGCGCACTCGGTGAGCCACGTGCTCGGGAACCTGGCCGGACAGGGCATGATCGTGCTGGTCGCCACCCATGACCCGGACACGCGCGACGCCTGCGGTCGCGTCATCGACCTGGCCGACTACGCCCCCGGCGATAACGAGGACTCCAGTTTTGCCACCGCTGGCGGAAACGAACCCGCTGAGCCTACCGATTCCGCCCCCGCTGGCGGGGGCTCCCGCGAAGCGTATGGGGGTGGTCCCACCGACGACTCAACTGACATCGCCGAAAATGGATCGGAGGTGCGCTCATGAGACTGGGATCCATCATCTCGGAGACGCTGCGCAACATCGCCTCGGGCACCGCGCATGCTCTCACCATGTTCCTCGCCGTGCTGTTCGCCGGCACCCTGCTCGGAGGATACGAGGCGATGTCGGTCATGGGGTTGGAAACCGAAGCCGCGGTGCGCATCCGCGCATTCGCCGACGTGAAAACCGTGGTCGGCGGCAATGTCGACGGACTCGCCTGCGACCGGCTCTCCGACCATGGCGACCCGTCGTTCATTTCCGGGGCGATGCGGTCCGGCCCGCAGGTCGTGCCGCTGGCAACGAAAGGCATCGAACTGTCATCATATGAGGTGACCGCGGGCATGATACGGCTCATCACCGCCGGAGACCCGCCGGAGGTTCCGGACTCGTCCGGCGTGTGGGTGTCATCCGACGTCTCCCATGATTTCGGTCTCGTCAAGGGCAGCCGCATGCAGACGAATCATGGCATGGTCACCGTGGCGGGCGTGTTCGATTGGCTGAATGACGGCAGGGACACGCGGTTCGCCTATGCGATGATCGCACCGGCGGCATCGAGCGGCGGCGTGTTCCAGGAATGCTGGGCAAAGCAGTGGCCGCAAAGCGACCAGATGGACGAGCTACTGTTGTCCACCGCCACGAAGAACCCGAAATCGGAGATGCGTCCCGGTGTGACCGCTCTTAACAAGGGGTTCGATGCGCATTATGACGCGCAGAAGGGCTATCTGACCCGTGTGACCCGTTGGATGCCGTATCTTGGACTGGCGGTCGGCCTGCTGCTAGGCGTGATCTCGGTACGCCGCCGCCGGCTCGAATATGCAGGCGCGTTGCACTCGGGCGAATCTAAGGGCGCGCAGCTGCTCGGTATCGAACTGGAATCACTGATCTGGGCAGGAGCCGGCACGCTCGCGGCATGCGCGCTGCTCTCCGCGTACGCGCTGCGCATGTCGCAGTCCGACCCTCTTGCCGTGTTGCTGGCCGCCGTTCGTACGCCGCTCGTGTTGCTGGCTGGAGTGCTCGTCTCCTCGCTGTTGACGGGATCGGTGATCCGACAGACGCAGCTGTTCCGCTACTTCAAGAACCGGTAGCGCCTAATCCCGTGTCACTTCGCCAGTCCCATCTGGTATTTCAGGGTCATCACGCGCGTCGCGGAGGCCGTCACCTTCTTCGCGAAGGCCGGGTCGGACTGCGCGCGGGCGATGATACCGTCAAGAATCGGCGTCACATATGACGTATCGCCTATGCACGCCAAATCGCCGCCGGCGTCCACCAGACGCACGCCCAGGTCCTTGGTCGCTATGCCGCTGACCGCCGCGGCCGAAAGGGAGTCTGAGATCACCACGCCGTCATAGCCGACGCTGCCGCGCAGCATGCCGTCGATGATCTTGCTGGAGAACGCGGCGGGCGCCGACGAGTCGATGCGCTGGTAGGTCGCCAGCGACATCATCACCATAGCCGGCTTCGCCTGCTTGATCGTGGTGTTGAACGCGCCTATCTGCTCGCCATCAAGCGTGGTTATGGTGTCGAGGATGCCTTCGGTCGTGAAATCGGTATTGCCGGTCACCGCGCCCAAACCGGGGTAGTGCTTGACGGTTGCGCCGATGCCCGCGTCGCGCATGCCTTCGATGAACGCGATGCCGTGCTGCGCGTTTCCGTTGGAATCCAAACCGAAATCGCGGTTCAGCGCGCCAATCGGAGCGTTCGAGGAACGCTTGACCTGCACCGTCCCCAATACCGGGGCCAGGTCGATGTTGATGCCGGCTTGCTTGAGCTGGCCGCCCCAGGTCTTTGCGGAGGAGCGCAGCGTGTCAGCGCTCATCTGGCCCTGCGCCACCGCGGACGGCATCGTGTCGAATCCACTGCCCTTGAGATGCTGCACCTGGCCGCCTTCCTGATCGGTGGAGACGATCAGCTGGTTGCCGCTCGGAGCATAGCTTTGCAGCGCGTCAGCGGCGGTCTTGGCTGCGGCTGTGCCGTTGTTCCAGTTGCCGATGAGCACCACGGAACCGACATGGCGTGTGCTGATGAGGGCGCTGAGATCGGCTGGATTGCCGCCTGCGAACATCGGTGCCATGATGAGCTGCCCGGCCCGTTCATCGAGACTCATCGTGGCGATGGCGCGGCTCGCCTTGGCCGCGGGGGAGTCATTGGCTGCCTTCTGCTGCTCCTGAGATTTCTGCGGTTTCGGTGTGGGGGCCTTGTCGCGGTTCAGCGTCGAAGAGGAGGACTGTGGCTGCGCGAGATGTTCGAGCGTGTCTTTTTGCTGGGGGCGCAGCATCCACCATGCCGTGCCTGCCGCCACAAGGGCCACCACGCAGAGCATGGCCGCGATGATGGTGGGGGCTGAACTGGGGAGCGGCCTTCTGCCGCCGTGTTTGATCTGCTGCATCCTCATATGCACTAGCGTAGGCCATCATGTGTAGTGGTTGTGAAACGGTTGTACGACGGCTGTGTTCTCAGCTCAGAGCATGACCAGCTTTCCTAGCCTTTCGATAGGCTTGTATCATGTCTTTTTTTGATATGTTGGGTATGTTCGATCCCGGCGACGGGCCACGCGGGCCACGTCGGGACTCCGGTGCGACCGATGACGATCCGGTGATCGTCGATGTGCAGGCGGATGGCGACGATCATGGCGAGACGCCATCCGCCGGCAAGGGGGAGCCGCCGAAGCGCGGCGTGCCGAGGCTCACGCCCCGACCGTTGCCGAACGGGCCCAGCAAGGGGACGAAGATTCTGATCGGCGTCGTGCTGGCGCTGGTTGTCGTCGTCGGCCTGTTCTTCGGCCTGTCGCAGTTCATCACGGACCTGATGTGGTACGGACAGCTCGGTTTTCAGAATGTGGTGTGGACCCAGCTGGGTGTCAAGTTCGGCCTGTGGGCGGCGTATGCGTTGCTGATGGCCTTGGTCAGCTATGTGTCCGCTTGGCTGGCTATCCGCGCTCGCCCCGATTCGTCCGACGGCTCGACGTTCCGCATCAAGGATGACGTCATCGAAGTGGGCAAGTCGTTCAGCTCCAAGACCGCGCGTCGCGCCGCCGTGGTCGTGTCGCTGGTCGTGGGCGTGATGTTCGGCTCGCAGTTCAACTCGAACTGGTCTGAGATCCTGCTGATGTTCAACGCGCAGAGCTTCGGCACTACCGATCCGCAGTTCGGCATCGACAACGGGTTCTATGTGTTTGTGCTGCCCGGTTTGCGGCTGGTGATGTCGGCCGTATCGATGCTGCTGCTGATGGGCATTGTGTTCTCCGTCGTCACGCATGCGATGATGGGCGGCATCCGCTTCACCATGCCGGTGCATGGTCGCGGAGTGCTCGCTGTGACCAAGCGCGCCCGTCGCCAGATCGGCATCTGGCTGATCCTCAACATGCTGGCCTGGTCCGCGCGCCAGGTGATCGGCGTGTTCACGCATCTGACCCAGCAGGGCGACCGCATCACCGGCGCCGCATACACCACCGTGCACGCGACCATTCCGGTCACGTTCATCATGGCGGCCATCACCGCGATGCTCGGTGTGTTCCTCGGCGTGTGGCTGATGCGTTCCCATGCGTTGGAAGGCGCCGCCAAGCCGAGTGTCCGCGCCGCCGCGGCTCTCAAGGCGTGGCGTACGCCGGTGATTGCGATCGCCGCCGCGCTGGTCGTCTCGCTGGTGCTCACCGTCGCATGGCCGATGCTGCTGCAGCGGTTCAAGGTGAACCCGAACGCGCAGGAGATGGAATCCACCTATATCCAGCGCAACATCAACGCCACGCAGCAGGCGTACGGGCTCGACAAGGTGAAGGTCGAACAGTACAAGGCCACCACCAAGGGCAAGTCCGGAGCGCTGTCGTCCGAGGCCGAATCCACCGCGCAGATCCGACTGCTCGACCCACAGGTCGTCAGCCCCACGTTCAAGCAGCTGCAGCAGTCGAAGCAGTACTACACGTTCGCCGACACGCTGGCCGTCGACAAGTACGACATCGACGGCGTCAGCCAGGACACGGTGATCGCCGCCCGAGAACTGGATCTGGAAGGCAACGACAACCGCAACTGGGTCAACGACCACACCGTGTATACGCATGGGTACGGTGTCGTGGCCGCATACGGCAACAAGGTGGCGGCGGACGGGCAGCCGCAGTTCTTCGAATCCAGCATCCCCACCCAGGGCAAGCTCACCGAATCGCAGAAGTACGAGCCGCGCATCTACTTCTCCCCGAACGCCCCCGAATACTCGATTGTCGGGGCTCCGAAGGGCATGGATTCGTGGGAGTTCGACTATCCGACCGGATCGCAGGGCGCGACCAATACGTTTGACGGCGATGGCGGCCCCTCGGTGGGCAACATCTTCTCGCGGCTTTTATACGCGGTCCGGTTCGGATCCGATCAGATCCTGTTCTCCGACCGTGTCACCTCCGACTCGCAGATCCTGTACGACCGTTCCCCCAAGGAGCGCGTCGCCAAGGTCGCCCCGTACCTGACGCTGGACGGCCGCGTGTACCCGGCGGTGGTGGACGGACGGGTCAAGTGGATCGTCGACGGCTACACCACGTCGGATGCCTACCCGTATTCGCAGATGACCGATCTGGGAAGCGTCACGCAGGATTCCACCACCAAGACGTCGAACACGATCCAGGCGTTGGGTTCGCAGAAGGCCAACTACATCCGCAACTCGGTCAAGGCGACCGTCGATGCGTACGATGGCTCCGTCGAACTGTACGCCTGGGATGCCAACGATCCGGTGCTCAAGGCATGGGAGAAGATCTTCCCCGGACAGTACCACCCGATCTCCGAGATATCCGGCGACCTGATGAGCCACCTGCGTTACCCGGAGAACCTGTTCAAGGTACAGCGCGAGCTGCTCGCGAAATACCATGTGTCGTCCGCAGGCCAGTTCTTCTCCGGCGAGGATTTCTGGCAGACGCCGGTGGATCCCACCGAATCGGCCACGGCGCAGCAGCAGGGCGTTCCGCAGCCCCCGTATTACCTGTCATTGCAGACCGGCGGGTCGAAGAAGCCGGTGTTCTCGCTGACCTCCTCGTACATCCCCGCCGGCACGTCCACGCGAGAAATCCTCACCGGCTTCCTGTCGGTGGATTCCGACGCGGGCAACGAAAAGGGCGTAATCGGGCCGAACTACGGCACGATACGATTGCAGGAGCTGCCCAAGGACTCCAACGTTCCCGGACCGGGGCAGGCGCAGAACAACTTCAACGCGAACGCGGACGTGTCGAAGGAGTTGAACCTGCTCGAATCCGGTTCCACCAAGGTCAACCGAGGCAACCTGCTGACACTGCCGCTGGGTGGCGGTCTGGTGTATGTGCAGCCGGTGTACGTGCAGTCCAGCGGATCGACCAGCTTCCCGCTGCTCAAGAAGGTGCTGGTGGCGTTCGGCGACCAGGTCGGATTCGCCGATACGCTCGACGAGGCGCTCGACCAGGTGTTCGGCGGCAATTCGGGTGCGTCCGCGGGCGATGCCGAGAATTCCGGCAACACGTCTCAAAGCGGTGACGGGCAGAACAGTGGCGGGCAGAACGGCACTGAATCCGGTGATGGCAGCGAGAGCAACGGCAACGCGAATGGCAGTGGTACGAACGAGGGCAAGGACCAGAACGGTTCCTCCTCGCAGGGCGGCAGCCAAAGCCCCGAGCTTCAGCAAGCGCTGAAGGATGCGGCCCAAGCGATGAAGGACTCCCAGTCCGCCATGAAGAACGGCGACTGGACCGCCTACGGTGAAGCCCAGAAGCAACTGGAAGAAGCCCTCAACAAGGCCATCGAACTCGACGGTGGCAAGTAAGAGCCAAACCAGAAAACCCCAGTACTGTGAACGCCCCCACGCCGGGGGCGTTCACTATTTCTTGCCCCGCTGGCGGGGGCTGTCATGCACAGCATGACTGGGGAGGTTCTCGGCCCAGAACGGCCCCCAGCCATGCTCTACCCACCTGACCATCTGATTCGCTCCCAGCCCGTGTGCCACACTAGGCGAAAAACACCCCAAAATCGCATGGTGTGGTACAGCAGAAGGCCACACCATGCGATGTGAGCCTTCACATCATGTGGTGTGGCAGAATGCGAGTCGTGAAAACCGCCATTTTCCAATGATCGGTGGATGAGCCCGGAATCACCCTTGGCCACACCAGCCCCAAAACCCTCAAAAATCGCATGGTGTGGTACAGGCGAGGGCTAGATGGCAGTCGGTCGGTAACCATCCCCACACCTTCTCTCGCGGAAGTCCCATCCGGCGGTCTTCAAACGGAACTTTCGCGGGAGGGAGGGAGCTGACTAGTGGGAAAGGGGAACCTGACTAGCGGGCGGCGATGAGATCGAATACGTGCTCGACTACGCGCGCCGTGCAGGAGCCGTGCTCGGGGATGGCCACGTTGCGACGGATGAACGCCTGATAGGCGGCATGGTCGAAATCGTCGTGCTCGATGGCTCTCACGATCGGCATCATCCGTGAACAGCGTCGGGATATCGCGCTTCGGGTCGATGTACAGGCTGCGTTTCTTCGAATAGTCCGGCCAGTCGTACGCATAGAGGAACACCGGCAGGTCAAGCAGTCCGGCCTCATAGATCACGGTCGAATAGTCGCTGATGACGTAATCGGCGACGAACAGCATGTCGTACTGGCTCGGATAGTGCTGGAATACGTGCGGATTGTTGATACGCAGGTCGTCCAACGGATGGCATTTCACGATCAGGTTGTACTTGTCGTAATCGATGGCATCGGCGAGGGCTGCTGCCGCCTGAGTCTGATTGGCGGGCGTCTTTTTGCGGAACGTGGGGCAGTAGACGATGTTGAGCTTGCGCCCGAGTTCCGGGAACTCGCGGATGATGCGTTCGCGCTGCTGCGCCCGGTACGAGCTGTTGATCAGCAGATCGGTGCGGGGCAGTGGCGCCTCGTAGATGATGGACGGGTCGATGTCGAAGCCGCGAGCGTAATCGCTGATGAACGATTTGGATGAGATGAGCACGGACGTGTACCCGCGATGCATGTTCAGCAGCGAGGCGGTGGAGAACTTCCGGCCTTCCTTGGAGCCCAACGCGGTGTATCCGAACTTCTTCATGTTGCCGAGCGCATGCCACATCTGGATGACGGGCACGTCGATGTAGCCGGCGAGCAGGCTTACCACGATGGCGTAGGTGTCGAGCAGCACCGCCTGGCTGGTGGCGATGAAATACAGCTGCCGGATCATATGGAACCCGTATCGTACCGGGTTGTGCAGCTTCTTGGCGAGGATCACCACGGAATAATCCGGATGCGTCTGTCTCACATAATGGCGGATGAGCCGGAAATCGGTGGTCGGGCGGTCGCTCTCGCGACTCAGGAGCACAATCCTACGCTTGCGCGGGAACGCGCGGAAGAACCTATATGTAAGAAGCATCATCATCCGAACTGCATTAATCAGATGACGTTTCATTCTTGTTCTCCCTTACCGAAGCATCAGGTTGGTGTGTTAGCCGGTCTACCGTAACTGCAACTCTATATATTACATGGGTTACCACAAGGGGAACCATAAGGTGTCGTAAAGGAGCCCGGGGATGTCACTGGACGTTCACCAAATCCGCTGGCGGTCAAGTTACTTGGAGATCGACTATTCCTCGCGGGATGGTGGTGTGCCGTGGCTGTATTGCGTGGGACGTCGCCAGTTCGTTCCGTTCGAGATCGTCGGGCTTGAGAGCGGTGTCCGCCGCGCCCGCCTGAACCTGGTGCTCGGGGACGGGCGCGAGGTGCTTCCCGGCGGCCAATGGATCATCTGCGAGAAAATCAAGGAGTCACACATCCTCGTCGTTCTCGAAGACCAGTGGCCTTCTCTTTCGGTTTCTACTGCTACCGTGCAAAACATCCTTGGTCTTATGCAATCGCAGGAAAACATCGGCATCGTTTACCTCGATAAAGAAGTTCACGGCATGCCGTTATGGCAGCAGAACAGCCACTTTTATCTGCTCCCTCCCGAAACTCCCTATCGCATGTCGGTCGTCCC
>OODJ01002179.1_pt1 | contig 13481 bp, 10 predicted proteins | sample 1671611 | NCBI WGS metagenome assembly OODJ01 (sample SAMN06348174, study PRJEB24527) | human gut metagenome | biome: human gut; feature: ankylosing spondylitis patient; material: feces | host: Homo sapiens | place: China | collected 2015-10 | reverse complement strand
TCAGACCGTATTTTGCCACCAAAGATTTTGGTATTAGGCAGTATTTTGGCAAAATAGATTTTGGTATCAGGGATTTTCCATGTGCCTCAGATAGGTTTCAACTCGATTATGTGTTACTATCGAGGCGACATTTTCATACTACATTCTCCGCAAATTGAAAATCTTGGGAATTTTGGATTGAAAATCTTGGGAATTTTGCACCTTAATATACAATCCACAGTTTCGCAAGTTCCAATGGATTTTATTCTGTTTATCGCCGTATCTATTTTCCGAGTGGCACATCGTGCCACAGCTTTGTATTCAGATAAAGCAGTCGAGAACTCGTTCTCGTAAGGCTTTGTATGGATGAAAAGCAAGTCGAAGACTCGGAAAACAGATACGGGGTTTATCTCGGTTTTTGTCTAAATTCCACCCAGCATCAGGTTTTTGTCTTAGACCACCCAATAGCAGGTTTTTGTCAACCAACACCCACAGCCCACTAAAAGGGCAAAGTCCCTCTCGGCACCCCATAATCCGTACAACTCTCCATTCCCTCAATCTCTTTCCACGCCTCATGCAAATAAACATTCACATCCACAGGCAGTTTTCCTTCTTTCGCCAACTTCTCAAACTCCTCTATCAAGTCTCTTATGGCATACTCCGGACTATACATATCATCAAAATACTCCCAGTGCCTATCCATCACAAAGTGTCTGCACATGGATTTCGTCAGTTGCAGGAACATCAATGCTGCCGTCTGGTATTCTCCAACGGCAAGCAACGTCTCAATATCCTTGTTCTCTTCCAACATCAGCTGCCAGATGCTATAACAATCCCAATCCACATTTCTTTTGTTGAAGATACGCTGTTCATAGTCTTTGTTCAGTGGTATCAGTGACTTAGCCTCCTTCTCTGCCTCCAGCATCTGTCGCTCTTTCTCCCGTCGTCTCCGTTCAGCATCTCTTGCAGCGCATTCTTCATCGTCATTCATCTCTCGCTCGATCTTCAATGGCTCTCCCGTGAATTTCTTGCTTGGTGCCAACATCTGTATATTGTTCTGCACTCGTTTGAAGCCATCAAACCGTGACAGATGCGTAAAGATATATGTGAAGACCTCTTCTCGCTTCTCTTCGTTGTTCCATGCTGCCACACTATCTACCAATGCAGCAAAGCTCGCATAGATCAGTTTGCCGATACGTAGCTTGTAATCATTCAGATAGTCTCTAATGTCCTCCCTATATATCAGCAATGGCAGATGTTCGCACAGCCCCATAGCAATGGCATACGCAGCATCAGGTCTCCCTTTCGCCAACAAAGCCGGTATCGACTTCTTCTCCCAGCGCTCCAGCAGCCGCAGCATATACAAGAAATCCTCCTTATTCTCAGGGCGAAACTCCACCTCCTGCTTGAAGTACTCGGCGTAAGCCTCCTCCAAATCCACAGTCAACCCCTTCGGGATATAATCTATCTTCGGACGCGCCATGCAGCTTCTACGCCTGCGCACCTCGGCAGCTTCATCCAGTCTTTTCTGATGGGCAATACGTTCTTCTTTGTCTCTACGAACCTTCTCCAGCTCTTCTTGAAACTCTGCTGTCTGCATGGTCTCTGCACACAGCAGCTTATCTATCTGCTTTGACAGGTATCTGCTCCATGCCTGATAATTGCTTTCATCCACGCAATCAGGGCAGGGAATACCACTCATGCTCCATGTATTTTCTGACAGGTAGAAAATTATGCTATATCTTTTCTTTTTGCTCATATTCTAAATACTTCTCCACCAAACAGTCGTACCCAAACACAAACGTGTCTCTCTTAGCATCCCCATACAGAAAATCCTCGAAACTGGTAAATGAAGACTGAAATATCTGCCCATACAGCATATCGTAAAAAATAGAGTTCCCCACCGCAGTATCGCTCTGCGCTAATGCCGCCACTCGGATGGGGATAAAAGTTTATTTACTATTACTTATTCTGAAAGAATAATCATGACTTATTCTATAATAGTCAAAGCCAAACTGTTCTATTTGTGGACAACTTATCTGTGCTCCATTTTCGCCAGCCTCCTCCGCTTCCATCAGACGATTTCTATTGAAAGCATTAACAGCATTGTCCCCTGTTCGCTTTATGAGGTATGACATTAAACATACCTTTCTTTTCTTGTTGTTTATATACGACGATATTGATGGCACCTCTGTTAAGGTTTCCAAGCTCTGATAGAGTTGAAGCTCAACCTTTTGATATTTTCCTTTTGGAAAAACAACAGTTCTTGTTCCATCTTTTTGGGTCTTTTCAATAGGACGAGATAGATTTTCTATTCCGCCTATAGAGCTTGTCACCTCGCACAATAGAATAATATTATAAGTGTCAGTATCTGTCAAGATAAAATCACACCTGCGCTTACCATCAGAGATTTTGGTACCTGTATATCTGCCAATATATGTATCATAATTGACTACACTCAAGTTAAATGGATTTCCACAAAAAGACGCGTAACCCTCTTTGTAACCAACAACAAATTGTGTATTGTCCTCTGTAAGGTCAAATTCACTCAAATTTGTTGTGTTTTCATCACATATACATCTTCTTCCTACGCCATAAAACGCAGGAAGGTCATTTTCCAAGAGACTCTTCATTTTGCAATTGCTTTAATTCTTGGTATTTATCATATATGTTATTGATATCCTCTGAGAGTCTATCCGTGTTGACGTAGTGAATGTTTTTAACTTTCAAGTCAGCTACTCCTCCCGACAGAATCTGGTATACCGAAAGGTCATCATAGCCTACATGTGCACCGTCAATATCCGTCTTGCAGTCGTGAGCCTTCATCAACAGATTCAGAGAATTAATTATATATGGACTATGTGTAGCAAGTACCAATCCTATTTCACGGCTGTCGACCTTTGAATAAAACGCCAATCGTATTATTTCGTTCAACATCTGAATCTGAGATGTTGGGTCAAGACTCAATTCCGGTTCCTCTATATGTATGTGTACATATTTTGGCATATCTGTAAGTTCCATTTCTGGGCGATACTGAGTGGTAAGGTTTTTTTCAAACAACAAGTCAATGATACTACGTTTTTGAGCCAACTTAAAGTCAAAAGCCTGGGCATAATAGTTCATCATGGCTATTAAAGGCGCAGTTGTCTGTATACCTGAAGACGCATGGCGAAGTTCAAACGAAGAGTAATTGCTACCCTTAGGCTTAAGTATAAACTTCTTTTGGTTGTTGCCTCCGCGTTCAACATTCATATCCAAACCGATATAGTTAAGATCAAAATGCTTTATTGCGTCAGTTGCATTGTCAAATTCGGTAAATGTTTCATTAAAGAAGAATCCCAAATAAGCGTTTTTAGCCAATGTGCCTTGACTTGATAGTGGAGCAATTGCACTTCTTGATTCTGCTACCCACACTTCTTTGAAGAAGCATAAGTCCTCGTTGGGTATTATAGCATTGTAAGACAACTTGCCACCTGAATAACTTACAGAATACGAATTCCCGTTTATAGTAACAACATAATGAATGTATGTATCTGCAGTAACCAGTACACTCATATTATCACGCAGCAAATCCCTGAATCTAAAGTTTATAACATTCTCTTCTATATGCGAATTATGGAAATAAGCTCTGATAGAAAGGCGTTTGAATATGTAGCGCATTAATACTAGAGCCTTCATAAGTGTACTCTTGCCACTTGCTGAATTTCCGACAAACACCGTTAGCGGTTTTATATCGATAACGCCAGTATCTTCAAGAGGTCCTAAGTTCTTTATATGTATTGTTTCGTGAATCATAACCTTAATTATTTAGCAGATAAACTTTAAAATACAAAGATAAACTTATTTCTTGAACCTTGCAAGAATGCAACCTCAAAAAAGCTGTGATGATAGTAATAATATGGAGAAATAGAGCAAGCCGGTCCAATCCTTCAGATTGTCCATAATGTCGGCCTTGCCTTGTACCATAATTTGAACATTTTAAAATCACGGTGCAAAGGTGTGAAACTTTTTCTAGGCGCACAATACGGCGTTCACCGAATACTTACTGTGCATGTTCTTTATTCTGCTATTGCTTTAAATAAAAACATTATCACCAAAAGGATATTAAGAGGACAATAGCTATTTATTCCACATTTTCAGTAATCGTTCATTAACCTTTTTATATGGGGTAAATGTTTCAATTGCTTTTACCGACATATTACATTGCTTTAGATAGTCAACAAGTCCTTGGCTTAGAATCTTACATTTATCCCATTTCTCAATCTTATAAGAAGATGATGTATAGCTTTTCAACTTATTCCATGTTTCATTACTTATCAGATTCTTGCTTAATTGCTTATAGATGTGCTGAAAACTATGCTGCAACAAAGATATGGACATCTCATCAGTCCAATTGTGTGCAAGGACATACAGATAGACATAATAATCAATATCCATTGAGTTGTTATCCATTTTTATCAGCACATTCCAATTTGCAGATGAAGTACATTTTAGTAATGCGCTATCTGGTTTCACTTGATGGATAAAAAACAGTTCAATACGCCTATTTATATTCGATTGTACTCTTAACCATGCCAAGAGTTCTTCCATCTTTTCAAGACCACTTTGTAGTAGGGACGGAGATACCAATCGGTATCTGTCTGAATTTGCTGCATCAAAGATGATGTCTATAGATTTTTTTGCATTATCCACAATTTTCAGAGACAAAGAATCCTCTACAAGTGCTTCTACTTCAATGACTCGATTAAGAAGTTTGTTCCAATGAGCAAATTCATTAAAATCATTACTACTATATTTTAACAATAACGTTTGGAATTGTTCAACTGGCAGATTTAACCATATACCAGAAAGAAAGAATCTTTTATTTCTTACAAGTAAAGGGAACATTACATTCCAATTGGGTATTACTAAACTCAACAATTCCTGCTCTTCTAATATGTCAATAGAATAAGAGAGAGCCTGACAAGCATATTTATTAGGTTTCTCCAACTTAACGATTTCATTTGTCAGTGAAAGAAAATCGGACTTGTTCTCCTTATGTAAAAGATGCACTCTACTTTTGTAGTTAATTAAACCAGAAGCCAATCCTGAGACATTGTCAAGAACTGCTATTTGATACAATATATCTTTTTCAGTCCCAAAATAATGAGATATTTTTTGAGATAAGAAGTTGTATTTTAGGACCATACCGTCTTCTATACCAGGAAAAAAGTCCTCAAACAAATGTAAGACATCTGCATATTGCTCTATTTTGGCATTCCCCTTGATTGCCAGATCCAATCTTTTCATTAAAATGGCAAAACCGATTAGTTTGTTTTTGTCATCTAGAATATCATCACTAAACAATCTGATTAAGCTGGGCAGCTGGTCATTTTCCTTTTGGGACTCTTCATATATATACCTGATTCCTTCATCAAAGTTCTCAATGGTCAACTTCTCATTCCAAGGTGCTGTAGCCAAGTCCACGCTAACCTCATTATCTGTAAACTGTATTGAGAAATCAGCTTCTCCACATTTTCGGTAAGAAGAAGACCCTGTACTAAAAGACGTGGTTTTTAAGATACCGAGTGGAAGATATTGAAGAAAATACAAACATAACTCTGCGTAAATATTCTGACTTTTATCTATGTGTATCACAAGATTTTTATTGCAACATATCAAAAAAAGGTACATAAACAATAAAGAAACACTATCAAACACATGGAAAATGCAGTTCGAGTTTCTTTTATCAAATGTATCTATCTCTATTTTCTCTTGATAGTATTCATATTCATTCTTCTTTGGTCTTTTGAAGTAATTCGTCAATATCCGAAAATCAAAATTCCTATCAATATCATTCAGATCCACAATCAATGTATGCGTCCATACACATCCAGGACGTTCCATTTCTGAAGCGTACCATGATTTGGCTATAGCATATTTCTTTCCACTATCCAATGGGTAAAATGTCATATAGGCATCTTCATCAGATTCATCACGATACCCTGTCCAATCACTGAGCGTAGACATCAAAGAGGAATCATTAGATGGTTTCATTATAAAGGAACTTGCCAACAAGCCATGTCCTTTGTAATACCCGTGTAATGTTTGTTCTATTATCATTATTTCAATAGTAGATATAATGGTATAGACAAATCGTAGAGGATAGATGTTTCGTCTTCTACAAATGATCTATTGCCATTCTGCATTTGCTTCCTTACTTCTTTTTTTATTCCATTGTAATTCTCTTGATTTTCATTTTGAGGATATTCTCGTCCTTGTGCGCTAAGCCCTATGATTTGAGCATTATTAATATTGTGATCTATATAGTTATATAACGCAGGGGATTCCTCTTCAAGGTATTCTTGCGGATTTTTTGGTGTTCGACCATTTTCCGTTTGCTTGTCCCATTGGGACAGAACTATTACGACCCTATTGAATTTCTTTTTACTCATCAAGAATTTCAGCACCATGATATTCATGGCTGCAGGTGATATGTCTGTTATTTTGAACGGCGGAATTTCCGTCGCTGGACTTTCTTTATCATCATCTTCTGTTCCAAAGTCATCCTCAAATTCGCCAACAGATACATCACTGATAAAGTATACTAAACTGTCTGTATTATCCAACCATTCCGTCAATAAGTCGGATTGATTCAACTCTATCAAATCTCGGAATGTTTCGCCAAGAAAATCTGGAACTTCTACTTGAATCGTTTCTCCTGTACTGACCACTCTTAGATTTAGCTGCACTCGCTCATTTTCGTTTGAATTTGTGCGATTAATAGCCCTCATATCTTTGTAGGCATCACTGAGCCTGTTCAATACACTAATACCCTCAGGTAGATTATTGTTATCTGCTACCAATTTTAAATCTGCATTCTTAGCTGGATGCCTCAAACAATACCACAATGCTCCTATATATGTTGACTTTCCTGAACTCGGTAGTCCTGCTATCATACATTTTGTCATAACCTCATCATTTTTTTTTCAATATTGTATGTACCCAATTCACTTCTTTGCATTCTTTGTAATCTTCCTTGTCCAATTGACTTACAATATAACGAAAGGCTGCTAACATTCCCTTGTCATTCATGTCATTCGATTTCGTTTCAAATGTATGCGCAACTTTTATTGAAAAACCAGATGCCAACTTTTCTTCAAAATCCTTACGATTGTTTTGGTACAATCTGGCCTTTTCTTCTGCGTCATTGGTGTCTATTTTGTTGTAGAGGATGTCAAATTGTTTAGGAATGTCAAACACTTTTGCAGAGGACATTCGACTAAGTAGCATCTGAAACTTGTCGTCAAAGTCTATGTATTCATCATCATTATTCAAAACGCTACAGTCAATAAAGAACAGTATGTGCTTGCTATTGATAAGCCCTTTGTCTTTTTGGACATCTGACAAATTGTCTACATAGTTATTCTTATATATTTCTCCTGCTTTGTCGGATATTATAAGTTTTTTCTTTATTCCATCCTTATACATAGTTAGAGTCAGGAATTGTCCTTCTGTAGTTACTGTCCGAACATTTCGTTTGGATGTTTTAAAGACTTCATTTCTGACATGTGCTCTTCTCTCAAACCCAACAAAAGTGTCAGAGTCTATTATCTTGTATCCATTGATTTCTCCTTTAAGCATAAAAGTATGATACAGAGAAGCGACAAACGTGGATTTTCCTACTTCTGAAAAACCTACCAATGTTATCAAATGGGTATCTGCGTCCCCAAGAACGTCGTTTATGTTTTTATCATTTAAAGCATCGCAATAATATTGAGAAACAGAGCTTTTATTATTCAATTCTAAGCCAGTTTCCAAGCTCTTTGTGACACTGGAAATTGACTCTAATATATCTTTCTTGTTTTCCATTTGCTATTTCAATAAATGTTCTAATAATAATTCATGATAGAGGTATACAAAGAATTCCTTGGGCTTTAATCTTATTGTATTTAAGAAATCAGTATTTTCGCCATTCATAAGCCTATTAACTCCCATGAGGATTAATGATGTTTCAGAAATTACTTCTTCCGACAGAACGACACCACTGTCTGCAATCTTCCACAATACATTGCTCATTTTCTGTCCTTTTCCTTCTTTATCGACAAAAGTAATAGCCACGAGTCGTTTGAAGTCACTTAATGTCGGCAGTTGGGGCATATTCAAGAAATAGTGTTCCAATATGCTAACAACACGCATAAAGGGGTCTTTCTCATCAAGTGTTGAAATAAATTGTTCCATTTCTGCATCAAAAGCCATTAGGACAAGTGATTGAATACCCTCTGACACTTTATCATCAATATCTTCATTCACACGATAGTGATCTTTGAACATTGAACGTGCAAATTCACAAGGGTATTCTTTTTCTCCTATTGACAGGTTACTCAAATATACTGTACTTTTAAAATATAGGGTACATAATATCTCACTATACCTTAGAGAGTTCCATTTCCCATGAACTGCCAACATCATATTTTGTAACGCAAGAGAACGGATTGCTTGTTCTTTTCTGCCTTGACATTCTGCAATCGCCAAGTAAATACAGAAGAAACCTAAAGCATGGTTTACACGTGTTGGGCATGTTGATTTTCTCTCACTGTTTTCTGAAATATAATTTTCAATGAAATTATTTAGTTCTGGCCATTCTTTGCCTTTGATATAGTAAATGAGAAGTGATTCGAAGGTCGAGAAGGAAAAAGACTCACTCTTGACGAAGTTTGAGCAAGCCCTTGCTAATTGCTCCATTTCGTCTGTATCAAGTGGTATTATTAGGCCACTTTGCAACAGTATATTATTTAGAATTTTATTCATTCAACATGATATTATATAGTTCTAACCATTTGTTATCCGTTCTTATTTTATTCAAGAAAGCTTGGTTCCTGATATAAGCCGAACCATTACAGTCCATATCGGGATATAGTTGTTTAATGATTCTTTTACCTTGTGGATGTTTGATAAATTTATGACGGACATCACGTTTTGTTACACCGTCTGGTAAATCCTCTTGGTTTACACTTTGGACATTAGCATTTTTTTGCCATGTATTGTGATTCTTCAATACAATACAGAATCTCTTGGATTGTTTCTTATCTTCGTCAAAACATTCTCCATTGTAAATACGGACTTGCAAATTAATGTTTAATATGTCTTCTCCGTCTTCATGCTTGTCTATACTGAGTTCTATGATATTGTAAACAGGCAGATAAGTATCATCATTAATGTCTCCAGGATTCAAAGCTCCAGAATACACATGAACAGCATTGTTTACCATATTGCTTTCAGCTAAATGGACATGACCGCACAATTGCAAGGCATATCTTTTGTCCAAATCTTTCTCTATGGATTCTTTGTTCAATAGAAAGTATAAAGGGTGATGACACATTAATATATTTATAACTCCATCATGAATTTTTGCTTCATGATAAGCTAACTTAGGCAAATACAAAAGATGCCCCTTTTGCCTTTGGGGGTCTGTATCGTAATCTTGAAGGTCGCTTGTCAATGCAGAGTTGATTCCATATAGATTGATTTTGTAACCATTCAATTCTTTATCAAATTCATAACACCAATACATCTGTGATTTGTCGTATTGCTTTATATCTTCATCCAACGCAGATAACATGAATGGCTCTGCGCAATCACGTTCATTATTGCAGAACTCATTATATTCTTTGAATGGAGTATATAATTTCTTGATAAAGGTGAAGTCCTCAGTTATCATGCTTAGCCATAACTTATCTATATGTGTGTCGTGGTTGCATAAAGCTGTATGTATAAATTCTCTGACACATTTTGGATGTTCATTTACATTTTTATCATGATTTCCAGGGACTGTATAAACTTCATCTGGTTTACAGTCTATTTTTTCACATAACTCATTTATGAAGATATTGGCACGTTTATATTCATCTTTTGAACCACTAAAGGCTATGTCTCCACAAAGTAGAATCTTATCAAACTTATTGCCAGTTTCTTGGCAATAGTTTTCCAAATCTTCTATCATACTATTTCGTATGTCTGTATAATCGTCGGCAGCATTGGGCTGCTTTGTCCAATGTATATCAGACATTTGTAATAATCGTATAACTTCCATATACTCCCTTTTCAATTAAAGTACCCTGTCCTTCATCACTCGTTCCACTTCTTCCAGCGGCACATTCAGCATGCGCGAGACGTAGAGGGGAGAGATGACCTCCATGCTTCCCGACTGGCGTTCCATGCCAATCAGATACTCGATGTTCTTTTTGAGATCACCGAGGCTGTTGGAGAAAGGCTCTGTAGTAGGCGAAACCTGCTTCTTGTCCTCCGCCTCCTTGACCCTGAAGGCATCCAGCGTCTCGCTACCGTCCTCACCAAACCTTCCGTCCTTCGCCTCGAAGATGACAGAAGGTTCCAAGACCTCTACCGTGTGCCACGCCCCTTGCGGCACCACACAACCGTAGCTACCAGCGGTGGGGTCAAGCAGGATGCGGTCCGTCTCGTTGCCCTCATTGTCATAGACCACTTCCACCAGCTTCCCACACAAGAGGAAAACATTCTCCGTGCTCTGCGGATGACGGTGAATAGGCACAAGCGTCCCTGGCAACAACGCATTGAGCATACGCTGCGAATGATCCCCCTCAGACGTACGCAAGTCATAATTCTGGCGCAAGCGAGGATTAGCAACCGCCCGTTCCAAAAGATGAGCTAAAAAGTCTTTATTGATTTTCATAATTGACGCAAACGAGTAAACATGAATCCCAACCATGACACTATGCGCTTTCGTACCGTCTATGACATTCATGTCTTGAATTTCCTATTTTTGATATTGTTTCAGAGAGCGAAGATAGTCCTCGTGCAAGTGATAATAGCGCTTCATAAATAAGATATACGCTAATGCCAACACTGCCAAAGCCCCTATCATATACACCCAATGGCAAAGTGTGGTATTGGGACAGAGATATACAAACCCAAACGACACCAACATCTGTATGGTCATATATAGCAATGTAACCTGTACATGTCCGAACTTCAACTCATTCGCCATGATCTGATAGGCATGCTTTCTATGGGCTTCCCCCAGATTTTCATGCAGCATGATACGGTGTATTATGGTCAAGCAACCATCCACGCCATATACCAATAAGAATATCAGCCATGTGACATCCTGCGTTTTGATTATCACATTTCCCAACAAGAACAACATGATGAACGCTATACCAATAGACCCCACATCTCCAGCAAAGCATTTCGCCTTGCCTTTCGGCCGAAAATTGAAGATACAAAAAACCAGTGTCGCAATAATTGTAGTAAACACCAATGACTGGTCCACGAATTCGCCATTACTATTAACAGCAAATAATGGAAGCAAAACAGCCAAAGCATACCCGGCCGTTATGCCATTTATTCCATCCATAAAGTTAATTACGTTTGTTGCCCCAACATACACAATGAGCGCAACAAGCACAACCCACCACATGTTCCAATGCAAAATACCCAGCTGATAGAATGCCATGGCTGCTGCAGCACACTGCGCCACCAGTCTCACAGAATCGGGCAACGAACGAATATCGTCCACAAAGCTCACACCTGCTATAAGTGTCACACCTGCAAGGAACCATGGATATTCAAAGCCAAAGAATGCGCTCCATACCCATACTCCAATCAGGAAGACAAGGCCACCGCCTCTTAACACTATTGATGAGTGCGATGACCTTTGGTTTGGCTTATCGATAATGTTATACTTATCCGCAATGCGGAAATAGACGAGTTCTGCTAATAAGAGCAGAACGAAGATAATAATATAAGTAATCATAAAAAATAAAATGTATATGTGCTTTATTTAAAAAAGTGTGATACAAAAAAGTGCACCGGTATAGTATAGGTTAGTGGTTACTCTCTCGCATTGGTTAATTAAAGAGTCGAACAACGAATCAAGAACTTTTTTATTTTTCCTTTTCAATCGGTTTTATTTCACCAGTTTGCTGATTTAACACTATTTGTTTACTTTCAATATCTTTCAATTGTTTGTTAATTTCAGAAACGGTAGTATCCACTTTTTCTAAACATTTTACAATTGGGTAATACTGTTGTTCTGCTAAGGTGGATTTTGCGAAACGATTGGATAAAGGGATACATAAAATAGGAATAAGCATAGATGTCAGAAGTGTTATTCTTGTTAGACATAAACTTTTTTTCGTTTGCTTCAACTCCTCTTCATATTGTAAAACTTCAGGCAATTTAAAACCACTACCAACAAAAGAAACCAATGCCTGTGTATCATATACACCTCCAACAAAGAAATGCCATAGTTTCTGTGTCAATAAATCCGAACAGACATCACCTTCCATAATATCTGAATAAGAAGTATCTTTAACTACACATTTTCCGCTCTGACATTCAACAGTTCCTTTTTCAAAACTATACCTATAATTTTCCTCAACAACAGCAACGTTATGGTCATTCAATTCATGAAGGAAGAATAAATCACTCGACAAAGAATCTATAATATAAATCATCCCTTCTTGTTCCATATAATCAAGAATAGACAATACCGACATCAACCTTTGTTTACTTTTTGACAATGTATTATTATCACAGTCTTTTGCATATAACATATATGCTGCGTCTTTGCCATGTAAGAATACGGCCAAGCTCTTCATCGAAAAGCAATCAGATAAAACCTCAAAAACATGTTTTTCACCATGATTTGAAAGCATACGTCTTGCCACTTCCTGGTCTAATTCTGAAAATGTCCTCATTTCCTTTTTCCTTTTTTCGTCTTATTCGATAAACGATTTTGGTATTTTTCTTTACCCTTTTCCTTCTTCAACCGATTTATTTCAGCCTCTAATTGAGCTATTCTGTTATCTTTGTCGGCATTTTGTTTTTCCAAATTATAAGTATACTCTATAGGCTCCACAAATAAATATCCCTTATTCTTAATCTCTGAAACATTTGTTTTGTAATCGTCAGAACCAGGTACAGCCGTCAATAAATGCTGGATATTATCTTGCAAATCATATCGCAATCTAACGATATTTTTTCCCTTAAAATCGATACCTGTCTTTAGGAGGTTTTCGGTATCTCTCCATGATTCATTAGCTATATATGCTAAAAAAGTATTCTCAAATAGACTCAGCACATCCGGTTTGTTTTTGTCATAAAACCCTGCTTCTACCATATACGCCATCATTGCCATAGGAGTACAGAATACTTTCTCTTTTAAGTTAAGTGCTTCAGCGCAAGGATATATTCTGAAAGTATTTGTAATAACATAATATTTATAACCCAACAAATCAGCCCGTTCATCTTTACCCCCGTCTCTTTTCCTCTCTTTAATATTAAGATCTCTTACAGAAAGATATAGTTTAGTATCAGTCCTTGCAATTGTTTCGTTTTTATTTTCATCTCTTCGTTCAGCCTTCTCCGTATTATGTGTAGCTTCCAAAGCTTTTTCAAAAAGCTGATTACGTAGAGATATATCTTCTTCGTCATTACTGTTATAAATATCATTATCATAAGGCATTCTCCCTATAGATATG
>OODJ01002178.1_pt1 | contig 13481 bp, 10 predicted proteins | sample 1671611 | NCBI WGS metagenome assembly OODJ01 (sample SAMN06348174, study PRJEB24527) | human gut metagenome | biome: human gut; feature: ankylosing spondylitis patient; material: feces | host: Homo sapiens | place: China | collected 2015-10 | reverse complement strand
CGTTTTTTGTAAAAACTGCCCCTTCCCCTCTCGTGCTCTCCCCATCCCCGAAAAAACTTTCTTCAGGTCGAGGCGAAAGTCCCCGTCGCTGTCTGGCGGCTGTTTGGAATAAGGCATGCCATACGGCCGGAGAGGAGGGAGGGGATGCCGGGGAGTGAAGAGGGACGGAGTTTTTTTCTCGCGCTTGCTTCCGGCCGCTGGAATAGCTCAGAAAGTATGGGAAGGGCCTTCCTGCGATGAAGAGGCGGATCCCGTCGGGCATACGCTTTGATAAGGCTGGCGGCATGGCACGCCGCAGGGCGGGACGCTATCCGGGCAGATGACGGTCTTTTAGGGCTGACGGGAAGTGAAGGGCGTGTTGGAGGTGCCGGGACGCGGACGACGCCGGGAGGAAGCACGGGAGCTGCCCGGTAGCCTGACCGTTTCGTGGCGATCGCTGGCCGGAGGGGGCGGAAGGCCATCTTGTCTGACATGCGGTCCGTGATGCTCCGGCTTGGGGATGCTCCGGCAGGGAAGGCCGATGTCCTGCCGGACTTTCAGCAAGGTTTGCCCCGGCCCTTACCAGGAAGGGAGGATGTTTCGGAGCCGTGCGGCTGGCTTTTCTCCACGCGGGGAGCGTTCCAGAATGTCCGGTAGGCCGCAGGCCGCAAAAAAGCCCTCCATGCGGAGGGCTTCGTCATTCCCGATGGCGGACAGGCTTCCGGGACTGTCCTCGGGAGGGCGCACGGTCATGTCTGCAACCGGGCATGCATGCCGTACTGTCTGAAGAAGGGGGGGAGCGAAGATCGGGGGGAAGGGGCCTCTCGTCTCATGCGGGAGAAGCCCCTTCCGTCGATGCTCGTTTCGTCTGTAGCCGGTCTTAGGCCTGGGCCGAAGCGGCAGCCGTTTCTTCTTCCTTGCGGGCGGCGTTGCGGCGGCAGGCGTCGTTGAGGTCGCGTTCCAGCAGAGCCACGATGGTGAAACGGTTGATGAAGGCGCGGGCGAACTGCAGGTAGTTCAGGTACAGGTCACTGCTGCGCATGGACAGGCCTTCGGTATCGATGCGCTGCAAAAGCTCGATCTGGATCTTGCTGATGCGGGAAGAGCAGTGGTCGGCATAGGCCGAGAGCTCGGCGCGGGAGCCTTCGCCCGCGGCATAGGCCCGGAAGTGGCGGGCGGCGTCTTCCAGGATGCCCAGCATCTGCTCCAGATTGTCGCCCAGCGCGCCGCTGTAGGGGCGGTGGCGGTTGGCGATGTGGTTGGCGGACATGCCCAGCACCGAGCGCAGCTCATGGCTCAGTTCCTTCATGCCGTTGAAGATGCGGTAGTAGATGTGCCGCGCTTCGTTGTCCAGATCGTCGCCACCGCCGCGCAGGGCCATGCGGTAGTAGGAACCGCGGGAGCGCGAGATGTCTTCGAAAAGGTTCACGGCTTCGTTCTTGCAGCGGTTCAGGACCTTCTCGTCCTCGGCCTGGAAGGCGGTGAGGCCTTCGCGCATCAGGCGCACGGCGGTATCGATACTTTCGTCCACCGAAGCGCCGATATTGGCGCGGATGCTGTCCTTGTCGGTGTTGTCGGCCACGATGTCGAAGCTGCTCTCTTCCTTCTTCTTGCCGAAGAAGTTGGAGCGCACCAGGCTGACCACGGCCACCAGCATGAAGAGGACGGCCACCACGCTGCCGCCCTCGAACAGGGCCCAGGTGACCAGGGCGCAGGCGCTGAAGGCGCACATGGCGGTCAGGAACCAGCCGCTGATGACGGCCAGCACGCCGGAGATGCGGTAGACGGCGCTCTCACGGTTCCAGGCGCCGTCGGCGAAGGAGGAGCCCATGGCCACCATGAAGGTCACATAGGTGGTGGACAGGGGCAGCTTGAGGGACGTGGCCGAGGCGATGAGGATGCTGGAGACCACCAGATTGATGGCGGCACGCACCTGGTCGAAGGGCAACACGGGCGCGCCCTTGACCTGTTCCACGGGCTGCATGCGGCTCTCAAGGGCGGTGAAGAGCGAATTGGGCAGGATCTGGTGCAGGGTCTTGTTGGCGCTCAGGCCCGCGCGCACGATGAGGCGGCCGGGCAGGGAGGAGCCGAACTGTTCCTGATCGCCGCGGGTGCTGCTGCTCAGGTTGATGGAGGTCTGCACCACGCGGTGGGCCTTTTTGGAGAACCACAGGGTCAGCACCATGATCAGACCGGAGAGCAGCAGGTAGAAGGTGGGCGTCTGCACGGCCTTGCGCAGGCCTTCCATGGTGAAGGCATCGGCGGCCATGCCGCTGGCGGTGAACTGCTGCCAGCTTTCCCAGGCGGCCAGGGGCACGCCCACGAAGTTGACCAGGTCGTTGCCGGCAAAGGCGAAGGCCAGGGCAAAGGTGCCGGCCAGGATGACGATCTTGAAGATGTTGACGCCGCGACGCACCATGAGCAGGTGCAGCACCACGCTCAGGCCCGCGAACAGCACCAGCAGGATGGGCAGGGTGTGGGCATTGATCCAGGCCAGGTATTCCGGCTTCATGAAGGACGCGCCCTTGGCGCCCTTCATGATCAGGAAGTAGAAGATGGCCGTCAGGGACAGGCCGCCGAAGATGCCCCCGATGCGGCGGTACATGCGCTCATAGTGGAAGGTGAAGATCAGGCGGGTGATGTACTGCACCACCACACCGGCCACGAAGGCCACCACCACGGAGATGAGGATGCCGGACACGATGGCCAGGGCCTTCTGGCTGTTGATGAAGTCCCCCAGCTGGGAGAGCAGGATGTCCGAGGTGGAGATCTTGATGAGGGCCGCGGCCACGGCACCGCCCAGCAGTTCGAAGACGATGGACACGGTGGTGGAGGTGGGCAGGCCCATGGAGTTGAAGGCGTCCAGCAGCAGGACGTCGGTGATCATCACGGCAAAGAAAATGATGATGATCTCGTTGAAGGTGAACATCTCGGGATTGAAGACCCCGCTGCGGGCGATCTCCATCATGCCGCTGGAAAAGGTGGAGCCCAGCAGCACACCGATGCTGGCCACCACCATGATGACCTTGAAGCTGGCGATGCGCGAGCCTATGGCCGAGTTGAGGAAGTTGACGGCGTCGTTGCTGACGCCCACGAAAAGGTCCACTGCGGCCAGGATGGCCAGAAATACCAGTATGAGTAGAAAGATGCTTTCCACGTCCCGTCTCCTGCGGAATAGTCTGAGAATGAGGCATATTCTGTGTAGGCAGGTTTTGTTACAAAACGGTGACGGTGGCGGGAAATACTGGCGGGAGAAGGGCTGGAGGGGAAGTTCCCGGGACGTGTACGGTACAGCCCGAGAGCAAAACGTCGCAGTTTTAGAGCGGTTCCCGATGAAGACCGGCATATACGTCGTCTGGCCATCGCCTGCCGATGGACGATGGCCAGATCCTGATGCGTTTGATATTTTCAGAAAACCTTTGGAACCTGATGGGCGGGATTCGGTCTTCCGAACAGTTGTCCTCAATGGTGGGAGGAGAACTCCAAAATGTTGCGTGCCACCTCATCCCAGGAGTGGACTTCGTCGGCGTATTCACTATGCCGGCCATGCTGCAGAGCATGCTCCATGGCTGCGGCACAAGAGGCCGGATCGCTAGGATGGTAGTAAAAGACGCCTTCGCGGTGCAGGTCAAGAAAGTCCGGTGAGACAATAGGCAGGCCGCAATAGCGGTACTGAATGATCTTGAGGGAGTCGGTAAGTGTCGATGCGAAGCCCTTTCGGAACGTTCTGATACCCAGCCCCACATCTGCAAACTTGATGTAGGGAAGTGTTGCCTTAAAGGGCATTTCTCCAAGGAAGCGGACGTTGTCCAGATGCAGAGTATCAGTCATGGGGCCAATAATGTGGAACAGACACTGGGGATGTGCCGTCGCAGCCGCACGCAAGAAATCGCTGTCCATGTATCCTGTCCCCACAAAGATGGCATTATGTGTACCCGATTCATACGGGGACTGAATGCAGGCATCATAGGCTTGCATATCAAGACCATGCCGATCCAGAGCAACGGGGACACCTGGAAACATGTCCAGCATGACGGAGCTGGGAACACTGATGTAGTCAAAATCGGGGACGATCTCCCGTTCCCATTCGATCAGCCGGGGGTGGGTCGATCCCAGGATCCTGATGTCATCCGACACGCGATATACCATGCGCGCGGCAGGATTTGCTTGCTGGAACCGACGGAACAGGAACAGGCCGGGACCGCTTTCAAAGACAAAGATATCTGTCTTTTTGACAAGGGGAAGCAGATTCCCCAGGTCTCCCTGGCCGTAGCGATCCATCCAGCGCATACTCATACGATTCAGGAATGGCAGCAGCAATGTCATGGGGTGCCAGGGAGTAAAATAGACGTAGGAGTCGAGATTTTCCCGCAGGGAAACAACGCGGTTATGATTCTTACGGATGCCTGTGCTGTGGATCCGATAATCGTTCCGCAGATAGGACAGAAGGCTGTAACCGACTGTGATGAAGTTGACATGGTAGCCCAGTCTGAGCGCGGCATCTGCCAGATTGTGAAATCCGGCGCGACGTTTGGACGGGTAGTAATGTCCGGTAATAAATGAGACCGTTTTCACTTTGCACCTATCTGGGAACGGATGGTGTTGCTAGCTTGCAGGATGGCAGACAGAGCCATCCAGGCAATATCGCTGGTGACAGGCCGGGCAGACCAGCTCATCCCCCAGTTTCTCGCCGCACTGGCAGACCCAGCCGTGCTGGCGGGCCGGATTGCCGTAGATGAGGGCATGGTCAGGTACGTCGCGTGTGACCACGGCGCCCGCCCCTACAAAGGCATAGCGCCCGATGGTCGTCCCGCAGACGACTGTACAGTTTGCCCCCAGACTAGCTCCTTTTTTGACCAGGGTCGGTCGGGCTTCGTCCATTCGCCGGATATGGGCGCGAGGGTTGAAAACGTTTGTGAAGACCATACTTGGGCCACAAAAAACGTCATCTTCCAGGGTAACTCCCTTGTAGACGCTGACATTGTTCTGCACCTTGCAGCCGCTGCCTATAACTGCATCAGGGCCAATGACGACATTCTGGCCGATATTGCAGTTTTTTCCGATGACGGAACCGGACATCACATGGCTGAAATGCCAGATCTTTGTTCCGTTGCCGATGCTGACCCCGTTGTCGATCCAGGCGGTCTCGTGGGCAAACCAGGAAGTATCGCTCATGCCAGAGCCTCCCTGAGGGCGATAGCTACCTGCTGCACCTGCCCCTCTTCCAGATAGGGATGGAAAGGCAGCGCCATGATGTTTTGCGAAGCATGCAGGGCCGCGGGCATATCTTCCGGAGCGTAGCCCAGGGAGGCAAAGACCGCCAGGCAATGCTGCGGCTTGGGGTAGTAGACATTGGTGGGGATGCCTTTTTCCTTCATGGCGGCCATGACCCGCGCGCGGGCACCGTCAGGCAACATGATGCAATACTGCGCCCAGGCACTGACATTGCCTTCAGCGACGCTAGGGGGGACCAGGCTCGGGATATTCTGCAGCTGTTCTGCATACCAGGCAGCTACCTGCTGGCGGGCGTTGATTTCGGCAGGAAAGATTTCCATTTTTGCGAGCAGAATGGCGGCCTGCAGGGTGTCCAGGCGTCCATTGAGGCCTAAGCGGATATTATCGTATTTGTCTCCTCCCTTGCCGTGTACCCGAATCGAGCGCAATAGCGCAGCTAGCTCGTCGTCATCGGTAAAGATGGCGCCGCCATCACCGTAGCACCCCAAGGGCTTGGCAGGGAAAAAGCTGGTGGCCGCGGCGTGGCAGCCCAAAGCGCAGTTCCGTTTGCCGTGGCGGCTGCCGCCAAAAGCTTGGGCCGCGTCTTCCAGCACAACCAGTTCATGTCGCTTTGCGATATCAAGGATCTTTTCATAGTCGGCCGCCTGACCGAAAAGGTCCACAGGAATAACCGCTCTCGGTGTCAGCTTGCGCTCAAGCGCAGCTTTGGGCAGAGGATAGAGGGAACTGTCCTGCGAGCGTACCGCTTCGATAGCTTTTTCCAGCAGGTCAGGGCGCATATTGAAGGTGACAGGATCTATGTCTACGAAAATTGGGGTCGCCCCTAACAGGGCCGGTTCCTCTACAGTCGCGAAAAAAGTGAAGGGCGGTACGAAAACTGCGTCCCCCTGACCGATATTCCAGGCCATCAGGGGCATGAGCAAGGCATCTGTGCCCGAAGCGCAGGTGATGCAGTGACGGGAACCCGTGAAAGCACAGAAGAGTTCTTCCAGCTCAGCTATTTCCGGGCCCATAATGTATTTTCCATGATCGAGGACGGCCTTGATGCGGGCGTCAATGTTGCTGCGGATGCGAGCCTGCTGGGCTGCGAGATCAATAAATTGCATGGGTGATTTCCTATGAGAAAATAAGAATGGCGGCTACAGCCGCCATCCCAGTAGCTAGTATTCCAGCGGCAGGGAGATGGTCCTGTGATCCCGTGCGCTGCGGTAGGCTGCGATGAGCACTTCCAGGGACTTAAGGCCTTCGCGGCCGTCGGTCTCCGGCTCAGCCTCGCCACGCAGCACATCGATAACATTTTTGTAGTAAAGTGGATGGCCGAAGCCGTACACCGAGGTGGTCGCATAGCTGGCTTCCCGGACGGAAGCGTCATAATCTTTCGGTTCGGCGAAATCCCAGATTTGGATTTCGTTGACGGCCACCCCTCCCACTCGCGCGGTCCCTTTTTCACCGATGATGGTGATGGAACCTTCCAGGTTCTTGGGATAGGTGAGCATCGTCACGGCCATGGAACCCAAAGCACCATTACGCCAGCGCACATTGAGCACACCCGTGTCTTCCACTTCGATATCACGTGCCAGAGTACCGGTCATGGCTTGCACATCGGCGATGGGACCGATGAGCCATTCTAGCAGGTCCACATAGTGACTGGCCTGGTTCATAAAGGCTCCACCATCCATCTCCCATGTCCCTCGCCACTTGGCGGAATCGTAATATGCTTGGGGGCGAGTCCAGAAGACGTTGAGGTGGACCATATAAATTTTGCCAAAGCGTTTTTCATCTATAGCCCGCTTGAGGAGCTGCAGCGTAGCATTACGGCGATTCTGTTTGATGACGAACAGACGGCGGTGGGCTTCATCGCAGGCCTGGATCATGGCTAAGCCATCTTTCCATCGCGTCGCCATAGGTTTTTCAGTCATCACATGTTTGCCGGCTCGGGCGGCCTCGATGACCATCTGCGGATGGAGACCGCTAGGCGTGCAGATGGTCACCATGTCGCAGTCGGATCGTTTCAGCAGCTCGGTAAGCGAGGCATAGCCGGGCACCTGATACTGTTCGCAGTAGGCGGCCAAAACCTGGGGGTTATTATCGCATATGGCCACCAGCTCCATATTGTCAGCGTGCTTTTCGATGGAGCCGAAATGATTTTTGGAAATACGACCACAGCCGATGATGGCATTCTTGATTTTTCTGCCGGTGATGGTGGGGAACATCTTTCACTCCTCAGGCGTTCTTGAGGAAAAAACGATAATCCTTTCTGTCAGGAGGGGCAAGGATTCAGGCTTTGAGGCTGCTGCTTCCTACGGCCTGAATAACCTCGCGGGCTGCCTGACCGGAGCCATATATGTGTGCGGGATAGGGCAGGGGACTACGGATGCTCTGCGCCGCCGACAGGATACTTTCCTTTTGGGGGGAGCAAAGGACATTCCAGCCGCATTCGACAAGCTCGCGCCAGCCCGTGTCGGGCATCATGACCGCGCAGCGCTTGCCCGCGTAATAGGCTTCCTTTTGCAGACCGCCGGAATCACTGATGACGAAACGGGCCGCACTGGCCAGGGACATGACCTCCAGATAGCCCACAGGAGCACAGGTATGCAGGCGTTCCAGCAGGCCGGTGAGGCCGAATTCCTCTGCCCGCTTGCGGGTACGCGGATGCAGGGGCAGCAGGACGGCAAGGCCCAGTTCTTCCTGTACGGCGGTCAGCCCTTCCAGCATGCCGCGCAGGGACGCGGGCGTATCCACATTATAGTCACGGTGCAGGGTGGCGAGGACGAATTCTCCAGGCATAAGAGACATGCCCGCGCAGGTCGCCTCCGGCGTGAAACGCGGCTGCATGCGCAGAAAAAGATCGTACATGACATCGCCGGTAACGCTGACGCCGGCGGTCAGCCCCTCGGCTGCCAGATTGCGGCGGCCTAGTTCGGAGCAGCAGCACATGACGGCCGAGATACGATCCGTCAGTACGCGGTTGATTTCTTCGGGCATGGTCTTGGGCAGCATGCGGATGCCGGCCTCTACATGGATGACGGGCACATGCAGCTTAGCTGCGGCCAGTGCGCCGGCCAGCGTGGTATTGGTGTCGCCATAGACCAGCAGGGCATCCGGGCTTTCCTTGAGCAGGATGCCCTCCATGCCGGTCAGGGCGGCTGCGGTCATCTGTGCATGGCTGCCGCCGCCGATGCCGAGGTGATAGGCCGGCCGGGGGATGCCCAGTTCCTCAAAGAAGATGTCGGACATGTTGGCATCATAATGCTGACCGGAATGGACGAGCACATGCTGCCAGGCCTGGCTCTGCCGGACAGCCGCGCCCACAAGGGCTTCCTTGATGAACTGGGGGCGTGCGCCCACGAGAGAAACGATCTTCATATTGTACCAGTTACGAGAGAGTTATTCTGATATAGGCAGCTAGGGGACCAATTTCATTTTGCGCAGCCAGCCCTTGATCTTTTTACCGGCAAGAAGCCAGTCGGCCCAGCTGGGATAATCCCGGTAGGTTTTGTTGGGACGGGCCATGATTTCGTCCAGCTGCGCTTCGGTATAACCCAGCTTTTCCAGAATGAAGGCCTTGTCCTCACGCAGCTCATCTGGATCATACAGCGGTTCCTGCAGCTGCTCCAGAGCCTGTTCCCGAGTGATTTCCCCAGAAACGATGAGGCTGGAGAGGTGTGCGCGGCGTTTATCGTAACCGAACTTTTCCGGCAAGTAATAACTCTGAAAGAATTTGGTAAAGCGAGATTCCGCATGTTTCCGACCGTAATATTCCCAGCCGACCTTCTGTGTCAGGACAGCGCGTGATTCAGATGTATTATACGGCATCAGGTTGAGCGGCATAACGGTTTTTACCGAGGGCAGCCAGCGCATGTCGCCGTAGAACTTGAAGCAGTCCCAGAGGCTGAGAGTACGGAATGTCCGCAGGGGGATATGGCCGAAACGCTTGTGGATGGCCTTGAGCTGGCGGGCATCCATGGCCATGTAGCCCCAGGCGCGCGGCAGGATGGATTCGGAGACGAGGTTGGAGCCGGACAGCCAGTACTTGATGCCCATCTGCGCCGCCTGGTGGAAGAGGACGGCAAAGAAAAGGTGATCCTGCGGGACGTCCTGATTGGCCAGGGAGGATTCGAGGTAGGCACGCTGCACATCACGCATCTCGGCCTAGTCCACCTTGTAGGTATGGAGTTCATAACCAAGATGGTCGAGCAGGCGGCCGATATTGCGTTCCGCCACTTCGGCGTTCCAGCCGCCATCCACATGAAAGATAAAGGGACGCAGTCCCCAGTCTTTGGATTTGTAGGTGAGCCAGGAACTGTCGATACCGCCGGAGATGCCGATGAGGCAGTCGTAAGGCTTGCCCTTGCCCGCCTGACGAATTTCATCAAGGAGTTTTTCCAGCTTGTACTGGCCCCGCTCGTCAGGGAAATAGGACTGCTCCAGGCGTTGCAGTGCGGAAGTGCAGTGATTGCAGTGACCTTGTGCATCGAAGCTGATTTCCGGGTCACTGGTATCCATAACGCAGCGGGTACATATCTGATAAGAATCGTGGTGTTGCATGAAATATCCGTTCTGGCTCATGGTTGAATGGCAGCTGTACAGAGAAAAACGATATACGATTTTTGTTGCTGGCAGACAATAGCGATCAGGTACCGGAAGCCTGCGAGGGGTTGGGGGCGAGCAACGCCTGTGAGATGGCAAACTGCTGCGCGAGGATGGTTTCCGCAAACTGCCTGTAATTGGTATCCATTTGGAAAGATGCGGCAAAAATCGCTTGGTTGCGTGCTCTTTTTTCTGGTGCTTTCCAGCCAGAAAGCGCGTCCATGGCCTGAAGGAATGCCTCGAGATTACAATCCGCAGGAAGCAGGATTCCGGTTTCCGGGGTGATGATTTCCGCCACACCACCTACATCCGGTCCTACCACAGGCAGTCCGGCAGACAGGGCTTCCATCATGCTGACAGGCAGGCCTTCCTTGCTGCTGACGTTGATCAGTGCGTCCAGTGGGCCGTGCGCGCCCGTGAGGAAGGTACGCACGCTTTCAGGAGTGAGCTGGCCATGCAGGACAGGCGTGATATTTGGCAAAGGACGCAGAGACTGCTCTATGGCGGCATGAACCTGCGGAGCTTCCGGGCCATCTCCCAGGTGATGCCAGGTAATGCGCAGCTGCGGGCGCTGGCGGGCCAGATCGGCCAAAAGCCGAACCAGCAGGGGAAGGCGTTTGACCGGCAGCATGCCGCTGCAGGAGACCAGTACCAGTTCGCCATCAGCCGATGCCGGGCAGGGCTGCGGCGGCCCCTGAGGAACGCCCAGATGGGCAAGCATAAGTCGTGCCACAGGGATGCCTTCCCTTTGCAATGTCTGCACCCCGTGCAGAGAGCAGGGAGCCAGTATATCCGGTGTCACGGCTCGCAGGCCATGAAAGGGCAGGTGCCCATACGGATGACGCTCTGGATAGACGTCAATGCCATGAGCACGCGACACATAGCGCAACTGGGGAAACTCCCGTCGCAGGAGAGGCATGGCCATGGCGTGATGGGAAAACCAGAAGGAGTAGACGACAAGCGGGCTGTTTTCCAGATGCTGTTCCCGGATGATGTGTCGCAGCTTTTGCCGGACAAAGGCAGCCGATGCACAGGCCTTTATGGCGTTGAGCCAGGAAAAAGACTGCCTGCGCTTGTGGCGATACCCCCATTCCTGCCAGAGCAGGCGAATACCCGTTGGCGTCAGGATATGCAGCAGCTTGCCCAGCGGATGCCCCAGCAGGCGGAAATCACTACGGACATGGGCCGGCAGGGGCAGGGGAGGCTTTTTATCATGGTATTGACCACAGGGCAGGACGATAATCTGCCAATCCCCTTGGCTCAGAATGGAGAGCTCATCGTCCGGAAAACTTTCCCCCGGATAGGGAAAGATATGGGTCAGGTAGAGGAGAATTTTTTTACTCATTGGAACGTGACTCAGCCAACCATTTGCTGATGGCAGAAATTCTTTTTGATTCGATACTCTGTGGACTAATCAAATACGATACTTTTTTATCAATGATAGTGTCGCACTGTTCTATGCAAAATTTATATATATTCTTAATATTATCTTCATTTATATTGTTTTCTTTGTTTTCAAGTTGTAAAATAAAATCATACTTTTTACCTATAAAGGCTGTATCTGTGTATCCAATAATGACAGGAAAGCCTGCATCGATGTATTCACGAACTTTGAGTGGGCAGGCTTCATTCATATTTTTTCTATGGAGTGCAAGGGTTCCTATGGCAATATGACACTGCTTGGCTATATCTCGATAGTTTTCGCAGTAGCCATAAGCAATAGTATTTTTACTGGGTGAAAGGTGAGCAATATCCTGCATGGAAGGCCCAACAAGGTGCAATTCAATTTTTGTTGAAAGTACTTTGGCAAGGTAAACCATTTTATCGATACCATGCCAAGGTTGATTTGGGCTCCCCAAAAAGAGAAGCCTGATGGGGGGATGGGAGTTTTTAGCTTTTCTTATTGTACTTTTTCCAATGCTTGCATTGGGAATCACAGTAGAGTTTCTACATTTTTTATATGTATCGGATCTTCTTAATTCGTGTGTGACAAAAATAAGGCCAAGTACATTTTTATAACTGATTTTATTTGTAATATTTTCTATAGTTGATGTAATTTTTTTTATAATTGTCTTATTTTGTATTAAATTATTCTCAGATTTTGCATCGGAATTTATTTCTATAATTATTCTATTTCTGAATAAAATAAGTAAAAAAAATCTAAGGATAATAAGATTGTCTTCACGCATATAAATGATATCTGGCTGATATCCCCATAGTGCGGTAATGATGGAGAAGCATGGGTTAAGGATATTAAAGCGAAGCCAGAGAGGATATGTCGTAAAGTCTGGATGAGAAGACTGACTCATGAAAAAAGAACGTACCTCATGTCCCAAACGCTGCCATTCTGTTATTTGGGTCAGAATTTTTCTGGAGACTCCATCATGTCGGGACTTTATTGAAGCAAGGTAGGCTATTTTCATTCTAATTTCCAGTTTTAAATAGCATACAAGTTCTTCGTTGCGAGGTTGGATGGTTCATTGACCATAATAATATTGCTCCATTTTTTTTAAAAATTGACTTGTAGTCGTGCACATATATATAATGAGATAGCGTATAGTTGTTATAGTACATCTCTTCCTCTGATATATCATCGATATATATATATTTTGAATGATTGATGATATCATTTATTTTTATCTTTAGAATATTTGGGGGGATGTGTTGTAAAAAACGTATACTTAAACATAAATCATATTTTTTTTCTGGAATAAAATCTTCAAAAGAAGAGATAAAACAGCTTACGTTAGAGATATTTCTTCGTTTTGCAAAATCGATAGCTGAAGGTGAAATGTCAAACGCATCGATATGTCTGATATTATAGTTTTGAAAAACAATAAAATTTCTTCCATCATTACATCCCATATCTAAAAGGAGTTGGGGCTGTACTTCGGCGAGGGCATGCTCTAATGGCCCTGCCGTATCTGGATTTTTGCCATATTGTTCGTGAAGCTGAAAACTCTTTTTTTCCCAAAAATATTTTCGATATACAGAAAAATTTCGTTGGTATAAGATATGTTTTAAAAAATTTTTACATATTCCATAAATTTTTTTTACCATAGCTAGATCCTGCCATTATATATTTTGCTGATGATTCTTGCCATCAACGGAGGTCTTAATTTATAGCGTAGGCTTTGTAACTTAGCAGCACAAACTGATTTAAGATAAATTGATAAATATTTTTGTGCTGAAATATATTTTTTCATGCTTTTATATACATTCATGGCCTCCTTAAAGTTCCTTTGTTTTAGTAGTGCCCTTATTGAACGCTGATATCCATCATATAGGAATATTTCTTTTTCTTTGTCTGAATATATATATCTATGCTTTTTGTAGATATATTCTCATTTATTGATTACCCCAGCATACCCAAATCATAAAGGAATACTTATTTTATGTACTTTCAAAGCTTTGTCAACAGCATTAAGCAAAATTTCCCAATCTTCATTGCCATGCCTTAAAACATCATGTTCATCATACTCTTTGAGTATCTGCTCAAAAAAGAGTCGTCTTATCAGAATTCCAGATCCTGGAATAGTTTGTACTATTTTTAAGCCTTCAACAGATCCTGAAAAATTCCAAATGCTTTTTTCTTTTCCAAATAAACGAAAAATGGGAAATATAATGTCAATGCTACCATCTTTTAGGATATTTGATATCATAATTTCAAAAATTTG